>VSSQ01000105.1_pt1 | contig 114871 bp, 91 predicted proteins | sample 4763081 | NCBI WGS metagenome assembly VSSQ01 (sample SAMN12137344, study PRJNA551015) | bioreactor metagenome | isolation source: SDC9 anaerobic chlorinated ethene degrading culture | place: USA: Knoxville, Tennesee | collected 2015-01-01
AATTCTATTTTTTATGCAAATATAAAACTAATCCCCAAATATTTCATCTGAGCCATTAAAACAAAGAGAAGCTCATGGAAAGGGCTTCTCTTTGATGTTTTAGTGCTATTATTTTGATAGTAATCTCTACATTGGATCAACGTCAATGATAATTCTTAGTTTGGAATGGGAGGATAGAAACTTTTCTACAAGTATTTTTATTTCTGACTTTACTTGTGATATTGAAATGTCTTTCTCTATCTTTAACCAAAATTCAATTGTGTAATTATTCTTGGGATTTTAGAATTTACCGCCTAACCATCTTACCAAATCATTGCCATTTGCATAAATCAAAAGGGCAAAAAGCAACACCATTCCAACAATTTGAGCTCTCTCCAAGAATTTATCTCCTGGCTTTTTACCAGTAACGATTTCCCAAAGGGTAAACATAACATGTCCTCCATCCAAAGCAGGTATTGGGAGGATATTCATAAATGCTAAAATGATTGAAAGAAATGCTGTCATATTCCAGAAAAGCTGCCAATTCCATGTTTCAGGGAAAAGGTTACCAATTGTTCCAAAACCTCCAAGAGATGAAGCTCCTTCTTTTGAGAATACAAACTTAAATTGCTTTACGTAATTAACTAAACTTTCAACTCCTTGAGATACTCCTGCAGGAATGGATTCAAAAAATCCATATTCAACCTTTTGGGTTTTAAACATTAAATAAGGATTTTTAGCAACTGCTCCTATCTTACCATTTTCATCAAGAGTAAAATTAGCAGTCATTTCTTTTCCATTACGATAATATCCTAATGAAACTTCTTTAGATTTATTTTTTGCTATTTCAACAACAAAATCGGTAAAAGCAGGAGTTTTAACTCCATTTATTGAAACAATACTATCTCCTTCCTTCATACCATTCTTCTGAGCAATTGAGCCTAAGGCAAATTTATCAATTACAAATGGGAAACGAGGAACAGCAAATTGTTTTACCTCTGCTGCAATCATTTGTTTTGCAAAGTCATTTGGCAAATTAAGTTTCAAGGTTTCATCTCCTCTTTTAATTGTGCAGCTATTGTGTTCATCTAAAAGCAATTTTTCAACTGCTTCAGACATTTCACTTACTGGTTTTGCATTAACAGCAAGTATTATATCCCCATTTTTAAATCCATTCTTCAAGGCCACTTCTGTATAGTCGTAACCCATAGTAGCATTTTGCAAAGGAAGAGTTTCTTCGCCCCAATAGAAAAGCATCATTGAGAAAATAACCAATGCTCCAATGAAATTCATAATAACTCCACCCAAAACAATAAATAGTCTTTGCCAAGCAGGTTTAGAACGGTATTCCCAAGGCTGAGGCTCAGAAGAAAGTTTATCGGCTGAGGTAGTGTTTTCGTCAATCATTCCTGCAATTGAGCAATAGCCTCCTAGTGGAACCCAACCTATGCCCCATTCAGTGTTTTCTTTATTCTCTTCAAAGCTTTCAGGAGCTTTTCTACTAAACCAACTTAAATTCCACTTTCCTCCAATTTTCTTAGCTCTAAGAATTGAGAAATAGGGATTAAAAAATAAATAGAATTTTTCTACTCTGGTCTTAAAAAGTCTTGCAAGCAAATAGTGTCCTAATTCATGTATGAATACAAGTAGTGATAGTGATAGTAATAATGCTAAAATCTTCATGTTTATGTATGTAATATTATTTTTATTCTTATTTTAAAAGCATTGAGCTTAATTCTTCTCTAACTTCTTTATCTGTTTCAAAAAAGTCATTAACGTTAGCTTTTGCAATAAAATTGTATTTACTCATTGCATTTGCAATAATTTCTGGAATTTCTAAAAACCCTATACCACCTCTAAGGAAAGCCTCAACAGCAATTTCATTTGCAGCATTCATAATTGTTGGCATATTGCCTCCTTTTTGAATTGCTTGATAGGCAAGACCAAGACAAGGGAATGTTTCCATATCTGGTTTTAGAAAGCTTAAGTTTGGAAAATCTAATATATTGAATTTAGGGAAATTTGTTTTTAATCTTTCTGGATAAGTTAAAGCATATTGTATTGGCAAACGCATATCAGCCAAACCCATTTGAGCTTTTACAGAGCCATCTTCAAATTCTACCATAGAATGAATAACCGATTGAGGATGAATAACTGCTTCTATTTTATCAACAGACAAATCAAATAACCATTTGGCTTCAATTACCTCCAATCCTTTATTCATTAGGGTTGCAGAATCAATGGTAACCTTATTTCCCATTACCCAATTTGGGTGATTAAGTGCTTGTTTGGGAGTAATGTTGTTAAGCTCATCTTTTGTCTTTCCCAAAAAAGGACCTCCAGATGCAGTAAGTATAATTTTTTCTATTGGATTATAAAATTCTCCAGCCAAACACTGAAAGATTGCTGAATGTTCTGAGTCAACAGGAATTATTGGCACACTATTTTCAATAGAAAGCTTAGTTATCAATTCTCCTCCAACAACTAATGTTTCTTTATTTGATAGAGCAATTGGCTTTTTTGCTTCAATTGCTTTAATAGTAGGTCTAAGCCCAGCAAATCCAACAATTGCAGTAAGAACAATATCTATTGTTTCCATTTGGACAATATCCTCTAAGGCTTCCTGTCCAGCAAATACTTTAATATCTGTTGAAGAAAGAGCTTCTTTTACTTTTTGATATTGGCTTTTGTCTGCAATAACCACTGCATTTGGGTCAAATTTTAGAGCTTGTTCAATTAATAAATCAGCTTGTTTGTTTGCAGTAAGTACTTCAACGCATAGCTTTTCTTTATGATGTTCTATTACTTCTAAGGCTTGTCTTCCTATTGAACCTGTTGAACCAATAATGGCTACCTTCTTTTGTGTCATAAGTTAAGTTGAGTTATTCTTTTCTTTTGGTTACGATTCTTTTTTATCCTCTTCTAATGTATGTTCCCCACATTAGTTTTTTTCTGATTGCTGAAAAGAAACTTTGATTATTCATTCTAATCAATTTAAGTTTAAAATCAGCTTTCTTTATCTCCACACTAAAAGGAGATAATGCAGAAACGCATTGAGAATCTACATAAAGAAGTAAATTTTCATTCGATTCCATAACCTCCAATCTAATATTTGAATTGTCAGGAATTATTATAGGTCGAAAAGTTAAATTATGAGGACAAATTGGAGTTATACCAATACAAGAAGATTTTGGAGATATAATTGCTCCTCCAGCACTCATGTTATAGGCTGTTGAGCCTGTTGGAGTAGTAATTATTACTCCATCGGCAGTATAAGTTGCAAGAAATTCCTCATCTATATAGATTGAAATATCCAATAAATCTCCAGCCTTTGCAGAGCGAAGACAAATATCGTTTAAAGCAAACCTGTTATTAATATTTAATCTTGAATCATCAACATTTAGGATGGAATGATTTTCAGTTTGATATTTCTCTGCTTTTAACTCTTCCAAAAGATTCGATATCCCATCTCTACCAACAGAGGTTAAAAAGCCAAGATGCCCAATATTAATTCCAAGAATTGGTATTTGAGAATTTCCAACAATTGGCAAGGTATCAAGCAAAGTACCATCTCCTCCAAGAGATAAAAGAATATCTGCCTCCTTAATCAATTCTTCTTTAATTGTAAAACACTTAACTGGCTTTGCAAAGACTATTTTATCAATTATTTTCTCATAAAAAGCTTCATGTATAAGTATATATTCATGACTCAGTTCTATGATTGAAATTAAACTTTGGACATAAATAATATCCTCTTGCTTAGGAGTTCTTCCGTATAAGGCAACTCTCATCTTAAACGAGTATTAATTTATTTTAGTGATATCAATATCCATATTTTCGCAAGGATTATTGCAAACTAAGACACAGTTTTCACAACTTGAAAGTTCTCCATGCAAACGTCTCTTAATAATATCCTGCAACTTGTCTTTTAACTCTTCTAATGAAGCTTTCGAAAGCACTTCATTACAGAAAGCATACATCAATAACATTTTTGCACTTCTTTCAGTAATTCCTCTACTTCTCATATAGAACATTGCAGACTGATCTAATTGTCCAATGGTTGCTCCATGAGAACATTTAACATCATCGTTATAAATTTCCAAGAATGGTTGAGTATTTACTCTGGCTTTATCGGTAAGGAGAATATTCTTATTATTTTGTGTAGCTTCAGTCAAATAAGCATTTTTACCCACATGAATATGTCCTTTAAATTCTGCTTCAGCTGAATCGTCAAGAATACCTTTATATAGTTGTGCAGAGTTACAATTAGGCCTATTATGTGTAACAGATACTTCATTTAAAACTTTTTGATCTCTATCTGCTAAGTATAATCCATACAATTCAGCTTTTGAATGCTCTCCTTCAAAACTAACATTTAGACTATTTCTAATATTTCCTCCATTAATGCTTAGCCAAAAAGTAGTAAGACTTGCATTAGATGCTAAAATAAAATTAGTTTGAGTAAATATTGAAGAAGAATTGTTAATATTCTCCATTTTATAGTATTCTAATGAAGAATTATCTTCTAAAAATATTTGAAGAGTATTTTCAGATATACTGCTTTTATCATTTACTGTATCATCACAACAAATTAGTTTTAACTTACTATTCTCTCCAATAATTATTACACTCTTAGAATTAATTAGGATAGAATCTTCTGCCTTTATAATATCCAGAATTTGTAAGGGCAAATCAATTTGAGCATTCTTTGGAACATAAATAAATAAGCCTTCTTCATATAGAGATAAGTCTTTAATATTCTTTTCTTCTAAGATAGAAGAATATTTTTGCGTTGCAGTTTCCATACTACAAACAATTGTTCCATTATTTATCGTCAAACTGCTATCTTTGGTCTCAAAGAAAAATCCATTGAATTGATTAATGCGATAAGTTATTAGTTGAGGAATATTACAACTAAACCCAGCAAAATCGTCTTCCTTTGGTCTTGTTGCTTTCTTAAAACTATTCATATTTAAGCCATTCATATCCTTTTTCTTCTAATTCAAGAGCCAATTCCTTAGGACCTGTTTTAACAATCTTACCTTCATAAAGTACATGAACAAAATCAGGAACAATATAATCCAAAAGACGTTGATAGTGAGTAATAAGTATTGTTGAATTTTCTTTAGAACGCAACGCATTAACTCCAGCAGCAACAATTCTTAAAGCATCAATATCTAATCCCGAATCTGTTTCATCCAATATTGACAAAGTTGGATTCAGCATTGCCATTTGGAAGATTTCATTCTTTTTCTTTTCTCCTCCTGAAAATCCTTCATTAACGGAACGATTAGCCAATTTTGAATCCAATTCAACAATCTTTTTCTTTTCTTCCATTAACTTCATAAATTCAAAGGTTGGAATTGGATCCAATCCTTTATATTTTCTTTGTTCATTAATGGCAGTTTTCATAAAGTTTGAAATACTCACTCCTGGTATTTCTACAGGATATTGAAATCCTAAGAAAATACCTTCTGCAGCTCTTTGATCTATAGAAAGTTCAAAAAGGTTTTTACCTTGATAAATAATTTCTCCCTGAGTGACTTCAAAATTATCTTTTCCTGCAATTACTGAAGCAAGAGTACTCTTACCATTTCCATTAGGTCCCATCACAGCATGAACCTCTCCTTTATTGATTGTTAAATCAACTCCTTTTAATATTTCCTTCCCGTTTATTGAAGCGTGAAGGTTTCTTATTTCTAATAATGACATATATTTAGTTGTTCTTAATCTTTATTATCTAATTCCTGTTTTATTTTTTCTATTCTATCTCTTAAATCAGCTGCAGAGTCGTAGTCTTCTTCTTCAACAGCTATTTCCAATAGTTTTTCCAATTCCTTAATTTGAACTTGCTTTGAAGGTTCAATTATTATTGTAAACTCCTTAACAAGAAAGCTGTCTTTTTTTTCTTCCTGATATAAAAAGCCAACATCTTGTAGAATTTCTTCGCTTGCAAAGATAGGTGAATTATATTTAAGAGCCATATTTATTGCGTCAGAAGTGCGAGCATCAAACACTTTTTTCTGTCCATTATTAGAACAGACAATGTTTGCAAAATAAACTCCTTCAAAAAACTTTGTAATAATAACCTCATCAATTGAAATATCATAACCAAACAAAACATTATAAAATAAATCGTAAGTAAGAGGTCTAGGGGGTTCAATTTTATCAATAATCATTGACATCTTCTTTGCCTCAAAATCTCCAATCATAATATTTAACATCCTCTGCCCTTCTTCCTCTTGCAGAAAAACATTATATAATCCATCATTGACAGATTTTTCTATTTTAATTATTTTCACTCTTTTTTTTCCCATTGCTTATCAAGTATAATTCATTAAAATAACGCTAAATTCATTCAGTTTAGTTTGCAATATTAATACAAATTTACATAATCTTACAACTTTTCTCTCGTTATTGCGTATATATGTATTTAATTTAATGATATTTTTTATGAGAAGAAAGATTTTATTCCTTTTTACCACCTTATTCCCAACTTTTTTATTTGCAAGCGAAGCAGATCTAAAGATTCCTATCGAAATCCAAAATTTTGGAATACTTCATTGGGGATTTCTAATTACAATTCTTGGATTATTATTTGGCTTTTATCAATTTGTAAAAGTAAAAAAGCTTCCCTCTCACAAATCAATGCTTGACATAGCTCATGTTATTTACATAACCTGTTCAACTTACTTAAAACAACAAGGAAAACTTCTTTTTATTTTATTCCTCTTTATTGGAGTTGCTGTTGCTGGTTATTTTGGATTTTTAGCAAAAGGAGAAAATGGAGAAAGCTTTGGATTAGGAGGAGTTCTGCTTATTCTTACATGGACTATAATTGGAATACTTGGGTCTTATTCAGTTGCCGCCTATGGCATTAGAATGAACACTCTGGCCAATTCAAGAATGGCTTTTGCTTCATTAAAAAGACAACCTCTTAAACTTCTTAACATACCTCTAAATGCAGGCATGAGTATTGGAGTAGTTTTGATTTGCGTTGAATTATTTTTGATGTTGGTTATACTCCTTCTTATGCCAGCACATTTGGCAGGAGCTTGTTTTATTGGATTTGCAATTGGGGAATCGCTCGGAGCATCTGCTCTTAGAATTGCTGGAGGTATTTTCACAAAAATAGCTGATATAGGTTCAGACCTTATGAAAGTTGTTTTTAAAATTGGAGAAGATGATCCAAGAAATCCAGGAGTTATTGCTGACTGCACAGGAGATAATGCAGGTGACTCAATTGGACCAACAGCCGATGGTTTTGAAACATACGGAGTAACAGGAGTTGCTCTTGTTGCATTTATTTTACTTGCAATACCTGATGTTGGGATTCAAAAAGATTTACTTGTTTGGATATTCACAATGAGAATACTGATGATTATTACGTCAATCTTTGCATTTGGAATTAATAATTATATTAGCAAAATCTTGTATGGCAAGAAAGATGAATTGGATTTTGAAGCTCCATTAACAAATTTGGTTTGGATAACATCAATAATTTCAATTATTGGAACATTTGCAATAAGTTATATTTTAATTCCTGATATTGGAGGAAATTCAAATCTATGGTGGATACTTTCATTAATAATTAGCTGTGGAACTTTAGGAGCTGCGGTAATTCCTGAGGTTACAAAAATTTTTACTTCTCCGAAGTCTGCTCATGTTAATGAAGTGGTTAAAGCCTCAGAGCAAGGGGGAGCTTCATTAAATATTCTATCTGGATTTGTTGCTGGTAATTTTGGAGCTTTTTGGACAGGCATTGTTTTTGTTTTTCTAATGTTCTTTGCTTATGCATCCAGTTTCCAATTGGAAGGGATTATGATTTATCCTTCAATTTTTGCTTTCGGATTAGTTGCTTTTGGTATGTTGGGAATGGGACCAGTTACGATTGCTGTTGATTCATACGGACCAGTTACAGATAATGCTCAATCTGTTTATGAATTATCATTAATTGAAGATATTGAAGGAATTGACCAAGAAATCGAAAAAGATTTTGGCTTTAAACCTGATTGGGAAAAATCAAAATACTATCTTGAATCAAATGATGGAGCAGGAAACACATTTAAAGCAACAGCTAAGCCTGTTTTGATTGGAACAGCAGTTGTTGGAGCAACAACGATGATTTTCTCTTTAATATTGATGATTCAAAAAACACTCGGAGTTCAACCTGAAACAATTCTAACCCTTCTTAATCCATATACCATTTTAGGATTTATTATGGGAGGAGCAGTTATTTTCTGGTTTACTGGAGCTTCAACTCAAGCCGTCACAACTGGAGCAAACAGAGCAGTTGAGTTCATTAAGAAAAATATTAACCTTGACCCAAATGCTCCCAAAAAAGCAGATGAGGCAAATAGTATTGAAGTTGTAAAGATTTGTACACAATACGCCCAAAAAGGGATGCTAAATATATTTATAGCAGTCTTCTTTTTTGCTCTTGGTTTGGCATGTCTTTCTGCAATTAATTTGGCAGCAGACGACGCTGTACCTGAATTAAAATATGCAGCTGTATCATTATTTATTAGTTATTTGATTGGAATTGCAACCTTTGGCTTATTCCAGGCTGTATTTATGGCTGATGCTGGAGGAGCATGGGATAACGCTAAGAAAGTTGTGGAAGTTGATATGAAACAAAAGGGAACACCTCTTCACGATGCAACTGTTGTTGGAGACACTGTTGGAGATCCTTTTAAAGACACTTCTTCTGTTGCTCTTAACCCAATTATAAAATTCACAACTCTTTTTGGACTATTGGCTATGGAAATAGCCATTTCTGAATCATTCAGAGATTTAGCACCATATTTTGGAATTGTCTTTTTCTTAATCGCTGTTTATTTCGTTTATCGCTCTTTCTATAAGATGAGAATTAAATAAAAGACAATACATAATTGCGTTATAATACCGCAAAGATTAGGCTTAGAAATTTTTTATTACAATTTTGTTTGAAATTTAAAAATTATTTCCTATTTTTGCGGTATTAATTATTAATAGCAATTATTATGAAGAAAACCTTTGTTCTTTATTTGTTTGCAATGCTCTTTGTGAATTTTGCAAACAGTCAAATTCTCTATCAATCAGATTTTGAAGTATGGCAAAACAACTATCCTTTAGGATGGGACGGCTTAAATACTTCTATTGGACAGTCCTCAGTGGCTCAATCCCCTGATGCCATTTCTGGCACATATTCTTTAAAAATTCAAGATCAATTCTCTACATCTTTTATGTATCTTTCAAGTTCTCCATTCTTTATTATGCCAGATAAAACTTATGAATTTAGTTTTTGGACAAAAGGGAAAGGGACTTTTTTAGTTAATATCTATTATGGACAATCAGAAACGATGACTATTTTCCCAAGGGAAGTTTTGAATAATGATGATTGGACTGAATATAAAATTGATTTTACTTCTTTTATCCTTGATGATAGTGCAAGCGTTGAGCTTAGTTTGGGCTTCTCAAATATTCTTTCGGCAAATGGCTTATTGATTGACAATATAAGTATTAAAGAAAAAGGCAATTTCAATTACTTAGATATAAATAATATTCTAGCTGCAATATTCCCAACTGGTTCATTATTTAATTCTCAAGCAAACCTAAACTCAGTTCATTCTGGTTTTGAAAGCAGTGCCCCTCTTTTTATTGTTCCTAAAAGTTCCGAAAGAGCCTCAACCATTTTTCAAGGGAATATTTGGGTAGGAGCAAAGGATGGGAACGATAACTTACATTTGGCAGCTGAGACTTTCTACGAAAAAGAATTCTCTTTTGGACCTATTTCAACCAATTGTAATAGTTCTGAGTTTATTGAAAAATATAATAAGGTTTGGAAGGCAAGTAAGGCTGAGATTCAAAATCATATTGACAACTACTATATTGGTGGATATGTAATTCCTCAAAATATTTTAGACTGGCCTGCTAATGGAGATACTGTTTATGGAGAATCACAAAGGATTGCACCATATTGTGATGTAAATTCAAATGGATACTACGACCCTCAAAATGGAGATTACCCTGCAATTAGAGGAGACCAAGCTCTTTTCTTTGTTTTTAATGACCAAAATCAAGATCATTTATCTACTAATGGAGAGAAATTAGGTTTAGAATTTAGAGCAATGGCTTATGCTTATGAAAACTCTCAAGATGAAGCTCTATACAATAATATTTTTATTAGTTACGAAGTAGTTAATAAATCTCAAAACACTTACACCGACACTTATTTAGGAATGTTTACAGATTTTGACCTTGGCTATGGACAAGATGACTATATTGGATATGACAGCTTGCTTAATTTAGCCTATGCATATAATGGACGAAACTTAGATGGACCAAGCTACTCAGCTTATTCTGGTGTCCCTCCTGTTCAAGGGAATATGCTTCTAAGTCAAAATGCTTCTAAATTTATTTATTTTAAAAATTCAACTGACCCAGAATTGGGACATCCTTCCAATCCAAATGAATATTATAATTTTTTGCAAGGCAAAACAAGAACTGGCAATCCAATAACCTATGGTGAAAGTGGAACTAATCAATCAAATCCTCCAACCAATTATATGTATTCTGGTTTCCCGGAATTGGGTACTGGATGGAATGAGCTAACGCTTGGGAATGAAATAGGAGATAGAAGAGGATTAATTTCTTATGGCCCTTTTTCTTTAACTCCAAATGAAAAAATATGTTTTGATTTTGCTTATCCTTTTGCAAAAGACTCTAATGCAACAACCCCTGAAGGTTCTTTACCTCTTTTACGTCAAAGAGCAGCAGCAATTCAAACTTTCTATAATTCTCAAAACATAGATTGTGGATATAATGATGTTTCAACTAAAGACATTGGAATGATTAATCAAAATAACTTCAAACTCTATCCAAATCCAAGCAATGGTAAGTTTATTGTTAACAGCCTTGAATTTATCCCTAACTCCAAAATTGAGGTTTATTCTATTTTAGGAACCAAAATATTTGAAAAAGAAATCAAGTCTAATTCCCAAAACTTTGAACTTAATCTTAATTCTGGATTATATATCTACAGAATAAAGATAAATAGTAGCGTTGTAAAACAAGATAAGATTATTATTTATAAATAATCATAAGCTCCCATCTAAAAAAAGCTGTTTGAAAATTAATCCAAACAGCTTTTTTGTTATTTATTTATTTTCTCTTCTGGTAGGAGGCTACGGCTTGAGTTAAGAAATATCTTATTCTTTCTTTTGCTTGAGGACTTAAATCCATAATTTCAATATGAGAATGTACTTTACCTTGTCCCTTCATTATTTTAAAAGGGTCATCAAAGTCCCATCCCTTATAGAAACCAAGTTTAACGCCTTGCTTTGAAAGGCTAAGCATTGAAATTAAATTTTTGTATCCTTTGCCATAGGAATAGAATGCCATATTTTGACGAGTATCGATTTCCTCTTGAATATTTGGTAGCTCTTCAATAAGAAATTCTCTTAGTTCATGAGCAATACTAACCACCTTTTGGTCATAGGGCAAACAAATATCCTCAAATGTTCTCATAAAATAAAGGCTTAACTAATTCTTAACTATCTTTTCTTGTTTAACTACCTTACCATTTGAGATAACGTTAACAAGGTATAGTCCTTGAGAAAGTGAAGAAAGATCAACTTCTGTGTTAGAAAGGTTTTGACTCATCACTTCTTTTCCTAAGCTGTTATAAACTTTCACAATAGAATTTGACAAAGGAGTTGAACAATCTATATTGATTTTGTCTTTTGTTGGATTAGGGTAAATAGACATATTAATATTATTTCTTTCTGCATCGTTAAGTCCAATTGTTACTTGATCGTAGTTATAAGTTACATCAAAAATATATGCTAAGTTCCCTGTATTATGATCTTCTGTTGACCACTTGTGAGTAGTATAAACATTGGGGTTTCCGTTTACTTGAGGAGTAAACCATTCTTCCCATTCTCCTTTAAAATCTGTTATTGTTGGATAGATTGGATATCTGTTAGTTGATTCATCATATCTAAACTCATATCTATCTAAACTAAAATTTGACCATGTGGTGCTTGAAGATGCACGATAATAATCTCTTTGAGCAACTTTACCATTAGCTGAACGAGTCCACTCATATTTTGTTTGAAGCTCTGTAGCATTAAGGTCTTCATAGAATGCATAATTCAATAAACCTACTCTTAAGTTGCTTACAGAATCATAAACATAATCGCCATAAAAAGGTTCAGTCCACTGACCATAAGAATAGTAATAATCTATTGTCCTAACAAATTTATTACCTTCATAATAGTATTCAATCTTATTCAAATCCTCATAAACATCATTTCCTCTATGTAGTTTCTGAAGATATTCGACCAATTGTCCTTGATTATTATAAGAATAATAGCCTTTTCCTCCAATAACAAATCCAGAACCTAAATCATTTGCATTTATTCTAAGAGTTCTTCTTCCCAATGAGTCGTATTCAAACTCTTCGTAGCAAGAATAAAACCACTCATTATTTTCCCATGAAAAGATTTTAGTCTTAATCATATTTCTATTCTCGTCATAAACGTACTCTGCCTTATAGTTATATTCAGGATAGTCGTAATCGGTGTAAATTTCACCAATAGAATAGTACTTTTGTCTTTGCTCATCGAAGTCATAACTGAATTCAATCTTGTCAAATGGGGAAGACATCTTTTTAAGTAAAAGACATTGGGCAGACTTAGTACTTACTGTATTTTCCTTTGCACTTTGATTAGGAAAAGGTCTGTAGTTTGTTGTTTTTGTTTTTTGTGAATAACCGCCAACGACTACAGAGCAGCACACAAATAAAGCCAATAGTTGTTTTTTCATAGATATTAATTTTTTTATTCATTATATCTTAAAACACCAAAAGGGAAAAAATGTTTACAAAAAAAGAGAAAGAACAATCATTTTATATTAATGATAATTCTTTCCCCTAAACTAAGTGCCTAACTCTTAAAATTTAAGACTAAGAGTAAGATTTATTCCATAATTAGTCAAGTACGTATCGTTTCCATAAACCTTTCCATAGTTTATCTCCCCTCCTATTCCAATATTATCTGTAATAAAATACTTATAAGAAAGCTCTCCACCAATGCCAAAATAATTATAATAGTCTATATGTCTATCTTCATATTTTAACCTATCGAATCCATAACCTAATTCCAAACCAAGTTTCAATAAATGATTGCTTTGAGCATTTAAAAAGTTATATCCCAAAACCAAAGAAAAGAGATTAAACCTTTGATCCCTAATTGGAAGCATATAATCATAGTCCGCCAAATAAATATTCCCAGTATATTTTTCTGAAAAGGTAATATACCTCAACTTAGCAAAGTATTTATTTTTATATCCAATCTCATAGGAAGGGATAAGATTGGTTTTGAAATTATAAAATCCCAAAAAACCATCAATCCATCTAAATCCCACTTGAGTTTGAATAGTATGCGATAAATCTTCCTTTTTGAACTTGCAAGAACTTGAACTTTCACTTTGAGAAAAACCAATTTGAGAGAAACTCAATAAGAAAACCAACAATAAAACAGAAATAACCTTTTTGCTTGACTTAACAACAAGTCCCTTAGGAGCCTTTGGTTCAGCAGTAAACTTCATATCTTTAACATCCCTTGTTAATTTTCTATCTGCCCTGTAAGTTATTTTGGTAGCCTTTACCTTTTTAGGATTAATTTTCTTTGGGTCATCAACACCTTCACTTGTTACCCCTATGCCAAAAGTTCCAATACCATCAAGCTTTACGTTACTACCCTCCAATAAAGATAATTTAATCTCTATTGACAAAGCTTTAAGACAACCCAACACATCTGCTTGGGTAAGAGAACAAGAACCAGAAATTCTTTCTGATAATTTTTCGGTATCAATTGTCCTTAAAGTTTTAGGACATGCAAAATACTTTTCAACGGTTTCTCCGTTTTCGTTTTTAAACTTCTTTTTCCAAATGCTAAACATTTTACTCATAACACAATAAATTTTTAAATGAATATAATTAAATTGACAATTTCACAACCAAAAAAACTAAAAAAATACAAAACCCAAATATCCAACTCAAAACTCCTAATTTTCACCTCATTAAACACTATAACAAACTCATAAAACTTGATATAAATTTCATATAATGGCATTATATTGTCCATTTAATGCCATTAAACCACAAGTATAATGGCATTATATCATCGGTTTAATGGCATTATACTTAGAATATAATGGCATTATACTTAAAACATAACCGCATTACATGACTTCTTTGCAAAGATAAAAAAAATCTAAACAAGATTATTCTTTTTCTAAATAAAATTTAAGCAGTTGTTTATAAGGATTAATTTCCGTTACAAAAAAGAGAAATTATCAAAAGAAAAGCTTTACAGAAAGAAAATATCGTTAGGAATTGTTTGAGGGATGAAAAAGACTATGAATCTTTTATATTATTGTAGGCATCTTCTATAATCTCTTGCGGATAGTTGTTTAACTCCAAAATTCTTATTGCATTGGTCAAATAGCTCTTGCCTATCTTAAATTTATAATCAAATTTTATCTCCCCTTGTTCTACTTTCTCATAAAAATACCCTCTTTCAAAGCCCTTGTCTAAAAGCTCTATTAACTCTAAGTCGTGGGTTGAGAAAAGAATAATATGATTTGATTTATTGAGAAAGTGAAGAATGGAATTTGAAGTAGCAATTCTTTCTCTTGTATTGGTGCCTTTAAAGAGTTCATCAATAATAAAAAGACAGTTATCCTCTTTTGAAGAGTAATCAATCAAGGTTTTAATTAAACTAACTTCTTCAAAGAAGAAACTTTTTGACTCCAAAATATCGTCAGTTACTCTAATTGAGGTGAGAGTTTGCATTCTTGGAGCAACAAATCGTTTTGCAAAGCATGTATTTATTGTGTTTGCAAGTATATTATTTGTTGCAATTGTTCTTAGAAAGGTTGTTTTGCCCGACATATTTGAACCTGTTATTATAAGGCTTTGATTTGAGAGAGAAATTGAATTAGGGATGCAATTTTCAATAAGTGGATGAATAATATCTTCACATATTAGAGTTTTTGAATTGTTTACAAAGTTTGGTTTACAATAATATGGCATTTGTTTTCTTAGTTCCAATATTGACAAATAAAGGTCTGTTTTACCAATAAGCTTATAAAGTGAGTGAATGTTCTCTTTTTGCATATCAATATTTTTAAACACCTTATGCATTGCAATCAATTCTATTAAGAAACATCCTTTCAGAAGTTCAAAAGGATACCAAAGAAGAAGCATTAGGTCGTTTAACTCCATATAATTACCAGAGCTAATCAGTTTTAACCAATGTCTTATTGAGGAAAGAGAATCTATACTTTCTTGCTTAAGGTTTTGAGTGGAAATAAAGGGAGATAATTTCTTTATTTCTAAAGCTGTTTTGTAGAGAGTTTGAAGTTGAGAGAGTGATTCACTATAAATTATTAGTTTTCTCTTGTTATTATAATGAATGGCAAGATTTAGGATTGCTATAAAAAGGAATAGAAGTAAAAAAGAAGAATTGAAAAAGGATAAAACAAGAGAAAGTAAGGCAGAAAAAGAAAGTAAAAAATAAATATTAATATTCTTATAGATAGGAATTGATGAAGTTAAGAACAAATAAGGGAGTTGAAAGAGTTTGGTTGAAGATGCCTTTTTAAGAATCTTTTGCAGGCTTAGTTTTTCAAAAGGATTTCCTTCCAAATACTCCATATTCTTTTCAATAACATCAATTTCTTCAGCCTTTACTTGCTGACTTACCAAATGATTATAAAGATATTGTTTCCCAATAATTGAGTTTGCATAGTCAATTTGAAAGAAAACATCATTAAGATCTAAATCGAGAATAGATTGATTAGTTTTTGATTTAAAAACCTCATCATTTAATAGATTATAATATAAAGACAATTCTTTAATATCAAAATTTATGGTTTCAATTTCTTGTTTATCTTTCCTAAAGATTTGTTTTATGTTGGCGATAAAACTTTTCATTAAACTAAATTTTAATAATAATTGAGCAAAGATAATAATCTTTCACCAGAACTAAGGATTAAAAGGCATATAAGAATAAAAACGCCTATTAAAAATTGAGAATCCTATCCCTTTTGTGAATTTTAAAGTTATTTATTCTTAGAATGCAAAACCAAAAACTAAATTATAGGATACTAAATAAAGTTTTGAATAATAAAATGCACTGCTAACATATGATTTTATAAAAATTTTATGCTCGTTAACAGGGAACATAAACCCTGCTCCAGCTTTAAAGAAAAAATTATTTTCTATTGTTGTCCTGTTATACATAAAATCATATTCCCTTTCAGGATAAGTATCATATATAGGAAATTCATATCTCACCCCCAATTCAAAAAAGAGTTTTGTTTTCTTACCAATATTATATCTGATTGAAGGAGAGAAAAAAGAAAAAGTTCCAATGTTATATAAAGTATTATCTCTGAACATTAAATTTTGAAAATCAATAACATTTACAACAAAATTAAAAGGTTTTTGATTGAAAAACACAAAATTTACTCCCAAACCATATCCAAAAAGGGAATTATTATAATTGGAATAATTTACTCCTGCATATAATTCAATATCTTTCAATCTATTTAACTTCTCAGTTGAAGATGTATCATTTTGAGCAAAACCACTTACTGCAAAACATAAAGAAAGTAAAATAAAAATTATTTTTCTCATAAAAGATGTATCTACAATTCACTTTATACTTACTTGAAAGTGTATTCAAGTCCAATGCTTAAACCATAAGATAATATTCCTCCATAATCATTATATAAGTCATCAGGAACTACTCCATTTGGTATCTGATCGTAATAATATTCATAAATATCACGAGATCCCCATTTACCAGTATTATCAAATATATCATCAGGATCTATCTTATAATCAATAAAAGGTTGTAAAGTTAGATTGATATTCTTAAATATTTCTGTTGAAATAGTAATACCTCCTCTAACAGACATATTATAATCATCAAATTTATAGTCTTTATATGAACTTTCCCCATTTAAGTAATTCACTTTAACCCTATAGTTTAGAATATGATCTAATATAAATCCTCCTGTTATGCTAAACATAACTTTTTTAAAGGAATATCCTACCGTTGCCAATATAGGTACTTTAATATATTCAACATCATAATCTACTTTATACAAATCATGGAATACAGATTCCTCATTAATTCTGGTAAATTCATAACCTTTAATATTCTTGGTTGAATACATAATTCCTGTTGTAAGTTTCAGAAATGAAAAATTTTTAGATGGAAGAATATAAAATTCATAGTTAAACTTATTAGCATAATCATCTATCCTACTATCAAAAACATAATTATAAGTACTAGCTCCAATTGCTAAAGACCATGGATTAACCTTTTGACTAAATGAACTACTTGAACAAAGAAGCAGTAAGATTAAAAATAATTTTCTCATAACTCACTCTATTAATTAGACTATATTTCTACAAAACAGAAATAATAATTGTTAAGAATGGAGCAAAGTTAATAATCTTTTCTTAAATAAGTAGAGGAAATTATTTATAATTTATTTTTGAAAGGAGTTTTAATTAATGAATCGGAATTTTAGTTCTTCTTTCTATAGGATAATATTGCCCAAGTATTAACAACTACAACAAAACCTAACAAAGCGTAAAGTTGAGGAAGGAGTTCGACAATATTACTTCCTTTAAGGTAAACACATCTCATTACATCTATAAAATATTTCAAAGGGCTGAAAGAACCTATGGTTTGTGCCCAAGGAGGCATTGAAGTAAAAGGAGTGTAGAGTCCACTCATTAGAATTAAAATCATAATAAAGAAAAACATCATAAACACTGCTTGCTGGTAGGATTGAGCATAGTTGGAAAGAAGCAAACCTAAGCCTGAAATTGCAAGAGTAAAGATAAAAGAGAATAAATAAACTGTAAAAATGCTTCCTTGTGGTGTAATTCCATAGAAAAGCCAAGCAACCAAAAAGCCAATGCTTATTACTATTGCTCCAATTATCCAATAAGGAATAAGTTTGGAGAGAATAAAAACAGGTTTAGTTATTGGACTTACATTAATTTGCTCCATGTTGCCTTTTTCTTTTTCCCCAACAATATTGAAAGCAGGTAAAAAACCACAAATTAAAGTAAGTATCATTACCATTAGGGCAGGAACCATAAAGAATTTATAGTTTAGGGTTTTGTTAAAAGAGTAGAGCGGTTGAATCTCCATTTTAGGAGAGTTAAGAACTTGTATTGAAGAGTTTTTTTCATGAGAAAAATCACTAATAATATTTTGTGCATACATTGCACTAATTGATCCCTTCATCCCATTAACAGTATTTACTGCAATTAGTATGTTTGATTTTTTATTTACAATATAATCCTTCTCAAATCCTAAAGGAATATTAATTATCATATCTGCCCTATCCTCATGAATTAATTCCATTGCCTTAACGTAGGTATCTTCAAAATAATTAATATTGATTGAAGTATTGGCTCTTAATTTATTCAAAACTTGATTTGAGTAAGAACTTTTATCATTATCCACAACTACAACTCTTATGTCCTTAAATTCAAAATTGGCAGCATAGGGCAATAATATTAATGCAATAAAAGGAAATAAAAGTATTAGCTTTGGAAGAATAAAATCCCTTTTGATTTGTTTAAACTCCTTTTCAATTAAATATCCTAACATAATCTCTACTCCAATCTATTTTTATATTTCTTAAGGCTAATAAGTATTAAAACCACACCCATAGAAAACAATACTAAAAGCTCATTTAAAACAAATCTTACATCTACCCCCATAATCATTAGCTTCCTAATTGCACTAATAAACCATTTTGCTGGCATAACCTGAGCAATTGCTTGAAGAATTAAAGGCATACTGCTAATATCAAACATCATTCCTGATAGTAACATTGAAGGCATAAGAAGAATAATTGCACTAATAACCAATGCAACCAATTGTGTTTTGGCAATAGTTGAAACAAGTATTCCTAAAGAGAGAGAAACCAAAATATATACTATACATAGTAGAAAAATCCAAAAGATACTCCCTTTAATTGGCACACCCATTATAAAATAAGACACAAGAAAAATTGTAAGAATATTAATTAAGGATATAAAGAAATAAGGTGCTACCTTTGAAAGAATAATAGTAATTGGTTTCACTGGACTTACCAATAATAATTCCATACTCCCTCTTTCCCTTTCCCTAACAATTGAGATAGAAGTCATCATTGCACAAACAATAATAATTATAAAGCCCATTACTCCTGGAACAAAATTATAGGAGCTTTTCATTAATGGATTATACAATAGTTTAAGTTCTGTATTTATTAATGAAGATGGAGAATTTGCTTTTGATTCTTGCATAAGACTTTGAGCTATTACTCCACTTGCATAGTTCACAAGAGTTTTTGCATGATTTGGATCGGAAGCATCGGCAATAATTTGAATCTTGGGATTTTGCCCTGTGATTAATTTCTTAGAAAAATCATTTTCAATAACTATTGCCATAGATATTTCATTTCTTCGAAATGCTTTATCAATTTCAGAATTACTTTTAAAAACTTTTACTACTGAGAAATATTCACTTTCATCCAATTTATCAATCAATCTATTGCTAATCTCATCACGACTATTGTCCAATATGCCAATATTTGTGTCTCTAATCTCCGTTGTTACTGCATATCCAAAAAGCAACATCATTATTACGGGAAGAACTAAGATTATCATCATTGTCCATGTATCTCGGAAAATGTGAAGAAACTCTTTTTTTGCAAATGAAAGGAATTGTTTCATAATCTAAATTTCTTTTCTTGTGGACTTTTTAGCCAATAGGCGAAAGACTTCATCAATATTTTCTGCATTAAACTCTCTTTTCAGTTCTTTAGGACTACTCAAAGCTTCAATTCTTCCGTCAACCATAATTGAAATCCTATCGCAATACTCTGCTTCATCCATATAGTGAGTGGTTACAAATACAGTTATTCCTTTTTGCGATGCATCATAAATCATTTCCCAAAATTGTCTTCTTGTAATTGGGTCAACTCCTCCTGTTGGCTCATCAAGAAAAACTATCTTTGGGTTATGAAATATTGCTACTGAGAAAGCGAGCTTTTGTTTCCATCCCAAAGGCAAATCTTTAACAAGGGTATTCTTCTCTTTTTCAAATCCTAATTCACTTAGTAGAATATCTGTCTTTAATGCAATTTCATTTCTCTTCATTCCATAAATACCTGCAAAGAGTTTTATATTTTCCCATACCTTCAAATCCTGATATAGTGAAAACTTCTGACTCATATACCCAATATTCTTCTTAATCTTTTCCGACTCATGTCTAATATCAAACCCTCCTACCCAAGCCTCTCCTGAAGTAGGACGACTTAAACCACAAAGCATTCTCATTGCTGTTGTTTTCCCCGCACCATTAGCTCCCAAAAATCCAAATATCTCTCCTTTCTTTACATTAAAAGAGATATTATCCACAGCCACAAAATGCCCAAACCTCTTAGTCAAATCCTTTACAACAATCACATCTTCCATAAACTACTATTTATAATGAAATATCCTGAATAAATCTATCTATATTTTGGTGGTTTAAAGCTGAAATACTTTTATCTGTTTTTGCAATCTTTTTAATAATCATCCTCTCAAAGAAGTTCATATTTTCAAATAAAAACTCTCCGCCCAGAAATTGTTTTGATTTAGCTTTATCAATTAGCTCTTTTGGATAGGCTCTTTCCAATTCTTCTCTTTGCTTTTCTTCTTCCTTTTCCATTCCGCACACATATAATCCAATCTCCTTTTTCAGTAAGTGATGTTGATTTGCTGTAATGAATTTCTTTACTTTTTTTGAACTATTGCCTGCATATATAGGTGTTCCTATAATTATCCTATCATAAGAACTAATATCTAAAGGAGTGTTTTGCTTTAAATTGATTAAATCTTCCTCAGAATTTAGCTTTTCAGAAATTATCTTAGCAACCTTTTGAGTTGTTCCTTTTTTTGAATAATAAATAATTGCTGTTTTCATGTTTATAATGTTTATAATTTGTTTTCTACCTACTCTAAATTCTCCCACCATAAAGAGAAAACTTGACTATCATTATTCAAATCAATAATTTCTCCAATCATTGGGGTAAGTATATTTAGATTGTCCTTCTTATTTGAATTCATAAGTCTTTCTATCGGTTCTTTCCAATGATGTTCTGCAAGAGCGAACTTTCCCCAGTGAATTGGCAAAACTTTTTTAGCATTTAAGTCCTTTGCTTCTTGAATTACCTGCTCTGGCATAGAATGGATATATTTCCACTTTTCATTATATTGTCCTAATTCCAAAAATGCAAAATCTATCTTTTCAAACTTCTTTCCTATTTCTGCAAAATGAGAATCATATCCTCCATCTCCACTTATAAAAATTGTCTTTGATGGAGTTTGTAAAACAAATGAAAGCCAAAGTGTGTTATTTCTTTTGGTTGTTCTTCCTGAGAAATGTCTTGTAGGATTAGAATTAATCTTAAATCCATATTCTAATTCTATGGTTTCATTCCAATCCATCTCCTTAACCTTATCAATAGAATAATCCCATCTCTCAAAGTGAGAGCCTACTCCAAGAGCACAAATAACTTGTTTGACTTTTGAATTTAATTTCTTTATTGTTCTATAATCCAAATGGTCGTAGTGATCGTGAGTAATTAAAAGATAATCTATTTGTGGCATATCATCGACAGAATATATGTTTGTCCCCTCAAAGCATGAAATAAGAATAGGAACAGGAGAGGCATGTTTTGAGAACACTGGATCAATAAGAAAGCTCTTTCCATCAATTTGAATATAGTATGAAGAATGCCCAAACCATACTACAATATCTTTTTCTTTTGGGATAGATTTTAAATCAGTTTTTATTGTTGGAATGATATCCTTTGGTCTTAGTCCTTGAGGCTTTTCATCAAATAACTTATCCATTATTACTGAAAACATTCCTTTCTTACTAACAAACATAGGTGTTGAATTTTGATTGTGGAATTGTTCATTCCTATAATTAGGAGATTTCTCCATCCTTTCCAATCTTTCTCCATTAGGTTTTTGCCCAAAGACAGGCAGCTGCATATATAAAAACACAGATACAAAAACAATTCCAAAAATCGTCAATAATGTAACCATAATTCTCTTAATATTTTTCTTAATACTCACAATTTCTATTAATTAATACATTTATCATTTCATATTTCTCCCATTCCCACTGGAAGACTTTATCCATTTGAAATGGAAGATTCTTTATTCTTTTATTTTGATAATCTCATAAAATAGTCTTCTATTGAAGGTTTGATTTCTTTATAATTATTTTCTTCTTCCTCATTATTTAGAGTTATATGACATGAGTCGCCAAAGGAGAAACATGTTTCAATATTCTTATTTCCTCTAAGCTCCTTTAAAAGTTTAGGCATATTATCTCCTTCAACACTATAGAGCTTTTTGGGGAATTTATTGACAATTGTCTTTGGAGAATCAATATCTATAAATTCTCCTTCATTAATTAATGCAATCCTATCACAAAGATTTGCTTCGTCCATATAGGGGGTTGAAACAATAATTGTTATTCCTTTTTTCTGCAAATCTTTAAGCATACTCCATAACTCTTTTCTGCTTATTGGGTCAACTCCTGTTGTTGGTTCATCTAAAAACAAAACATCTGGTTTATGAATTAAAGCGCATGAAAGAGCTAGCTTTTGCTTCATTCCTCCCGACAATGCTCCTGCTTTTCTTTTTTCAAATGGCTCAATATGGGAATATATATCTTTAACCAAATGATAGTTTTCTTCAACAGTTGTATTAAAAACTGCAGCAAAAAATTCAATGTTTTCTTTAACAGTTAGGTCTTGATATAAAGAAAATCTACCAGGCATATACCCAACAATATTTCTAATTTTCTTATAGTCTTTAACTACATCAAATCCTTCAACACTCACTTCTCCTTTTTCGGCTAAAATTAGTGTTGTCATAATTCTAAAAAGAGTGGTCTTTCCTGCTCCATCTGGTCCTATAACTCCAAACAATTCTCCTTTATCAACATCAAAACTAATATCCTTTAATGCTGTTTCCCCTTTATAGGATTTAGAAATATTATTTGCTATAATTGATTTCATAAATTAACATCTGCGAACATTCCTATCTTCAAATAACCATCATTCTTAACACTAACCTTTACTGCATAAACCAAATTATCTCTATCATCTTTAACATAAACTGATTTAGGAGTAAATTCTGCCTTAGAGCTTATCCAGCTTACTTTCCCTTTATATTCTTTTCTATTTTCTCCAAAGTCTGCAAATATTTTCACTTCTTGACCTAACTTAATTTTTGAAAGTTCAGAAGAAGTAATATAAATCCTAAGAATCATATTATCCATATCGGCAACTTTAAACAAAGGTTTTCCTATTGAAGCTATTTCTCCTTTTTCAGAATATTTCATAATTACTGTCCCATTTATTGGAGAAGTAATTCTACATTTATTTAATTGATCATTTATTTGAAGTACTTGAGCTCTTAAAGAAGCCTCTTCTGAACCAATACTTTTATTTCCTTTTTCAAAAGAAGACTTTTGTGCCTTTAATTGTTTTTCCAATACAGCAATATTTGAATTTATATCATCTAATTGTTTTGTGTTTGCAGCATTCTTTTGAATTAAAGTTTCTACTCTAAGTTTTTCAATTTTGAGTTTTGTAATTTGTTCTTCAAGTGCTGCAATTTGAGTATTAACATCAATGCTTCTTCCTCCCATTGCTTCAATTCCATATAGAAGTTGTTGGCGTTTTAAATAAAGCTGTATGGTATCAATTAGTCCATACTCATTTCCAATGCTTATTTGTTGACCTTCTTGAATATCAAATGAAAGAATTTTTCCATTTACTTCCGAAGAAACCATAACTTCTGTTGCTTCAAAAACTCCACTTGCTTGATATGTTTCTTTTCCTTTTCCACAAGAGATAAAAAACAGAACACTTATTATTGCGAATATTTTAATTTTCATAAGATTGATTTGTTAGGTTGTTTTGTTTATAGATTGACATTAATAATTGTATTCTATGCAGAATTTCATTTTGCTTAGATAAATCGGTTGCATTTACTTCTTTTAAATAATCACTAACGCTCATTACTCCATTATCCATTTTATACTTTGAAGTTTCCTTAATTTTTTCTCTTAAAACTATTATCTGATTGTCCGATTTCAAAAGCTTTTCCAATCTTTCAATTTCAGTCAATTGTCCTTCAATTTGTAGATTTGTATTGAAAAGAAAAGCATTTCGATTTGACTCAAGGAGTTGTTTATTTATTTCTATTTGATGAGAATTATTAGATTTAGTATAGAAACTTCCAATATTCCAATTTAAACGTAATCCAACAATTGCAAAGAAATCAGGGTCTTGATTAAACATATTTAAAGCAGGCTTGCCATAACCTCCTTGTGCAAAAGCAGCAATTTGAGGCATAGAACCTACATTTATCATTTTCTTTTTAGCATCTAAAAGCTTTATTTGACTATCCATAGCTTGAAGCTCTGGACGAAAATTTGCAGAAGAAAGCTTTGAATATTTTAAATTAGGCTCAATAAACTTTGTTTCAACACTTAGGTTTTCTCCCATCATTAAAGAAAGCATCCTAATGTATGATTTCTCTAAAAGCTCAATCTCTACTAATCTTTGCTCAATGTTTAGTTTTTCAACACTCAAAAGGTCTAAGTCCGATTCATTAGCAAGTCCTGTTTCATTTAAAGCCTTAACTTGACTAACATTTCTTTCTAATTCTTTCTGCATAAGAAGGGTTAATGCCTTTTGCTCCCTTATGCTAAGAATACCAAAATATAAATTAGCAATTCTTTCTCTAAGAGTATAAAGTTCTACTTCAAGATTTGCCTTTTGTGATTCAAGTTCTGCCTTAATCTCTTTTCTTTTATTATATGTATAACCTCCATCCCAAATAATTTGACTTAATTCCAAAGCAGCTTGATATTGTTCTTTTGACATTTGAGGGAAATCAATAAAGTCAGTACTTAAAGGAGGAGGAAGAGAAATATCTATTCTTGTAACATCCGATTGATAAGTTGCCTTTGCAACAAAATTTATTTGAGGTAAATAAGTCCTTGTTGCATTGGAAAGAGAATAAGCGGAACTCTTTTCAAGCAATGAAGTATTTGAAAATGTTGGATAATTAGCTTTCGCTTTTGACTGACAGTATTCAATTGTTATTTGAGAGTAACTACTTAAACAAAAGAATAAAGCAAAGATTAAAATAACTATTTTTCTCATAAAATTGTTTTGTATTATGGTCTTAAACTATTTAAAATTGTGTTTACTATCTCCTTCTTTCTTTGTTGAATAATTAATTCTACTCCTTTTTCATTTATACTTAGAACATAATCAACAATTGGATAAGCTAAAAACACGAAGATATTGAGAGAAACTATTGTTAAAACAAGGTCAAGAGCAGAAATTTCTCTAATTCTTTTTGCTTTTATCTCTTCTTGAAGAATTGCATCAAGTTTATCAAGTAAAAAACTAATCTTATTGCGAAAAATCTCTCTTATTATATCCAATACATTATTATTATCGTTATTCTTAATCTCATTCAAAACAAAAATTGGAAGTTTTTTATCTTTAGTTAGAGCATCAAAATGCATCTCAATAGTTTTAGTCAGATTTTCTGTAAATGATAATTCTTTATTATCTATATAATCAAATGCAGAAACCATAAAGCTGATTTTACTCTCAAGTATTTTATTAAATAAGTTGGCTTTTGTTCTAAAATAATAATGAACTAAAGCTTGATTGCAACCTGCTCTTGAAGCAATTTCAACAGTTGAGGTTGCACTATAACCTTTTTCAACAAACAATTCCTCCGCAACTTTTAATATGGTAATCTCCATACTAACTTTCTTAGATGATTCTTGCCTTTTTTTCATATCCAAAAAAAATTAATAGAATAATTTAATAGATTTGTTTAATAGCTCTATTAATAACGATGCAAAAATACAATATCTTACCAAATTAACAAATAAAATTGCAAAAAAATATTATCTTTGCCTCATATTCTTTTATGCTTTTAAGTAATATATTATAGACGAACAACTGTTTTATTATGAAAAGAATTATTATTTATCTCATTTTACTTTCTATATGTTTTGTTGGATTCAAAAAGGCGGAACAAAAACAAAAGAAAAATCCTTATAGGCTCGATTTAGTCTCTGACATTAATGTTTACAAAGAACAAGTTGCTAAAAATCCTAAGATGAAACTAATTAATTTGGAAAAACATATTAAAGATATCCGATTAGATATTCGTTATGCAACAAATAATAACTTTACTAAGCAAATAATATATAACCTTCCTCGTGCTTTTGCTCGTCAGGAAGTGGCAAATGCACTAAAATTGATTCAGGATTCATTAGCTTTTTATAATTTAGGGATTAAAATATATGATGCTTATCGTCCTTATGAGGCATCTCTTCGTTTTTTTGAAGTTTATCCAGATACTAATTTTGTTGCCAATCCTCGTTATGGTTCAAGACATAATAGAGGTTGTGCTATTGATTTAACTTTAGTTGAATTAAAAACAGGCAAAGAAATTCCAATGCCTACAGAATTTGATGATTTCTCAGAAAAAGCAAATCCAAACTACAAAAACCTCTCTGATACCATTATCAAAAACAGAACATTCCTTTTCTCAATTATGAATCATTTTGGTTTTTCTTATTACGCAAGCGAATGGTGGCATTTTGATTATAAAGGCTGGAATTCTTATCCTTTAATGGATATTAAATTTGAAGAATTAGAACCTTAGAATTGTAACCTTAATTTCAAACATAAAAAAAGGACAAGATTTATCTTGTCCTTTTGCATTTATGCAGATTGAGTATTGTTATATTTTGTCTGCTACTTCTCTACCTGCTCTTAGAGCATTGATGTTTGCCATTACAACTTCTTCACCTTTTCTTCCAAAGATTGAACGAATTGCATTTTCAAGTTTTTCAATATCTATTCTTAGATATTTTGAAGCAGCTCCCAAAACAACCATATTGGTTCCTTTTGGATTTCCAAGATCAAGGGCTATTTTGTCAGCATTGAAAACTATGCTGTTCTTAACCTTCTTTACTTCGGCCAAAACTTCTTCTTTTTCTGGATAGTTTGGAATATTGATAAAAGGATTTTCGTTGGTAATTACCCAGCCTTCTTCTTTGTTAAGATAGGGCAAGTAGCGAAGTGCTTCCATTGGCTCAACGGAAAGTATAATATCACATTGTCCATCTGGAATTAAATCGGATGCTATTTCTTTATCAGAAAGACGTAGATGCGATTGAACATCTCCTCCTCTTTGTGCCATTCCATGTGTTTCGGCTTGTTTCATATATAGACCCATGTCTAATGCTGCTTGTGAAATGATAGCTGCTGTACTTAAAGCTCCCATTCCTCCTACTCCACACAATATTATATCTATTTTCATATCATTCTATTCTTTAAATTTACTACTCTTGTTGCTTTTGTTTTTGTTTTTCTTCTTTACGTTTCTTGTTTAACCAAACCAAGCATTCTCTTCTTGGGATTACTACAGAAACTCCTTGATAAGCTATTTCCTCTTTCAAAACATTTACGTTTTCTTGGTGGAATTTTTTCAAAGGTGTAATTACTCTAATGTGTTCTTTCGCTACTCCAATTCCTTCACAAATTGATTCAATACGTCCTGTTGCGTTTGATTTTTGTGAACCTGTCATTGCTGTAATGGAGTTATCTAAGATGATAATTGTAACTGGAGTATTGTCTACAACACAATCCAAAAGCCCTGTCATTCCTGAGTGAGTAAATGTACTATCTCCAATAACTGCTACTGCTGGTTGGAAACCTGCTTCTGAAGCTCCTTTTGCCATTGTTATTGATGCTCCCATATCTACAGTGGTGTTGATTGCATTATATGGAGGAAGTGCTCCTAATGTGTAACATCCTATATCAGCAAAAACTCTTCCTTTAGAGAAATCAGCCATTACTTCATTTAATGCTTTGTATGTGTCAGCGTGAGGACATCCTTCGCAAAGTTTTGGAGGACGTGGTGCAACTATTGAAGGAACTTCAAATCCTTCAGACACTTCTAATCCTAATGCCTTTCCAACTTTTGCAGGGTTAAGCTCTCCATCAACTGTTAGAGTTCCGTCCAAACGTCCCATTATTTTCTTTCCATTATTCAAAAAGCCTTTCAATTTCTCTTCAAATAAAGGTTGACCTTCTTCCAAAACCAAAATAGAATCACATTCTTGGTACATTTTATTAACCATTTCAGTTGGAATTGGATATTGTGCAATTTTAAGAATTGGATAAGGACATTTGGTTTGAGTAAAGTTTTCCATTAAATAGTTGTAGGCTAAACCACAAGCAATTACTCCCAAACTCTTGTTCTCTCCATCAATGTATTTGTTGAAAGAAGAGTTTTTTGATTCAAGTTCCAAACCATCTTGTTTTGCTAAAAGCTCTTTATATTGACGACGAGCATTAACTGGAAGCAAGATAAATTGTTTTGGATTTTCTGGAATTGCTATTTGATTTTGTTCTCTTTTATCTTTTCTAATCACAACTCCAGCACGAGAGTGTGCCAAACGAGTTGTTATTCTCAACATAACAGGTAAACGGAACTTTTCAGAAAGCTCAAAAGCTTCATGAATCATATCGTAAGCCTCTTGTTGATTTGATGGTTCAAGAATTGGAATTTTTGCCCATAAAGCATAGTAACGAGAATCTTGTTCATCTTGAGAAGAGTGCATTGAAGGGTCATCAGCAGAAATATATACTAAACCACCATTAACACCTGTAATTGCAGAGTTCATAAAAGGGTCAGCAGCCACATTCATCCCTACGTGTTTGCAAGTAAACATAGCTCTTTTACCAGTATAACTCATTCCAAGAGCAGCCTCCATTGCAGTTTTTTCGTTAGAAGCCCAACTGCTGCGTATGTTTTTTCCTTTAGCTTCCTTTGAAGCCTGTATGTATTCTATAATTTCTGTTGAAGGAGTACCCGGATAGCCAAAAATGCCAGACAAACCTGCATCAATAGCAGCTTGAGCAATAGCCTCATCTCCTAATAGAAGTAATTTTTCCATGAAATATATCTTTAAATTATTTTTTGAACTTATTGTGTGCAAAGTTATAATTATAAATTGATTTACACAAATAATATCCGAATGAAATCCCCAATAATTGCCTTTTTCACTTTCAAATAAATGTACAATTAATAATTCAAATTTAGTCTATTTCCCTTAAAACAAGATAAAATAGGGATTAAAAAATCTTGAATCTTCACATTAAAGTAAAAAAACAAGGTTTAGAAGAATTTTAATAAGGAGTTGATGTCGAATTCATGCCATGAATTACTCGGAATCATGCCATGAATTGGATGAAATCATGCCATGAATTGGAGTAATTCATGGCATGAATTCGACATTAAGTCTTGATAAAAAAAGTTCCTCTCAGTAATTAATTATTTTACAATCAAATAAAGAGAGGAAAAAACTAAGTTTAAAACTAAAAAAACAGGGGAAAATTAAACTTTGTAGACTATCTTTTCTGTGGTTTCTGGAGCTAGTATACAAACTCCCATTTCTTTTAAATCAAAAACAAATCTTATTCTTGGATTTTCTGTTATAAGAGAAAATGCTTTTTTCATTCCTCTTGACCATCTTATATCATCAAAAACAATAATACAATTGTCAGAAAGATATGGAAAAAGTGTTTCAAAATATTCTATTGTTGCATTCTTATCGTGATGTGCATCGAGGAAAACATAATCAATAGGATTATTTTGCGATAATACTTTTTCTAAATTATCACTAAAACGTCCTTGAACTGTTTCAATATTGATTAGTCCAATTTTAGTGAAGTTAGATACTGCTTTTTCAACTAATGAAAGAGAGCCTTCCATTGTAATCAGCTTTCCTTTTCCATTAATTGTCATTGCACTTGCTTGATATGATGCAGACAAACCTAAGCTTGTTCCAAACTCCAATCCTTTCTCTGGTTGAAATTCTCTAATCAATTTATGAAGGAATAAAGACCAAAAAGGAGACTTGCTTGCAGAAACTACTTTTGAAACTTTTGTTGAATTTACAACTCCAGTATACATTTCTTGTGGAGTTCTATTTCCCTTTGGAGAGCCTGCACCAAAATCGGTAACAATTATTTCTTGTTCATTTTGTTTTAGCTCTTGTCTTAGTTGTTCAATGTTCTTAACCCAAAGTTTTTCTTCAATATCCAATTTAACTTTTAGGGAAGCTTTTAGTGCTGAAGCAACTTTTCTAACTTGATCTTGTTCTTCTTTTATTCTCTTTCTTACCCAAAATCTTGCTCTTATCTTCCATATGGGGAAGAATATACGACGTAGTAATTTCATGTTATAATAGTTAATTAGTAAAATTATTTTGTAGTGCTTTTGATAAATTCCTTTATCTGTTCTAAAATTATTGGTGAAATTGTTTGTTCTATTTTACTATATTCATCAATCATTCCTGTTGTACATTGTTGGAAGAGATGATTGTGTGCAATAGCTTTATATGTTTTATAATTTTTGTTCTTTGCTTTTTTTAGTGCTTTTTCAATTTGAGGCAAGTTGTACTCTTGCAATACTTGGACATCATTAGTTCCATTTAGAGCAAAGGTTGGTTGTTTTACTTTAGTTAGGTAATCGGATGGATTTAACTTAAGAAAAGTTCTCATCCAATTGGAAGATAATTGATTTATAAATTTTGTTCTTTCCATTGCAGTAGAAAAAGGAGACTCTTTTCTTTGCTCAGCATTTAGCTTAGATAGTTCTTTCTCAAACCAAAGATTCATTCTTTTCTCAATCTCATCGCTTGTATAGTCCTTCTCAATATATTTATACATTTGCTTTAAGGCTGAAAGCTGCATCTTAACTGCATGCTTAGGCATTTTAATATTTTTGAGAATAACTTCGTTTTGTTGCAAGAGAACATCAATTCCTTTTTGTCCTGTTGATGCCAAAAGGATTACAAAACTAATGTTTGGATTTTTAGAAGCAGCAATTGATGTTATTACTCCTCCTTCGCTATGTCCTAACATACCTATATGTTTTGGGTTTATGTTAGGATGAGTTTTAATCATATCAAAAGCAGCCTGTGCATCAACTGCATAATCAAGAGTGGTTGCGTTATTTATTGTTGAGTCGGTTATATCTCCATTCCAACCTCTGTCATCATAACGAAAGACAGCAATATTGTTGCGTGTTAGATAATCTGCAATAACTTTAAAAGGTTTGTGATTCATTAATTCTTCATCTCTATTCTGAAGACCTGAACCTGTTACAAGAATAACACATGGATAAGTTCCCTGAATTGAAGGCAAGGTAAGAGTTCCTTTAAAATCATAGTTAACACCTTCAACCTTAAAACTTAATTCCTGCTCAATGTAAGGATAAGGTGGCTGAGGTTCTTGAGGTCGTTTTGTTTCAAAAAGCTCCTTTGTTTTAACCATGATTAGATTTTCTTGGAGTAAACCTTGTTTGAAGGAAGCAAAGATAGTGTCTTTTGTACTATTGTATTTTCCTTTAAAAACTACATTTAGACTCTTCATTGAAAACAAAATGGAGTCTTTAGTAAAACGTTGTTTTGTTACTGAAAACATCTGATTTGTTTGAGAGGGAGAACCCATTAATATAATTGTAGTGTCTGCCTTTTCCTCAATCTTTAGTGTTATTGGCAAAGTTGTTGAAGACACATTAAGTTCTCCATACCAAGATGTTGTTTCTTGAGAGAAAAGATTAAAAGAAAACAGACATATTGAAATTAAGCTAAGCAGTATTGTTAAGTTATTCTTTTTCTCATTCATATATTAAAAGCTTTAGAGATTAGTATCCAAATATTTCTTCCAAAGTTAGGATTTGTACCTTACCGAATTTTGCTAATTTCTTTAAATCAACTTGATCTTTATTGCCCAAAACGATATATGTCTTTGGTTTATTTTTGATATACTTATTATTAAAATTCACAACATCATCAATTGTTAAAGATGGTACTTTATTATATATATCAATTGAACCATCTTGTTTTCTTCCCTTTTGTATATCGTTAAGATAAGAATAGATTATTCCTTCTTTAGTTGTTCTGCCTGTTCTAATTGAAGAAATCAAACCATCTTTAGACAAGTCAAAGTTTGTTTGTGAAACAGGCATTTGATCAAATAGTTCATTGAAAGCAGTAAAGGCATCAATAACCTTATCATTTTGTGTTGCAATATGTGACATATTTTGATAAGTCATTCCTTTTCTGCCTGGAACAACAAAACGAGACTGTGCTTGATAAGCTAATGAACGTTTTTCTCTCATTTCTTGAAATACAATTGAATTCATACTTCCTCCAAAATATTGGTTGTATAGAGAAATGATTGGAGTTAGGTTATCATCAAAAAGTATTGAAGTGTTGAACTGACGGCAATATGATTGTTTAGCATCGTAGTGAACAAAATAAACTTTGTTTGCTGTTGTTGGAAGTTTTTCCTTTAGCTTAACATTTGGTTTTGCTTTAAGCTTTGAAGGTGAAGAAATATGCTCTTTATCTAATGTATTTACTAAATTATTTAAGGTTAAATCACCATAATATAAAATTTGATGAGAGTATTTTGTTGCTTCTTTAAGGTCTTGAATAAGCATTTGTGGAGTTATTTTCAAAAGTTCAGTCTCTGGAATAAAATCATAGAAAGCTCCATCTTTTCCATAAACAGCATAATCTGCTAATGCAGAGAAACAACTTTGCTGATTCTTCTTGGCATCATTTCTGCTCTTTTGAATATCCTTAATCATGTTATCCACTGTTGATTGCTCAATATTTGGATTTGAAAGCAAGTCTTCAAACAAAGAAAGTGCCTTAGAAAAGTTTTCAGATAAGCCATCAACTCTTGCTTCAATATAATCTGGAGCTGGAGAGATGGTTATTTGACAAGCAATATTATAAAGTTCTTCCTCAAATTTTGTTAGAGTTGAAGATTTTGGATGAAGATACATTTGATATTTCAATAATAATCCAAGTCTTTTGTTGGATAGTTTTCCAAAATCATAACGATAGGTTAGTGAGAACCTTCCATTTTCTTTGTTTTGAACATACAAAACATTAGCACCATTCTTTAAATTAGCCTTTGAAAGATCTTTATCGTAATTCAAAAACTTAGGTTCAATCGGTTTTACTTCTACTCCTTCTATTTCCTTAAAGAAATCACTCTTTGCATCTCTATTAACATGAATTGGAGTAATTGCTGGTTTTTCCACTTTTTCTATTTCAGCATTTGCTCCTTGAAGTTTTCTTATTACTATATAGTTATTATCTTTAAAAGTATTTCTTGCAAAGTCAAGAAGTTCAGCCTTAGTAACCTTCTTCATTTCTTCTGTCATTCTAACAGTCTTTTCCCAGCTTTCTCCTGAAAGATAAGAATAAACCATCTTCATTGCTCTTGAACTATTGCTTTCCAATTCTTTCATTTCACTAAGTCTTTGTTGATTGATGGCTGCTTTCAATATACTTTCATCCCATTTTCCATCAATCAATTGATTTATTTGATCTATCATCAAACGTTCAAGATCTTCTAAACTTTGACCTGTTTTTGGAGTTGCTCTAATTGTAAATGCTGCATAGTCGTTTAAATCATAAACAGAAGAATAAGCATTTTGAACCAATTGCTTTTGCCTAACATTAACATCCATTATTCCTGTACTTCCATTATTAAGAACTCTATCCAATAGATTAGCAAGCATAACTTCTTTTGATGTTGAACCAGCATTGATTCTATAAGCAATAATCAAATTCTCAGCTTCCAAACCAACAATATCAACTCTCTTTACTTCTGTTATTGGCTTTTCATATTCAAACTTAAAAGGTTCAATTTTCTTTGGTGGAATCTTACCAAAGTACTTATCAATAACCTTAATTGCTTGTTCTGGATCAAAATCTCCACTTAGTACAATACAATAGTTGTTTGGAACATAATATTTTTTAAAGTAATTATTGATAGCAACCATTGAAGGGTTACGTAAATGTTCAGCTGTTCCTAATGTGGTCTGTTGTCCATAAGGATGATTTGGATAGAGAGCTGCCATCATTGCTTCATTAGCCTTACGTCTATCGTTTGTTAATGACATGTTCTTTTCTTCATAAACTGTTTCAAGCTCAGTATGGAAAAGACGAAGAACAGGATTAGTGAAACGGTCTGATTGAATCTTTGCCCAATTCTCAATTTGATTCGATGGAATGTTTTCTACATAGTAGGTAAAGTCGTTGGAAGTTGCAGCATTTGTTCCTTTTGCTCCAATAAGTTTCATTAACTTATCATACTCATTAGGAATTGCTAATTGTGAGGCTTCAAAAGAAAGCTTATCTATTTCTTTATAAATTTCATTTCTTTTTTCATTGTCAGTTTCCTTAATATATACTTCGTAAAGCTCTTCAATTTGTTTTATATAAGTTTGTTCCTTTTCCCAATCGGTAGTTCCAAACTTTTGAGTTCCCTTAAACATTAAATGTTCAAAATAGTGAGCAAGACCAGTGTTTTCTTTAGGATCATTCTTACTACCAACCCTAACTGCAATATAAGTTTGAACTCTTGGTTCTTCCTTATTTACTGACATATATACCTTTAATCCATTTTCTAAGGTATAAATAATTGTATTCATAGGGTCTTTTTCAACTCTTTCAATCTTATATTCCTTTGAAGGAGCTGCAACACTAATTGCAGGAGAGTCAGAATCAATTCTAACTTGAGCAAAACTAATTTGAGATAGAAGGACAACAACTATCGCAAAGATAAACTGTATCTTTTTCATTACTATTATGTATTAAAAATTTCTAAATGAGGGTCAAAATTACAAAAAACAAATCAAAGAATAAATAATGTAAGTATTTTTAAGAATAATGTAAGTATAGCAAAACTAATATTATGATTATTCAACCATTAATTTCATCCCATTTGGATTAAAATTATATTATTGATTAGCCAAATAAAGTGGAAAAAATTAAAATCAAGAAAAATCTAAGCCTTTTTAAGAATAATGGTTATGTACATTTTTCTCTTTTACAATTGTTTGAAAACATAAAAAACTTTTATACAACAAAAACTCCAAGAGATAAAGATAACTCTTGGAGTTTAAAGTAAATTTACAGAATAGAATTAAAAGAAGAATCTTAGTCCGACATCAAATCTACTAACTCTAAATTTTTCAAAATCTTTATTTATTGTTGGATTAGAAAAATTATACCAATTACTCTTCAATACACCATAGTTATATTGGAATACAATCTGTACTTTGTTTTTTGAATTGATTTCATACCCCGCTCTTAAAATAATATTTGGTGTTGCTGAGTTTGATTCTATTTTGTAAAAATGGTCAAGATTTTCATTGCCAAATTCATAAATAGCTTCTTTGGTTGGGATATTTAAAAACATTGATGCTCCTAATCCAAGCAAGAAATTAGAATTTGTTTCGGATAAAGGGAATTTATAATTGAATATAAAAGGAATATTTATTTGATGAATAAGATAGGTTGCTGTACCAGTCTTTACATAACCATAAGATAAATAGTCTGTAGATCCTTCAAATTGTAGTAATGTAAAGGTATAAGTTGGTTCTAATGAAATAGATATTCTATTATTAAAGCAATATTCATATATAAACGAAAAATTTAAAGAACCACTATTTACTACCTCTCCTCCTTCCATAAATAAAGATTCTTCAAAAATATCTGCAAATGAATTTGATGTTTGATTATAACTATTTCCTATTGGATATACATTGGCACCAAATCCTAAACCAAAATAATTATGTTTAATTTCTTGACTATAAGAATAAGTTGTGAATAAACATAAAACTATAAGTAAGGCTCTTTTTTTTATCATTTAGCGTGAAGTGTTTATAGAGATGTTAGAGCTTCCTGCAACTTTTATAGTATGATTCCAATGATATATGCTTGGTAAAGAAAATTGACCATATTCTGGATTACTACCTCCTTCTCCTTCATAAAGGTAAGGATACTGGTTTTCATATGGTATAGAATGAAAACATTCTTTTGCTAAACTTGGATTAAGCTCTCCTTTATTATTTTTTGTAAAGAAATAATAATTTAAAGTATGAGTTTTTTTTGTGTTTGTTTGATTGGATAACGACCATCCTCTCAATGCATATACTTGTTTTGGATTGCTTGGAATGCTATAATCTAACCAATAACCAAAAACATTATTACTTCCAGAAAAGCTTCCATTGTAGGTCATTTGAACAGTATAATTTCCATAGATACCAAAATATCTTCTTAATGAGCGTCCTTGAACAGAATATCTGCTAAAATAGGCTTTGCGAGATTGAGAATATTTTTGCTCAAATCTATTTCGCATTATAACTTTAAATGTAGTCCTTGTTTTATATGTTTCGTATTCAAAAGGATATGGTGTTACATTTATATCGTTAGGAGGGAAAAGATTATCTCCTTTTAAATTTATCACTGTAATTTTATTTATCGGATCAGTTTCAATAATATCATCTAGAATTTTAATTTTATCCTTATTTCCATCTTCTATTATCTTTATTGTTGCTTCTTTAAATTGATATATTGGAGTTCCTACCTTAACAATACCATCCTTATTTACTATTCTTGAATAATTATAATTGTTAATATCTAAATCGTAATATATTGAATTATCATCTTTCATTGTTTTTTTGATAAATAATTCAGAAAACTCATAAAATAATTGAGCATGCATTTCAGGAAATTTCATATTTTTAATTTCAGATTCAGTATATAATTTTAGTAGACTATCTTTTACATGTTCATAAAAATCAAATTCTGCTGAATCTACAGCATCAGATATAGTACGAATAGAAACAAAGTTTTTGGATTTTTCCCAATTTGAAATTTCATCTTCAGTCATTTCATCTAGTTCAATGACTTTTTGTTCTAATTGGTCAAAATCTCCAAAAGTTAAATAATTATCCAATGTCGGATTATTAATAGTTAAAGATTTTTAGATAAATTGGGTAGAGATTGATTCTCATAACTATCTTCATTAGTGCAAGAAACGCTGAAAATAGTACATAATGTTATTGACATAGCAATAAACATTCTTGATTTTTGTTTAATGTTCATTTTTATATGAGTTTAAAATTAATAATGCAAAGATGATATAATATTTTTAATTATGCAAAAAAAAAACAATAAATATCTGCTTATATTAATAATTACACAACAATTCACTCTTAATCAATAGAATAAAATTAAAAAATATTTACTACTACTCAGAACTTATCGCAATTATTCGGTATATTGTACTTAATTAAATGCTTTTATTTAAGCGACTTTTATTAAATAGATACACAAAAAAACCTTTCAATATCAATTAAAACTCATAATAAATGTTAAATCTAAAATAAATTGTTTACTTTTTTAAATTTCTTGTTGTTCTTATTAGTGTATTAGGAAAACAAAAAAATTATCTTTTGCAAAAGAATTATCCTAAAAACAAATGTTATTAATCTTTTAAAAAGCCGAAAGGAGGTATGAAAAATGGCTATAGGTTATGTGATTCAACTTAAGAAAATTACTGTAGGTGCTCTTCCTGGAATGAAATTCATTGCTCGTATTTTTAGAGAAAAGAAGATTTCTCAAAAAATGGTGGCTAAAGATATTGCTGCTCGTTCTGCTATGAGTATTGGAGACGTCTTAAATGTTTTGCAAACTCTTCAAGAAGTAATTGCAATCTATCTAAGTGAAGGAAAATCTGTTAAACTTGATTTACTCGGAACGTTTTATCCAACTATTAAGTCTAAGGCAGTTAACACTAAAGAAGAAGCTACTGCTGAGATTATTGAAAAGATTGGAATGAGTTTTTATCCTACTGTTGACCTAAGAGAGACTTTGAGCAAAGCTGGTGTTAAGTATATTGATACAAACATTAAGGGTGTTCAATACAAAGACTCTGTAGTGGAAGAGTCGTAAGGCTTTTCCAATGGTTTAAATGAATAAAAAGAGATTTCTTTTTCAATGAAAATGCTTTAAAGCATAAGCAAATCCAAGTGGATTTGAACAAAAAATCAGAGAGATTATATTTAATATAGTCTCTCTTTTTTTTGTTTTGTGTTTAAATATTCTGATTGTTGATGTAAAATAACGGCATCTTTTGACTAAATAACGAGATCTTTGATAGTCAAAGACGCCATTATTTGGTCAAATAATGAGATCTTTTGAACAAATAACGGCGTCTTTTTTATAGTAACTTGCCTTTTTCTATGTTTCTTTAGTCTGGATTGGAGTGAATGTAAGGGTTATCGTTGGCAAATAAGCCATTTTCATTTATATTAATGCTTGAACTTTCTCTTTCAGAAGAATAGTTTTTAAAGTCAACATCCATATCATAAGCCTGATAAGCTGGTGTTCTTAGAACTTCTTCCAAACCATTTTTATCTCTCATCATTTGAGCAAATAACTCCATTCTCTTTTGACGGTCCTCCATTAACTTTGAGTGATTATTGTTATAATGAGGATTTGTTGATTGAGTTTCTTTATGTAATTTTCTAATGTCAAATCCCTGTTCCAAACTTGTTGAGTTTTCTTGTGGAAATTCTTCATTTGAAGGGGCAACTGCAACATCTACGTCTGCTTGCTTCTTTAGTTCAATGCCCATTACAGCAACATCAACATTAGCTTTATGACCTATTACTTCCTTGTTCTTGATTTCCACTTGTTCCAAAACCGTTTCTGGATATACATCTAAAGAATAGCGTGTGTTAGTTTGCGTTTGTGTTGCAACTTCTTGCTTTGGTTCTTCTTTAGTTACGATGTATGGAGCTTCAATAAAAACTTCAGGGGCTTTAATTTGCTCAACTTTAGCAATGTTTGCTACGTTAGTGAAATTTGTTTCAACGGGTTGAGTTGAAAGAACGGTTTTCTTTGCCTGAACAACGTCTCTTTGATAAGGGTTATATATTTCTTTTTCTTCAAATCCTGTTGCTACTAAGGTAATATCTATTCTGTCTTGATATGATTCATCATACTTTAATCCCCAAATAATGTCTGGTTCGTTTCCAGTTTGAGAATGTAGATAGTCGGCAATTATTGAGTATTCGTCCATTGTTATTGCATACTGATCTTCTGGTGATGTTGTGATGTATAAAAGCATATTCTTTGTGCCTTTAATTTCGCAATCGTTCAACAAATCTGAAGTTGCTGCAAGTTTGATTGCTTCAAGTGCTCTTTCTTCTCCAGAGCCATAAGCTGTTCCTGTTCCCATAATTGCAACTCCTGAATGAGACATAACACTTTGAACATCTCTAAAGTCGACAGAAACATAAGAATTGCTTGTAATAAGTTCAGCAATTCCCTTTGCAGCTGTAAGCAAAACATCGTCTGCCATTGGGAACATTTTAGGAAGAGGTATATTACCTCTTTCTCTTATCTTGTCAGTATTTACAATAATAATTGCGTCAACAACTTCTTTTAAGTTTCTTATTCCTTCTTCAGCTTGCTCTTTTCTTCTCTTTCCTTCAAAGGATAGGGGCAGAGTTACAATTGCAACTACTAATATTTCATCATTAACCTTTTCTCCTTCTTCGTTTCTAAACTCAATTTCTTTTGCAAACTTTGCTATAACTGGAGCTGCACCTGTTCCAGTTCCTCCTCCCATACCTGCAGCAATAAAAAGCATTTGCGTATTATTGCTAAGCATTTGTTTAATTTCTTCTTCAGCCAACATTGCTGATGCTCTTGCCTTATCAGGACAATTACCTGCTCCCAAACCATCTTTTCCTATCTTAATCTTGTTTTGAATAGGACTTGAATCTAATGATTTCTGATCTGTATTGCAAACAATAAAATCTACACCCTCAATTCCCTTATTGTACATATGATTGATTGCGTTTGTTCCTCCGCCACCTACACCAATTACTTTGATGTAGTTAGAGTTTTCTTTAGGTGCTTCAAATTGTAACATTATATATGATTTGATTTATTATTGATTGTAAAATTATTCTATTATTTCAAGTTGTAAAAATAGTACATTATTTTTGGTTATAAAAAAATTGCTATCATTACTTTTTAACAAATATATGTTTATAACTACTATTCCGTACCATCATCCTTAAAAAGTCCTTCTAACCAAGATACTATAAAGCCTTTTGTCTTGTTCTCTGAAGGTTTTTTCTTTGCATTTTGTTCTTTTGAGGCTTCTTCTTCAACAGATATTTCTTCTTCTTTCTCAACAATAGCCTCATTAAACTTAGTTGCCATTGGAGTTTTGTTAGAATTATCTTCTTTTTCTATCTTTTTAAGACCTTCCAAAATCAAACCAATTCCAGTTGCATGCATTGGATGAGTGATTTCTTCTGTAATTGTTCCTCCCAAATGGTCTTGAGGAGTTCCAACTCTTGCTTCAATGCCTGTTATGAATTCTGTTAACTGAACACAATCTCTCATCTTTGCACCACCACCTGACAAAACAATACCTGCAATTAGCTTTTTCTCATATTTCTTACTCTTTATCTCAAATAAAACTTGGTCAATTATCATCTCCATTCTCGCTTGAATAATACCTGCAAGAGTTTTCATTGATATTTCTCTTGGGTCTCTTCCTCTAAAGCCTGGTATTGCAATTATTTCATCTTCTTTAGCTGATGCAGCAAGACAAGAACCAAAACGAGTCTTAAGAGCTTCTGCCTGAGTTTTAATTATTGAACATCCTTCTTTAATATCATCAGTTATTGCATTTCCCGCAAGAGGAATTACAGCTGTATGACGAAGAATTCCATCATGGAAAATTGCAACATCAGTTGTTCCACCTCCGATATCCACCAAACAAACTCCTGCCTCTTTTTCACTTGCATTAACAACAGCTTCTGCAGAAGCAATTGGTTCCAAAATCAAATTCCTTACCTTACAATTTGCCATTTCAACACTTCTAATAATGTTTTCAATATTAGATACATTACCTGTAATGATATTGAAATTCCCTTCCAAACAACTTCCTGGCATTCCAATTGGATTAATGATGTCACCATCTCCATCCACAATAAAACTTTGAGGAACAACATGTATAATCTTTTCACCTGGTTGCAAAACAAGATTCTCCTGGTCTTTTATCAAACGCTCTTTGTCGGCTTCTCTAATAATATGACCTTTTGATTCAAGCATAATGTTTCCTCTATGCTGAATATTTCTAATCTGATTTCCAGCAATTCCAACAAAAACTTCTTTAACCACATATCCAGTTTTTTGTTCTACCTCTTCAATTGCTTTTTTAATTGAGATGGAAGTTTGTTCAATATTTCTTACAATACCTCTATCAACCCCAATTGATTCGGACTTCCCCATACCAAGAATTATAGGCTTGCCCTGTTCATCCTTTGAACCTATGAAAACTGCTATTTTTGTTGTACCAATGTCGATACCAACTACTATTTCTCTTTCCATATTAATTTATTTTTATATTATTTTATTATACTCCTTTTTGGTTTGTAGCTTAGTTAACTTTATTTGTTGTTGTTTGACTGCTATCAATTGTGGCTTCAATCCCTCCCTTTTTAGTACAAACAACCTGATGGCGAAATCTTAAATCAACAAAGCTGTAATTATCCCAACCATTTCTCGAGAAAGCCTCTTTATATAAATATCTTAGTTTAATTAACTCCTCTTCCAAATCTTTGTTTTCTCCTATCCTAATTATGTAATTACCAATTTTAGGGATTAATTCATAGTTCCCTTTTGCAGGAACATATATTTGATCTATCTGGTAATTTAGAATAGAATCACTTGCAAGCTTTTGAACAATATAATAAATGTTTGAAAGAGTTTTATCAAATCCTTTTTTGTTTTCAATATCAATTGTATCTAAGTTTTTATCCAAATTGGAATTGTTTACATCAACATTTCCACTTGCAACCACAACATCTGTTAATTGATTATCATCAATCAATATTACCTTTCCCAACTTATCAATATAATATTCTTTGTTTCTAAGTGTGTAAATTCTAACAATTGGTTCTCTTTGCTTAATCTCAATATTTAAAACCCCCTTAAGGGTTTGATAAACCTGAGCTTGTTCTATATAAGGATTTTGCATTAAGAAACTTTCTATTTTCTTTTGATCAATATCTTTTCTTTGTTTTTTAAGGAAATCTCCGAACTCATTCTTTAATGATTCGTTGATATTAGTTGCAAGAACTATAGTATCACTTACGCCATAAGAAACCTTAATATTAACCTTGCTAACATTAATTTTCCCTGCATAAATATTTGAACATACTATTAAAACAATTAATAGCACGATTACAAATAATGACACCAAAATTCTTTTTCCTTTCTTACTCATCTTTAAATCTTTCTTCAATCAGTGGCACTAATTCAGAAATATCTCCAGCTCCCATTGTTACTAATATCTCAGGATATAGAGCTTCCAACAAATCCAAAAGTCCTTCTTTTAAAGTATAATATTTATCCATCTTATCTATCTTATACAATAATGCCTTTGAAGTTACTCCTGGTATTGGTTTTTCTCTTGCAGGATAAATATCCAAAAGCACAACCTCATCCAATTTACTCAACTCTTTCACAAATTCATCTTCAAAATCCTTAGTTCGTGAATATAGATGTGGCTGAAATACTCCAGTAATTTTTTTATCAGGATATTGAAAACGTATTGATTCTATAAATGCTTTAATTTCATTTGGATGATGAGCATAGTCATCAATATATACAAAATTATCTCTTTTTATTCTAACATCAAAGCGTCTTTGAGCTCCACTAAAAGAAGCAACACTTTTCCTAATTTCATCTTCACTAACTCCACACATTAATCCAATTGAAATAGCCAAAACAGCATTCTCAACATTATGTATTCCTCCATAGTTTAGGCAAATATCATAATAAATCTTATCTGGAGTTCTTAAATCAAAATAATAACTTCCTTTATAGTTTCTTATATTGACAGCATAATAATCTGCATCAAATCCTTTAATTGTATAGGAATAAGTTTGAGAAGGCATTTCTTCTTCTAATTCTATATCCAAACCAAATTTATAGAATAGTATCTCGCTTGTTTGCTTAGCAAATTCAATAAATGATTTCTTAAGCTCTTCCTTATTTCCATAGATATCCAAATGGTCAGCATCTATTGAAGTAATTGCAGCAATTGTTGGAGTTAGATTTAAGAAAGATCTATCATATTCATCAGCTTCAACAACAACATAATTACTATTGTGATTTATAACATAATTAGAGTTAAAGTTTTTAGAAATACCTCCCAAAAATGCACTGCAACCTATTTCACTATTATGAAGAATGTGAGCAACCATGGTTGAACATGTTGTTTTTCCATGTGTTCCAGCAATTGCAATACATTTTTTCCCTTTAGTTATTTCTCCTAAAATCTGAGAACGCTTTTTCATCAAATAGTTATTTTCAAGAAAATAGTTATAAATAAGATTATCTTTAGGAATTGCAGGAGTATAAACAACCATCTCAATTTGATTTGGCAAAGAAGAAATATCATCATTATAGGTAATAATCATTCCCTCTTTTTCCAACTCCTCAGTAAGAGGGGTCCTTGTACGGTCATAGCCAAAGATATTATTGCCTAATTGCTTCAAATATCTTGCAATTGCACTCATCCCTATTCCGCCAATACCTAAAAAATAATATGTTTTCATCTTCTTCAATCTTATTTTAAAATTAACTCCTTCTTTTCCAAAAAAGACGGCATCTTTTTCAAAATATAAGGCGACTTTTTCAAAAAAGTCGGCACTTAATTTTTATTATCCTTGATTTATTTTTTAATTAACTCTTCCACAATTGAAAGTATTCTTTTATCTGCATCTTTAACTCCTAAACTAAGAATGTTTTTACTCAATTCTAATTGGTTATCTGTATTCTTAATTAATGCATCTATTTCATTAACCAATATTTCTCTTGCCATTGAATCTTTAACCAATAATGCAGCATTCTTTTCAACTAAAGCCATAGCATTTTTAGTTTGGTGATCTTCTGCAACATTTGGACTTGGAATCAAAATTGTAGGTTTGCCAATAACACAAAGTTCACTAATTGCAATCGCTCCAGCTCTTGAAACAATAACATCTGCAACACTATATGCTAAATCCATCTCATATATAAATTCAAAAACCTTTATGTTATTAGAATTATATTTTACAGCTTCCTGTTTTGCTTTTTCAAAATAACTTTTACCCGTTTGCCAAATTATTTGAACATTATTATCTACAAAACACTTTAATCCAATAGCTATGCTTTCATTTATTGTTAAGGCACCTAAACTACCACCAACTGCTAACACAGTTTTAAGATTTTCATTTAGTCCAAAATGCTTTAAAGCTAATTCTTTCTTATCCTTAATATCTATAATGTTTTGACGAACTGGATTACCTGTAAAACAAATCTTCTTTTCTTCAAACCAACGAGTCATATTATCATATGCAACACATATCTTTGAAACTTTTTTAGCTAAGAGTTTGTTAGTTATTCCTGGATATGAGTTTTGCTCCTGAATAAGAGTTGGAATACCAAGTTTAGAAGCAGCTTCAAGAGTAGGTCCTGAAGCAAAACCTCCTACTCCAATAACGATATCTGGTTTAAATCTCTTAATTATCTTCCTTGCTTTAATAGTGCTTGAAATAACTTTAAATGGAAATGACAAGTTTTTCCAAGTAAGTCTTCTTTGCAAACCACTTATCCACAAACCTTCAATCTTATAACCTGCCTGAGGAACTTTCTCCATCTCCATTCTCCCTTTTGCCCCAATAAAAAGTATATCAGCTTCAGGATATTTTTCCATAATAGCATTTGCTATTGCTATTGCAGGAAATATATGTCCACCAGTTCCACCTCCACTTATTATTGCTTTCATATCGTATTTATTTTAATTGTTCTGTTCTTTTGTTTCAAAATTATTTTCTGATTGATTTTCTTCTTTGCTTTTATTCTCTTCTGAAGTTAAATCAACAGAATCTTCTTCTGTTATATCTTTTTCCAATTTTTCTTTAGCTTGATCCTTATTAGCACTTGCACTAATACTTAAAACAATCCCCAAAGCTATGCAACTAAACAAAAACGAAGTTCCTCCATAACTAACAAAAGGAAGAGTTTGTCCTGTAACTGGCGTTATACCAGTTGCAACAAACATATTAATCATTGCTTGAAATACAATCATTATTATTAATCCAATTGCACAAAAAGCTCCAAAATAACCTTTTGAACGTCGAGCAACCTGAATTCCTCTATACAATAGAATTAAATAAAGAGCAATGATTACTATACCCAAAAGCATTCCTCCTTCTTCTATTATAATTGCATAAATAAAGTCATTATGACTTTCACTTAAAAATCTTGCTTGAGTTGTATGTCCCAAGAATTTACCGAAGAACCCTCCTGTTGCAATTGCCATTTCAGCTTGATTGGATTGAGTTATTGCAGTTTTATCATCGCTTATATATTCTTCAATTCTATTTACCCATGTTCCTCCACGAGAAAGCAAGTCAGGGTTAGCTTTCAAAAGAGCAAAGATTGAAATAACAGCAATAACACCAACAATCACTATTAAAATTAAATATTTATTATTAATTCTTCCAATATACATCATAAAGAAGCAAATCAAGAAGAGGATGGTTGCCGTTGAAAAGTTTTCAGGGAAAATCAACATACAAATTAAGCAAATAGGAATCATTAATTTCTTAAATACTTCCATTGACTTAATATTGTCTTGATATAGAGCTAATACTCTTGCAACATAAATTATAAGTATAATCTTAACAATTTCTGAAGGTTGAAACTGACCAATAAGAGGAATGGTTAACCAACGAGCGGCAGCCTTATCTCCAAAAGAACCTAAAATTAGAGTTAGAATTAGAAGAATAAAAGAAACAAATAATCCAATTTTGGCAAATCGAGAGAAATAAGTGTATTTAATATGGTGAACAGCATACATAACGCAAGTTCCTAAGAAAAGAATAAAGATATGTTTAGCAAACATCATAATTGGAGAACCTCCTTGACGTTCGTAAACAGTTTTTCCGATAGTACTATAAACCTCCATTGCTGAAATAATTATCAGCAAAAGAAATACCATCCAAATAACTTTATCTCCTTTTACCTTTATTTTAAACTTGCTTTTCTGCATACTATGCATTTAGTTTTTATAAATTATTAACTGCCTTACGAAATTCAAGTCCTCTTTTCTCTATATCTTCTTTACTCCCATTGGCAGGAGAAAAAAGAACAACATCATTCTCCTGAGCAACAGCACTTGCTAAAATTACTGCATCATTAATATTATTTACAGGAAGAATAGAAGGAACTATTCCTTGAAAAGTTCTTTTAAGCATTTCAATATTCTTTCCATAACAAATTAGAGCCACAACCTTTTCTCTACATGTACTGATTAGCCCATCATAATTTTGCTCAACATTATCATTTTCCACAATCCAAACAATTCTACTTGAAATCTGTTCCATCGTAAACCAAGTAATGTTTGAATTAATTGAAAATGCATCATTAATATACTTTACGTCTCTTATCTTAGCAACAACTTCTCTCTGATGTTCTTGTTCAATTTGAGGAGAAAACTGATTCTGCATTTCCTCTCTCTTAAACAAAATATCTTGATATGTTCTTCCTGCAAGATTTGTATATACCTTCTTTGCTCCTTGTTTTGCTAATAAATCTATTGTCATGTTTATCTTAGTTTAAGAGTAATTATTGAGACTACTGCTAATATTATTGTAATTAAAATAAATCTTGTTACAATTTTTGGCTCTGCATATCCTTTTTTCTGGTAGTGATGATGGAGTGGAGCCATAAGGAATACTCTTTTCCCTTCTCCATATTTACGTTTAGTTATTTTAAAATATGTTACTTGGATAATTACAGAAATACTTTCAGCAAAGAATACTCCACAAAGGATTGGAATAAGTAATTCTTTTCTAATCAATATTGCTAAAACTGCAATAATTCCTCCCAAAGCCAATGAGCCAGTATCTCCCATAAATATTTGAGCTGGATAGGTATTGTACCATAAAAAACCAGCCGTTGCTCCAACAAAAGCACTAATAAAAATTGTTAGCTCACCTGCATTGGGGATAAACATAATATTCAAATAATTTGCAAAAATTATATTTCCCGAAATCCATGCCAGAAGCCCCAGAGTAGAACCAACAATTGAGGAGACACCGGTGGCAAGACCATCTATTCCATCTGTTAAATTTGCTGCATTTGAAACTGCGGTTATAATAAAAATTACAATTGGAATAAATATAATCCAAGCCCAATTTCTATAATCATCGCCAATCCACTTCATTAGTGATGCATAATCAAATTCATTATTCTTTACAAAAGGAATAGTAGTTTTGGTAGATTGCTTAGCCTCCTTAGAAAATTCTAATTTTGCTTTTTGATATTTTGTTTCATTTTGAATATTATGCTCTAATGCATATTTTTCAACATCTGTCTTTTCCTTAATTGTAATGTCTGGATGGAAATAAATCATTGCTCCAACAACTATTCCCAAAATCACTTGACCTATAATCTTAAACTTTCCTTTTAGTCCTTTTTTATCGTGTTTAAAAACCTTAATATAATCATCCAAAAAGCCAATAAATCCAAGCCAAATGGTTGTAAGGAGCATAATGATTATATAAATATTGTCTAATCGAGCAAATAGAAGAGTTGGAATAATGATTGCTGCTAAAATAATTATACCACCCATTGTAGGAGTTCCTTCCTTTTCCTTTTGACCCTCCAGCCCAAGTTCACGAATAGATTCCCCTATCTGCTTTCTTTTAAGAAAACTAATAATTCTCTTTCCATAAATAATTGTAATAAACAATGATGTTATTACAGCCATTGCGGCACGAAATGAAATATAATGAAAGGCTCCTGCTCCAGGAACTTCAAATTCTAAATCCAACCAAGTAAATAAGTGATATAACATAATCTTATATTTATTATTTATAACTAATATTTCAATACTTCTTCTTTATCATCAAAATGATGCCTAACTCCATTAACTTCTTGATAAGTTTCATGCCCCTTACCAGCCACAAGAATAACATCCTCCTTATTTGCTAATTGACAAGCCAATTTAATTGCATCATGACGATTTACAATTGTGAAACTTTTCTTTTCTGTAATTATATCGAGTCCTGATTGCATATCTTTTAATATTTCTTCAGGCTCTTCTGTTCTTGGATTATCACTTGTTAGTATTAGTGTATCGGAGTTTTCAGCAGCAATTTTTGCCATTATTGGTCTTTTAGTTTTATCTCTATCTCCTCCACAACCTACAACAGTTATTAATCTTCCGTTTGATTTTCTTATTTGGTTAATAGTTTTTATTACATTGATTAAAGCATCAGGAGTATGAGCGTAATCAATAATAGCTTTTGTCCCTTTTGATGTTGAAACAGCATCAAATCTACCTTGAGCAGGTTCCAATTGACTAAGAACTTTTAGAATCTCATCTTTCTTTAATCCTAAAAGAATGGCTGTTGAATAAATAACTAAAACATTATAAGCATTAAACTGCCCAATTAATTTAGTCCATAATTCTACTCCTTCAATATTTAGAAGTTGTGCTTCAAAATCATTTTCCAAAACAATTGCATGAAAGTCAGCAATAGTTTTTAAACTATATGTGTATTTCTTTGCTTTAGTGTTTTGAAGCATAACCATTCCATTTTGGTCATCTACATTAGTTAGAGCAAATGCTTTTGGGGAAAGATTATCAAAGAAAGCTTTTTTAGCTTTAATATATGAAGCAAAGGTTTTGTGAAAATCTAAATGGTCATGAGTGATATTTGAGAAAATTCCTCCTGTAAAATCAACTCCAGCAATCCTATTTTGAACAATGGCGTGAGAGCTTACTTCCATAAAAACAAATTCACATCCTTCAACAACCATTTGATTGAATAATTTGTTCAATTCTATAGCATTTGGTGTTGTGTGAGTTGCTTTTATTTCTCTATTGTTTATCTTGTTTACAATTGTAGAAACCAAACCTACTTTATAGCCTAAAAGCATAAATAAATTATGTAAAAGTGTTACAGTTGTAGTTTTCCCATTTGTCCCTGTAATTCCTACAATTTTTAGTTTTTTTGACGGATTGTCGTAATATTCAGATGCAATATATCCTAAGGCATTGCTACTATTCTTAACAACAAAAAACAATACCCCATCATTCTTTTGAACTAATTCTTGTACTTCTTCAGGAATAAATTCACAAACTATATATTTTGCACCTTTTGAAATTGCAGTATTAATAAATTTATGTCCATCTACATTTGTGCCCTTTTGAGCAATAAAAAGAAATCCTTCTTCAACCTCTCTTGAGTCAAAACAAATTCCTTTTACCTTATTGGACTTAATTAAATCAAATATTTCTTTATACTCTTTCATTATCTAATTCAAGTTAAGATGTATTTTATTCCCTTTTCTAAAACTACTACCAGAAATTAATGATTGACTAACAACCTTTCCCTTCCCTTCAAAAGTTACTATCAAACCTTGTTTTTCTAACAAATACTTTGCATCACGAATAGTCATTCCCAAAACATTTGGAATAGTTTTTATATCTTTGTTTGGATTCCAATTTGATTCTATCTTATTATTCTTCAAGCCTAAATTTTGACAGAATTTATTGTAATTTTCTACATTCCCTTTATTATATGTAGGAGCTTGTTTTTGCAATGAGGAAGATTTTTGTTTATAAGTAATTCTTGTTCCCACTACTCTATCTGAAAGATCCCTAAATACAGGTGCAGCCAAATCTCCACCATGAGTTGCATTTTTTTGAGGTTCCGAAACAACAACTATACATGAATATTGAGGATCTTCTGTAGGGAAATATCCAGCAAAGGAAGCTCTATGTTGAAGAGCAACAATTCCTTTTTTACTATAACCAATCTCTGCTGTACCTGTTTTACCTGCTATTCCATAAGAAGTTTTTGAAAGTCTTCTACCTGTTCCATTTTCAACAACACGTTTTAATATATCTTGCACAATTGCTAATGTTTCTTGCTTACACATCTTTTCTTTAATAACAATAGGCTTAAATGTCTTTACAGTTTGTCCATCTTTTAACACATGTGATACAAACATAGGCTTGACCATTACTCCATTATTAGCAATTCCATTATAGAAAGTAAGTAATTGCATTGGAGTAGTTGCTGTAACATATCCAAAACTAAGACGAAGAATATCATCAACTGAGGTTCCTTTTTGATTAATATAAGGTTTAGGTTCTTCTATCTTTATATCCATATTCAACCTATCATAGTAGAAATAATCCATTAAGTCTTTTCCAAACTGCATTCTCTTGTTCTTAGAAATATAATTATCATAAACAACTTGGCTTAACCCAACATTGGAAGACATTTCCATTGCTCTTGCGAAACTAACACTACCATGATTTATCTTACCCACATCTCTAATATTAGTTTTTGCTCCAGGGAATCTTTTATCGAAGGTTGGAACTATAGAACTTGAATCTATAAATCCTTTATCCAAATAAAGCATCGCACTAATTGCCTTAAAAGTGGAACCTGGTTCAAAATAACTGCTTATTGCAATATTTGAATTTTCAGCATACTCTCCATCTTTATTCTTTTGCAAAGAAGCAATTGCACGAACATATCCAGTCTTTACTTCCATAAGAATTACACAACCGCTTTGTGCATCATTCGAATCCAAACATTTTCTCAAACTGTTTTCAGCCAATTCTTGCAAACGCACATCAATTGTTGTCACAATATCTTGTCCATCAATTGCCTTAATTTGTTCATTGTCATCAACTGGTATCCAAATACCTGGATTAATTTTCTTTTCTTTTCTTACTCCAGTTTCTCCCGCTAAAAATTTTGAGTAATATCCGTCTATTCCATCATAACACGTATCACAGCCAGAAACAGGAACGCCAATTGTACGACGAGCCATTGGATAATATGGATAATATCTTACATTTCTTTCAACAACATTTATGTAATTTGTAAGAAAGAACTTTCCTGAATGAACAATCTTCCCTGTTGATTTTGATTTTCTAACCTTTTCTTTAGAAATTAAAGGGAATTTACGGAACTTTTCCCATTGTTCAAGAGTAATATTTTTTTGAAGAGAAACATAACGATTCCCCTTTTCCATTCTTCTAAACTTGTTCAGATATTCTCTATATTCATTTTTGGTTTTAGCATCCTTTTGTCCATAGAATAATTTTGCCATACTTTCACAAAGCAAAGGCATATCCCTTTTGTAAATACTATCAGGAATAACTCTTTCTCTTTTCTTTTGTTTTGTTTTATGATCAATCACATAAGTATATCCCAAATCAATATAAACATCATATTTTGGTACATCGGTTGCCACCATCAACAATTCTCCACTATCGGAATCAACGCTATAGATACTTCCTCTTTTTGCCTTTACTGGACGCAATTCCACAAATCTTTCTTCTGCCAATTTCTTCCAAAAACTACCTTCAACAATTTGTATATAGGCAATTCTGCCTATAACGAATAGAAATCCTAAGAGTATAATTGCATATACCCAAAAGAACCTAAACATTATATCTTTTTTATCGCCTTCCATTGTTTATTTGAGCCTAACTATTTTTTGTCTTCTTTCTTTTTATTTGAATTTTCAGGAATTAGAATAATTTGTTTTTGTTCCTGCTTACTTACCTTAATTCCTTTCTCTGCTAAAATCTTTTCCAATTCTAACATTTGAGTTTGCTTTTGATATAATCCCTTTTGCTCAGAATGCTTCTTTTGCAAATACCCTATTTCTGTTTCTAACTTATCAATTTCTTTAGCTGTTTTTTCAATATTATACCTATTTGTTATATATAAAATTATAAGAATTAGAACCAAGAATATAACTGGTAACCAACCAATAAAAGTTTGCTTTACTAAAAAAGTTCCATCAATAAAATCCTTGGTTTTAACGTTTCTCTTTTTCATTTCTTAACAGCAATTCTTAGTTTTGCACTACGTGAACGAGGGTTTTCATTTTGTTCCTCAGAGCTTGCTTCAATAGGTTTTCTGGTTATCATTTCCAATGGAGAAAGCAAATTCCCATAGAAATCTTTAATTGGTTGAGCATCAAAATTTCCATACTTCATAAAGTTCTTCACTAATCTATCTTCCAAAGAATGATAACTCATAACTACAAGTCTTCCATTTGGTTTTAGCAGGTCAGCACTTTGCTCCAACATCTTTTTCAAACTTCCGAGTTCATCATTAACCTCAATTCTCAAGGCTTGAAAAACCATAGCAAAAAATTTATTCTCTTGATTTTTTGGAGCCAAAGACATAAGCAAGTCTTTAAGCTTGAAGGTTGTATCAATAGGAGTTAATGCTCTTTGATCAATAATCTTCTTAGCAATTAAACTGGCATTTGTGAGCTCTCCATAAGATTTGAATATTCTTTTAAGGTCTTCTCTTTCAAATTGATTAATTATTTCCTTTGCACTTAAAACCTGCTTTTTATTCATTCTTAAGTCTAATGGCGCATCAAAACGAGTTGAAAAACCACGTTCAGGGGTATCTATTTGAAAAGAAGAAATTCCCAAGTCTGCCAAAATACCATCTATCTCAAATTCCCTATAAAGTCTTAGATTATCACTAAGTGCAGAGTAATTATCATCAATAAAAATAAATCTTGAATCCTCTATTATATTTCTTTTAGCATCATTATCTCTATCAAAAGCATATAAGCGACCGTCCTCATCAAGTAAATCCAAAATAGCACGAGAATGTCCACCACCTCCAAAAGTAACATCAACATAATGTCCCTTTGGATTGATGTTCAAACCATCCAAGCACTCTTTTAGCATTACCGGATTATGGTAATCAGTCTTTAAGTAATTCTTCTGCTGCTTTAACATAATCAAATCCATCATTATCTATTGAATTATAAATAGAAGTATCCCAAATTTCCATACAAGAGGCAGCACTAACAATAACAATATCTTTATCAATATTTGCCATTGTGCGTTGCTCCTTAGGAATTAGAAATCTGTCTGAAGAATCCAATTCAACGATGTTTGATTCTGTTAATTTTCTGAAAAGTCTTTTAGCCGTAGGATCATAAAGATTAAGCTTCGCCTTAAGACTTGTAACCTCATTCTGGAAGGATTGGTAGGTAAATAATTCTAAACACCTATTGTAAATGGAGCATCTTACAACAAACCTCAAATCATCAGTAATTGAAAGCTGTTTCTTCAATGCAACAGGAAGCTTGAAACGCCCTGTTGTATCTACTTTGCAGTTTTCTATACCGATTATTGATGACATAATTTTCTCCTATTTATATTCAGTGTTCAAAATTACAATAAAAATTCCAAAAACTCCCAATTGTTAGTAACTTTTTTTCTTTTTTATCCCAATTAATCCCATTTTATCCAATAATACGAACAAAGATAATTAATGTTACATTATTTAAAACATTAGTTATTAACAGCGAAAAAGGAAAATTGGGAAAGAGAGAAAGTGAAAAAGTGATTATTATTTAAAATTGGAGATGAAGTAGGCTAAAAAAAAGATTTTGATCTCCTAATATCTGGGAATAAACTTCTTTTAGTAAAATTTTATGCCTTCTATTCAAAAATATCCTTGATATATTTCTGCGTAATCTTGATATATTTTCAATTAATCAAGATATAATTCTACTTAATCAAGGACTTTTTATGCGAAAGATGTGCATCTTTCAATACAAAAGACGTGCATCTTTCGGTATAAAAGATGTGCATCTTTTTTTAAATGAATTTCAGGAGGGATTTTTGTTTAAAAACTTAGAGAACTAAGTATTATTGATTTTAATAATGCAAATATACGAAATTTTACTTGATATACAAACATATTTTTGAGAAATATTAAAATAAAAAAATCACATATTATTTTATATCTAAAAGCTAAGATTTTCTTCCCCTTTAATAACCTCTTGAAATTAGAGAGTCATCCTTGAATAGGTTTTGGGAATTGAGAAAGGTATTTCAAGATTATCATTAAGTTTTTGTTTCTCAAACTTTAGATTAACCTTATAGGTTTTATTGGAGTACATAAGTACATTTATTGTTTGTGGAAGCTTAATTTTATTAAAAGGCAGATAGGTTGAATAGTAAATATCCATTTTTTGTTTTGAATTAAAGAGTTCAAAATAGTTGCGATTGATAACATTAAGTGTTGTGTCAATATATATTTTTTGTTTTAGTTGAGGAAAGTTTTGAGTATTTTGTTGGCTTTGTCTTTTCTCAAATTCAAAAACAATTAAATTCTCTTGCTTGCTATACTTAACATCATTGATACCATAGTTTTGAAAATCTTTACCAAGAATAATTGATTGAAGCATATTATAGCTTAATCCAAAACCCAACATATCATAAATAAACTCATATCCTCCTAAAAAATATTCCCTATTTAGCTTATTTAGCATCATCACACTATCTTTGGTTAGCAATACTCTAACTCCTTCAATGCCGAATTTCCCCAAAGAAAGCCAAATGGCACTATCTTTAACCATCCTCATGGTTCCACTAAAAGTATTTCCATCATATTCTATTGAGAGTTTGGAAGAAAGGGTTTTAAATTCTGATGGAACAATACTAATCCCATCCAACAAAACATCTTCTTTGGATTTTACTTGCTTAATTTCTTTGGGCTTTTCTTGTTTATTTTCTTTTGATGGTTTAATAATATTTTGCTGACTCTTACAAGAAAACAACATCAATATTAAAGGTGTAATAATTATTAAAGCAAGATATTTCTTCATAGTATTTATAGAAATATGTATTTAGGATTTAGGTAAATTAAACGTTATAACCTTACTTAAAATTGTCTATATAACTCCTCTGATTTCGGAAATATGCTTAATATTATGTCTTTGCAAATAGTCTTCTAAACCTTTCACAATTTCTTCTGTAATTGAAGGATTAATAAAGTTGGCTGTTCCAACTTCAATTGCTGTTGCTCCAACCAAAATAAACTCAATTGCATCTTGAGCGTTCATAATTCCTCCCATTCCAATGATAGGAAGTTTTGTTTGCTTAGCAACTTGCCAAACGCAACGAAGGGCAACGGGTTTAACTGCTGGACCTGAAAGACCTCCTGTTATTGTTGAAAGAAGTGGTTCTCTTTTTTCGGCATCAACTGCCATTCCCAAAAGAGTATTGATAAGGGACAAAGAGTCTGCTCCAGCATCTTCAGCAGCTTTTGCTATTTCTACAATATTGGTAACATTTGGAGAGAGTTTAACAATTAGAGTTTTGCCATAAACTTGTCTCACTGCTGAAACAACTCTAAAAGCCATCTCTTTACTTGTTCCAAAAGCCATTCCTCCTTCTTTTACATTTGGACAAGAGATATTAAGCTCTATTGCAGGTATATTTTCTAAAGAGTTAATTTTGGCAGCTACCTCAACATATTCTTCAATAGTAGAGCCAGAAACATTAACAACTATATTGGTTTTCGTATCTTTTATCTTTGGATAAATCTTATTGCATAAATAATCAACTCCTTTGTTTTGAAGTCCAACGGCATTAAGCATCCCTGAAGGAGTTTCTGCCATTCGAGGATAAGGATTGCCTTGTCTTTCACTACCAGTTGTACCCTTAACTACTATTCCTCCTAAAGATTCTAAACTAAGGAAATCCTCAAAGTCATAGCCATAACCAAAGGTTCCTGAGGCTGTCATTACTGGATTCCTTAAAATCATATCTTTGATTTTAACTTCTAATGGGTTAGATGTATTCATAGTTTAAAAATCTTTAAGTTCAGAGGTTGAAAATACTGGTCCTGTTACGCATGTGCGTTTGTTTCCATACTTAGTGTCAACAACACAACATAAGCACACTCCAATTCCACAAGCCATTTTTTGCTCAAGAGAAACAAAACAAGGGATATTTCTTTCTTTGGCATATTGTGAAATAGCCTTCATCATTGGAGTAGGACCGCAACAATAGATTGTGTCAAAATCTTCTTTAAGAATTGGGTGAGCAGTTACAAAACCTTTTTCGCCACAAGAACCATCTTCTGTTGTTACATGAAGGGTTGAAAGTTCTTGATATTCTTTTTTGCTAAACAAATAACTTAAGTCTTTACATCCAATTAGAATATCTGACTGAATATTCTTTTGTTTAAGAACCCTTAACAAATAAAGTAAAGGAGCAGCTCCACAGCCTCCTCCGACAAGAAGAACTTTCTTGCCTATTATTGTAAAACCATTTCCTAATGGGAAAATCAAATTAAGCTTATCGCCTTCCTTCAGCATTGATAATTGAGTAGTTCCTTTGCCAACAATTTGAACCAAAAGAGCAATTTGATTATTTTCTTTATCAACATCATGAATAGAAATTGGTCTTCTAAGAAAAACATCTCTTTCTCCTTCAACTAATATTTCAACAAATTGTCCTGGTTTAATTTCTGGAAGTGTTTCTGGGTATTGAAGTCTTAAAATATATAGAGTAGGTGTTATTATCTCATTCTTTACTACTATAAAGTCCTTACAATATTTCATTTAACTGGGGTATTTATACTCTCTAATTGAGTGGTGATTGACTTGCAAAATTACATCTTTTTGCTCTTTCTCCAAAATTATTGGGAGAAAACAAATTATTTAATACCTTTGCAACTCAATCTTAATAAATAAAATGAAACACAAATTAACCCTTCTTATTGCCCTTATCATAAGTATATTTACCTTAAATTCTTGTGATGTGGAATTTGATCCCAATGGGAAATGGCAAGAAACAACTATTGTTTACGGAATTTTAGACCAAGATGCAGATACTAACTTTATAAGAGTTCAAAAATGTTTTCTTGGAGAAGGGAACTATATAGAATTTGCAAAACAAAAAGACTCTATTTATTATCGTCAAGACGAATTGGAGGTTAGCCTCTATGGATTCTATGAATGGGAGTCTTCAGGCTGGGATACTATCAATAACGCAAGAAAAAAGATATATTTAAACTATACAGAGAGTTACACTAAGCCTGAAGGTGGATTTTATTCCGAAATTGCACCTATATATTACACAACAGAAAGACTACATCCCGACTTTATTTACTATCTTGTTATCAAAAACCTTAAAACTGGGAATGTTGTAACTTCAACGACAAAACTTGTTGCCAATTATGTTGTAAATGAACCTTCAAACAGTAGGTTTGAATTTAAGTATAACCCAACATTGAAACAAAATCAAATTTTGTGTAAGTGGATAAATCAATCTATCAATGCTAAAGGAGTGATGGGGCGGTTGTATCAACCTGCAATAAAGTTTAATTTTCTTGAAAATGGTCAAGAAGAGCATATTTTTATAAATTTCTCTACTATATCAAATCCTTTCTTTGATGCAGATAGAACAATTTCATATATTGCAACAGAAAGAGAATTTCTTTCTCAAATTAAAGAAAAGATTGGCAAAAGAGGTGTGGCAGAAAGAAAGTTTCTTTTAGATGAGCCTACCTTTGAGCTTTATGTTTATGCTTGTAATGAAGAACTAAAAGCATATATGGAGAATAATACTCCTGAAGTATCCCTTTCAGAAAGACCAATTTATACTAATATAAATAATGGAGTAGGAATTTTTGCCTCACGTCGTTTACATATAAAAAGAAGTTACACTACCTGGAAAGAAGCAGTTGAGTTTGCAATTGAAGATTTGGACTTAGGTTTTGTCAATGTAGTACAACCTTAAGTACAATTACTTAAAATTATTGCAGATAGATTGCAAAATTATTGTACCTTTGCACCCTTATTTTAGAAATTTTAAAGAAAATAAAGCATAGAAAATGAAAGTAACTAAAGAAAACACTGGTAATTTAACAGCGGTTTTAAGGATTGATATTGCACAGGAGGATTATACTCCAAAATTAGAAGAACAATTAAAATCTTATCGCCGCAAGGCTAATGTTCCTGGATTTCGTCCAGGTCAGGCTCCAATTGGTATGATTAAGAAAATGTATGAAATTCCTCTTAGAGCAGAAATTATTGAAAAAGCAATGTCAGACGCAATGTATGATTACATAGATACAGAAAAAGTAAGAATACTTGGTTACCCATTAGCTAATGAAGAAAAAACAGTTATTGACTGGAATAATCAAAAGGAATTTACTTTCTATTTTGATATTGCTCTTGAACCTGAGTTTGATATTAATTTGGAAAATATAGAAGAGACATATTACGAAATTGAACCTTCTGAAGAAATGCTGGATAACTTTGTAATAGATATTCAAAGAAGATTTGGACAATTCTCTTCTCCTGAAAGTATTGAAGAAGGAGATATGGTTTATGGAGAAATTATTGAAGTTGACGAAGAAGGAAATGTAAAAGAAGGTGGAATAAAAGAACAAACCTCTATTTTTATTGATAAGATTGCTCAAAAAACAATCCAAAAGAAATTCATTGGAAAACAAAAAGACTCTGAAATCATTTTCAACCCTTCAAAGGCTTTCCCTAAGGTAGAAGACAAAGCATTAGTACTTCGTATAAAAGATAAAGAAGCTGTAAATGAATTTAATTCTGATGTTAAGTTTATTGTTTCTTCAATAAACAGAGTTGTTCTTCATGAATTAAATGAAGAACTGTTTGAAAAAGCTTATAAGGGAGCAGAAATCAAAACTCCTGAAGAGTTCCGTCAAAGAGCAAAAGAAGATCTTTCTCAAACTTACAAAAGAGAAACAGATACTTTCTTCACAAACGAATTAACTAAAAAAATCATAGAACAAACTCCTTTTGACCTTCCTGATGAGTTTATGAAACGTTGGATTGCTTCAAACAGTCAAGGAAAACTAAGTGAGGAAGAAGTACAAAACAACTATCAACAATATCAAGAAAGTCTTAAATGGCAATTGATTGAATCCAAATTAACAGAAAAGTATTCAATTGAAGTTACCAAGGAAGATATTAAGGGATATCTAAAAGAGGCAGTTATCAAAAACTACTTCCCAACATTGGAAGACCAAACTCCTGAACAAGAAAAGGAACGCATGGAGGCAATTGAAGGAATAGCAGAAAACATGCTTAAGAACCAAGAACAAACAAAGCAAGTTTACGAATACCTTTATGACCAAAAGCTAACTTCAATTCTCTTGGAAAAATCTAAAACAACAAAGAAATCTGTTTCTATTGAAGAATTTACAGAATTAATTCAAAACCAAACAAAAAAATAAGCCATTTTGCATAAAGCAGGATTTGTAAATATAATAGGTAATCCTAATGTAGGAAAATCTACTCTAATGAACCATTTGGTTGGAGAGAAACTTTCCATCATTACTTCTAAGAGTCAAACAACTCGACATAGAATAATGGGGATATATAATCATGAAGATTTTCAAATAGTATATTCTGATACACCAGGATTAGTCATGCCACACTATAAGCTTCATCAAAGTATGATGGGCTTTGTTAAATCTGCTCTGCAAGATGCTGATATTTTTCTATTAGTAACTGAGATTGGAGAAACACTTAAGAACCACGAAACCTTAGAAAAGGTTATTGCTTCCAACATTCCAATTATACTTTTAATAAATAAGATTGACCTTTCAAACCAAGAAGATATTTTGGAAAAGGTTAATTATTGGAAAGAAGTAATCCCTCGTGCTACAATTATTCCAATCTCAGCTACAGAAAAATTCAATTTAGACTTAGTTCTTAAAACCATAATTGATTTTCTTCCTGAAAATCCTCCATTCTTTTCTAAAGATGAATTAACAGACAAGCCAGTTCGTTTCTTTGTTAGTGAAATAATTAGAGAGAAACTTCTTCTTTTCTACAAGAAAGAAATACCTTACTCATGCGAGGTTGTTGTGGATTCGTTTAAAGAAGAGAAAACCATTAATAAAATATATTGTACCATTTTTGTTGAAAGAGAAAGTCAAAAGGCAATTTTAATTGGACATCAAGGCTCAATGCTTAAGAAAGTGGGAACACAGGCAAGAAAAGACATTGAAGCTTTTACTGATAAGAAATGCTTTTTAGATTTAAGAATTAAAGTTCTTAAGGATTGGAGAAATGACTCTACTTCTTTAGGACGTTTTGGTTACGAAAACAAATAAATGTACGATACAATAATAATTGGAGGTGGTGCCTCTGGATTAGTTGCTGCAATTGCTGCAATTAAAAATAATGAAAAGGTATTGCTTTTGGAAAAGATGCCACAATGTGGTTTAAAGCTCCGAATTACAGGCAAAGGACGATGCAATATAACCAATACTCTCCCATTAAAAGAATTTTTAACTCATTGTGGTAGTGAGCCACGTTTTCTTTATCCTTCTTTTTCAAAATTCTTTAATACCGAACTAATGAGTTTCTTTGAGGAATTGGGACTTGATGTTGTTATTGAAAGAGGAAATAGAGTTTTCCCTTCCTCTGGCAAGGCTCAAGATGTGTTTTTATCTTTAATTAAGTTTTTAGAGGACAACGATTGCACAATTCTTAAGAACACAAGGGTAACTAATTTGATTATTAAGGAAGATAAAATTATTGGAGTTGAAACAAAACCCTTTGGAGATAAATCAGCAAACAATAAAACCTCAACCAAAAACTTCTATGCTTCAAAAGTAATTCTTGCCTCCGGTGGACAAAGTTACCCAAGCACAGGTAGTGATGGAGATGGAATTAAGCTTGCAAAAAGCGTTGGACATAAGATTGAAGACACCTTCCCTTCATTAGTTGGGCTTAGACTTCTTCACTTTAATGCTGATGTTATTTATCCAAGACTAATAAACTTTGAAACAAAAAACGTTGGAGCAGTTGTTAAGAACAGTCAAGGAAAGATTATTGCTAAAGAGTTTGGAGATATAATTTTTAGGGAAGACCATATCGACGGACCTATTATTCTCACCATTAGCCGCCAAATTGCTCATCTTTTGGGAAAAGAAAAGCTCTATTTGGAATTAGACCTTAAGCCAGCAATTGAACACATTACTCTTGACAACAAACTTCAAACAGAACTTAATCAAAGAGGAAGGGAAAGTATTGAATCTACCCTTAGAGCCTTTTTGCCTTTGGAAATGATTTATCTTATTAAATCTAAAACCAAAATCAATTTCTCTAAGCCTTCATCTCAAATAAATAAAGAAGACAGGAAAGAAATCTTAAGTCTATTAAAGAATCTTAGCTTTGAGATTGTGGACAGTATGGGATTTCAAAGAGCTGTTGTTACAAAAGGAGGAGTTAGCCTAAAGGAAGTAAATCCTAAGACTCTTGAATCAAAACTTATTAATGGTTTGTACTTTTGTGGTGAAGTATTAGACCTTGATGCTGACACAGGAGGATATAACCTTCAAATTGCATTCTCTACAGGATATCTTGCAGCACAAAAACATTCTCAAGAATAAAGATATATATTAAAAAAGCCTGACTTTCATCAGGCTCAAATATTATTTAAGTGCTGTTTCTGCTATTCCTTCTCCTTTTAGTTTTAGTTTGTCGAAATATTCTGGTACTGGACGTCCTAAAAGTTTGTCGACGTAAAGTTTGGCTAAGTATTGGCTAAGCATAAATCCATGTCCTCTTAGTCCTGTGAATAGTCCTAATTCTGGGTCTACTATATAGCGTGGCTCTGTGTAGTAGCCTGACCATACAGCTTGGAAACTTATGTTTTTTAGTTCTGGTATCCAGTCGGAGAAGACTTCTGAGACTATGCCCATAAACTCAACGCTGTTTATCTTTCTATTGCTTTTTGACTCTTGTGCATCGAAGGCTGGTGAGGCACATCCTATTATCTGTCCTGTTTCTCTTAGTTGTTGCCCATATACTGCTGAGAATCCTTTGTAGTGACGGCGGTCGATAACCATATCTAATCCATCTCCATTCTTTCCTAATAGCGGCATACGCTTAGTGATAAAGGCTTGGTGCTTTACTGGGAAGAGGCCTGTCTCTATTCCTAACTTTGAGGCAAAGGCTGAGGAGTTGAAACCTAAAGCATTTATGAAGATTTCGGTTACATAGTCTATGTATTGATTTTCTTTTGTAAGCACTAAGGCGTGGTATTCGTTGCCTGACTTATATAGTTCTACAAGCTTTGCCGACTCAAGTATTTCTCCCCCTGCGTTTGTTCCAATATTCCTCAAAAGGTCTATTGCCTTGCCTGGTGTAGCCTGCCAACAGTCGTTGGTTATCTGTGCTGCAATATAGTTTTTATTTTCCTTATTGAAGTATGGAGAAATCTCTTTTTGGAAGTCTTTTGGCGATACCATATAGGCATCAGACCAACCCATTGCTGCTTCCAAACCCTTATATGATGCCTCGTCGTGTGCAAGGTTTACATAACGAGTTGGGAAGTAGTCTATCTTGGAAACCTTGTTTAGCTCTATAAACATTTCGTGGTTATGCTTTGCTATATCGGCAAGCTCTGGGTTGGAAAAGGCTGGACGTCCTCCTGCAATATTCCTCCACGATGCTCCTCTCTCGGAGTTTATCAAGAGTGGTTTCATTCCTGCCTCTGCCATATAACGATAGAGTGCAGAACCTGCTATACCTCCTCCAGCAATAAGACTGTTTACCTTTATTACTGTGTGATTATATGCTATAAATGTTCTTGAAAGTATATTCTCATGTGCCTCTTTTCTTAGCTCTCCCATTGTTAGCTGTGTGGATAGTGGTCCTCTTGGGGTTGCATCTTCTGTTACCTCAACGCCATAGGAACGAAGGATTTGTTTTGCTCTTGGCACGCAACGTTTTCCTCTACAGTCTCCCATAGCTATACGTGTAGTATGTTTTAGCTCATCAACTGTTATGGTCTTCCTATCGCCTATTACCTTTAATAGGTCTTCCACTGTTATATCTTCGCAATGACATACAAAACTCTTTGCAACGTCCTCTTCTGCCTTATGAGCATGAATTTCCTCTGGGACATTCTCTGGTACAAGGAATCCTCTTATCTTTAGCATATCTATATCCTCATATATTAGGGAAGTAATATTTATTCTCGCAAAATTAGTCTTATTGGCATTCTTCTTTATTGCCTCAATATTCCCCATTCCAAGCGTTTTGCCATTATTATCCACAAGGACAACATCTATTCCTTCCTTTACTTCATATTCAAATGGGAGAAAGACTTGTTTCTTCTTGGTGTTGAAACCAAATATTGCTAATCCTGGACAACGTGTTACGCAGTCCATGCAACCTATACATTTATCGAAGTCTATCTTTGGTACTGTTGAGGTTGAGCTCTTGGTTATTGCTCCATATTTACAAGCAAACTGACATGGGTTACATGCAAATCCATATAGGCAATCTATTTGCACAAAGCTACGTTTCTCCATTCTCTCTTTATCTGGAGCAAATGGTTCTTCCAATACTCTAAAGGGGTGTTGTTGAGAATCGATATATTCCTTGCTTACCCTTAGGTATTCATCGTAGTCTACTCTTACATTGTTTGCCATTGCTATCTCGTAGGCACATTGTTTTCCTCGAAGAACGGCAGAGGTTCCCTCTCCAATTCTTACTGCATCGCCTACTCCATGACAGCTTTTGCCAAAGAGTTCGTTACCCTTCATAAGGAGGTTGTTGTCTGGTATTAAGCCTGTGCAGACATTAATTATATCTATATCTTCTATTAGTCTTTCTGTGCCTGCTATTGGCTTGAAGTTTTCGCAGTCTGCAATTATTGCTCCTTTTATTCCTGTATTATCGTCATTTGGGATTGCCTCAAGTAGTATTGTTGAAGTCATTATTGGTATGCTTAGACGTCGAATTCTATTGGCTTGGACAGGGAATCCTCCTTCTTTTGGCATTGCCTCGAGTATTGCCACAACCTTTGCTCCTGCCTGCATTGCTTGGTAGGATGTTAGATAGCCTATATTCCCTGCTCCCACTGTCAAAACCTTTTTCCCTAAGAGTGTTAGCTCTGAGTTCATCATCTTTTGGAATACGGCAGCGGTATATACTCCTGGCATATCGTCGTTCTTGAATACTGGCATAAATGGCACTGCACCTGTTGCCACAACGAAGTGCTCTGAGTCTATATAGAATATTTCTCCTGTTTCTATATTCTTCATCCCTACTCGCTTGCCCTCAAGTATATCCCAAACAGAGGAGTTTAAAAATATTCCTTCATGATCCTCGCCTGCTAAGGTCTTTGCTATATCAAATCCTCTCATTCCTCCAAAACGTTGCTCTGTTTCGAAGAAAAAGAATTGGTGAGTTTGCATTAGGAATTGTCCTCCTATCTTATCGTTGGAGTCAACAACAAGATTATTTATTCCTAACTTGTTTAATTGTTCTCTTACTGCAAGCCCTGCTGGTCCTGCTCCTACTATTAAAACCTGCGTCTTATAGATTTTTGTATCTGTTTGGTTGGATATTTTCTTTTCGGCTAAGAAGTTCTTAGGTATCTCGCTTACCTCTTTTACACCATTGACCTTAGTAATACATATTCTTCTTACTACTCCATCGACAAGCATCTCACATGCTCCACATTTTCCTATACCACAGGCAAGGGAACGATTTCTTCCTTCTATGGAATGTGAATGTACTGGATAGCCAGATTGGTGAAGGGCTGCAGCTATTGTAAAGTCTTTTTGTCCCTTTATTTCTATGCCATTAAACTTAAATGAGGTTACATTATCCTTAGGAATCTCAAGGATAGGATGAGAGGTAATTTTGAACATCTGTTAAAATTTTAGGTTAATTATAAGTTAATTATTATGCGCTTTGTTGAAAGCGTCCACAAAAATAATTAATATTTTTTTAACCGCATATTCTTTTCAAAATTATTTTTATCAAATCATCCATTTCCTTATGGTAGCTTTCCAAAAACCTGCCCTCCATCCTATTTGCTATAACCAAACAAACAGTAAGACAATTATGCCCTAAATTCTTTCCCAGACAATAAAGAGCGGAAGTTTCCATTTCGTAGTTTGTAGCCTTAAATTCTTTAAAAGAAAAAGCAGAAAGCTTTTCATTAATATCTGAGAAAGCAAGTGGCAAACGTATTTGTCTTCCTTGTGGACCATAGAAGCCAGGTGAAGTAATGGTAATTCCTTTTGTCATATCAAAAGCAAGTTTATCCATAAGCTTTTCTGAACATCCAACTCCATAAGGCTTTGGCAAAGAATTATCCCAATTCATAAAAGAAATAAAGCTTTGAGTTAGATTTTCATCAATAACACCTTCTTTATTTTTATAGAAATACATTATTCCATCAATTCCTACAACATATTTGGAAACAACATATTCTCCACAAGCAACATCTTTCTGCAAAGAGCCACAAGTACCCAAGCGAACAATATTTAATTTTCTTTGCTCTTTATTGAACTGTCTTGTTTGTAAATCAATATTTGCACAAGCGTCCAATTCAGTTAAAACAATATCAATATTATCTACTCCCATTCCTGTTGAAAGCACAGTAACACCAACACCATTAAACTTTCCAGAATGAGCAAATATCTCTCTGTTGGAGGTTTTAAAATCTATTGAATCAAAATGATTTGAAACCATTTCCACCCTTTGAGGGTCGCCAACCAATATTATATTATCATAAAGCTGATGAGGTTTCAAGTGAATATGATAAAGACTTCCGTCCTTAGCCAATGTCAGTTCCGAAGCTGCTAATTTGTTTTCCATACAATAAAATTCTAAGAGTTAAACTACCTGCAAATATAATGATTATTTTTCTTATTTCCCTTCCTTAATCCAGCTTAGAAGCATTGCAAAGGCTTGGTTGGTTGTTCTGTTTATAAAGTTTTCTCTGCTTGAATAAAAATTGAATTGTTTGGAATGGCATTCTCCTTTTGCATTTGCAACTGCAATCCACACTGTTCCTACTGGCTTTTCATCACTTCCTCCACTTGGTCCTGCAATTCCTGTTGTTGAAACACAATAGTCTGTTTTTAGTTTCTTAACTCCTTGCAATGCCATTTGCTCTGCTACTTCCTTGCTTACTGCTCCTTGATTTTGGATTGACTCTTCTTTAACTCCCAAAAGTTCTGTCTTTACTTGGTTGGCATAAGATACAATTGTACCTTTATAATACTCAGAAGAGCCTGCATGAAGTGTAATTGTGTGAGCAATGTTTCCACCAGTGCAGCTTTCAACTGTTGAAAGGGTTTTATTTTTTTCTAATAATAGTTTGCTAACAAGAACACTTAAATCGCCTTCATCAAATCCTATAAAATAGTCTTTAATAAGTGGCATTAGTTTTTCAACTTGATTATCCAATTCTTGCTTAATTGCCTTTTCATCTTCTCCTCTTGCTGAAAGGCGAAGTCTTAAAAGATTTGCGGCAGGAAGATAGGCCAACTTTATGTATTTAGGTAAAGCTAATTCAAATTCTTCAATCATATCGGAAAGAAAGCTTTCTCCCACGCCTTGAGTTATTATTGTTTTATGAAATATTGCTGAGGGTTTATAGTGAGAAAGTAAGAGAGGTATAACGTGCTTTTGCATCATTGCTTTCATTTCAAAGGGAACTCCAGGCATTGATATAATTAACTTACCTTCTTTTTCAAAACACATCCCTGGTGCTGTTCCAACCAAGTTTTCAATAACCTTACATTTCTTTGGCACCAATGCCTGAAGACGATTTGTTGGCGTAAGAGTATATCCTCTATGGTCAAAAATTCTTTTAATATTTGCCAAAACATTCTCATCTTCCACCAACTCACTATCAAATATCTTTGCTAAAGTATATTTTGTTATATCATCTTTGGTTGGTCCCAAGCCTCCAGTAATTAAAATGCAATCGGCATGCTGTAAAGCATTGAGAACAGACAATTCAATTTCATTTGCATCGTCAGCAATAGTCGTTACCCTGTTTACATTCAGTCCAACTTTGTTTAACTCCTCTGACATAAAGGATGCATTGGTGTTAACTACTTGTCCAATTAGAAGTTCGTCGCCAATATTTATTATTTCAATATCCATTTTTGTTGTAAGTTTAAATCCATTTAAAAAATAGTTGTGCAAAATTAATGATTTGTTTCATTGGAGTGAGAATTAGCAGAATTAAATTCAAAAAATGGCTCATAATTACAGTAAAGAAATATGCTTTAATGGTTGAATTAGTGAAGAAAAGAAAGGATAAGGAAAGTAATTTGATGAAATATTGTATCTTTGTGCAGAATTTGAGTTAATTATAATTGCATTTTTGTGATATGAACATGTACGATTTAATCCCTAAGGAATATCTTTTAAAACATATTGAATTATCTTTAAGTGAGGATATTGGAGATGGAGACCATTCTTCTTTAGCTTGTATTTCAAAGACTGAAACCAATAAGGCAAAACTTGTTGCTAAGCAGGAAGGAATAATTTGTGGCATTGATATTGCAAGAGAAGTTTATGCTTTGGTTGACAAGAGCATTAAATTTACTGCAATGATGAAAGATGGTGACAGGATAAAGAAAGGAGATATTATTTTCAGGGTTGAAGGCTCTGCAATTGGTATTTTAACTTCAGAAAGAACAGCACTGAACTATATGCAAAGACTTTCAGGAATTGCAACCTCAACTAATGAATATGTTGAATTGATTAAAGGTACAGGAACAAAACTTCTTGACACAAGAAAAACCACTCCTTCCATGCGTTTGTTTGAGAAATATGCTGTAAAAGTTGGAGGAGGTTACAATCACAGAATTGGACTTTATGATATGATAATGCTTAAGGATAATCATATTGACTTTGCTGGTGGAGTTGAAAATGCAATAACAAAAACCAAAGAATATTTAAAGAACTTGGGTAAGGAATTGAAGATTGAGGTTGAGGTTCGTTCTATGGAAGAATTGGAAAGGGTGCTTAAGATTGGAGGAATTGACAGAATTATGCTTGATAACTTTACTCCTGAACTATTGCAAAAGGCTATTGAAAGAATTGGAGGGAAATATGAAACAGAAAGCTCTGGAGGAATAAACAAAGACACCATTCTAAGCTTTGCAAAAACAGGAGTTGACTTTATTTCTGTTGGTGCTTTAACTCATCAAATTAAATCTTTAGACTTAAGTTTAGTTGCTCAAGATTAATATTTAAAATTACATACTTTAAGTTTTCTAATGCCGAATAAACAAAATAAATATCTTAGACATTTCCTCTATTGGAGACCCATTAGGAATGCTTTGCATGTTTCAAGGCTTATTGTTTTGCCAGGTTTTCAGGGGGTTCCTTTGTTTGATGTTTTGTTTTTCTTCTTTCAAGGATTGGCAAAAGGTTTCATTAATCAAAGAGCAGCAGCACTTGCCTATCACTTTGTTTTGGCTACCTTCCCTCTACTGCTTTTCTTCTTTACTCTTTTGCCTTATGTTCCCATTGACTCATTATATCTTCAAATTATAGAACTTATTAATACTTTAGTTCCAGAATCAATTGCAGAAAAGACAATATCTGTAATCAATGAAATATTCCTAAAGAAACATCAAGGGCTTATGTCTTTAGGGTTTATAAGTTCAATTTATGTAGCCTCAAGTGGTGTAAATGCAATGATGATTTCTTTTAATAGCTCAAAACATGTTACTCAAAAAAAGAAATGGTTTAGAAGAAGATTAATAAGTATTGGATTAGTTTTTGCAATTGGATTAGTTGTTATTTTGTCCTTTACATTAATAATAGGCTCTACAACATTTTTCAAATTCCTTTTAGAAAACTCCTTTATTGAAGAAGGAATTATACTCTTTCTTTTGAAATCGGCAAAATGGTTATTATTGGTAGCTTTAGTTTATATAATGTTCGTTATGATATACTATTATACACCTGCAGATAAATCAAACTTTAAGTTCTTTTCAGCAGGAGCAACCTTAGCTACAATTCTTTTTATACTTTCAGTTTCGGGATTCAATTTCTACATATCCAATTTTTCTCGCTACAATGCTCTTTATGGCTCAATTGGAGCTTTAATCATATTTCTTTTGTGGTTCTATTTAATATCTTATATTTTAATAATTGGCTACGAACTTAACGCCAGCATAGCCTATGCAGTAAAAGAAAAAGTATTAAAAAATGACAATGAAGACAAAGAAGACTCAATTAAGATAAGTCGTACTGCTGGAAACAAATCGGTTTACAGGAGATGGAGAAGAATTCTAAGCAGGATAATGATATTAATAAGAAGAATAGGCAGTAAAAGAAAACAATAAAACAACAAAAAACAGAGTAATAAAATAAATAAATATAAAAAATATGGGTAAGATTGTAGCAATAGTAGGAAGGCCAAATGTGGGGAAATCAACTCTTTTTAATAGACTGACAGAATCAAGAGATGCAATAATTCATGAAGTGGCAGGAGTAACAAGAGATCGCCATTATGGGAAAAGCAATTGGAATGGAAAGGAGTTTTCTGTAATTGACACAGGTGGATATATTATGGGTAGTGATGATGAGTTTGAACATGAGATTAGAAAACAGGTTGTTTTAGCTATTGAAGAGGCTGATGCAATTATGTTTTTGGTTGATGTTAAAGAAGGATTGACTCCAATGGATGAAGATGTTGCCGATTTGTTAAGAAAAACCACAAAGAAGGTTATTTTGGTTGCCAATAAAGTTGATAACACTCAAAGAGCAAATGACCACGCAGAGTTCTATTCTTTGGGACTTGGCGAGATTTATAGCATTTCCTCAATTAATGGTTCAGGAACGGGTGATTTACTTGATGAGCTTGTGAGGGATTTTGAAGTGGAGAAAGAGGAGGAAGACAACGAGGAAACAAACCTACCAAAAATTGCAGTTGTTGGAAGACCAAACGTGGGGAAAAGTTCAATGATAAATGCTTTAATTGGACAAGAGAGAAATATTGTAACAAACATTTCAGGAACAACAAGAGATTCCCTTCATACAAGATATAATCTTTTTGGATTTGACTTTTTGATTGTTGACACTGCTGGAGTTAGGAAAAAAGGTAAGGTTTTTGAAGATGTAGAATTCTATTCTGTTATGCGTTCCATCCGTTCAATTGAAAGCAGCGATGTTTGTATTTTGATGCTTGATGCCTCTCAAGGCTTGGAATCACAAGACTTAAACCTCTTTAGCTTAATTCAAAGAAACAATAAAGGAGTTGTTATTGTTGTAAATAAATGGGATTTGATAGAAAAAGAAACCAATACATCAAAAGACTTTGAAACAAGGATTAGAGAAAGAATTGCTCCATTTAATGATGTTCCAATAATATTTACATCAGTAATCAACAAGCAAAGAATTTTTAAAGTTTTAGAAACAGCCAAAATGGTTTTTGAGTCACGTACACAACAAATTCCAACATCACGCCTTAACGAAGAAGTTCTACCAATTGTTAAGGAAGAAAATCCACCTCCATCATACAAAGGAAAACATATTAAAATTAAATATGTTATGCAGCTTAAGACAGCTTATCCTCAATTTGTTTTCTATTGCAATCTTCCTCAATATATTCGTGAACCATACAGAAGATATGTTGAAAACAGGATGAGAGAAATTTATAACTTCACAGGAGTTCCAATCACACTCTATTTTAGAGAAAAGTAATCAATATCAATTAATCATGTCGGTTAGATTAGATAAATGGCTTTGGGCAGTGAGGCTTTACAAAACAAGAGCTTTAGCAACGGATGCTTGCCGTTTGGGTAAAATTACTCAAAATGGCATTATTGCTAAGGCTTCAAAAGAAGTAAAGGTTGGCGACAGGTTTGAAATAAACTTAAATCAACTACACAAAGAAATTGAGGTTAAAGAAATTCTAAATAATAGAATCCCTGCCAAATTGGTAGAGAACTATATGATTGACCTCACTCCAAAGCAGGAGTATGAAAGAATTGAGGTGGCACGAAAATTTGCTTTTGAGAAAAGAGATAGAGGAGTTGGACGACCAACAAAAAAAGAAAGAAGGGATATAGATTCTTTTAAAGATTAAAAATACATCAATCATAATTGAAAATAAGTCCTTTATATTTTTATTTATCTCCTTTATATTTTTATTTATAAGGGAGATATTTTTCATTATGTACCTTATATTTTTAATTATGATGAGGGTTTTGCTGTTGAGTTGTTTATATGTTTAGTTGCATAAGGAGTTTAAGGTCATTAAAGTCTTTAAGGTCTTTAAAATTTATTATTTATTGAAATCAAGTAATAATTTTTTAAAGTCAAGTAATAATTTTTTCTTTCTTCGTTTTAATTTATCCAAACAAGGTTTTATTTTTCAATAGCAAATATTATCCGCAAAAAACTCTTTTCTTAATCAAAAATATCTTTTCAATCTAAAAATATATAGTTTTTTAAGTCTTTTTTGGGGGGAAGACAGTAAATTCATCTTAATTTTAAATCGCTGAAAACAAGCATACAAATATTTTATTATCACTTTTCAGATTGGATTATTTGGTAATTAGAAAGTATTGTACTACTTTTGCATTCACAAACAAGACGCGGGGTGGAGCAGTGGTAGCTCGTCGGGCTCATAACCCGAAGGCCGTAGGTTCGAGTCCTACCCCCGCAACAAAGGTTAATTATAATTGTTGAGAATGGGACAGCTTTCGGGTTGTCCCTATTCTTTTTTATATAACTTCACACTAATTTTTAATCTAAAAATTAGATACAATACAATAATTCACGTATTTTTGCACTTTATTTTACAATTTTAATAGTATGAGTACAGAACTTTCTGAACAAGAGACATTACGCCGTCAAGCGACTGAAGAGATGCGTAAATTAGGTATTAACCCCTATCCTGCCCCACTTTATGAAGTAAATGCTAAAACCACAGAGATTTTAGAAAAATTCCCTCAAGACAATTCACTATTTCAAGAAGTAAGTATTGCGGGAAGAATTATGTCTCGTAGAATTATGGGAGCTGCTTCATTTGTTGTTATTCAAGATAGCATTGGAAAGATTCAGCTTTACATTAAACGAGATGAAATTTGTCCAGAGGAAGACAAAACAATGTACAATACTGTTTTCAAGAAACTTTTGGATATTGGAGATATTATTGGAGTTAAGGGTTATGTTTTTGTAACTCAAATGGGAGAAACATCAATTCATGTTAAGGAACTGACTGTTCTTTCAAAATCAATTCGTCCACTTCCAATTGTTAAGGAAAAGGATGGAGTTGTTTATGATGCTTTCACCAATCCAGAACAAAGATATCGTCAACGCTATTTAGACTTAATTGTTAATCCTTCTGTAAGAGAAGTGTTTCTTAAAAGAACAAAGATAATAAACACAATGCGTGATTTCTTCAATGAGAAAGGATATCTTGAAGTAGAAACACCTGTTCTTCAAAACATACCTGGAGGTGCAGCAGCAAGACCATTTATAACACATCATAATGCACTCGACATTCCTCTTTACCTAAGAATTGCAAACGAATTATATTTAAAACGTCTAATTGTTGGAGGGTTTGAAGGGGTTTATGAGTTTTCTCGTAATTTCCGAAATGAAGGAATGGATAGAACACATAACCCTGAATTCACTTGTATGGAAATATATGTTGCCTTTAAGGATTATTTCTGGATGATGGATTTTACCGAAGAAATGATTGAAAGAGTTGCAATAGCAATTAATGGAAAAACAAAGGTTGATTTAGGAGACAAAGAAATAGACTTTAAACGCCCATACAGAAGAGTGAAGATGAGTGAAGCCATTTTGGAACACACAGGTTATGATATTACAACTATGAGTGAAGAGGATTTATTCGCAGCTTGTAAGAAGATGAATATTGAGGTAGATAGCACAATGGGTAAAGGAAAGCTAATAGATGAAATTTTTGGAGAAAAATGTGAACATCACTATATTCAACCAACATTTATCTACGATTACCCTAAAGAAATGTCTCCACTAACAAAAGAGCATCGTGAAAATAAAGATCTAACTGAACGTTTTGAACTATTTATTAACGGAAAAGAATTAGCAAATGCCTATTCCGAATTGAATGACCCAATTGACCAACTTGACCGTTTCCAACAACAACTTCAACTTCAAGAAAGAGGAGATGATGAGGCTATGTTTATAGACTATGACTTTGTTAGAGCTTTAGAATATGGAATGCCTCCAACATCAGGAATGGGAATAGGTATTGACCGTTTAACTATGTTTATGACAAATACACCTTCAATTCAAGATGTACTTTTCTTCCCTCAAATGAAACCAGAAAAGCAAGTAGAGGAAAATCAATAAAAACAAACAAAGATAAAACTCAAAACAAATGAATAATAGAGCAAGGACTCCTTTAATTATTGCTATTTCTTTAATTATTGGAATAGTGTTAGGATATTACATAATACCAAGTAAGGAGTCTAAGGCTACATTTGTTTCTTCCTCAAAAACTGCCCTTGCTCAAAAATTTGCCTATATAATGGACTTGATTGAGGATGATTATGTAGATGAGATTGATTTTGATTCAATTTCTGACAATTTCATTCTTTCATTTCTTCAACAGTTAGACCCTCACTCAACCTATTTGACAACAAGCCAATTTAAAACAGAGCAGGAATCACTTGATGGAGGCTTTGAAGGAATTGGAGTTCAGTACAGAATAATTGACGACACAATTGCAGTTATACAACCTGTTAAGGGTGGTCCTTCTCAAAAAGCAGGAATAATGGCTGGAGATAGAATTGTAACTATCAACGACACCCTTTGGGCAGGAAAGAAGATAGACAATAATGATGTTATGCAACTTCTTAAAGGCAAAAAAGGGAGCAAAGTTAAGCTGGGAATTAAACGTCAAGGCATAGGAAAACTTATTGCTTTTGAAGTCAGAAGAGATATTATCCCTACTTATAGCGTGGATTATTTTGGGATGATAGATAGCAAAACAGGATATATTCGTCTTAGTCAATTTTCTCAAACAACATCCGAAGAAGTAAATAGAGCATTAAACGATTTACTTAGAAGAGGAATGAAACAATTGGTATTTGATTTAAGAGGAAATGGAGGAGGATATTTGGAACAAGCCTATAAGGTTGCTGACGAATTCCTTCCTGCTGGAGACTTAATTGTATATACTCAAGGAAGAAAAAGAGATAGAAATGATTTATTTGCAACTCGTGGAGGAATGTTTGAAAAGGGCAAATTGATAATATTGATTGATGAGCTTTCTGCCTCTGCAAGTGAAATTGTAAGTGGTGCAATGCAAGACAACGATAGAGCCATGATAATTGGAAGAAGAACATTTGGTAAAGGATTAGTTCAAGAACAAAAACTATTGCCCGATGGCTCTGCAGTGAGGATAACTGTTTCACGCTATCATACTCCTTCAGGAAGAAGCATACAAAGACCATATATTTCTGGAAACCCTGACCAATACTTTGAAGACTTTATTAATCGTTATGCCACAATGAGCAAGGGCGACAAAGACACTATTGCACATCCAGACAGCTTGAAATTTAAAACAAAGAAAGGAAGATTTGTTTATGGTGGTGGTGGAATTGAGCCAGATATTGAATTACCATACTATAATTATAAGAAATCAGAATTCTACACTCAAGTTCTAAGAAAAGGACTTCTCTATAAGTATTGTTTTGATTATGTTGACAAACATCGTAATATATTTAAGAAATATAGCGATGGAGATGACTATATGCAAAACTTTAATGTAGAGCAAGGACTATATGAATCAATGATTGAATTTGCCATTAAGAATGGAGTAAAAGAAGAAATTCCAAAGGGTAAGGAAAAGGCTGAAATTATGCTTTTGATGAAAGCCTATATTGCTCAATCACTTTACGAAGACAAATACTATTATTCAATATTCCTTAAGCTTGATGATGACTTGCAAAAAGCTATTCCTTATTTTGGATACATTAATTAATGGTTAATGGTTAATGATAAGGACATTAGGGTCTTTAGAGTCTTTAAGCTCCTTACAAAAAACTAAACGCCTAAACAACTCAACACCTAAACAATTTCTTTAGTATTGAACTCTATTTCTAAAGTCGTCTCTTAATTCATATTTCAAATCTTGCAGCATTGAGGCTTTAACTGCAATGGTGAAGTTCCATCCTTGACGGAAACCAAAAGGCACCCAGTTCATTCTCATTTCCCAGCAATGCAAATCTCTATAAAAGTCTATTGAAGTATAGGTGTAGTCTTTATTGATAAAGTCGTATCCTGAGGTTAAGCCAATCTTCCATTTAGGAGTAAGGTTTATATCGCCCTTAAGAGTGAAAACAGCTGATTTATTAGTTTCATATCCTGCAATTGCCATCACAAAAGAACTTAACTGACTATATGTTAGTCCAAGATTTAAAGTCCAAGGAATGGTAAAATCAACTTCATGTCCCAAAACTTCATTAGGGTTAACAAAAGGAGAATAACTCATTTGACTTGGAGAAACAAAATCTTTGCTTTTCTCATTATTATTTGTACTTGGCTTGTTTCCTTTGCCAGTTAATTGCCATGAAAGATTTAAATCCCATTGAGAGTTTTGACGTTTAAACAAACGATTTTCTGTATTTAAAAGTAGTTGATTTGTTAATCTACCTAAGCTATCCATTGCATAAGGAGTGAAGGAGGCAGAGAAATTAATTATTAACTTCTTAAACAAGGTTGTTCTTGCATTTAAGCGTAAAGGCTGCCAATTAACTGAGTCTTTTGCAAGGTCGTAGCCTGTGGATAGGTTTAGGCTTTCCAAAAGAGTTATTTTAGTTGCTCCTTCAACAGTGTCTTTGGATGACTTAACTTTAATTTCTAAATTATTACCTATTGAAAAACCAACAACTCCCGACTGCCCATTGGGTGGAGAGCCAAACATTCCATCCTCTGTCTTTGAATAGTAAACCTTATTATTATTCTTATCTAAATAGAAATCGTAGAAACCAAGTGATGGATTGGAAAAATCGGGCGTAAAGGTAAAACTAATGGCAGGGTTTATAACGTGTCTAATTGCTTTCAGGTATCCCTTCTTGAAGGTAAACATTCCATAAATGCGAGTGTTAAGATTGGAAGAGAAATTAGCATCCCTGTTGGCAAAAAAGCCCATAATAGTATCTTTCAAAACAGCAACTTGATTAGTGTCCATAGGGTCAAGTTTTTTAGTGATATAGTTAAGATACCATCTTTCGGTGTAGTTGATTGAGTTTGTCCAGTTAAGATGTTTTAAAACTTTAATATTGCTTTGGATTGGGATGGAGTGTTGCATTCCATTCTTCATATACTTTACAATATCTTTAGAAAGTAAAAGCGAGTCGTAGGTGTTGATGGTATTTGTTAGACTTGTACGATATGAAACTGAAATATCTTCATACCATCTTGTTTTTCCTTTCATTTTCTTCCTTCTCAAAGGGTAGAATTGCGATGTGGAAAGAGAGATTGAAGGCAAATCCAAGCTAATTGCTTTTGTATTGGCATTATAGACCTCTCCCAAATTGGCAGTGAAAGAAACCTTTTCTCCAAATCGAGTGGAATAGGCAATACTTGATGTTGTTGTGTTGTTGAAATAATCGCTTGTGCTAACTGCATACTGATTGAAAGTGCTACTTACCAAGTTAACATTGGCTGAGAAATTTCTATAAGGATGCGATTTAGAATCTTGATTATGTGTCCAACGAAATCGGAAGTCAGTTTGTTCATTATAGCTTGGTGTGTTGCTAATACCTGTTTTGTTTACCTCATAACGCAATTCAAAACCTCCTCTATATTTATATCTCTTGGCATAGCTTGTTTTAAGGTTTCCTGCCCAACTCATATTGGTGTAAACATCGGCTTGAAGAGATAAATCAACATAATCGCTAATTGCAAAATACCATCCAATATTTCTAAGGTAGTATCCCCTATTCTGAGCATATCCATAGGTAGGCATTAGAAAACCTGATTTCTTTTGACTTGTGAAAGGGAAGTATCCAAAGGGAATTGCCAAAGGAAGTGGTATATCCATAATTGTAAACCAAGCAGGACCAGTAACAATTTTATCTTGAGTTACTACTTTTGCTTTATTGAAGTTTATTGCAAAATGAGGATGTTCCAAATCGCAGGTTGTAAACTGTCCTCCCTTAATAAACATTATCTTATCATCAACTTTCTTAACTTGAGTGCCATGCAAATAGCCCTCTCCCTCTTTTGTGAAAACTCCACTAATCAATCCCTTTTTTGTTTCAATATTATAGTCTATTACCTTTGCATTATATTCTGCACCATTATCCTTAAATTTTGGATGCTGAGTCATATTCTTCAATGAGTCTTCTGTTCCTTGAGCATGCAACTCTTTTGTTTTAAAACCAATTGTTATCTCTCCTGCCTCCAATTCTGTTTTACCCATCACTATTTTTGAATTATTGTAAAGGAAAACTTTTTTGGAGTCTAAATCAATTGCAATTGAGTCTTGTGCAGAATAGTTTACTCTTTCATCGAAGGTTTTCTTTCGCTTTTTAGTTTTTATTGAGTCATTTTTTAATAATGTGGAATCACCAATTGAAACTAAAGAATCAATGCTTGAGGAAAGAATATTATTGGGTATTGTATCTGTTTGATTTTGTGAATAGCAGCAAAATGGGAAAATGCATAATAACATTAGCACATAAATAAAATTTAGTGGATTAATTATGTAAAAATGTTTTTTCAAGTTGCTATTTCTTCTAATTTATCTATCTTTGTAAACGAATTTGCAAAAATAATGTTTTATTCCCATAGTTGAAGAATAAAGAGAAAACTAAAATAAATTTGATATTCAAAAGATGAGAAGACTATTAATTATACTACTACTTTCAATTATTGTTTTACCATATAGTTTTGCTCAAGAAACAAGTTCATCGAGGCTATCAAAAGTTGTTATTGACCCTGGACATGGTGGCGATAAACCTGGAGCAAAAGGCAAAAGAAGTTTGGAAAAAGATATTAATCTTGCTGTTAGTTTGAAATTGGGGGAGCTAATAAAGAATCATCTTCCAGAGGTTAAGGTTGTATATACAAGAACAAAGGATGTTGATGTTGATTTAATTAAACGCTCTCAACTTGCAAACAGAGAAAAGGCAGATATTTTTATTTCCATTCACTGCAATGCTGCCAAAAACCCTTCTGCTTGCGGAACTGAAACCTTTGTTATGGGGCTTGCAAAATCGCAAGCAAATATTGAAGCTGCAAAGAAAGAAAATGCTGATATCTTAACGGAAGCCAACTATGCTGAAAACTACGATGGCTTTGACCCCAACTCTCCAGAATCAAACATATTTTTTGCTCTTTACCAGAATGCCTACTTAGAACAAAGCCTTTCCCTTGCCGACAAAATGCAAAAGCACTACACTTCCAATACAAAACTTTTTGACAGAGGAGTTAAACAAGCTCCCTATTTGGTTCTCTACAAAACTTCCGTTCCGGCAGTACTTACTGAAATAGGATTTATTTCCAACGAAAGGGAGGAGAAATACCTCAACACAGAAAAAGGACAATATGAAATAGCTGCTTCAATCTTTCAAGCAATTTTAAACTACAAAGCCAAAATGGAGGGGAGAAAGATTACCACTCCATCAATTGCTGAACTAATTCCTCAAAAGGTTATAAGAGATGAACAAGAAAGGATTAAGAAAGAAGAAGAGGAAAGAAAAATTAAAGAGGAGCAAGATAGAATTGCTCTTGAGAAACAAAAGGAAATAGAGGCTCAACAGAAAGAAAAAGAGGCAAAAGAAAAGGACTCAATTGAAAGTAAAGAAGAAACCAATGGAGTGGTATATAGAGTTCAGGTTTTTGTGGATAAAGAAAAGTTATCTAAAGAGGACTCAAGACTAAAGGAATTGGAAGAGGTTTGGATTTATAATGATAATAAGATGTGGAAATATACCTCTGGTTACTTTAACAACTTCAATCAAGCTAATCAATATAGAAACATTCTTAAGGATAAAGGATATAAAGATGCCTTTGTAGTAATATTCCATAAGGACAAAAGAATATCACTTGAGAAAGCAAAAGAATTAGAAGAACAATTTAATAAATAAATATCGTGAAAATAAAAACAGAGTATAAAATAGGTATAATAGGTTTAGTATCTATTTTAGTGCTATATTTTGGTGTTTTATTCCTTAAAGGACAAGACCTATTTAATGTAGAAACAAACTATTACGCAGTTTTTGATGATGTTTCAGGGCTTTATAAATCCAATTATATATATCTTAATGGTATGAAGGTTGGCTACATTAAAGACATTAAGAGCATTGACCCTAAGGCAAGCAAGTTTGTTGTTTGGATAGCAGTTAATAGTGATATAAAAATTCCTAAAGACTCAAAGGTAATGATTTTCTCCTCCGATTTGCTCGGTTCCAAAGCCCTGAAGATAAATATGGGTATTAGAAACGATGTATTTAAAAGAAGAGATACAATTGCCTCAGCAAAGGAAACAGGGATGATTGACCAATTGGCTGACAACATAACCCCAATTGTTGTGAAACTAAACAGCGTTATTACCAATTTAGACACTTTGATTGTTGGGGTAAATAATATCTTAGACCATAAAGCTCAGCAAGATGTTAAGGCAAGTCTTGAGAACATTAAGCAACTAACTCAAAATATTGAAAATATTACAGTTAAAGTGGATGGTTTAATGGATAAGGAAAAGAATAAGATTGATGCAATACTAACCAATGCAGAAAGCATAACCAATAACTTCAAGCAAAATAATGATAAGCTAACTAATGCCATTAATAATTTCAGCAATATTAGCGACACCATAGCAAAAGCCAATTTGGGTAAGACCATTAGGGAAACCAACGAAAGTTTAACATCTCTTTCTAAGGTGATGCGTTCTATTGAAAAAGGAGAAGGAAATGCAGGTTTATTACTTAAGGACGACAAACTCTATAAGAACTTAGAAAGTTCAACTAAAAAATTAGATGCCTTAATTGAAGATATTAAACAAAATCCAAAACGCTATTTGAAGTTTAGTGTGTTTTAACCCACTTTTGACAAAGGGATAGAGAAATTGAAATCACTACCCTCTCCCAACCTACTCTCAATCCATATCCTGCCTCCCTGTTTTTCCACAAGTTCTTTGCAAATGGAAAGTCCTATTCCTGTGCCTTTTTCTCCATTAGTACCTATGGTTTTGAATGACTGCAACGGATTCCAAATTGAATTAAGGTTCTCCTGAGAAATCCCAATCCCCTTATCGGAAACAGTGATTATTATCTCATCCTCAAGCATATTTTTAGAAATATTCACTTCCGTATTTGGCTTAGAGAATTTAATAGCATTGGATATTAAATTTCTTAGAATTGTTTTAGTTATATTAGGGTCTACAAATAATTTCCTATCATCCTCAAAACTATGACAAACAAGCTTAATATTCTTATCCTTAGCAATTATATTAGAAGCATGGATAACCTCATAACAAATTTCATTAAAATTTACTTCCTTAGGAGAGAAAACAATCTGACCACTTTGCGATTTGAGCCATAGCAATATATCCTCCAACATCTCATAAGTTTTGTTTGAGGTATCATTAATAACCCCTAAATGCTCTTTTATTGTGTCAATATCAAAATCATTAATATTTTCAAGCAAAAAGGATGAAAAGCCAATCAGGGAAGTAAATGGACTCTTAAGGTCGTGAGCCAGAATACTGATGAACTTATCCTTATCGGAATTCATAATATTTAATTCCTTAGAATATTTAATCAATTTCTCCTCAGCCTTCTTCCTTTCAGTTATATCAGAAAAAGTTACAACAACACCATAGCCTTCAATATTCAAAGGGATAACATCAACATTTAACCATATAACCTCTTTACCTTTTCTGGCAAACCCCATTACAACATTTGAAACAGGCTTCTTATTCTCCAAAGCCCAAACTCCAGGCAAATCCTCATTTTTCATTGGAGTATTGTTAGAATCAATAACTTCCCAATCCGTAACACTCAAATCCATTTGCAAATGCTCTTCTTTAGTAATCCCCAAAATTTTATCCGAAGCCTCATTGCAATCAATAATCCTACCCCTATTGTCAGTTATTGAAATACCCACCTCAACAATATCAAATATTGCTTTGAATTTAATTTGATTCTCTAAATACTCCTTGTTTAACTTGTTAAGAATAATATTTTTGCTCTCAAGGTTAATCTTATGCTCCGAAAGTTCGTGATTTAACAAAGTCAATTTCTCTTTAGTTTCTGTAACCTCCCTTAGTGAACCTAATATATATTTATAGAATAAACCAATGGAATAAATTATCAATAAGCCAATAACAGAATATAGAGAAATTGCATTTAGCCAAGGATATAAGCTATAATTGAAAATATTAAAGTCAAAGCTCCTTTCAATAACCCCATTAAGAAGCAATACACCCATAATTGAATAACCAAGGATTGAAGCAATAGCATAATAAATACCTGTTCTCCATCCATAAAGAATAGTTATTATTAAAATACCTATAATGCTTTGAATATTACCCCCTGAAAGACTAAAGATAGAAGTTCCAATCAATCCAAAGGCAACCGAAACAACAGCAACCGAATGAGCCTTAAACTTTAAAGAGAATTTCTTTCTTGAGAAGAAAAGGAATAAAATAATAAATAATTCAACTAAATAAATCGAATAATAATTCTCCCATCCATAGTCAAATAACCTAATTGTGTAGAATATTACAATTGGGAGGATAAGAATAGATATAGATAAAATTGCAGAGTTGATAACCTTCTCTCTTAAAAAATCTAAGTCAATTCCATATTTTTTCATATCTCAAAATTACATGACTAATATACATCCTACACTAATAAATAAAAGAGATAAAGCAGGTAAAGGAGGAATAAAAAATAGCATTGAAAGAGCATTATTCTATTAGTTTTAATACGCCAAAAGTATAAAATAAAATTGAAAACAAAGAATTATAATAAAACTTTCTTATAAAAAAAGAAAAGATTTGGGGGAAAATTGTCTAAACATAGATTCATTTGTCGATTGTAGGGATAAAATCAGCTTATTTTAGTTAAATAATGTCAAATTACCATAGTCAGAAAAAACCCAATCATAATTGAAAATATGTCCTTTATATTTTTATTTATCTCCTTTATATTTCCAAATATGTCCTTTATATTTTTGTATATGTCCTTTATATTTTTCATTATGATTGATGTTTTTTCACTAACCATTTACTATTCTCTAATTATTAATTTCTAATAGTTAACCAAGTTAATCAAGTTAATCAAAAAAGTAGAAATAGATTCAGAAAAAAAATAAAAATTTATTTTATATGGTAACTTGATTAACTTGATTAACTATTTTTGAGCAAAATTTAGAAGTCTGTTTCTGTTTGATCCCCAAATAAATCTCTGTCGTGCGGGAGTACTTATCTGCTTGCCGCTTGCCTTAGCAAGAAATCCCTCACGACGAAAGCAATTAATAAGTATATTTTGTAAACTGTAAACCTGTAAACTTTCCCTATTTATAAAACAAGTTTACACTATTTAATAGTTAATGGGAAACCCATAAATTGAAAATTTTAGGGGATTTCCTCAATAACTTTGCTATTAAAATTATTCATTTACATCATCAACTTCTGTTTCTCCGTCCTCTTGTTTGATTTTTTTCTCATAGTTGATAATCTTGTTCTCCGTAGTGTGGGATTTCCGACTCCCGCACTATATTACTATAAGGATTAAAATCCGATATTTCATTTACAACAATATACAAAAGGATATCATATCCTAATAGCAAAAATGTAAGGGATAAAATATACCGCACAAAGGAAATTTAAAAATGTCCAGTTTTTTTGCTAATTAACTGGACAAATTACTTATCTTTGCATCAAAATATGAAATATGAAAACAACTGAATATATAGTGTTTAAAATAGATAGACTGCCTAATGGATTTATCTTCACCTATTCCGACTTTATAACTGAGGTGAATAAAAAAGAGGCAGTTATCAAAGCTCTTAATCGTTTGGTGTCATCGGGTAGGATTGTAAAACTTTCTAAGGGAAAATATTACAAGCCTGAAAGCACTCCTTTTGGGAATCTTATACCCTCTCAAAAGCAGGTGGTAAAAGACTTACTTGAAGATAATGGGAAGATTATTGGTTATCTTACTGGTTATAGTATTTATAATCAATTGGGGTTGACCTCTCAGGTAAGTAATACAATACAGATTGGTAGAAATGAAATCCGTCCCAATTTAAAAAGAGAGCGTTACACTATTGTATTTGTTAAACAAAAAAATACCATTACTAAAGAAAATATACCTTTATTACAATTATTGGATGCAATTAGATATATTAAAAAAATCCCTGATTCTACCATAAAATCATCTTGCATTAGGCTTTTAGCTATAGTTAATAATCTTTCTCAAAAGGAAGCATGTTCTTTGGTTCGGTTGGCTTTAAAGTATCCTCCCTCAACCAAGGCATTGCTGGGTAGCTTGCTTGACCAATTGGGATATAGTGCAATAACAAAACCTCTTCTTGATTCATTAAATCCAATTACCAAATATCAATTTACTGGAGCTATGGATGTGCTCTCGAATTTAAAAAAATGGAATATTATATGAAACTACATCAAAATCAAACTCTTTTCAGGCAAGCTATTAGGGCTACGGCTGATAAAATGAATATTCCTGATATTTATGTGGAAAAGGATTACTGGGTAACGTATACTCTTTTTTTAATTTCCGAGTATGATATTATCAAGGATGTAGTGTTTAAGGGAGGAACTGCTTTGTCTAAATGTTATAATTTGATTGAACGTTTTTCTGAGGATATTGATTTGGGGATATTGAGAAGAGAGGGGGAAACAAATAATAAGCTGAAGGCAAAAATAGGGAAAATAAGTGGTGTGGTAAGTACTTTTATGCCTGAATTAGTAGTGGATGGACTTACAAATAAAAAGGGTATGAATCGTAAGACGGCTCATTCATATAAAAAAGAGTTTGTTGGGGATTTTGGACAGGTGAGAGACTTTATTGTTCTCGAAACAACTTTTTTAGGTAGCCCTGAACCTTATACTTGTAAGGAAATCGTTTCTTTTATCGGTAAGATGATAATTGATAATGGACAGATAGAAATGGCTATCGAAAATGGATTGTTTCCTTTTCAATTCAATGTATTAAGTCCAACTAGAACGATATGCGAAAAAATAATGAGCTTAGTTAGATTTTCTTATGGAGAGAATCCTACGGATATATTATGCAAAAAGGTTAGGCATATATATGATTTGAATCAAATGTTAAAGCAAGAAGAATTTTTGAATTTTTTCAACTCCAATGAGCTTGACCTAATGTTATTAAAAGTTGCAAATGATGATGTGGAAAGTTTTAGAAATAACAATCAGTGGCTTAGGGAGCATCCGGTAAAGGCTCTAATATTCGATAATTTAGAAGAATGTTGGGCAAGTTTAAAGTCTAGCTATAGTACTGATTTCGGAAAGTTAGTATATGGTGAATTGCCTGGTGAGGCAGAAATGTTAGGGTCTTTAAAAATGATAAAGGATAGGCTTGAGTCTGTTTCTTGGAATATCAATATTCCATCCATTTCCCTTATCCAAAAGGGATAAAATGTTTGCAGAAAGAAGAAAAAACAAAAAAATAATATAACGCAATGGCTTTACTTTACCCTTATGCTTTGCCCTACTTTGATGACACTTCTTTTGTTTAGTTTATTTAGTTTAAAGATTTCATCCATTGGTACGTTGTATTTTCGAGAAATGGCTGCAATGGTTTCGCCTTTCTTTACTTTATGGTATTGGGCTTGTTGTTGTTTTTCTTTTGTTTTTTTAGTATCTTTTGTTTTCTGAGCTGTTGTTTCTTTTGTTTTCTTAGCTGTTGTTTCTTGGGTGATATCTTTACTGGTGGTTTCTACTGTTTGTTCTTGTGATTGTACTTCTGCATCATTGCTAACTGCATTTTGTTCTGCAAATGGGCTTTCTTCTTTTTCTTTCTTGGTTACTTCAACTTGTTGTTTTTTGTAAACGCTTAAAATACTACCTCTTTGGAGTGTTTTTCTATTTCCGTTCCATCGTTTCAAATCTCTAACATTTACTCCATAGCGTTTTGCAATAGAGTTCCAATTCTCACCTTTTCTTACCTTATGTGTTAGTTTTACTTCTTTTGTTATGTATTCTTTTTCTTCGTATGCTTTTCCAAAGTATTTATCTTTGTTGTATTCTGCTATGCTGTCCTCAAGGCTTATGAAGTCGTTAACATAGCGAAATGGTAGCTTGAGGCTATAGTTGTCTTGTGTTCCAAATATTATATTTCTTTTATATTGTGGATTAAGGTCTTTTAGTTGCTCTACTGGTATATTTAGCACGTCGGCTATTTGCTCAAAGTGTACGTCTCTTCTTACTGTTATGGTGTCGGTTGATATTGGTTTGGACAATATGGCTGGTGCTATATTATGTTCTTTGTAGTAGTTCATTACATAGCATGCTGCTATATAGGCTGGAACATATCCTCTTGTTTCTCTTGGAAGGTAGTTGTATATTCCCCAAAAGTCATTTTTTCCTGAGCGTCTTATGGCTTTGTTTACATTGCCTGGTCCACAGTTGTAGGCTGCAAGAGCCAATTGCCAATCTCCATATATTCTATAAAGGTCTCTTAGGAATCGTGCTGCTGCAACGGTTGCTTTCAATGGGTCTTTTCTGTCATCAACATTGGCATTTATCCTCAAATCATAACTTCTTCCAGTGGAATACATAAACTGCCATAGTCCTGTTGCTCCTGCTCTTGATACTGCATTGGGGTTGAGGGCTGATTCTATAACTACTAAATATTTTAATTCGTGAGGTACGGAATATTGGTCGAGTATGGATTCAAAGATTGGGAAGTAGTATTTGCTTAACCCTATCATCACTCCCACTCTTGCTCCTCCTTTGTCGATGTAGTATTCTATTATGTTTCTAACTTGTTTATTATAGGTTAGCTCAATGTTGCTTGGCAAGGCTCTAAGGCGTTTGGCTATTATGGAATCGGAAACATTACTTACTGATGTTGGTTCACAAAGATTATCTAAAGCTCTGTCGTAGCTCTTTTTAATTACTCTTGTGTTTTGTCTTATGTAGTAGGAACTAAGAAGTGAGTCGAAGTTTGTTTCAAAATTTCTGATTACATTTAATTCCGATTCTTTCTGCGAAAAAGAAACAAAGGGTAGCAAAAGGGTAATTATAAATAAGAGTGTCAGCTGTTTAGTCTTATACATTATTCTATTTTAATATTATTTTAAGGGGGTAAAATTACAAAAAAACATTTAGTTAACGCCAATTCTTCTTGGTTTATTATTTTTTGTACTTTTGTACTCTATTATTTATCAAATTAAAAATTTAAGTATTTAAAGTTATGAATATAGTTATACCAATGGCAGGAATGGGCAAGAGAATGCGTCCACACACCCTAACCGTACCTAAGCCCCTTATTAAGGTTGCTGGCAAGCCAATTGTTGAACGTTTGTGTGAGGATATTGTTGAGGTTTGTAATGAAAAAGTTGATGAGATAGGTTTTATTATTGGTGATTTTGGGAAGGAAGTGGAAGAGGGATTGATTGAAATTGCTAATAGATTAGGTGCTAAGGGTAAGATTTATTATCAAAACGAACCTCTTGGAACTGCTCATGCTATTCTTTGTGCTAAGGAAAGCTTAAAGGGAAAGGTTACTGTTGCCTTTGCCGACACTTTGTTTGATGCTGGCTTTAAGCTAAACACTGATAGGGATGGTGTTATTTGGACACATAGAGTTAAAGACCCTTCTGCTTTTGGCGTTGTGAAGAAGAATGATGATGGAACAATTGCAGGATTTGTTGAAAAGCCAAAGATTTTTGTTTCCGATGAGGCTATTATTGGCATTTACTATTTCCTTGATGGGGAGAATTTGAGAAATGAATTGCAGTTCTTAATTGATAACAACATTAACAAACAAGGAGAATATCAACTTACGGATGCTCTTCAAAATATGCTTGATAAGGGTTTGAAGTTTGTTACTAATGATGTTAAGGAGTGGTTGGATTGTGGAAATAAGAATGCTACCGTTAATACAAATCAAAGAGTGCTGGAGCTAAAGAACTCTAAGGAAGAGTTGATTGATAAAGATATTGACTTAGTTAATACTGAAATAATCCCTCCTTGCTATATTGCCAAAGGGGTTAAGATTACTAATTCTAAGATTGGTCCTCATGTTTCAATTGGAGAGAAGACAACCATTGATAATTCCATAATTTCTAATTCAATTATTCAATCATCATGCCTTATTTCTAATCTTAAGTTTAATAATTCTATGTTAGGGAGCAATGTAAAGGCAGAAAGTAGCGTTTTGGATAGCTCTAAGGGAAATGAATTGAACTTGGGAGATTATTCAGAAATAATACTATGAAGAAAATAAAAAACCTGCTATTTCTATCTATTGCCATTCTTTTTTTGGCCTCATGCAGCTCTAAGAGTAAGTTAGCAAAAGAGAATTCAAAGGCTACTCAAAAAGAATATACTTCAAGTGAATTGAAGATTGACGGCTTGTTTTTAGATGCTTGTACTCAAAAGCAATTGAGCAATTTGGATAAGGCAATTGAACTCTTTGACCAAGTTATTGCTTTGGATAACAGTTATGCAGCAGCCTATTTTGAAAAGGCAAGTATTCTTTTTAATAGAAAAGAAGTTAAGGGTGCTATTGATTTAACTCAAAAGGCAATTGACCTTCAACCCAAAAACACTTGGTATAGAATGCAGATGGCGGAGATATATCTTATCATTTCCGATTATACAAATGCAGCAAAAGTGTTTGAGGATTTGATTGTTTTGAACCCTGAAGAAAAGGAGTATTACTTGCAACTACTACAGATTTACACTCAGGCATCCGATGAGAATAGCTCCAAGAAAACGCTTGAAAGAATTGAGAAAAAATGGAAGAGCGACAAGGAATTAACCTCTATTAAGAAACAATACTATGCTATTTTTGCAGAGAAATATATGAAGAAAAAGGACTATGCTAATGCCTTGAAATACTACCAGAGAATTGAGGAGTTAGACCCTTTGGATCCTTATATTCATGCTTCTTTAGCTAACTATTATCTTATTCAGGGAGAGAGAGTAAAGACCTTTGAAAACCTTGAAAAATCTATTGGCAATAAGGAGCTTGACTATCAAACAAAATTGCAGGTTCTGATTGCTGTTTACGGCAAAACGGTTGACTCAAACGAGGATGATTTTAATAATTTCTTTACTTTGTTGAAGAATATATCTAAAGAATACCCTAATGAAAAGACTGTTTGGGAGCTTCTTGCAACTGGATATAGCAAAATGGAAAACTATGCTAAGTCGGTGGAAAGCCTTAAAACTGCTATTGAATTGGGCAATTTGCCAAAGAGTACTCAACCCAATAACTACCAAATATATCAAAGTCTTCTCTTTGCTCAAAGCCAGATGGATGCAACCGATAGTTTGATTGTGGATGCTAAAAAAACAATAGAACTCTACCCCGAACAGCCCGTTCCATACCTTATGCTTGGAACAAATCAACTGATGAAAAAGCAGTATAATGAGGCTCTAATAACCTTAGAACAGGGAGTACAATTGGTGGTTTCGGATACTGTTTTGCTTGAGGAATTCTACACTAATATTGCTCAAACTCACTACGAACTTAAAGACGCAGATAAGGCATTTCTTTATTTTGACAAGGCTCTTGAGCTAAATCCGGATAACTATATCGTGCTAAATAACTATGCTTACTTCCTTTCTGAGGAGAATAAGGACTTGGATAAGGCTCACAAAATGGCAAAGAAAGTATTTGAAAAATTCCCTCAAATGCCTACCTACGTTGACACTTATGCATGGGTATTATTTATAAAAAAGGATTATAAAGAGGCTCTTAGTGTTATGCAAAACATAATTAATCAAAAGGAAAAATGGAGTCCAACAATCACTGAACACTATGAACAGATACTTAAAGCTAACGAAAATAAATAATTTATTTTTTGCTTTAATTGCTCTTAGCACGTTGGTTTTAGCAAGCTGCAAAGACAATACAACACATAAATATACTCTTGATGGGATTACCCAAGGGAGTTATTATCACATAGTTTACCTTGCTACTGACAAACAAAATGAAACAGTTAAGGAAGACATTAACAAGCTTTTGGCACAAATAGACAATAGTCTTTCGCTTTGGAATGAGGGGAGTTTGATTAATAAAATCAATAATAACCAAAACCCAAACCTTGATTCTTTATTTATTGATTGCTTTAACTGGAGTCAGCAAATCTCACTTTTATCGAACGGATATCTTGACTGCACAATTGGTCTTTTGGTTGAAAAATATGGATTTGCAAAGAAGGAAAAGCAAGCCTTAACTCAAGAAACCATTGATTCATTGCTTCAATTTGTGGGCTATAAAAAGGTGAGAATTGAGAACCAAAAACTCCTTAAAACCCATCCTCAAACCAAGATTGACCTCAACGCAATTGCCCAAGGATATACCACAGATAGAATTTCTTGGATGCTCAAAGGCAAGGGAATAGATAATTTTATTGTTGATATTGGAGGCGAAGTTAGAGCAAGTGGAGCTAAGGAAAAGGGCAAAAACTGGCTCTGTGGCATTGAACAACCTGCCAAAGATAGCAATTCTGAACGCTCCTACACCACATATTTGGAACTCCAAAACCAAGCTATTGTAACCTCAGGAAGCTATAGAAAATATTATACAGACTCTTTGGGCAACCGTCGTTCACACGCCATTAACCCATTCACTGGCAAGAGTGTAGAGCATAATTTACTTTCTGTTTCGGTGGTTGATTCCTCTGCAACGTTTTGCGATGGCTTGGCTACAGCCCTTTTGGTTATGGGTTTGGATAAGAGCAAAGTCTTCCTTTCAAAGCATCCAAACCTCAAAGCACATTTCATATACTTTGAGAATAACCAATACAAAACCTACACTACTCCTAATTTAAAGCTCAATTTGAAGGACTCATAAACTTTAGTTTAAGGATTTAGGGTTTAGAGTTGAAGAACTGATGTCTTTAGTCTGCAATTTGTTAATTTTCAGTTTACTTCATTCAAAAGGAAGATTCAGCTATTCCAAAAGGAAACTTTAGCAAAAGTAAATCGACCGATTTAGGGGTTGTAAATCCACCAGTTTAGGGGTGGTAAATTGGTGGATTTACAGGTGCTAAATCGGTCGATTTACAGATGCTAAACTGGTGGATTTACTTTTCTAAATTCAAGGTTCAGTTTTTATTAAGAGGGGTTTTTGAAGGTCTTAACTAAGGTTTTGATATAGGTAAAGTCTTGTTTTTGAGGGAGTAAATCCTTGAATTTGGTGTTACTAAAACGGCGGAAATAGTAGTATTCTATCAGGAAAATTATGGTGTAGGAAAGTGTTGTTGAGATGGCTGCACCTGTGATTCCAAAGCGAGGAATTAGTAATATTCCCAAGACTATTGTGGGGATTAGTCCTATGGTTGAGGCAATTGTTGCTATATGGAAATTTCCTTTTGAGGCAAAATATTGGGTGAATGTGGTGGTGGCATTTAGTAAGAGTACTCCTAAGAAAAGTAATTGTATGATTTGTTTAACCTGAGAAAATTCAGCTCCAAAAGTCAAAGTATAGAAGCTCTCTGGCAAAAGAGAAAGCACCACCAAAGCTAAGGCTGAGAGTAGGATATTCGCCTTTGTAAGTAGTAGAGTTATTGATTTTGAATAGGTTTCATCTTTGCAGTTGGATAGTCGAGAATACTGAACTAAGGCAAGGCTGGAGGAGAATAAGAGGGTTGATTCTGTTAGACTTATACCATTGGAAAAGACGCCAAGAGCCTCATTGGTAGAGTATAGAGCAATTAAATAGAAGGACATTCGAGCGTTTAGTTGTTGAGAAAGGTTGCCCAATTGTTTAATAAAACCCAATGAGAAAAGAGTTTTAAACATATTCAAATCAAACATTTTACCTAATTGAAGTCCCTTATATTCATCCCTTAAAAGAAATATTCCATAGCCCAAACTTAGGAAATAGCCAATTAGAAGGGAGTTTATGTAGTGGGAAACTGAGGAGAATTGATTTAGAAGAATAAGTATTATAATGTAGAGAATTGAGGCAGTTGGGCTTATGAGTTTTAGGATATTTGATTCTTTAATTCGTTCTTTTCCTATTAGAATATTGGTGTTTGTTTCGCTCATTGCTGCCATTAAGGTTATCAAAAAGAGTTGTTTTGGGTAGGTTATAATGGGGATATCTAATAGATAAAAAGCAATAAAGAGGGTTCCCAAAGAAGCAATTGTCCACCAAAAAGAGGGAAAGAAAATATCGGAAAACTTATGTCTTGGGGTTAGATAAATTAGGGTTGTGTTGCCCACAAGTGTTGCAATAAGTAGCAAAAGAACTGTATTAAAGAGGAAAATAGACTGCTCTCCTTTGCCAATTGCTCCAAGATATTGACTTACCAAAACTATGGTTAAAAGCCCGATAATGGAGGTTATCATTTTGGCAAATAGTGTATGTAGTATATTCTTTATCAAGTTCTATTAGATTGAAATTATTGGTTTACTTGCTTTAAATTTTCTATTTTTTGGTTAAAATATTTTGGTAATAAATAAAAACTATTTACCTTTGCAATCTCAATTAACTTATGGTATGCGTAGCTCAGTTGGTTAGAGTAGTGGTTTGTGGTTCCATTGGTCGTGGGTTCGAGTCCCATCGCGTACCCCAAAAGGTTTATAATTGTTTATTGAGATTTGCCTATGAATAGTAGTGCAAATCTCTTTTTTTATATAATACCTTCTCTTATTAGGTCATGCAAATGCACAATTCCCTTATACTCTTTCTTCTCGTTAGTAACAATTAATTGAGTGATATGATTCTCTTTCATAACATTTAATGCCTCAACTGCAAACTTGTTTTCATCAACAGTTTTTGGAGTTTTGCTCATTATATCTTCAGCCTTTTGGTCTTGAGAATTGAGGTTTTTGCTAATCATTCTTCTAAGGTCTCCATCTGTAATTACCCCTTTTATCGTATTGTTTTCTATAACTACAGCACATCCCAATCGCTTAGAAGTCATTTCAATAATTGCTTCTGAAAGGGGAGTATTTGGGCTTACTTGAGGCTTTTCATTATTGGGATAGAGGTCAGAAACCTTCAAATAAAGTCTTTTACCTAAGGCTCCACCAGGGTGATATTTGGCGAAATCCTGTGCAGAAAATCCTCTGCATTCCAACAGACAAACAGCTAATGCATCCCCCATAACCAACTGTGCTGTTGTGGAAGAGGTAGGTGCAAGATTGTTAGGACAAGCCTCTTTATCAACATGAACATTGAGGAAGTAGTCCGATTGTTTGGCTAAAGCGGATTGACTATCTCCAGTTATGGCAACTAATTTATAGCCCAAGTTCTTGATTAATGGGATTAAAACCTTAATTTCTGGAGTATTTCCACTCTTTGAAATACATATAATTATATCCTCAGGTTGAATTATACCCAAGTCTCCATGAATAGCATCGGCAGCGTGCATGAATATTGAGGGAGTTCCAGTGGAGTTGAAAGTAGATACAATCTTTGTTGCAATATTTGCACTTTTGCCTATTCCAGTAACAACAACTCTGCCTTTAGAATTATAAATTAGTTCAACAACTTTAGCAAAATCGTCATTTATGTAATTCTTCAACTTCTCTATTGCCAAATATTCTTTTGTAATTGTCTGTATTGCAATATCTTTTATCTCTTGTTGTGTTTTCACTATTAAAATATTTTATCTTTGTATTGAATTGTATTGAAAAAAGCAGTAATTTAGCATAATGAAATATGTAAAACTTGTGTTTTCAACTACAAAAGTAAAGAATATTTTTTGATTTTTATAAATTAGAGAAATAAAAATGAGTCAAAAACAAATCAAAACAACTAACGTTGACTTATATAAAGAACTAAAAAGAATATTCGGGTTTAATAAATTTAAGGGCAATCAAGAAGTCGTTATTAAAAGTTTGCTTGAGGGTAATGACACTTTCGTTATTATGCCTACAGGTGGAGGAAAGTCCTTATGTTATCAATTACCTGCTTTAATTCTTCCTGGTTGTGCCATTATTGTATCGCCTTTGATATCTTTAATGAAGAATCAAGTTGATGCTATAAGAAACTTTGGTTCTATGCACGGAGTTGCTCACTTTCTTAACTCTTCTTTATCAAAACAAGAAGTAAAAGAGGTGAAAGATGATTTAACAAATGGGATTACCAAATTACTCTACGTTGCTCCTGAGAGTTTAAACAAAGAAGAGAATGCAGAGTTTTTGAGAGATATTGATATTTCCTTCTATGCAATTGACGAGGCACACTGTATTTCTGAATGGGGACACGATTTCCGTCCAGAATACAGAAGGATGAAACCTATAATTGACGCTATTGGGCAGAATGTTCCAATAATTGCTTTAACTGCAACTGCTACTCCAAAGGTTCAACAAGACATTATGAAGAACCTTGAAATTAATGATGCCAATGTTTATATTTCCTCTTTCAACCGCCCAAATCTATATTATGAAATTCGTCCAAAGCCTAAAAAGGAAGTGGATATGAATAGGGAGATAATTCGTTTTATTAGAGAAAACCCTAATAAATCAGGAATTATTTATTGTTTGAGTCGTAAGATGGTTGAGGGATTAGCAGAAACTTTGATTTTAAATGGAGTTAAAGCTTTGCCTTATCATGCAGGGTTGGATGCTCAAACAAGGGCAGAGAATCAAGATAAATTCCTTATGGAAGAGGCTGACGTTATTGTTGCTACAATTGCTTTTGGGATGGGAATTGACAAGCCTGATGTTAGATTTGTTATCCACTACGATATGCCAAAGAGTCTTGAAGGTTACTATCAAGAAACAGGAAGAGCAGGAAGAGATGATGGAGAAGGAAAATGTATTGCTTTCTATTCTGAACAGGATATTATTAAGTTTGAGAAATTCTTAAATGACAAGCCCGTTGCAGAAAGAGAGGTTGCATTGCAACTTATGGATGAAACAATATCTTATGCTGAAAGTTCTGCTTGTAGAAGAATTAACCTTTTGCACTATTTTGGAGAAGAATATGGTCAAGATAATTGTGGTTCATGTGATAATTGTTTAAATCCGAAACCAAGAGTTGATGCAACTGAAGATATAGAGATTGTTCTTGAAACGGTTTTGGAAGTAAAACAAATTCTCAAATCGATTGATATTGCTAATATATTAGTTGGAGTTAGCACTGGTCAAACTAAAGCCTTTAAAAACATTTCCAATTGGGCAATTGGAGATGAAAAGAAATTCACTTATTGGAAGGCTGTTATTCGTCAAGCTTTAATTGAAGGTCTTTTAATTAAGGAAATTGAAAACTATGGAGTATTAAAGCTAACTCAAGAAGGATTTAGATTTTTAAAGAAATCTTATCCTATTTTGGTTGCAGAAGATCATGACTACGAAAATGCAGAAGAAGATATTGAATCAACAATAGTTACTGGAAGTGATGGAGGTGGTGTTGATATGGTTCTTTTCAGTATTCTCAAAGATATGAGAAAGAAAATTGCTTCAAAAGAAAACTTGCCTCCTTATGTAATATTTGAAGACCGTTCTCTTGAAGATATGACAATTCAGTATCCAATTAATATGGATGAAATGCGTCAGATTATTGGAGTTGGTTTAAGCAAAGCTCAAAAATATGGAGAACCGTTTATTCATACTATAAAGAAATATGTTGAAGAAAATGAGATAGAACGTCCTCAGGATTTAATTGTTAAGAGCATTGTTAATAAATCTGGGTTAAAGGTTTACATTATTAAAAGTATTGACAAAAAACTCCCTTTGGAGGATATTGCTGTTGCTAAGAATCTTCTTATGGATGAATTGTTGACAGAAATTGAAAGTATTGTTGCTTCTGGAACAAAAGTAGACATACAATATTATATTGATGAAACAGTAGACCCATATCATCAAGAGGATATTTTAGACCTTTTAAGAGAAAGTGAAAACGATAATGTTTCGGAAATACTTGAAGAACTTGGAGAAGAAGAATACACTGAGGAAGAAGTTAGACTTATGAGGATTGTTTTCTTGTCTAAATTTGGTTAATAGTATGAAAAAACAGGATTTAGTATTCCTTCAAGACTTCCTTTCTAAAAAACCTAATTCTAAAAAATTCATCCTTTTGGATGAGAATACTTATGCCAATTGCCTTCCTATCTTAATTGATAACGTAGAAGAACTTTATGGAGCTGAAATTCTTGAAATTGAATCAGGAGAAAAAAGCAAATCATTGAGCATTGTTGAAAATTTATGCCAAGCTATGATTGAATCTTCGGCGGATAGAGAGAGTATTTTAATATCTTTAGGAGGAGGAGTAATAACTGATATTGGTGGGTTTATTGCCTCTGTTTTCAAAAGAGGAATTCAACATATTGCTATTCCAACAACTCTTTTAGCAATGGTTGATGCATCAATTGGAGGGAAAACAGGAGTAAATGTTGGAGAAGTAAAAAATCAAATAGGGACTTTCAATACCAATACAATTACTTGCATTCATTTTGAATTTCTTGATTCCTTAAAAAAGAGACAAGTTCTAAATGGTGCTGCTGAGATGATTAAAGTCAGTCTTTTGGATGAAAAGCTTTGGGATAAATTAGACACAAAAGACAGTCCATGGAACAATAAGAAAGAAGGATTTGACTATAAATTTATTGAGAACTGCATCAAGTTTAAAGAAAAAATAGTCAAAGAGGATATGTATGAAAAAGACAGAAGAAAAATTCTTAACTTTGGACATAGCCTTGCTCATGCTTTTGAAAGTGTTGCTCTTTTGAAAAACATTGACCTATTGCACGGAGAAGCTGTTGCTTCTGGAATGTTCTATGCCATTATGTTATCAGAAACAAAATTATCTTTTCCTAATGATAAGGCACAAGAAATTTATAAATTCTTAAAGAAGAATTACAAAATAATAGATATTCAAGAGGATATTGATATAGTTATAAATTATCTTAATGCTGATAAGAAAAATATAAATAATGAATTTAGGTTTATTTTATTGGAAGATATTGGTAAGCCATATATAAATTTCCCTATCACCAAAGACGATTTAATCAACTTAAAACTTCCTGATAATCATTAGTTTTTCAGCTTGCATTGTATTAGTTTTCTATTTTTATTGCTTATTGACTTATTATTTTATACATTTGCAAGTTGAATAAAACATATTTCATTATGAAAAAAATTATTTTATTAGTTTTAACAATTTGGGCTTTCTCAGTTAATGCTCAAAATGTTTTTCAAAATGCAGGCTTTGAAACTTGGAATGGAACAACCCTAAGTCAATGGAATACTTTATCTGTTATGGGTGTTTCTATTTCTGATGTTAGCAAATCAACCGAACCAAATTCAGGTAGTTTCGCAGTTAAAATTGCCCCGAAACCATTACCTTCTTCTTTGGCTGCAGTTATTGGAGTTGACAATATGATTGTTCCAGGCTTATTAACGAATGCAACAATTAACATCAATGCTATAATTACAGCACTTTCTTCTGGAAATCTGAACTTTGACAACAATACTCTTCTTTCAATATTTACTGATGGAGTTCAACTAACAGAGAAACCTACAGCTGTTAATGGTTATATTAGCTGGAATCCAATAGATCCAATTAATGAAAATATTCTTTTAGGAGTTTATGTAATCAGCAACCAAACAGGAACAAGAGAAGTTATTGGAATGGGTGCATATTCAAACGTAGCTCCTTTTAAAACAGATTATATGCCTTTTGAAGCTTCAATTATATATCAAGATGAGCAAAAAACTCCTTCTGAATTAATTTTTATTTCATTAGTTAGTTCATTGGATACAAATGCTACTTCTTTTGGTTATTTATTGATGGATGATGTTTCAATTGCAACTGAAGTAGGCCTTGAAAACATATCTACAACCTCAAAGAAATTACCTATTGTTTATCCTAATCCAACAAGTGGGGAATTTAAACTAAACGTAAATTCTGATGTAGAGGTAAGCGTTTATAACCAATTGGGACAAGTTATTATTCCTGCAAGAGAATATGCTCCTAACAAAACCTTATCTGTTAAAGAAAAAGGAATTTATTTTGTGAGAATTAAAGACTCTAAAGGATTTAAAACTCAAAAATTAGTAGTCAAATAATATTAATTTATTCTTTTTGACAATAGATTAAATTGAAAAAACTTTTATTTGCTATAATAGCAGTTATTTTTAGCTCTTGTGTTGGAGGTTATTCTTTCACAGGAGCTTCTATTTCTCCTCAAAGCAAGACTTTTTTTGTTGATCAGTTCATTAATCGATCAAGTATGATTAATCCTATGCTTGCTCCTGAACTTACACATGCTCTAACAACAAAAATTTCTTCTGGAACCAATCTCCAATCTGTAGATAATAATGCTGATATTAGTTTTAAAGGGACTATTGGTAGTTATTACATTACTCCAGTTTCAATTCAAGGTGATGACAAAGCATCTAAAAACAGATTGACAATTTCAATTAAAGTTGTTTGCGTTAATAAGAATGATAAGAAGATGAGTTTTGAACAAACATTTTCAAGATTCAGAGATTATGATAGTGGACTTTCATTAAGCGATGTTGAAGAGGCATTAATGAAGCAAATTAATGAAGAGCTTGTTGAAGATATTTTCAATAAAGCCTTTGTTAATTGGTAAACAAAACATTCAATATCTATTATTTTTAGATAGGAAATGATAAAATACAAGAAAACGGTTAATCATATTGGATGGATACTTGGAGTTCTAACATCAATTCTATATATAATTTGTGCAGAACCTACTCTCTCTTTTTGGGATAGTGGAGAATATATCTTAACAAGTTCAAAACTTCAGGTTGGTCATCCTCCTGGAGCTCCATTTTATCAACTCTTGGGTGCTTTTTTCTCAATCTTTAGTTTTGGAAATCCTAAACTTATTCCTATTTTAGTAAATTCCCTTTCTGCCATTTCCTCTGGAGCTACAGTTTGTTTTTTGTTTTGGATTATTGTTAGACTAATGTATCGCAATAGCGATAAGTTTATTAGTAATATTATTGCTGGAGTTATTGGGGCATTAGTTTTTGCTTTTTCAGATACTTTCTGGAATTCAGCAATTGAAGCAGAGGTTTATTCTGTTTCTATTCTGTTTACCACAATTACTTTCTGGTCAATTTTAAAATGGGACGAAAAACCTCATCCTCGCTGGGTGTTCTTTATTTGTTTAATGTTTGGAATCTCCATAAATATTCATTTACTTTCTCTTCTTGTTTTACCTGCAGTTTTCTTAATCATATACTTCCACTACAAGAAAGGAAATTTAGCTGGAATTATTTCAACAATTTTTATTGCCTGTGCTGTTTTGCTTATTATGCTTTGGTTTATTATTCCTGGCATTATAAAAATTATAAGTGTTAATCCAAAATGGATAATTATTTCTATTCTGTTTTTGATAGTTCTTTTAATTGGTTTATCTCTATGGAAGAAACTTCCTTTACTTAATACAATCTCTCTTTCTGTCTTTTTCTTCCTTATTGGCTTTTCAACTTTCTTAATTATTGTTATTAGAGCAGATGCCGACACTCCAATAAATGAATATAACCCAAGCAATTCAAAAAATATAGTTTCATATATTAATCGTGATGCTTATGGAGAAACTCCTTTAATCTACGGTCCCTCCTACACTGCCCTTCCTCCAAAGGATTTTAAGATGACAGAACAAGGTATTAAACCAATTTTTGAAAGGGAGTTAATGATGTTCTTCCCCAGAATGTGGAACTATAATAATCCAAACTTCGAACAAGGCTATACTGACTGGGTTGGAATGCCTCAAGACACTGTTTTGATTGATGGAGAACTAAGGGCAAAGCCAAGCTGGATACAAAATCTTCAATACTTTGCCAATTATCAAATTGGATATATGTATGGCAGATATTTGTTATGGAACTTCGTTGGGAAGACTAACGATTTACAAGGCTATGGCGACAATCATAAAGGAGAATGGTTTTCTGGAATATTTGTAGTGGATGAGTTTTTGAATAAAGGCACTAATCTATCTCCTGAGGACAAGAAAAACAAAGCTAACAACATATATTTTGGGATACCATTTCTTTTAGCAATTATAGGAATGTTTTATCAGATAGGGAAAGACATCAAGGGATGGTTTACTTTAAGCACTTTATTTGTTTTCACTGGGGTTGCAATAAGCATATATCTTAATGATTATGCCTATCAACCAAGAGAAAGAGATTATGTATATGTTGGCTCTTTTATGGTCTTTAGCATTTGGGTAGCAATGGGAGCTTTTGCATTAAGCAAATGGCTTCTGGGCATTGTCAGGATAAAGAAACCTAAATATGTTTTACCAAGTTTTCTTTTGGTGCCAGCTCTTTTGTTTTCCCAAAACTTCAACGATCATAATCGTTCCTATCGCTACACAGCCAACAATTTCGCTTACTCCATTTTGAATAGTTGTGAAGAAAATGCAATCCTTTTTGTTAGTGGCGACAATGATACCTACCCACTTTGGTATTTGCAAGAGGTGGAAGGCATAAGACAAGATGTTAGGGTAATCAACCTTCAATTTCTTAATAATGCAGATTATATATCAAAACTCAAGCAGAAAATCCATACCTCTTTACCCTTAAATTTTATTGCCAAAGAAACAGTTTATTCAAGTCCAAACAGAGAGCTTAGTTTCATTAATCCAAGCAATAATAAAATGGAAATGAATGCAGCACTAAGAGAATTGTATAATAACAATAATGCAATTAATATTAACAATATTAAATTCTATGCCCTACCAACCAACAAATTCTATATAAATGCCGATAGCACAAACAGGATTGACTTTTCAATTGAAGGCTCCGATATAACCAAGAGCACAATGATGCTTTACGACATAATTGCTAATAATTTTGCTCAAAGACCTATCTATTTTTCTTCCTATTCATTTGAAGAAACATTTGGACTTGAGGAATATCTTAGCAATGAAGGATTTGTTTATAGACTAAAGAAGGAGAAACAAACCCCAAATAATACAAATGCAGAGTCAAAAGTTACATCAGTAAATTCAAAAAGGATGTATGAAAACCTAATGCATAACTACCAGTGGAAAAATTTTGACAAAAGCGGAATATACTACGATGAACTACACAGAAGCATAATTGAACTCTATGCCTCTCAAGCATCCCTACTTGCACACACTTTTATTGCAGAAGGAGAAACTCAAAAAAGCCTTGCTACACTTAATCTTTGTTTGGAGAAATTGCCAACCAAAATACACTCCTATCCATATATAATTGCTGAACTTTCAATTGCCTATGGTCAATTGGAAGAGGAAGAAAAATCCGTTAACCTTATGAGTGGAGTTGTAGAAAATTTCTCAAAGAATATGGATTATTTTCTAAGCCTAAGCCCTAAAGAACAATCTCAAAGAAGACTTGATGCACAAAGGGTAATGTTTACTTGGATAAATCTTTGTGAAGTATCCGAACAAATGCAATTGGAATCCCTAAGAGTACTTTTAGCCAACAGACTTTTCAACTATCTATCTCCCTACTATCTAACTGTTTTAGACCAGATGGAGAATTTGAGCAAAGACCCACAATACTATTCTGAAGAAATAGAGAAAGCAAAAGAACTAATAGAAACAATCAAAACCTTCGCTAACAAATACGAAGAGCCACTCCCAGAAAAACCTCAACCTGTTAATTCTTAAAAACTCCTTTTATTTTCTTTCAAGTATCTTTTTCTTTTCTATTTCAAATTCATCTTGATTGATTAGCTTTTCATCTAAAAGTTTTTTCAACTCCCTTAATTCTTCAGCCTTAGAGCTTGTATCAGTCTTTTTATTTTCATTATTTTGATGAGAATCTCCCTCTCTAATATTTTGATTCAAAGGAATTAACTCATAATTATGATAAGGTTTATATTTCATTGTCCAAAGAAAAGGAATCCAAAAAAATAATCCGCCAATAATTGCTCCTGCATCTACTTCTTCATTTCTTGAAAAAGATGAATTTAATGTTTCATATCCCTCAAGTTCTAATTTAACAATTGAGGTTGAACCAACTATTTTAGTATCTGTATGATTATAAGGTGTTTTTCCAACAGGTTCATCATTAATGTATAGATTAGCTCCAGAAGGAGAAGATTGAATTATCGTAGTGCTTGCACAAGAAGCAAAAAGAATTGAAACAATTAAGAAAATCCCTACTGTCTTTATAAATAAACTTTGTTTTTTCATTTTTCAGTTGATATAAATAGTGAATTAAATTTTGATTTATTATTTAGGTTGCAAATATAGACAATAATCTATATAACTTATAGTATTTATCAGTAAAAAATATAAATTTCAATCAAGTAATAAAGAATAAAGCTTCTAAAAATGTGTATAAAGTATCTATTTTCAGGTCTAATTATATTATATACATATCAAATAATAGGTATAGAAAAAAATATTTATTACTAATTCTTGTATATTCCTTTTCAAAAAGGTACTTTTATCTCTATTAATTCAGAGATTATATCAAAGAATATTTTATTTATATCAAGGAATAATTTATTAAAACGAAGAATAAATTTACTGAAACGAAGAATAAATTTTACATCCTGGCAGGATGTAGTATGTAAGGTGGCAGGATGTAGTATGCAAGGTGGCAGGATGTAATAAGTATGGTGGCATGTTACAAAATTTATTCCTTATCTTTTTAAATTATAATAAGGTTTTAGCACACTTATATAAGGAAAAAATAAAATTACAAAGTAGATAATATCAAGAAATACAATTTAATTAAAAAAGATTAGACTAATTAAAACAAAATATCTATCTTTGACACTTGGAATTTAGTTTAAATATTAAATAAACTTTAAATTAAGCAAACGGATTATTGATTTACGCAATAAGAAATTCACTATAAATATAATAAAATAGGTAATGCTATGGCAGAATTATTAAACAAGAAAGAAGTCAGAAAAGACGCAAAGGAACTTCTAAAGCAAGGAGTCTGTAAACAGCAGGTATTTAAAACTCTTGTTGAGAAACATAAGTATTCAATTGAGGTTGCAAATATACTTACCTATCTTCCTTCTCAAAAAGCTATTAAAAAATATGGTATTTGGAATTATGTTTTGCTTGTAGCTATTTGTTTAAATGCATTAATCTTACTTTTTAACTCTCCAAATATAGGTGCAATATTATGGTTTGGACTTTTAATTTATGGAGTTATTACTATGAGAATTAATTATTACAAATGGGTAGCTATCCTTTCATTTTTCTTAATCACAACCTTTGTAGTGCTTATGTTTTACAATCAAGGAGAAAATAATTATTCTCTTAGTATAATATTAATATTGACATTAAACATAATATCCTTAATCCTCTCAATTTGGTTAGAAACAAAACTTTGTCCAAAACCAAAAGAAGAGAAAGTACAATACACAAATGCTGAAGGAGAGCAAAAATTCAAAATGACTTATCAATTTCAGGATTAATTCGTCAAGAAAAAGAATAAATAAGATTAAAAGTTGATTAATTAAGTTATTAGATTTTCTTTCAATTTGAGATTTTAGAAAGATTACATTTTTAAGTATTCTAATAATTGATATACTAAGAAAGCAGGCCATACTATAGCTTTTAAAAAGCCTACTACTCCAGCTCCAAAGGTTGCAGCATGTGAAATAAAATAGATTGCAGCTCCAATTAGTCCTAATCCATAGAAGCCACCACAACTTGCAGCATTATTTACCTTGCCGCTTTTGTTACATTTTTTTGTTTCTTCATTCATGATAATAAAATTTTTATGCCGCAAATATAAGTAGAAATATATTCTTAAGCATCAAATAAATCAGAATATTTAAGAAGCAAATATAATATAAAACACTCAAAGCCCTTTATTAAAAAAAGGAAGCTCATTGTTTAATTTTCAGAAACTTATTCTATTATTTATTCAATTTCTTTTGAATAAAGCAGAATGATTGAATATTTTGAGAGAAGAAATAAAATAAAATTATCTTCTTTTGCCTTTATAATTTAGCCTATTGAGAAGACTCTTAGAATAAATATTGATAGCAGAAAATCCTAATGTTAATTGAAGAGAGAAAGGGTTTGAAGAAAAGTTGACTATATTCCCAAGACGATAATCAACTATATTATATTTTGCAATCGCTCCAATATAATAGATATCTCCAATATAATAACGATAGTTTATTCCTAAATTAAAATTGTAAGTAAAAATGCTTGTACCATCGCTTACATTATCACTTTTATCTTTATCCTCAAATACATCAAACCCATCAAAACCTACACCCAATTGTACTCTGAAGTCTGATTTCTTTGTTTGTAAAATCATTCTACCTACCTCAAATCCCATATATCCACCCAAAAAACTATTTGTAGAATCTATAAGTCCTGTATCTTCTCTCTTTGCCATATAGTAAACATCTGACTTATTCCCTCTAATAGAAATATTAATATTATAGGACATCTTTTTCACATCTGCACCCATCTCAAAACTAAAATTGGGCTTTGTACCAAATTTTTTCATTGAACCTGTTGGAATCCAAGCTCCAAAAGAAAAATTCATATTAAAAGTTGACTTCGGTTTAATTTCTTCTATTAGATTATAATATTCTTTAGATAAGGAAGTGTTTAGATAATTTTTGTCTTGAAGTTTATAAAGAATACTGTCATTTAAATCTGAGTAGTATTCACATAAAAGATATTCAATAGATTCTTTGCTATATGAATTAATTTTCTCACTTGCAATTTGTGTAGTTAATTGATCAAACCTTGAAAAAAAAGGAAGAAAACCATAGTATGATTGATTATAGTCATAATGTGAATACATTAATGCTTTTGAGGCGTTCCTCCTATCTCTATATTTCAACATAATACCAATTGTGAAAGAATCAATAATTGGCTCTATACTATTTCCTTGAACCAAATTTAAAAAAACATTTGCTCTAAAAGTAGGTTCTGTTAAACCACATTTACCTTTCCAATAATCAAAAATCAGTTTTGCAGAATCAATTTTATTATTCTCCATATAATGAGAAAACAAAAAAGATGAATTTTGAGTAACATCAGTACAATTAAGTTCAATACGTTTGCCCATAATTGAATCGAAGTTTTGGCTATAAAGTCCTAAACTAATAAAAATTGAAAAAATAAATGCAAGCTTTCTCATAATCATTAAAAATTAATTCAACAATAGTAATATATTTGATTATTACATTTTATACATTAAAACGGAAGTGCATAATGTCGCCGTCTTGAACTATGTATTCTTTGCCTTCAACACTCATCTTGCCTGCTTCTTTGCATGCTGCTTCGCTTTTTAAGGCAATGAAATCGTTGTATTTTATTACTTCGGCTCTAATAAATCCTTTTTCAAAATCGGTGTGAATTACTCCTGCACATTGAGGAGCTTTCCAACCATTATGGAATGTCCATGCCCTAACTTCTTGAACTCCTGCAGTAATAAAGGTTTTTAAATCTAAAAGTCTATATGCCTCCTTAATTAATCTATCAACTCCACTTTCTTCCAAGCCCATTTCATTTAAGAACATTTCTTTTTCTTCGTAGGTTTCCAATTCAGCAATATCTGATTCAATTTTTGCAGCAACAATAAGTATTCCCGCTCCTTCTTTCTTTGCTATCTCTTGAACCTTTTGAGTGTAAGCATTACCATCTTTTGCTGATTTTTCATCAACATTACAAACATATAATACTGGCTTGGTTGTTAAAAGAAATAACTCCTTTGCTGCCTTTTGCTCTTCTTTTGATTCGAATTCAACCTCTCGTGCATTTTTGCCTTGAACCAACACTTGACGATACTTATCCATAACTGCTAATTGCACTTTGGCTTCTCTGTCTGCTCCACTCTTTGCTTGCTTTTCTGTTTTAGGATAACGTGAGTCTATTGTTTCGAGGTCTTTAATTTGTAGTTCTGTATCAATAATTTCTTTATCCCTAATTGGATTAATTCCTCCTTCAACGTGAACAATGTTCTCGTCTTCAAAACAACGAAGCACATGCAATATTGCATCACATTCTCTGATGTTACCCAAAAACTTATTGCCCAATCCTTCTCCTTTTGAAGCTCCTTTAACCAATCCTGCAATATCTACAATATCTACTGTAGTTGGTACTATTTTGTTTGGATTTATTAATTCTGCCAATGCTGTTAGTCTATTATCTGGAACGGTTATCACTCCCAAATTAGGTTCAATGGTACAGAAAGGAAAGTTTGCTGATTGAGCTTTTGCACTTGACAAACAGTTAAAAAGTGTTGATTTCCCAACATTTGGCAATCCAATAATTCCACATTTTAAAGCCATAAACTTCTATTATTTTGTTTTAGTTAATTCTTATTCAAGGGTGCAAAATTAGTAAAATAAGACGAGAAAACTATTTAATGTTAACTTCAATAGCAAATTAATAACTTTCTTTGCTCGCTTTTGTAGAAAATAATTGTATTTTTGTCAAATGAAAAAAGTTTTGTTAATTATTGTTTTACTTTCTTTTCTTTCCTGCTCTAAGAAAGAATCTACTAATAAGGATATTATCCCAAAGGAAAATCTTGCTGCAATTATTGCTGATGTTCAAAAAGCTCAAGCTTTGGTTAACATAAAACAAGACTCTAACATGACAATTAGAAACCTTAGACTTAAAGAATATAATGAAGAGATTCTCAAAAAACATAAGATTAGTGAGGATAAATATAATAAAAGTATTGAATACTATAGCTCTAATCAAAAGGAATTTTCTATTTTATTGGATATGGTCTCTAAAAAACTAAATTGATATGTTGGTAAAAGTTTTTGGAAGTGCAATTAGCGGAATAACTGCAACAACAGTTTGCGTTGAAGTTTCGGTTGAACAAGGTGTTGGCTTTTTCTTGGTAGGACTGCCAGATAATGCTGTTAAGGAAAGTTATCAAAGAGTTTCTTCTGCTTTGCAGTGTTTTGGATATAAAATCCCTGGCAAAAAGATAATTATTAATATGGCTCCTGCCGACATTCGAAAGGAAGGTTCTGCTTACGATTTACCTATTGCTATGGGTATTTTGGCTGCTTCAGAACAAATTATTGCTGATTCTTTGAGTGATTACTTAATTATGGGAGAGCTTTCTTTGGATGGTAGCCTTCAACCAATTAAAGGAGCTTTACCAATTGCATTGGAAGCAAAGGCACAAGGCTTTAAGGGATTTATCCTTCCCAAAGCAAATGCTCCAGAGGCTGCAATTGTAAAAGGATTGGAAGTTTATGGAATTGAAAGCATTTTGGAAGTTATCAATTTCTTCAATGACACCAAAGCTTTAACTCCAACTATGGTTGATTGCGATGAAGTTTTTAATAGGGGCTTGGAGCTTTATGAATTTGATTTTACTGATGTGAGAGGTCAGGAAAACATTAAAAGAGGAATGGAGATTGCTGCTGCAGGAAGTCATAATGTTATTTTAATTGGACCTCCAGGAAGTGGTAAAACAATGTTGGCAAAACGACTTCCTTCAATACTCCCTCCCCTTTCTCTTGAAGAATCACTTGAAACAACAAAAATACATTCTGTTGCTGGAAAGATGTCAAAGAATACTCCTTTAGTTTCTGTTCGTCCATTCCGTAATCCTCATCATACAATTTCCGATGTTGCTCTTGTTGGAGGAGGAGCTTATCCACAACCAGGAGAAATTTCTCTTTCACATAATGGAGTTTTGTTTTTGGATGAGCTACCTGAATTTAAAAGAAATGTTTTGGAGGTTTTGCGTCAGCCAATGGAAGAAAGAGAGATTACAATTTCACGTTCAAAACAAGCCATTCGCTATCCTGCAAGCTTTATGCTGGTTGCTGCAATGAATCCTTGTCCTTGTGGTTACTACAATCATCCAAATGTTAGTTGTACTTGTGCAGCAGGAAGCGTTTCAAAATATTTGAATAAAATTTCTGGTCCTTTGTTAGATAGAATTGACATTCAAATTGAGGTTGTTCCTGTTCCTTTCAAAGACCTTTCAGCAATGAGAGATGGAGAGCCAAGCAGTGTGATTAGAGAAAGAGTTCTTAGGGCAAGAAAAATTCAACAAGAAAGATTTAAAGACAAAGAAAGTATTCATTGTAATGCTCAAATGACACCTAAGATGCTTAAGGAATATTGCAAATTGGATGAAGCTGGAGTTGACCTTTTGAAAAGAGCAATGGAAAAACTTGGACTTTCTGCAAGAGCTTACGATAGAATTTTAAAGGTTTCAAGAACAATTGCTGACTTGGAAGGAAGTAAAAACATAGAAAATCCTCACTTGGCTGAAGCAATTGGATACAGAAGTCTTGATAGAGAAACTTGGGGCAGATAATTACTAAAAAAAATACTATGAGCTTAAAAAGATTTTTATTCACTTTCATTATTTCATTAGTTATTCTCCCTTCAACTAATGCTTTTTCTCAAAATTCTATTGAAAGAATTAAGAAAGATGTTTATGTTTTAGCTTCCGATTCTCTTATGGGAAGAGGTGCTGGGACAATATTTGGAGATAAAGCTTCTCAATATATTTATGCTCGTTTTATTGAAAATGGGTTAAAGCCAATTTATCAAAATATTAAAGAAGGAACAACCCAAAAGAATATTTATTGTGTTATTGAAGGAAGTGACTCAATACTTAAGAATGAGTTTATTATTCTTGGGGCTCATTATGATCATTTAGGCTATAGGATTAAGGGTAATGATACAATAATATATAATGGAGCTGACGATAATGCTTCAGGAACTTCTTTAATTTTGGAATTGGGAAGAAAAATAAATGAGAACAAAGAAAAATTTAAAAGAAGTATTGTTTTGATTGCTTTTGACAGTGAAGAAACTGGATTAAATGGTTCAGCTTATTTTGCAAATAGTCAGGAGAAGTATAATGATATAATCATTTCTCATAATACAAAGCTAATGATGAGCCTTGATATGGTTGGATTTCTTAAAACCTCTAAGGAATTAAAGATAGTTGGTGTTGGTTTAATTGATAATTACTCTCAATATTTCAAAAATTCTTTCTTAAACAATAAATATAAGGTTAAGTTTAAAGCTTTTGACAAAAGCATATTTACTGGTTCTGACCATGATTCTTTTCTAAAAAAGAATATTCCTTCTTTTTACGTTTCAACTGGACTAAAATCACCTTATCATAAACCTGAAGATGATGCAGAACTAATAGACTACGAAGGAATAAATGATATTTCTAATTTCTTTTATGAATCGCTTCTAAACTTTGCTAATGCAGAACAAATAAAACCATCTGGAAAGAATCCTAAAGTAAAAAAACCTATTCCTTCAAACTATTGCGGATTAGAATTAGCAATAGGGAATAATCAACATTATTATACAGAAGGAAGGATGACAGGAAAAACTGGTTTTGCTTATGGAGCTGGTTTTTTTGGCAAATTTGAATTAAGTAACTTCTTAGCAATCAAAACTGGTGTTAATTATAATTATTTAGGAGCAAAAAGATATGAAACAGAAGTAAAGTATCATAGTGCTTCTATTCCTATTCTACTTTCTCTAAAGGCAAATACTCCCGATAATGGTTATGAATTTTCTGTATCTATAGGAGGGTTTTATAGTTATATCTTTGATAGCAGAGCAAATATAAATGGCGTTGAACATAAAGATTATTTAAATAACAATGTTTGGGGAGTTCAAACTGAGTTTGAAATAAGATTTAGAAGATTCTTCTATGGTTATCAATTTCAAAGAATTCTTTCAAATATTTTAACTGACCCTATTTCAAATGGGAAGACAAATCAAATTACTAACACTTTTAAAATTGGATATGTATTCTAAAACAAAAAGCATCTCAAATAAATACTCTATAGTATTATTTCTTTTCTCAACTATAATTATCTTTTCAAGCTGTAATAAAGAGAACACTATTAAGGAGTTTAATCTTGATTTTTCTAATCTAATTATTGATAACAAGGAAAACAAATTAAACAAAGATACTCTTTCAATGATAATGGATATGTCAAATGCCATTACTGAGGGTATAATTTTCCCTACAATCAATCAATCTAATGATGGTCTTTTGCATTTCAAGGCTTCAGTAGAAAACAAAGAAAAACTCTTCTATAAAATCTATTATCAAAACGAATCCTATAAATATGATTTGGGTAGTGAGTTTGATAATGAGAATTTCTATGGCTCTTGGGAAGAAACGGATAAAGAATTTAAGGAAGTGCCTGAAAATGGAATTATTGAAGATGCATTAAGAATTGTTGGAAATCCAAGAAATGAGAAGATTTACTATGGAGCAAATCCTGAGTATAAGGATATTGAGGAGGAGATATACAAGGGGATGGAAAGGATAAGAAGAGATGCAAACTGGTTAAAATCAATAGAGGAAAAGGCTAAAGCTAATAAAATATCAGTTGATGATCAGCTTTATAGGGATATGTGTTGGGTTATGCAGGTTGATGAGCAAAATAAGGAGTTCAATAATAGGTTTAAACGTAATCCAAGAACAGGAGCATATAGTTTTTTGTTGGTTGTGGTAAACCAAAAGGCTCTTAACAAGATCCCAAAAGAAGTGAAAAACATTGCCATAAATGATTCAATTAATGGATTTACTAATCCCTACACATATTTTATTAATGGTAAAGGCAAGAATTTAAAAGGAGTTAGTACAATGTTTGCCAAACAAACAGTTAAGCTTAAAGCAGTTCTAAATGCAGAAAAAGGAGTTTATGTTGATATTCTTTCATACCCAAATAATGACTTCAAAATATATCCGAATAATGGTAAAGTGGGAAGCAGTGAAGAAAATTATACTTCATCTCTTTTCCAACAGTTCTTCCACAACGTTCCCAAAACTTATGCTTTAAAGAATGTTCCTTTGGTTAAAGATATTCTTGATGATAGCTACACTTCAGATGACTATTTAAAAAATAAAAAGAAATACTCCGATACAATAAATAGAATAATTGACCATCCTTACATTAGTGACTATCCAGGTAAGACTGTTAGAGCTGATGATAATGGAAGATATATATCTTTAATTAACCCTGGCAATAAAGACAGAATGTCTAATCCAAGAAAGGAAAGTGTTGGAGTTAAAACAAGAGTAGGATTTACTTATGGAAAGTTTAGAGGAAAGATAAAATTCCCAGCTCAGCTCAATAAATCGGGAGTATGGAGTGGAATTACAAATGCTTTTTGGTTAATTTATCAATCGGAACAAGAATGGAACAAAAGAAGAATATGCAATAAAGATGGATATGTTAAGTATTCTTTAGATGATGGAACAAAAGCCGAAAGAACTCCTTCTTCCAATTACTCTGAAATAGATATCGAAATAATTAAGACTTCCAAATATTGGCCAGAAGGTTATCAAAAAACGCCTAAAGGCTATGATGCTTTCAATAAAGACGAGTGTATTTTAGCTTGTACTAATTGGGACTTAGCTTGTCCAAGTCCTTCAAACTTTTTTAAAGGAGGAACTCATAAATATAAATATATCAACAAGGATTATACTTATGTTCGCTGGTTTGATGCTTATAGAGCACTTACCTCAAGAGAAGCAATTCCAAACAATATTTTTCACAAGGATTATTACTATTATGAAATTGAATGGAAGCCAAATGAAATAATTTGGAGAATAGGCGAAAGTCCTGAAAAGATGTATATTGTAGGTTATATGAGTGATAAATTTACTGTCATTCCAAACAACCAAATGCTTACAGTAATTACTCAAGAGTATCACTATTCCGAATTTTGGCCTCCAGTTGTATATGATCAAAACTTTCTTCCTTTTCCAATGAATGATATTGAAGGAAGAGTTTATGAAGTTGTTGTAGAATAAATTTTTCATAAAATCAATACTCAGGAGCTATGAAAACAAGTGTTAAATATCTATTTATAGTTTTAGTTTGCATTGCTTATATCCCTTTTTCAATAAAAGCACAGGACAAAAGACCTGAATCAATTACTCAAAGAGAGTATCCGCAGTGGTTTAAGGATGCAAAACTTGGAATATTTGTACATTTTGGTTTGTATTCTGTTCCTTCATGGAGTGGAAAAGAACAATATGCTGAATGGTTCTATAAGGGATTAATAAGTGGAGACAGTGCAAGAATTGATTTTCAGAAAAGAGTTTTTGGAGAAAATTTCAAATACGAAGATTATAAGGATTTGTTTAAGGCAGAGCTATTTGATGCAGACGCCTGGGCTACACTGTTTAAAAGAAGTGGAGCAAAATATGTTATTTTCACAACAAAACATCACGATGGTTATTGCATGTGGGATTCAAAATATGCAAAGAACTGGAACAGTATGGAGACAGCTCCAAAACGAGATTTTTGTCAAGAGTTAAGTGATGCAGTTCGCAAAAAGGGAATGGAAATGGGATTTTATTACTCCCTTACCGAATGGACAAATCCTCTTTACAGATGGACAGTTGACACAAACAAATCAATAGAAGAATATGCACAAAAACATCTTATTCCTCAATTCAAAGAATTGGTTGATAAATATAAGCCTACATTAATATTTTCAGATGGAGACTGGGATCACACATATAAGGAATTACACTCTGATGAATTGGTGGATTCCTATTATAAAGTTGTTGGAGAAAAGGCAATTGTTAATGACAGATTTGGAAAAGGGTTCAATCATGGTTTTCTTACTCCAGAATATAGTGCTGGAATTATAGAAACTAATCGTCCTTGGGCAGAATGTAGAGGAATTGGCAGAAGCTTTGGACTTAATAGAAATGAAGACTTAGCAAGTTATAAATCATCTGAAGAAATTATTCAACATTTTGTACAACTGGTTGCAAGTGGTGGAGGCCTAACTCTTAATGTTGGACCAAGTGCTGATGGTCAAATTCCATTACTTCAACAAGAAAGACTATTAGATTTAGGCAAATGGTTATCTCATAATGGTGAAGCTATATATGGTTCTAAGCCTTTTGTTAAGCCTTATGATGAATCAATGATTTCAATATCTGGTTTGATTGACTGGAGAATTAATTTTGACTGGGTAAGAAACTCTCCAAATAAACTAATTTCAGAAGATAATTTTTCTGTTAAGTGGAAAGGAGTTATTAAACCTCTTTTTTCAGAAAAATATACTATTACTTGCCAAGCCGATGATTATGCTTTAGTTTATTTAAACGATAAACTAATAATTGACACAAAGAATAAAATTAATTCTTATGAAATCAAACTTAATAAAGATGAAGAATATAAAGTTTATGTTGAGTATGAAGAAAAAAATCTTGAAGCTTCAATAAGTCTTAAATGGAAGAGCAAATCCCAAAAAGAAGAACCTATTCAAGCATTATGGAAATCTGACTATAGATGCAATAAACCTTATGTATGCTACACAACAAATAAAAATAATCTTTATGCAATTGCATTTTCCATCCCAAAAGAAAATCTTGTATTAAAGCTTGATAAAGCTCCAAAGGATGATATGACAATATATTTCTTAGATAATCCATATTCTGAAATGCAATGGAATTATAAGGATGGGGAATTAATTATCAATACCTCAACGATTAAATTTTCAGACGTCAAATCAAAATCAGCTTGGGTATTCGTACTTAATGACTATCTGAAAGAGTAAGGACAATATCCCAAAAAACAAGGGACATAATTGAAAATAAGTCCCTTATATTTTTATTTATCTCCCTTATATTTTTATTTATAAAGGAGATATTTTCAATTATGTCCCTTATATTTTTCAATATGATGGGGGTTTTTGTTGTTGAGTTGTTCAGTTGCATAAGGAGTTTAAAGAGCTTAAGGAGTTTAATATCCTTAAGGTCTTTAGAGTCCTTAAGGTCTTTAAAAATTACTATTTACTGAAATCAAGTAATAATTTATTAAAGTCAAGTAATAATTTTTTCTTTCTTCGTTTTAATTTACCCAAACAAGGTTTTATTTTTCTTTTGTCATAATCAATATTCTTTGTATCGACAATAATTTCTTACTTAACATATAATTCTATAAATAATTTCATCTAAGTAAAATATAATCATTCAAATTTTTCTCATTATACTTAAATAAAGAATGATAAAACATAAATATTATTTTTTATTTTTTGTCAATTATTTTTTTTATTTCATTTATTATTGTAACTTTGCAGTATTCAAAATGATTATTTATATATTGAGAATTAAACTATACTACCAACTGAATTAATCAAAACAATCAAAAGAATTTATTTTTAAGAGAAGAGCAGAAGAGCAAAAACGAGGACTTATTAAAATGAATACCTTTTCATAAGAGCAAGATAAAAGTTATAAATTTGAGATTAAAATAAACAATATAAATATAATAAATTAGATTTTATCTATTTAGTGTCAACAAAGATACTTTTAGCAAAAACACATTGTACCTATAACTAAAATCCTTCTTTATGTATATCATTCAATAAAAAATAAATTCATCAACTACTAAGAAGTTGCTCCCGACACAAATTAAGGGATTTGATTATGAAAAAAATATTTATTTATTGTTGTATTTGTATAGTATTTATACTTTCTGGGAATAATTTATGTTTAGCTCAAAAGGGGAGCCTTAAAAAAGCAAGAAAATATCTTAAACCATTTTGGATGAACATGCAGTTCTTCGATAAAACATCTTCGGAATCATGCTTACAATTTGAAAAGGCAATTGAAGAGTATAAAAAATGTATCAATAGTGAAATTAAAAAAATAGATGAAGCATATCAAGAACTTGGAGTTCTTTTGTATACTGGACCCGAATATTTAAAAAATTATGATGAAGCAATACATTATTTAGAAACATCCCAAAAAATATTTGCTGACAAAAAACAAACTTTAGCTCGAAAACAACTTCAGGCATCATGCTTCAATCATATTGGAAATATATATTGTATTAAAGAAGATTTTAAAACTGCATTTACTTACTATGAAAAAGCTGCTAATTTAGCTCCTTATTATAATTCAGATTTAGCCAAAATGTATTGGCTTGGCTTAGGAGTAGAACAAGATTTTAATATAGCTAAAACATTATATAGAGAAGCATCGAAAGCAGGCAATCTGAATTGGAATAAATTATATGCTATTGATTATCAAAAAACAAATGAAGATGATTCTACTATTAGTACTTACTTAGAATACATTTATTCAACATCTATTAATGAGTCAAGTAATACTTGGATGTCACTGCTCGTCAAAGCTGCAGATATGAATTATCCTCCTGCACAAATAGATTTATGGAATATTAAATACAAATATAGCGAAGAACCAGATAAAGGATTACATTATTTGGAAAAAGCAATAGCTCAAAATTACATCCCTGCAATAACCGAATTTGGATCTTCTTTTATCAAATTTAATGGAATATCATATAAGATAAGCAATTTTTCCGAAGCAGAAAAATGGTTAAAACAAGCAGCTATAGAAGGAGATCCTTTAGCACAATTTAATTTAGGATTAACATATTATTATCAAAACGGCAATTTTCTCCCTAGTTCAGAATATCTTAATACGGCATTGTTTTGGTTTACTGAATCGAATAAACAGGGAGTTATGGGCTCTCAATATTTCATAGATGTGATAAAAAATGGTCTCTCTGCAAAATCTCAAGGACAGAATTTCCTGACAGATCTGATAAAAATTAAAGAAACACAAAAATCCACAAATCAAACAACTAATAAATCTAATAAATCTAATTTTAAACCGAATAGCAGGGTTATAAGCACTACAAATTCAAGAGAATATGAATATCATAGTTCAACAATATGCTATAAAGGAGAAGAAAATTCTAATCTTTACATCTATAGAAACCAATTTGAGTATCGAGCATCATGGGTTTTTGACAAAAAGGGTCTTGAAAAAGCTGCAACAATGCCTATTCATATAGGGGGATTATCCATAAATGGAGAACAGCTTTCATGCCATGTTTTAAATTTTGGAGTACCATGGTATTTTAACTACAACAAATAATGGCTCACATTAATTTTTTGGGGACTAAGCGAAAAGTTTATAAATTCTGAAAAGGAAAAATTGAGTATCAGTAACACCTCTTAGATTAGCTCTAAAGAGT
>VSSQ01000002.1_pt1 | contig 114829 bp, 109 predicted proteins | sample 4763081 | NCBI WGS metagenome assembly VSSQ01 (sample SAMN12137344, study PRJNA551015) | bioreactor metagenome | isolation source: SDC9 anaerobic chlorinated ethene degrading culture | place: USA: Knoxville, Tennesee | collected 2015-01-01
CTTCATCCTTCATCCTTCATCCTTCATCCTTCATCCTTCATCCTTCATCCTTCATTATAACTGATAACCATCTTCGTCATCACTCATTTCATGTAGATTTCTACGAGTATCTGGGAAGTGTTTTTCGAACCAAATGTACATTACTGGCAATAGATAAAGTGTAAGGTAAGTGGCTAATAATAAACCACCAATTACAACTGTAGCGAGAGGTCGCTGAACTTCTGCACCTTCACCTGTAGAAATAGCCATTGGTAAAAATCCTAATGATGCAACAAATGCAGTCATTAAAACAGGTCTTAATCTGGTTCTACCACCTATAATTACTGCAGTTTTTAAATCTGGTTGTATTATTTTTTGGCGGTTAAATTCCGAAATAAGAACGATACCATTTAAAACCGCAACCCCAAATAATGCGATGAAACCAACTCCAGCAGAAATACTGAAATTCATGTCTCTTAACCAGAGTGAGAGGATTCCTCCAATCGCGGAAAGCGGAATAGCAGAGAAGATGAGCAATCCGTATTTTACCGAATTAAATGCAAAATACAGCATCAATAAAATTAATAACAAACTCACCGGAACGGCTATTGCTAAACGTGATTTCGCTTGTTGAAGATTTTCAAAAGTTCCACCATATTTTATGGAATAACCAGCAGGAAGTTTCAGTTGTTTTTCTACATTTTGTTGTAAATCTTCTACCGTAGACTGTATATCTCGGTTTCTTACATTAAATCCAACAATAATTCTTCGCTGAGCATTTTCACGCTGAATTTGGTTAATGCTTTCCTTTAATTCCACATTGGCAACTGTACTGAGTGGAATTTCGATTCCAGAAGGAGTAGAGATGAGTAGATTATTGACATCATCTACATTTTTTCTTTGGTTTCCATCTAAACGAACGACCAAATCAAATTTCTTTTCTCCTTCGAATACAGAGCCTGTAGCTTGTCCTGCAAAAGCCGTATTAACGATATTATTTACATCACTTACATTAAGCCCAAACTGTGACATGGTTTCACGTTTGTAAGTAATTACAATCTGTGGCATTCCCGAAACGGGCTCTACATAAATGTTTTGTGCGCCTTCAATTTTTTTGGAAATTTGACCTAATTTTTCAGCATAAACTTTTAAGGTGTCAAGATTTTCTCCAAAAATTTTACAAACTACATCTTGTCTTGCTCCTGTCATCAACTCGTTAAATCGCATTGCAACAGGGTATTGGAAAGAGTAAGTCACGCCAATCATATTTTTCTTCAATTCGGCGGACATTTTTTCCGAAAGTTCATCATAAGTTGTTGCAGAAGTCCATTCAGCACGAGGTTTTAAGATTATCATCATATCACTCGCATCAATTGGCATAGGGTCGGTTGGGATTTCGGAACTTCCTGTTTTCCCTACAATTTTTTCAATTTCTGGGAATTTTTTCATTAAAATCTGAGAAGATTTTTGAACAGCATCTGTAGAAGTTTTCAGATTACTGCCTGGTAAAACTCTGGTGTCTACCGCAAAATCTCCTTCAGGAAGACTAGGAATAAATTCTCCTCCAAGTCTAGTCATTATAAAAACGGCAAAGAAAAATACACCAACAATTCCGAAGAATATTAGGTTAGGAATTTTTAAAACTCTTTCTAATGATTTATCGTAGTTTTTCTCAATTTTTTCAATCATTTTATCCGAAATGGTCTTCTTATTGTCAATTTTTTTAGACAAAACAAGAGAGCTCATCATCGGGATATAGGTCAAAGAAAGGATAAATGCTCCCAATAATGCAAAAATTACGGTTTGCGCCATCGGAATAAACATTTTGCCTTCTACGCCTTCTAAAGTGAGAATTGGTAAATAAACGATAAGGATAATGATTTGTCCAAACACCGCAGAATTCATCATTTTGCTAGAAGAAGTATAGACTTCGTCATCCATCATGGTCTGAGAAATGTTTTGGTTTTGATAGACTTTCAAGTGTTGTAATCTATGCAAAACCGCTTCTACAATGATGACGGCTCCATCCACAATTAACCCGAAATCTAGAGCACCTAAACTCATTAAATTTCCTGAAACTCCAAAAATGTTCATCATAATGATGGCAAAAAGCATGGAGAGCGGAATAACAGAAGCGACCAAAAATCCAGCACGCAGATTTCCGAGGAATAATACCAATACGAAAACTACAATTAGTGCACCTTCTAAAAGGTTTTTCTCAACTGTTCCGATGGCATTATTTACCATTTTGGTTCGGTCTAAGAATGCATCTATTTTTACGCCTTCTGGTAAAGTTTTTTGGATTTCTTCTATTCTTGTTTTTACTTTTTTAATGACTTCGTTTGAGTTTTCTCCTTTCATCATCATCACTACTGCTCCTGCAACTTCTCCTTGTCCGTTGTAAGTCATTGCGCCGTATCTGATGGCTTTTCCGTATTGTACGGTTCCAATGTTTTTAATCAAAATTGGAGTTCCGTCTTCTAAATTTTTAACTACAGTGTTCTCAATATCTGTAATTTTTCCCATTAATCCTTCGGTTCTGATAAAAAGAACACTCGGACCTTTTTCTATATAAGCGCCGCCAGTATTTTGATTGTTCTTTTGTAATGCATCAAAAACTTCGGTCATGGTTACACCCATAGATTTCAGTTGAGATGGATTTACGGCAACTTCATATTGCTTTAAATCTCCACCAAAACTCGCTACATCTGCAACTCCTTCTGTCCCTAATAATTGTCTACGAACAATCCAATCTTGAATGGTTCTGAGTTGCATCGCATTGTAACGGTGTTCATAACCTTTTTTCGGGCGAACTACATATTGATAAATTTCTCCTAAACCTGTAGAAATCGGAGCCATAGAAGGCGTTCCCAAACTGGTAGGAATATCTTTAGAAACTTGCTGAAGCCTTTCTGCAACTTGTTGACGCGCCCAATGTAAATCTACTTCATCTTTAAAAACAATGGTGATTACAGAAAGTCCGAAACGCGAAAAACTACGCATTTGTTTAATTCCTGCAATATTATTGTTGGCTTGTTCTAGCGGAAAAGTGATGAATCTTTCTACATCTGGTGCTCCCAAACTTGGGGAAACGGTAATAATCTGTACCTGATTGTCTGTAATATCGGGTACCGCATCGATAGGTAATTTTCTTACCTCAAATATTCCATAAATGATTAATCCAAGCGTGAATAAAGCGATAATCAGTTTATTCTTGATGGAAAATTCTATGATTTTGTTAAGCATTTTAATTTAATTTATAGAGTGAAACGTCTCAAAACCAAATAGTAATGAGTTTTCTATACCAATAAATTAAATCAACTCTGGCGGTTGAAAAAATGAAAGTAAATGTGGATTGATGAAACTTTCAGCGTAATGAAAGTTCTGGTTTTTTTCTTCAAAAAACTTTTTAGTTTGAGCTAAATTTAACTCAAAAGATTTAGGTAAGTCTTGGGTAGCAAAGCTGACTGAAGAAATTTCATGGGCTTTAAAAGGCAGTTTCATGTCTTTTTCATAATCACTGTCTTTTTGGCTACCGCTTAAATAATGAAGCGCGATAAACCCAATAATACTGATGTTTTTATTTTCAGATTTATGTTCCTGATAATGTTCGATTAATGCAGGAAATTTCAATACTTCTTTCACCTCTGTAAAACTAAAGAGGTAAATTGTTAAGAGAAATATTGAAAAATGTCTTTTCATCTGAATATTTCACAAAGTTAGTGAAAAAATTAATAGAGAATGTCTATGAAGTGTTAAAGATATGATAATTTATGCATTCCATTCCAACAAGTAATCATCCATCACGAAGCCATTTCCAATGTCAAAAACGCCTTCTTCATAGACTTTGAAGCCTTGAGAAAGATAAAAATGATAAGATGGATTTTGCTTATTTACGGCAAGGATAATTCTTTGGTCACCTACTTCTATAATTTGATTTTTTAGGAATTGAATGGCTTCTTTTCCTAGACCTTTTCCTTTTCCTTCTTCGGTAATGTAGATTCTATGGAGTTTAGTATTGTTTTTTTCATAATGATTTTCGAAGCCCATAATTCCATAGAAATTTTCTGCATCACCCAAAAGATAATAATGATAATTGGGATTATTAAATTGACGGGTAATTTCTTCTTCAGAATACATTAAATCCAGCATAAAATCTATTTGTTCATGAGAAATAATTCCCGGGTAGTGACTTCGCCAAGATTTTTCTGCCAAATCTTGAATTAAAGAAATGTCTTTTATGGTGGCTTTTTTTATCATTTTTTAAGTTCGGTAAAAAGTTGTTCTAATTCTTGATGCGGAATAGAATTGTATTCGTTTTGATGAACTAATTTTTTGGCAAAATTGATTCTGTCATTCGTAATAGGATGAGTAGAAAGGATTTTAGGAATTTCTAGACCTTCCTTTTCTTTTAAAATCGAAAAAAGTTCTTCTAAACCTTTAGGATTGATTTTATTTTTTCTAAGAATCTGATAACTTCCTGCATCAGAAGATTCTTCAAAATCTCTAGAATAAGATAGATTGTTCAATTGATTGGCATTATCTGCAATAGTAGACATAATTCCGTTTACATCGCCAGTTACAGCAGAAACAATGATGTAGCCAGAAATAGCTCTGGAAAGAATTTTGACGCTGTGTCTTTCTTTCACGTGAGTAGCTTCGTGACCAAGAAGTGCCGCTAACTGCTCATAATTAGAGATTTTATCTAAAATTCCTGAATGCACCAAGATGGTTCCATTGGGTAAAGCATAAGCGTTGACTTCACTGTCATTCACTACTTTGAAAGTCAATTTTCTGGAAGTTTCAAAATCGATATTTGAAGCAAATTCTTGAAGAATTCTTGATTTTTTTTGGTCAATTTCTAGAATACTTTCCATCTGATTATACTGAGAATCTCCTAGTTTATTGTCAAACTCTACAGGCGTGATTTCGGTAACACGCTCACTCATCCAAGGAATCACAAAAACATAAAATAAAGCAATTGCTGCAACTACTGTAACGGTGGCAATTGCATAAAATTTAAATCCTAAATCTAGAATGTTTTGATACCAAGAAATATTTCGAGATTTTTTAGCAGATTGGTAAATAAGATTGATAACATAAGGATTGTCTATTCTCAAACTCTCTGCGTGATTCTCTTTTCTAGTAATGTAGAGTGTATCACTATTTTTTTCAAAAGAAACTTCCTCGAAATTCCAATTGAGCTTTCGATGATTATAAAAAAAGGAAATTTTTTTTTCGGGCCATATTTCTAACTCTACGTCATAGGGTTTAGAAGTATGGCCGTCAAAATATTTACCATATGCTTTAGTAAAACTCATTTAGATGACTCCGCTTAAGTCCATTACATCTAATGCTTCGTCTCCGAAAGCGTTTTTGTATTCTGCTTCAGTCTGTTGAATCGCTTCTAAATCGATATCGCCATAAATCTGAAGTTTAGAAAACATAGTAGTTAAAGTTCTCACTTCTGCAAAAGCATAACCTAATCCTAACGTGAAAACAATGATAATGAGATTGATGATTAATAATTCAAAAATATCTCCTGCACTAAGGTGAGATTTGAATTTAACCTTTTTATCGTTGTGATGAAGACTTAAATGGTCAAAATAAAAGTTAATGATGTCTCTTTGGAACCAAAAACCGTAAATTCCTAGCGTAATATAGGTTAAAATTACTCCTTTAAGATTAAGGAAAAAATAATCATCACCATTTGCATGATGTTTAAATGATGCGCTCCCAAATTTTACATTGCTCAAGGTATAATTTCTAAGGTGAATTGTCATCCAAGAGCTATAAATTCCGAAGGTAAGAATGGTCAAAAATAAATCTCTGAAATACATTTTTACCAAAGTGCTTCTGTCTCCTCTGTATCCGAATCTTATTCCTCTCCATGAAGTTCTAGACATTCTATATCTGTAAAATCCGTGAATAGCAAAAGGAATAATGCCTAAAATAAATGCATAGAATAAAAGAAGAATTATCACAGAAAGCGCAGCGTTTTGTGATTGTGCAGCAAATAAAAATGCTAAATACAGGAATAAAAACATTCCAAATACTTTAATAAAACCTACGAACATTTCTTTTCCTGTTCCAGAAAATTGAAATCGGTCATTTTCTAAGTAAGTGTTCGCGTACAAATATTTTAGGGTTCTTTCTTTTGCCCAAGGATAATATAATCCCAAAGTAATAACGGTCAATAGCCAGTTGATTACCACTACGCCAAAAAATTCGCTACCTTTTCCTCTGAAAGAAGAAGAGTAGTTTCTCATGTCAGTTTTCTCCATAAAAGTTTTCTTAGTTTATATAGTTATGATTGTTTTTTTTATAAAAGTTGAGACGCGAAAAAATCGCGCCTCAATATAGTAAAAAATTGATTTTCCAATTAAATTTTTGCCATTTCTGCTTTTATTTTGGCTTGTAAACCTTCAGAAGCAGCAACTAGAGGCAATCTTAAGTAGTTTTTGATGATTCCTTTCTCAGCTAAAACGGTTTTAATTCCGCAAGGATTTCCTTCAGCAAAAATAAGTCTGGTGATTTCTACCAATTTGTTATGAATTTCATAAGCTTCTTTTACTTTTCCTTCGAAAGCAAGTTGTACCATTGTAGAAAATTCCTTAGGATAACCTTGTCCAATTACAGAAATTACACCGTCTCCACCTGCTAAAGTTACCGGAAGCGTATATTCATCATCTCCAGAAACTAAAGAGAAATTTGAAGGTTTTTTTCTTAAAATATCAAAATATTGTAAGATGTTTGGTGCGGCTTCTTTAATCATAAAAAGATTAGGAAATTCATTCGCTAAACGCAATGTGGTAGAAGCCTCTATGTTTTGACCAGTTCTTCCTGGAACGTTGTAAATAATGATTTGTTTTCCTGTAGAAGCTAGCATTTTATAATGCTGATAAAGTCCTTCTTGGTTGGGTTTGTTATAGTAAGGAGATACCGATAAAACTGCATCGAAATCCGTTAAATCTGCTTCTTCAATTTGTTTTTTAACTTCTAGAGTATTGTTTCCACCGATTCCTAAAACCAATGGTAAACGTTTATTATTAATCTTTATAACGTGTTTTATAACTTCTTGTTTTTCTGCTGCAGAAAGAGTAGCAGCTTCTGCTGTGGTTCCTAGAACTACTAAATAATTGGTGCCATTTTCGATGTTGTATTCTACTAATCTCGTTAGCGAATCAAAATCTACTGATAAATCTTCGTTGAAAGGTGTTACTAATGCTACACCTACTCCTTTTAAGTTACTCATTGTTAAATTGTGTTATAAAAATTAATTTGTTCAAAATTAGTGAAAATTTTTTTTTCAGGAGCAAGAAGTTTACTAATTCTCATCACTTTTGGTCCCGCTTTTCGCTGCAATCTTTTAAAATTTTTTCACTCAGGTTTCATAAAATGAAAAAACCTGAAAATTTTAAAAGGATTTCCGCTTCAATCGGGGCTATTTTTTACGCAAATTTCTTCGGTTCACACCCGCTAAAAAATCTATTCATAATAACAGATAATCAATTATATTTGCATTACAATTTTTATAAAATCATGAAAAATAAAATTTGGTTGTTGGCCATCGTTGCGCTCACTGCTTCTGCATGCAGAACTCCGCTTCAAGTGGCTCAAGTTCAACCGCAGAAAAATACTTCTATCACTTCTGAAATTGCAGAAAATCAGAATTTTGTATCCGTTATTGCTCCTTACAAAGCCGAGTTGGAGAAAAAAATGAATTCTAAAATTTCTTACACTTCTGTAGATCTTAATAAATCGGGAGACAATTCCAATTTAGGGAACCTTTTGGCAGATTTCACTTATGAAGGAGCAGAAGAATGGGGAGAAAAGAATAATATTGATGTAGATGCTGCGGTAATTAACATTGGCGGAATTCGTTCTACGATTGGTGCAGGAGATATTTTGACCAAACATATTTTCGAAGTTATGCCTTTTGAAAATGAAGTGGTAATCGTAAAAATGAAAGGGAGTGATTTAAGAGGTTTATTTCAATATTATCTAGAAACACAGAAAAATAACCCTGTTTCTCATCTTTACATCGAAACAGAAAACGGTAAAATCAATCAAGCCTTAATCGATGGCGAGAATGTAGAAGATGATAAGGTGTATTACATTGCTACGTCTGATTATCTTGCTCTGGGAGGGGATAATATGAAATTTTTCAGCAAAGGAGAACTGATTTCAACTGGAATTAAATTAAGAGATTTATTTTTAGAATATTTCAAGAAAAATCCAGAAGTAAAAGCTAATACAGATATTCGTTTAAATTTTAAAGGGAAAAACTAATGAACAGAAAAGAATTTTTAAAAACAGTAGGAGGCGGAACATTAGCACTTTCTTTAGCGCCAAATTTAGTTTTTGCCAGTCAAAAAAGCATTCTTGATAAAAATACGGCTTATAAATTAACCGTTTTACATACCAATGACCAACACAGTAGAATAGAACCTTTTGATTCTAGTTATTCTAGAAATCCTAATCAAGGAGGTTTTGCAAGACGTGCTACCTTAATTCAGCAGATTAGAAGTCAAGAAAAAAATGTTCTGTTATTAGATGCAGGAGATATTTTTCAAGGAACACCGTATTTTAATTTTTATGGAGGCGAACTAGAATTTAAATTAATGTCTATGATGGGTTATGATGCAGCAACTATGGGAAATCATGATTTCGATAATGGTTTAGAGGGATTCTTGAAGGCTTTACCGAATGCTAAATTCCCTTTTATCACTTCTAATTATGATTTCAGCAATACCATTCTTGATGGAAAAACCGAAAAATATAAAATCTTCAAAAAAGATGGAATTAAAGTAGGACTTTTCGGAGTGGGAATAGAGTTAGATGGATTGGTGGGCAAGAAACAATATCAGGAAACTAAATATTTGAATCCAGTAGAAATTGCACAGCATTATGCAGATTTTCTGAGAAAAGAAAAAGGTTGTGATTTGGTAATTTGTCTATCACATATTGGTTATGATTACCGAGATGATGCGGATAAAATTTCTGATAAAAAATTAGCAGCTCAGACAGATAATATTGATTTAATTTTAGGAGGTCATACTCATACTTTTTTACCAGAACCACAATCTTTTACCAATAAAAGTGGGAAAAACGTTTTGGTGAATCAAGTAGGTTGGGCTGGATTGCTTTTAGGAAGAATAGATTTTTATTTTGACAAAAATAAGAGTTTACAAAATATTTCATGGAATAATCAAGTTATAGATGATAGCATTTTAGGTTAAAAATTGATGATGAAAAAAAATATATTAGTCTTTTTACTGCTCTTTTTGTATTTTTCAGTGTTTTCGCAAAACACCAATAGTAAGTGGAGCGATTTGTTCTCTTACAATAATGTTTTGGCTTTCAAAGAAAAAGACGGGAAAATTATTGCAGCAACTGAAAATGGAGTTTTTTATTATAATACCATTTCAGGTGAAATTACCAAACTTTCTAAAGCCAATGGTTTGCATGAAGTGAAAATTTCGGCTTTTGACTATGACGCTGCTACCAATACAGCAATTATAGGTTATAAATCTGGTAATCTAGATGTGGTAACTGCAGATGGTGTAACGTATGTGGTAGATATTCCGCTTTCTCAAAGTTACACAGGAAGTAAAACGATTAATAATATTTCTATCAATGGAGACAAAGCCGTGATTTCTGTAGGTTATGGTGTTTCTATTTTTAACATCACCAAAAAAGAATTTGGAGATACTTGCTTCTTTTTTAATGGTACTTCTTACGAAAAAGTTTTAGAAGCCACCATAAAAGACAATACGGTTTATGCGATTACAGGAACCAGTCTTAAATATCATCCTATAGACGTAACTTTTTCGGTGTACAGCAATTGGAATTCCGCAGCAGGAAATTATACACAAATAGATTCTAAAGCAACTTTGATATTATCTAATAACAATACGGTGTATTATGGTAATGTGGGAAGTTTAAGTTCAATTCCGCAAAGTTTTACTAAAATTAAAGACATTAAAATTACCGATTCCCAAATTATTGTTGCAGACCAAACCAAAGTATACGCGTATACACTTACTGGAACTTTGCAAAAAACAATAGATATTGCAGAAGAAGTTAATACGGCTTTTGTTGTAAACAATCAAATTTATACAGGAACTAAACTTTCAGGAATTTATGATGAGTCTAAAAACTCCTATAAACCAGATGGTCCATATTCTAACATTTCGTACAAGATTAGCCTTTTAGATAATCAACTATGGGTTTCTACGGGAGGAAGAGATGGTTATAATACTCCGTTTTATACAGGTTTAGGATATTATCATTTTGATGGTAATAAATGGAATTATCCTAATTATTTCAAAAGTTCTACTTTCGTTTGGAATATTTTAGATGTAGTTCCTAATCCTTCTAAACCATCTGAAGTTTTCTTTGCCAATTATTCATTTAGAGCAGGAGAAAAAGGGATTTATAAAATGGATAATAATGTTTTGATAAAAGCTTATAATCAAACAGACGCTAATAGTCTTTATAATAGACCTGCAGGTTGTGTTTTTGATGAGAATAATCAACTTTTTTGTTCCGTTGGACTTTTGCAAAATCAGAAATATACAGAAGGTGTCTATGTTTATGATAAATCTACCGATCAGTTTGTTATTAATTCATTAATTTCTGCGGGTAGTATGCAGAAGCCACTTGTAAAAGAAGGAAAATTATTTATTCCGTCTCCTTATTATAATCCGGGAGGTTTGATTATTTCTGATTATAAAAATACACCGCTTAGTTTTTCAGATGATAAAACCATTCTGATTAATTCAAAAAATGGATTGGCAGCTTCTGGAACTATTTCAGCAGCGATAGATAAAAATGATGACATTTGGTTAGGAACTAGACTTGGTCTTAGAATTTTACCAAATGCTTCTAATGCAATTAATAATACTGATAATAAAGCAGAGCCTATTGTTATTACTCAAAACGGAATTCCAGAAGAACTTTTTAAAGATTTGGTGATTCTTCAGGTAGAAGTAGATTCAGGGAATCAAAAATGGGTTTCTGTAGAAGGTGGAGGCGTGTTTTACCTCAGTTCTAATGGAGAAAATACCATTTCTCATTTTACAAAAGTAAATTCACCATTACCAAGTGATGTAGTGACAGATATAAAAGTTGACCCTAAAACCGGAAAAGTTTATTTTGTAACTTTTGATGGAATTGTGGTCTATCAAGGAGATGTAATCAATGTTTCTAGCGATTTTTCAGATATAAAAGTTTATCCAAATCCAGTCGTTACAAGTCAATACAGAGGAAATGTAAAAATTACAGGACTTGCCGAAAAAACCAATATTAGAATTACAGATGCAGCAGGAAACGTAGTGCATCAAGCAGTAGCTAGAGGAGGTTATTACGAATGGAATCTCAATAATCAAAAAGGCATAAGAGTAGCTTCGGGAATTTATTTTGTCTTAATGACCAATGAAGATGGAACCGATAAAGCTACCGCGAAAATTGCAGTGGTGAATTAATGGATAAAAACACAGGATTTTTACTCTCATACATTAAATACGGAGATTATGATGCTATTCTGCATTGTTATACATTAGAAAGCGGTTTTCAGTCGTTTTTCATGAGAGGAATATATTCTGCTAAAAACAAAAAGAAAGCCTTTCTTTCGCCGCTTAATGAGCTGGGAATTACCTTTTCAAGTCATCACGGCAACCTTCCAACGATTAAAAAGATAGAACTGAATGAGAAGTTACCAGATGAGGTAAATGTTCATCAGAACGCGGTGATTTTTTTTCTTTCGGATTTTCTCAATCAAATTTTGAAGAACGAAAGTCAGAACGTTGCTCTTTATCAAGAAATTAAATTTTTCAAACAGAAAATTTTAGAGAAAAAGATGCATGCGCATTACTTTTTTCTGATTAGGATGCTTCAGTTTTTTGGTATTTCTCCATTGGTGTCCGAAGAAAAATTTTTAAATATTGAAAAGGGAGTTTTCCAAGAAGAAATTACTCAAAAAGAAGTAGATGAAGAACTGTCTTTTCTTTGGAAGAAAATTTTAAACCAAGAAATAGACGAAGATTTTATAATTGAAAAAAAATACAGAAAATCTTTATTAGATTCTATTTTACAATACTATAAAATGCATTTTCCAGAATTTTATTCGCCTAAATCTTTACCTGTAATTTTAGAAGTTTTTGAATAAAAAAACCGCCTAATTAGGCGGTTATATTTTTTAGTCTTCTGCTGATGTTCTTGTTTCAGTTTTATATACTTGAAAATTGAAAACAAATGTTCTATTTCTGAAACTAAAAGATGAAAATGCAAAATGTTCATCTCTTGCATAAGCTGCTCTAGATGGCACTATAATAACACCTTGTAAATTATAATTAGCATCATCTGCAATTTCACAGCTTTGGAAATTTTTAATGGCTTCTTGAAAACCTTCCATTTCGTAGAATGATCTGGTTTTCGTAGTGTTATTATCGGTGTTATACTTGTTTAACACACTTGTTCTTACATGATAATAAGCAGGGTCTATTTCTGGTGTTCCACTACTAATAATAGTTGTTCTAAAAGGATATTTGGAGTCAAATTTCACTACATTATCACTGCCTTTTACAGCTACATAAGTTTGTGTATTGTGCATGATTCTAATTTTATCAGTCGCAGCGATTGCTTTTCCATTATTAGGAGTGTATCTGCTGATATAAATTACTCCAGAATTAAGTTTTACAGGACTGTAATCAGATAGAGGTTTTTCATTATCATCTGTGGTAGAAGTACTGCTAAATGCTACGATATTTCCTCTAGAATCAAAATAGTTGTCTTTTAAAAATTTTTGAATGGCCTCATCATCATATGTATTCTGAGTTTCTATACTCACTTCTTCTGTAGTGCTGTTATTGTCATCATCATTATTACATGATGTGATAGCTAGAGAAGCTAAAGCAAGAAACAAAAATATTTTTTTCATAAGTTTTTTATCCTTTAGATTTGTTTAATTAAATTGCTCGATATTTTCAATAACTGCAAAAGTATAAATAAATTATGAGAATTGATAAATTTTTATGGAGTATTAGGTTTTACAAAACAAGAAATATCGCGGCCGAAGAAATTAAGAAAAATAGAGTTTCTATAGGAGAAAATACCGTAAAATCTTCCAAAGAAGTAAAAGAAGGAGACATTATCAAGATAAGAAAAAATCAAATTGACTATAAAATTAAGGTTTTACAAATTCCCAAAAGTAGAATAGGAGCCAAATTAGTTGCCCTTCATGTAGCAGACATGACCGAGAAAGAGCAATATGAATTGCTAAAACTCAGAAAAATGTCTCAAGATTATTACCGTACCAAAGGAGAAGGAAGGCCAACCAAAAAAGACAGAAGAGATATGGATGATTTCTTAGAAACAGACCATGATGAAACTTCTATGACAGAAGATGATTGGGATTCTTTCTTTAAGGATGTAGCTGAAGAATAGTAGTGATTTCCTCTACTATTTCTTCTGGCGTTTTACGGTCGGTATCTACAACGTATTGTGCTTTATTGTAAAAAATATTTCTCTCAAAAAGGTGTTTGGCGATAAATTCTGGTAAATCTTCGTTACTTATTCTCGCAATAAGAGGCCTTTTTTCTTTTTGTTTAGATAATCTTTGAACCAGTGTGCCAATATTTGCTCTCAGATAAATGGTGATAGAGTTATTATTAAGGATTTCCATGTTATTATAATACACAGGAGTGCCACCACCTAGACTGATGATGCAATTTTCTTGGGTTGCAAGTAGCTCTTCCAAAGTTTCTTTTTCTGACTTTCTAAAGTAGATTTCACCCTTTTTTTCAAAAATTTCGGGTATAGTCACGTTTTTTTTCTTAGAAATTTCTTTGTCGAGGTCAAAAATTTTAAAATTTATTTTTTCTCCCAATATTTTGGAAATGTGAGATTTACCGCTTCCCATGTAGCCTACAAGTGAAATAATCATAATTTTATTTTGCACAAAGTTCTTAAAAAATTTTGAGAATTTAAAAAAAGGCGTATCTTTGCACCACTTTTTAACAGAGATGTTAAGGAGACCTGGTAGCTCAGCTGGTAGAGCAATACACTTTTAATGTATGGGTCCTGGGTTCGAATCCCAGCCAGGTCACAACAAAATTCCGTATACCCTTTACGGATTTTTTTTGCCTACGTGGTGAAATTGGTAGACACGCCATCTTGAGGGGGTGGTTTCCTAAGGATGTGCTGGTTCGAGTCCAGTCGTAGGCACGAAGAGCAAAAAATAAAAACTTAGAAATTTTTTATAAATTTCAAAGACCTGGTAGCTCAGCTGGTAGAGCAATACACTTTTAATGTATGGGTCCTGGGTTCGAATCCCAGCCAGGTCACAATTTACGAAAGTAAATTTTTTTCATATTAATATTTTGTGATTTGGTGTTTAAAAGCCTTCAAGGTAACTTGAAGGCTTTTTATTTGTTTTTATCCTAAATGCATATTGTCTATTAATCTTACCGTGTCTGCATACGCTACTATAAATGCTCTGTATTTTTTATCTTCATTGATAGCATGTGCTTCTTTAAGCGTTTCTTCATCTGCAATGACAAAATACTCTAATTCGAAATTAGAATTTCTAAAAGTATCAGTCACCCTTTGTTTAATTTCTTCCAGAGAAATCACTTTAAACCATTCTTTTACTTTTGTAAGTGTTTCGTAGATGATGGTTGCTTCTTTTCTTTGGGTTTCTGTAAGTCTTACATTTCTAGAACTCATGGCAAGTCCATCTTCTTCTCTTAAAGTCGGAACTCCATGAATTTTTACGGGTAGTTTTGTTTTTTCTACCATTTTTTTGATAATGGCTAATTGCTGGTAATCTTTTTCGCCAAAGTAAGCATTGTGTGGCTGTACTTGTCTGAAAAGTTCTTCTACGATGGTTCCTACTCCGTCAAAATGACCTGGTCTGTATTTGCCTTCCATTTCGTTTTCGAGTCCGTCGAAATCATATTTTTTGCTGTTTAGTCCATCTGGATACATTTCTTCTACATTAGGAACGTAAACTGCGTCTACTCCTGCTTTTTCTAAAAGTTCTAAGTCTTTTTCTAAGGTTTTCGGGTACTTTTGAAAATCATCTGGATTATTAAATTGGGTAGGGTTTACAAAAATGGAAGAAATAACCTCGTCGTTTTCTTTTTTAGCAGCTTTGTAAAGAGAAAGGTGACCTTGGTGAAGTGCGCCCATTGTTGGGGCAAATCCTATCTTTTTGCCCATTTCTCTCTGTCTTTCAACATAATCAATCAGTGTTTTTTTGCTTTTCAGAACTTTCATAAAAATTGTATTTAGGGTAAAGTTATAAAAAATTGTTAATTAAAAGAAATTCGGTTATTTTTTTGTATTTTTGCATAATTAACCGTCTTTGTATAGAGAAGAAAAAAAAATTATGCCGAATCAAAAGATTTTATACGTCACCACAGAGATGTTTCCATATCAGGAAGATAGTAATATGGCGATGATGGTGAACAAGATGGCACTGAAGATGCACCAAGAAGGCAATGACGTAAGAGTTTTTATGCCGAGATTTGGATTTATCAGCGAGAGAAAATTTCAGTTGCATGAAGTGATTAGATTATCTGGAATGAATATCATTATCAATGATTTAGACCAGCCTTTAATCATAAAAGTTGCTTCTTTGCCAGGAGAAAGATTGCAGGTTTATTTCATAGATAATGAAGAGTATTTCAAGAGAAAACAATATTATCAGGATGAAGATAATCAACCGTTTGATGATAATGATGAACGAGCAATTTTCTTTGCAAGAGGTGTAATTGAAACCATTAAAAAACTAAATTGGGTTCCAGATATTATCCATTTTAATGGATGGATGGCGTCATTTATCCCGATTTACCTTAAAAATTACTATAAGACAGATTCTTATTTTAACGATACTAAACTTGTGCTTTCTGTGTACAATGAAAAAGATTTATCTCTAGGTGACAATATTACTGAAAAATTAAAGTTTGATAATATTGAAAACCTTAAAGCATTAGAAGAACCTACCATCCAAAGTTTTGTAATAGAAAGTATGAATTTGGTAGATACTATTGTAAAAGGAGATGAATTTTTAGAAGAAAAATTAGACAAGGCCTTTGAAGAATCTAAAACACCTAAAAACGAATATGTAGACGGCGGTTCTATAAGCGAAATTTACTAATCACAAATCACATATAATTACTTAAATGATAAAAGAAATTCAGAATATCTTTAGGCTATTTTTTATTTTGTTTTCGGGAGCTGCTATTACAGTAGCTTGTGAATCAGAGCCAGACGAATTAGGAATGCAATTTTTCCAAAACGGTACAGCTCAAGGAACAGAAGCAAGTTTCGATGTAGTAGCCTACAATGTTTATAATAATGACATAGTAGAAGCAGATAATAATAGATTGTCTGAGGCCACATTAGGTGCTTTTGACGAGTCTAACTTCGGAATGCAAAAGTCATCATATGTCACTCAGGTGAGATTATCTTCTTATGATCCAGATTTTGGTGCAAATGCTGTAGTAGATTCAGTAGTTTTACAAATGAAACCGTTTTATCAAACCGCAACCGATTCTGTGGTGACTAAAACTTATGATGATTACATACACCCAGATAATATTCCAGCAAAAAAAGTTGTAACCAGTTATCCAATCAAAAAATATGGTAAAGCGAAAAGAAATTTTACCATCAACGTACATGAAGTAACTGATTTCTTATATTCTACAGAAACCAATTTTTATTCTAACCAACAAGTAAACACTGGAGCTTTATTAGGAACCAAATCATTTGATGGATATCTTAGAGCCATAAAAATTACCAAAGACTCTGATAATTCTGAATTATTCAGTAGAGATGCCGGTTTAAGAATTGCTTTAGATAAAGACTTTTTTCAATCTAAAATTATTAATAAAAAAGGCTCATTTGAACTAAAAGACGTTGCAAGTTTTATTAGATATTTTAGAGGTTTGAAATTTTCAGTTACAGAAGATGATGGATATATTTTTAATTTCAATCCAAATGAGTTGTCTGTGATTATTTATTATAAATATGATAAAACTGAAAATAACACTACCACTAGGACGGATGGATCCTATACCTTAGATTTAGGTTCTGCAAATGTTCATTTTAATCAAATACAATATAGCCGTAGCAATACTTTCTTAAATTACGTTTCAAGCACACCTAATACCAATGGTGACACTAAACTTTTCCTCCAAGGAATGGGCGGTCCAGGTGCTGAAATAGTAATTCCAGATGCTGCCATTGCTCAGCTTAAAAACTTATATAAGAACGAAAAAATAGGATTACTTTCTGCTAAAATTAGATTGTATTCAGATCTTGCATTGTGGAATAATTCTTATGCAAAACCAGATACTTTTGCTACTTTGATTAAAACGATTGGAACAGACAATAGTACAACATTTTCGTTTTTCCCAGATAAAGATATTTTTGCTTATTCTGGAGTTTATAAAATGGTAAAGGCCGTAGATTTAGATAAAAATCCTGCTTATTATGAAATAAGCATTACTCAACTTGTTAAAAATATTATAGAAAAAGAAGAAGCTAATAAGCCTATATCTATAAATATAGGAAGTTTCCAAACTTCTAGTTCTACAGGAGCTCTTTTAGGAACAGATTATACTACTAAAGCTTATACTCCAAATAGAATTGTTTTAGTAGGATCTGATGCTAATAATGCTCAGTATAAAGCTCAATTAAAAGTAATTTACTCTAAAAAATAATAAACTATGTGCGGAATTGTAGGTTATACAGGTTTTCAAGATGCTTATGATATTGTTATCAACGGCTTGAGAAGATTAGAATATAGAGGTTATGACAGTGCAGGAATTGTACTTGAAGATAAAAATAATAATTTTGAGGTTAAGAAAACTAAAGGAAAAGTTTCTGATTTAGTTGACATTTCAGAAAACTTAAAAGGAACTTCTCATATTGGGATGGGACATACAAGATGGGCAACTCACGGAGTTCCAAGTGATAGAAATTCTCACCCACATGTTTCTAACGATGGTAAAATAGCATTGGTACATAATGGTATTATAGAAAATTATGATACGATTAAGACGATGCTTATTGGCAAAGGTTTTACTTTTTTATCTGAAACCGATACAGAAGTTCTAGTTAATCTTATTCAATATATATTAGATACTCAAAATGTAGATTTTCCACAAGCAGTAAGATATGCGTTAAACGAAGTTTATGGAGCGTATGCAATTACAGTAATGCACAAGGATTATCCAGGAGTTTTAGTAGTAGGAAGATTAGGTTCGCCATTGGCAATTGGTTTAGGAGATAAAGAATATTTTATCGCTTCAGATGCTTCACCGTTTGTGGAATTTACTAAAGAAGCGGTTTATCTAGAAGATGGACATATGGCTACTATTTCATTAGAAAATGGTGTAGATATTAGAAGCATCAAAGAAAATGAAAAGATAGAACCTGCTATCCAAGAACTTAAATTATCATTAGAACAAATAGAAAAAGGAGGTTACGAACATTTCATGTTAAAAGAAATTTTCGAGCAGCCAAAATCTATTCAAGATACATTGAGAGGTAGACTATTAGTGAATGAAGGCATCATTAAAATGGCTGGAATTTGGGATCACCTTGATAGAATTAATAAAGCAGAAAGAATCATAATCATTGCGTGTGGAACTTCTTGGCATGCTGGTTTAATCGGAGAATATCTTATCGAAGAATTTGCAAGAATTCCTGTAGAAGTAGAATATGCTTCAGAATTTAGATACAGAAATCCCATCATTACTGAAAAAGATATCGTTGTAGCCATTTCTCAATCAGGAGAAACTGCAGACTCTATGGCAGCGATTAAATTGGCTAAAGAAAAAGGAGCATTCATCTATGGAATTTGTAATGTGGTAGATTCATCTATTGCAAGATTCTCAGATGCTGGTTCTTATACTCATGCTGGTCCAGAAATTGGAGTGGCTTCTACCAAAGCATTTACGGCTCAATTAACTATTTTATCACTTATCGCCCTTAAATTAGGTAAGCATAATGGTAATCTAAGTAATGCGGAGTTCATGAGACTCATCACGGAGTTAGACAATATTCCTAAAAAAGTAGAGGAGGTTCTAAAATCTACACATGATTATGTGAAAGAAATTGCGCATGATTTTGTAAGTTCTACTAATTTTTTATACTTAGGTAGAGGATTTAATTTCCCTGCAGCATTAGAAGGAGCACTTAAATTGAAAGAGATTTCTTATATCCATGCAGAAGGTTATCCTGCGGCAGAAATGAAACACGGTCCTATCGCTTTAATAGACGAAAATATGCCAATTGTAATCATTGCTCCTAAAAAAGGTCATTATGATAAAATTGTAAGTAACGTTCAGGAAATTAAAGCAAGAAAAGGTAAGGTAATCGCTGTAGTAAATTACGGAGATGAGCAAGTTGCTTCTATGGCAGATTATGTAATAGAAATTCCGGAAACTTCAGAATGTTTCTCGCCAATAGTAGCCTCTATTCCGTTGCAATTATTAGCTTACTACATTGCCGTTTACAGAGGTGCTAATGTAGATCAACCAAGAAATCTTGCGAAATCTGTAACAGTAGAATAAATTTTTAATAAGATACAAAATATTTTACTTTAATTTTCGTTTAAAAAAAATCTTAAAGATTTGTTAAAAAAAAAATTAATTATATATTTACCGCTTTAAACTATAATAGTATAATGAAAAGAATGTTTCTTTTGATGCTTGCAGCATCTTTTGTGGTTTCATGTTCTAAAGGTGGAGGAAGAGCAAGCTCTGGAAAACCAGACTCTAGAGGAGAATTGGTGCCAAAAGAAAGTAAAAAATCTTTTGAGGCTCAAAGACCTTACGGTATGGTGGCCATTCCTGGTGGTTCTTTCGTAATGGGGCAGGCTGATGCAGACTTTACCGCAACACCAGAAAAAGCTCCTCTGAAAACCGTTACCGTTTCTTCATTTTTTATGGACGAAACAGAGGTAACCAATTCAGAATACAGACTCTTCGTAAACTATGTAAGAGACTCTATTGCAAGAACATTATTAGCAGAAGCTGCAGGTGATGATACCAATGAAGATGGAATAGGGAGATATGCTTTTTTAGCTAAAAAAGCGGGTGACGATGCAAACGCATATCAAAAATATTTAGAAGCTCAAGGTGATAGAGATGGGTACAATGATTCTAGAAAATTAGATTGGAGAGTGCCATTATACTGGAAAACTGGTCAATATCCTGACGAAAAATATGCAGAGGTAATGGAATCTCTTTACTTACCACCAGCAAAAAGAATTAACAACGAAAGACTTCTCGATACTCAAAAATTAAAATATTCTTATGAGTGGGAAGATATAGCAACTGCGGTAAAAGATAAAACAAGAAGTGCAAGCTATCTTAAAAAAGAAAGCATTGCAGTTTATCCAGATACTACAGTTTGGGTTAAAGATTTCAACTATGCTTATAACGAGCCATTATTTGATAGATATTTTTGGCATAGAGCTTATAAAGACTATCCAGTAGTAGGAGTAACTTGGGATCAAGCAAGAGCTTTTTGTGATTATAAAACGAAAGCAAAAAGAGACTACGTGAAATCTGGTAAAAAAAGAGGAGACAATCCTATGAAATTTAGACTTCCAACAGAAGCAGAATGGGAATACGCAGCAAGAGGTGGTTTAGAAAATGCAACTTATCCTTGGGGTGGACCTTATCTTACAGATGATAGAGGTTGTTATTTAGCAAACTTTAAACCGAAAAGAGGTAATTATATAGAAGACGAAAAGAAAGGAACTTATCCATATACAGCTCCAGTAAAAAGATTCCATAGAAATGGTTTTGGTCTATATGACATGGCTGGAAACGTTGCAGAATGGACGGAGTCTCCTTACAGCAACTCTACGTATCAATTCTCGTCAACTTTAAATCCTTACTTATCAAACCAAGCCTACAGAGAACTTAAAAAATCTGTAAGAGGTGGTTCTTGGAAAGATGTAGGTTACTTATTAATGACAGGCTATAGAGACTGGGAAAGAAAAGATTCTGCAAGAAGTTATATTGGTTTTAGAACTATTCAAGACGTTCCTGCAGGAACAGCTAGATTGAGAAGATCAAGCAAATAAAAAGTAAAAATTAAATTATCAAAAACTATTAAAAAATCAAAGGTATGATTGGGAATCCGTTTAAAACTAAAGACACAACTTTAAATTTTATTTATTCAGCAGGTGCTGCTGTTGTAATTTTGGGAGCATTATTTAAGTTAAATCACTGGAATATTGGGCCATTAACTGGTACTTGGATTCTAGCAATCGGGTTAGGGGTAGAAGCTTTAATTTTCTTAATCTTCGCATTTGATGCACCAAAAGAAGAAGCTTCATATGCTTGGGAAAATGTTTATCCAGAATTATTAGATGCAGACGCACAGCCAAAAGCTAGAAAAGTAGCTGCGGTAGAAACTTCTGACTTAGACGTTACCTTGTCAAATAAATTAGATAAAATGTTAGCTGATGCTAAACTAGATGTAGAATTATTCGAAAGACTAAAAACAGGAATTGATAAATTTTCAACTTCTGTAGAACAAATTAATTCTACTGTAGATGTATCACAAGCTACTACTAAATATAATGATCAATTAACTTTAGCTGCTAGTCACCTAGAAAGTATGAATGCATTGTATTCACTACAATTAGAGCATGGTAAAGCACAAAGCGAAATGAGTAAAAAGTATGTAGAAGATATCCAAAAATCTGCAGACCAATCTCAGAAATTTAATGATGAATTAGCAGGTCTTACATCTAATTTAAATAATCTTAATAGAGTTTACGGAGGTATGCTTTCTGCAATGAAAGCTTAATTTTCTTTCAATATTTTAATCAATAAAAATTTAAAAAAAAGAATTAAAATGGCAAAAGGAAAACAAACACCTCGTCAGAAAATGATTAACCTGATGTATCTGGTTTTCATTGCGATGCTTGCAATGCAGATAGATCAAGAAATCATCAGATCATACCAAGATACTAATCAATCTCTTACTGATTCTAGAGGATCAGCAGAAGAGAAAAATAAAATCTTTGAAATCACTTTAAAGGCTAAAGCTGATAATTCACCTGAAACCTTTGGGTTGGCAAGTCAGCAATACCAAGGAATGAAGTCAAAAGCTGATGAGTTAGTAGATTTTATTGAAAATATAAAAGGACAATTAAAAACAGAAGCAGGATTTGATGCTAACAAAAATGTAGAAGATAATTTTTCTTCTTTAAACAATACAGATGCTGTAACTAAAAAGTTCTTTAAAGGTGGAGATGCAGAATTACCAACTAAAAATTCTGAGGATTTAAAGTCTAAAATGGCTGCGCTTCAAAGCTACATCATTCAAAATTTTGGAAACAATAAAGATTTAGTTTCTGTAGTAGAGAGAGCTAAAAAAAGACTATCAACTGATGATGCACCTTATAAAAAACAAGGTAAAAACTGGATACAATACAAATTTTATAATCAGCCTTTAATTGCTGCACTTTCTAATTTAGAGGTAATTCAGTCAGAAGCTAGAAACTTACAGTCAGACGCTCTTTCTCTAATGTTAAGAGAAAAAGTAGATGCAGATATCAAGTTTGATGCTTTCGAAGCGGTAGTTGCTGCTCCAGATGTAATTATTCAAGGAGAACCAGCTGAAGCGAAAGTATTTATTGGGACTTATGACAGCAATTTACCAGGATTTGGTGTTGCTGGTGCAGACAGAACAGAAAACGGAATTGGATATAAATCATTAGTTTCTTCTACTCCAGGTGAATATACTTTCAATGGTGTCGTTTCATTTAACGATGCTAATGGTAAAAAATTAGAATACAAATTCTCTCATCCATATAGAGTAGTTCCAGGTGCTAAAGAAGTAGCCTTCGAAAGTGGAGCTTTATTATCTGCTGATAATATGAATGTTTTATACCGTGGTGTTCAGAACCCAATTTCTGGTTCTATACTTGGTGCTGATAATAGCCAAACTACACTTACTGCAACTGGCGGTTCAGTTACTAAAAAAGGAGGTGGATCTTGGATCATTACTCCAGGTTCTGGTAATACAACTACATTAACCATTTCAGGAAAAGGACCAAAAGGGCAAACAATTTCTCAGAAATTTGAGTTCAGAATTAAAAATGTTCCAGCTCCTCAAGGACAAATTAGAGGTGAAAACGAGGTTACAATGCCAGCAACTTCTATTGCTAATCAAACAGTAGGTGCTGCCATTCCAGATTTCGATTTCCCTGTGTCGTTCCAAGTAACAGGATTTAAATTTAAAGTTCCAGGAAAAGCTGCGATGTTTGTAAATGGTAACTCATTAAGCTCTGTAGCAGGTCTTACTAAGAACTTAAGATCAGGAGATATTTGTTACATTGCAGGTATTCAAGCAACTGCAACTGGTTTAGGAGGTCAAACTCTGAAAAAAATCAGTCCCGTTGTAATAAATGTTCAATAATTTAGTTATTAAGAATATACATATCATATCATTAAAATGAAAAAGATTTTAATTTTACTATTAGCATTAAGTGTTTTTTCTGTAGACGCGCAGACAAAGAAAAGAACTACGAAGAAGAGAACTGCTAAAAAAACTACAGTTGCTAAACAAGAAACTCCAGCTCCCGCAGTTGAAGCAGCTCCTGTTACTCCTAATGTTAATACTGAAGTTACAGCTACAGCACAACCAGAAGCTGATTTAGAGCCTATTAACTCATTATCTATATTAAATGCTAAATCTCCTGCAGCTTTCAGAGTATACAGAGAGATTGGTACTGTTAAGAAAGGTGATTCAGTTATTTCAGCTAGAAACAAGCCTATTAGCTATGGTTATATAGATGAAAAGGACGTGCTAAGAAGTATGGTGGTTTGGGAAATTATTGATATGAATGAAAAAATCAATCAACCTTTTTATCATAATGCTGATGGAATTGTTTCTCAAAATAAATCTTTATATCAATTGTTGATTGACAACATCATGAGTGGTGATATTAAAGAAGTATATGATGATGAAATGTTCATGACTAAGTTGTCTCCTGAAGCAATTAAACAAAGATTATCTGTTACTAAAGAATCTGATTGGTTAATTGATAAAAGAAATGCTGGAGAAAAACTTACTCCAGAAGATATCAAAGCTGGAACAGACGTTATTGAAACTAAAACTGAAAGCGTAAAACTTCTTAAAGTTAAAGGAATGTGGTACGTAGACAGAAGAGATGGTCAAATGAAATACAGACTTCTAGGTATTGCGGCGATGGGACCAGATCCTACCATGATGGCAGAAAAAACTGCAGATGGTGTTTCTTTAGGTAACAAAGATGAATTAATTGATCTTTTCTGGGTGTATTATCCAGATGCTAGAGAAGTTCTTGCAAACTCAGTAGTTTTCAACAGCAAAAACTTATCTTCAGATTTAACCTATGATGATATTCTTAATGCTAGAAGATTTTCTTCAATTATTTATAAATCAGATAATGGTTTAGGAACAGGAATCATTAAAGATTATATTCCTAATGATGCTGAAGAACAATTAGAAGAATCAGACAGAATTAAAAATCAAATTCTAGAAATGGAAAACGATATGTGGAATTATTAATCCAAATATCCTTATATAAACAAAAAACCTAAGTATCTTTGCTTAGGTTTTTTTATTGACAATTTATGACGAAATCCGTAGAATATATTATCGTAGGAGATGGTTATGCAGCCATGTTTTTAGCGCATCAATTCATTAAAAATAATAAATCATTTTTACTTTTTACCGAAGGCAAAAAAAGTGCATCAATGGTTTCTGCTGGAATGATAAATCCTGCGGTTCTTAAACGTTTTACCACGTTTTGGTTGGCGCAAGAACAAATCGATTCCCTTAAAAATACCATGACCGAAATAAAACAATATACAGGTCAAAATTACTTAATAGAAAAACCCATTCTAAGAGTTTTTCATGACGAAAAAGAAAAAGAATTATGGCTGAAAAAATCAGATGACGAAAGTTTAAAACCTTTTCTTTCCAAAGATTTTGTAAAACTAAATTCTGTCAAAAATCCATTTGAATGTGGAGTGGTGATTCAATCGGCTCGGTTAGATGTAAGTGGTTTTTTCACAGATATGATGAACTTTTTAGAAAGTCAAAATTATCTTATCAAAGAAAAATTTGATTATCAGTTATTGAAACCAAATGATTCTACCTACAAAGATATTTCGTTTAAAAAAATAATCTTTGCCGAAGGAATGGCGGTCAAAGAAAACCCATTTTTTGCTGAAATTCCAGTACATCAGAATAAAGGCCATCATTTAGAAGTTCAACTTTCTGTGCCTTTAAAAGATGATTTTACCATTAAAAAGAAGCATTTTATTTTTCCATTAAACAACGGAAATTATTATTATTATGGCGGAACATATGACCGTGAACAAATCCATCATAAAATTGACGATGCTGCTGTAGAAAAACTCACTAATGCTTTAGCAGAATTTTATCCTCATGATTTCGAAGTAAAAGTGGTGAAATTCGGCTTTAGACCTACCGTTAAAGATAGAAGACCGATTTTAGGAAATCATCCAGAATTTAGTAATTTATATGTGTTTAACGGATTGGGAGCAAGAGGAATTCTCAATGGAAATTATTTCTCCATTAACCTTTATCATCATTTAGAAAACGGTGAAGAAATTCATCCAGAAGTAGATTTAAAAAGATTTCAATAAAAATATTATATTTGTTCAAAACAAAAAAATGAAAAATACTTTAAAACTAATAACAGCTTTCTTAATAGTCTTGTCATGTAGTAGAGATACAGATAACGGAGACCAATTTGCTTCCCAATATTTTGGAATTTATACAGAAGTAAATCCGGTTTCTGGTAGAACAAGAATTGATTTTAATGAAGGGAATAAATTAACTGTAATGAATAATCCAAATAGCAATTGGGGAACACCTTATGCGTTCAAAATTTCTGGAAACTCTATAACTTTAACTACAATTGGTGGGCAAGTGAAAACCATTTATTTTAAACAGGTTTCTTCCACTAAATTTGAAATAGGAGATGTAAATCCAGATGATATGGATACTTCAAATATGATTTTTCAAAAATAAAAAATCCGCAATAGTTTGCGGATTTTTTGCAGAAAGGAAGGGATTCGAACCCTCGATACAGTTACCCGTATACTACCTTTCCAGGGTAGCTCCTTCAACCACTCGGACACCTTTCTTTTTCAGATGGCAAAGGTAGAATTTATTCTTCAATTTCCGAAATTTCTCCACGCAGATTTTTCTTAAAATTTTCAGCAAAATCACCTGAGTAATTTGGATTATCAATTAAATGCATAGCTTTTGCCAAAGCACTTTCGGCAGTGATGTCATGACCGCTTATTGCGTCTATTTTTTTGAAAATATTACTGTTATTATATTTCCCTATGCTTATTCCACCAGAAACACATTGAGAAATCACCACGATTTCAGTTCCGTTATTTCTGATTTTTTGAAGGACTTCTTCCGTTTTTTTATTGCTAAAAATTGTTCCAGAACCGAAAACTTGAAGAATTAAAACCTTGATTTTGGGAATTTGAGGCAAACTTTCTAAATTGATTCCAGGGAAGATTCTCCACAAAAGAATACTGTCATTCAAATGTAAATCTACAGAAAAATCATCTTGATAAGGCGTTCTGTACAGCATGGCTTCTTCCACTTTCAAGTGAACGCCAGATTCTCCTAAAATAGGGTAATTTGGACTGATAAATGCATCGAAATTCTCAGCAGAATATTTTAAACAACGGTTTCCTCTCAATAATTTATATTCGAAATAGAGCGCCACTTCTTGTACTACGGCTTCATCATTTTGATATAAACTCGCATAATAAAGACTGGTAAGTAAATTTTCTTTTGCGTCAGTTCTTAAATCCCCGATTGGTAATTGCGAGCCCGTCAAAATCACTGGTTTTCTTAAATTTTTGAGCATGAAACTCAGCGCAGAAGCCGTATAAGCCATCGTGTCTGTTCCGTGAAGAATCAAAAATCCATCAAAATTTTGGTAATTTTCCTCAATCAATTGAGCGATTTCCTTCCATTCTTCTGGTCCTACATCTGATGAATCTAAAGGTTCTGAAAACTGATGAACGCTTACTTCACATTCAAGCAGATTCATCTCTGGGATTTTATTGAAAATATGATTGAAATCAAAAGCGCGAAGACTATTGGTTTCATAATCTTTCTCCATTCCGATGGTTCCGCCTGTATATATGATGAGGACTTTTCTTTTCATGTAAAATTTTCTTTTTTGTAGAATTTTTCAGACTTTAAAGTTAAAAATTTAAAGTTAATTTCTAAAATATTTTGCAATTTTGCCAAATGATTCCTAAAAACAGACTTCAAGAAACTTTTGATTATCTAAAACAATTTCTTACTGATGAAAGATTGAGTAAAATAGAGCATTTTTCTCAGGAGAGTTCAGATTTTGTGCTTCCGGTGATGGAAGATGTGTATCAGTTCCGTAATGCAGCAGCGATTGTAAGAAGTGTGGAAGCCTGCGGTTTTCATCACGTAGTTGCTTTGGAAGAAGAAAATGTTTTCAACCCAAATTTGAAGGTGACGAAAGGTGCAGAAACTTGGGTAAAAGTAGAAAAAATGCCTAATAATTTAGATTCTTTGAAGGAAATCAAAAACAGAGGTTATAAAATTTTGGCGGTTTCTCCAGAAAATAACGCAACCATGTTGCCTGATTACGAAGTAAAAGAGCCGATTGCATTGGTTTTTGGGACTGAATTGGAAGGTGTTTCTGATGAGATTTTAGATTTTGCAGACGAAACTTTGGCCATTCCCATGTATGGTTTTACCAAAAGTTTTAACGTTTCTGTTGCCGCCGCAATTTGTATGTACGAATTGAAGCAAAAGCTCATGAAATCTGGAATTGACTACAAACTTTCTGATGAGAAATTGTTGGAAATGAAAATCCGTTGGACGGTGAATTCTATTAGAAGCGGAGAAGAACTTTTGGAAAGATTTTTGAAAGGTTAGTCCAGCAGATTACGCTGATGAAATATCAATAATTCTCCGCTAAAGAGAATTTGCTAAATCTGCTGAATCAGCGAGAAAATTTTTAAAATTCACTTTTCCGAAGGGAAAAAATCACTATTAACTCTTAAGAAATTGACTTAAAATAATTCCGCGCAGCTACGAAAATCCCTGCGGTTTCTGTTCTTAATCTTTGGTGTCCCAGTGAAACGGCTTTAATGCCTTTTTCGGCTAACATTTTAATTTCCTTTTCAGAAAAATCACCTTCTGGACCAATAAGGAAAGTAGGATTGGGCAATTCTGGAATTTCACTAAGGTTGATGCGCTCAAAAGCAACATCGCAATGCGCCACAAAAGTCATTTCTGGATTTACATTTTTAATAAAATCTGAAAGTTTTGTAATATCATTAATTTTTGGAAAGAAGAATCTTAAACTTTGTTTAGATGCAGCAACAGCTTGTTTTCTAAGTTTTTCGATGTTCAGGTTTTTACGTTCTGTTTTTTCAGTATTTAGAATAGTAATCTCAGAAATACCCATTTCTGTTGCTTTTTCAACAAAAAATTCTATTCTGTCGATATTTTTGGTAGGAGCAATCGCAATATGCAATTGTCTGGTAAGATTCGGGAAATATTCTTGAACTTCTGTAACGTTCAGACTGACTTTTTTCCCTTCAAAAACGAGGTTTCCTTTGGCGAGATTTCCTTTTCCGTCTGTTACGAAAATTTCTTCGCCTTCTTTCATACGAAGAACTTTCACGATGTGCTGTTGCTCTTCGTTATTAATTTTTACATCTGGAATAATTTCGCCAAAGAAAAGTTTCATTTTATAATTAAATATTTTTGAAATGTTTTTTACTTGTAATAAGCCACGAAGTGGCGATATCATTAGCAAAGGGTTTTAGCCCTTTGTATAATTAAAATTGATTTTTCGAAGCCACGAAGTGGCGAAATCAATCCCAAATATATTTTTCATCAAACTCAATTTCATAATTTTTCAAAAATAGCAAAAACTCTTCTTGAAAACCTTTTGTTCTATGATGTTCTTTTTGATTCTTAATATAATCAACTACTTTATCAACCTCTCTCGGATTCACAGAAAAACTTCCATAACCATTTTGCCAATAGAAAATTTTAAATTTATCTCCTTTAGTTTTAATCCATTTTGATGAGTGAGACTTTATTTCTTCAATTAAATTTGATAGCGCCACGTTTTTATGTAATAAACACAAAATATGAACATGGTTTTTGTACCCACCAATTTTCAGAGGATTACATTTTAAATTTTTGCAAATTCCTCCTATATAATTGTAGAGTTCTTCTTCAATATCTTCAGTAATTAAATTATTTCTATTTTTGGTACTAAACGTGATGTGGATATAATTTTTTACTAAAGATTGTCCCATTTTAATAGTTTTTTAGATTTCGGTGCTTCGCACCTTTTTTGGTATGGCTTATTTTTGCCAAAGTGCTCCACACTTTGCTATTGATTTCGGTACTTTGTACCTAATTTTCTTTATGTTCAGCAAAAATCCTTAAAATCTGCGTTATCAGTGTTCATTACTTTTTGAACAGTGAAATGATTTTTTTGCCAATTGAAATCAAAATTACCATCAATAAACCACCAATAATTCCAGCGGCAAATTCATTAACAATAGCAGGTGTAGGTAAATCTTCAACCAAATGATGTAAATATTCTACATTGTGTAGGAAAATTCCTCCAGCTACTAAAATTAAAGCAATAGTACCTACTACTCCTAAAATTTTAATTACCCAAGGTAACATATTGATAAGCAATTGACCAATGTTAAATAAAATTCCGCCTTCTTTTTTAGATTTTTTTTGCAGTTTGTAACCAGCATCATCCATTCTTACAATTAAAGCTACAATTCCGTAAACACCTACTGTAGCGATGATTGAAACGACTGTAACGGTTAGAATTTGGTTAAGAAGCGGTTGGTCTAATACAGAACCTAAAGCAATAATTACAATTTCTAAAGACAAAATAAAATCAGTAGTGATAGCTGATTTTACTTTTGCTTTTTCTGCAGCGATAGGATCATCCATTACATCTAAAGCTTCTTCGTGTTCTGTTTTGTGGTCATTTTTATGAAAGAAAAATTCTATAATTTTTTCGGCACCTTCATAAGCCAGATATAAACCACCAATCACCAAAATGATTTTGATGGCTGCAGGAAATAACCAGTTTAACCCAAAAATAATGGGTAAAATAATCAATTTGTTGAGAAATGAACCTTTGGTAATTGCCCAAAGAACAGGTAATTCTCTGGAAGAAAGGAAGCCTGTTGCTTTTTCGGCGTTTACAGCCAAGTCGTCTCCTAAAATTCCTGCGGTTTTTTTGGTTGCCAGTTTACTAGCAACAGCTACATCGTCCATCAATGCAGCGATATCATCTAAAATTGCAAAAAAGCCTGAAGCCATAAGTGTTTAGTTATGAGTTAAAAGTTATGAGTTTGTTTAAAAATTTAAAGTTACGATATATTATTATTTTTCATCATCCAACATCCTTACATATCGTATCTCGCAGTTGCACTGGTTCTTAAATCTGTAAATTCTCCACGTTCGAATTTCAGTTTTGCTACCATGGCAATCATTGCTGCATTGTCTGTAGTATATTCAAATTTAGGGATGTAAACATTCCAGCCTAATTTTTCTACATTGTTCTGCATGGCTTCTCTCAAACCAGAATTAGCAGAAACTCCTCCTGCAATCGCTACTTCTTTTACATCGTAATCTTTAGCAGCTTTTTCTAATTTTTTCATCAATACATCAATAATGGTTTTCTGAACAGAAGCACAAAGATTTTCTACATTTTCTTGAATGAAATTTGGATTTTCTTTCAATTGTTTTTGAAGGAAATATAAAACAGAAGTTTTAATTCCGCTGAATGAATAATCGTAGTTTTCGAGTTTAGGTTTTCCAAAAGTGAAAGCATCTGGATTTCCTAATTTAGCGAGTTTATCGATAGTTGGACCTGCAGGATAATCTAATCCCATTATTTTTCCGATTTTGTCAAAAGCTTCACCAGCTGCATCGTCTATGGTTTTCCCAATGATTTCCATATCAAAATAATCTTTCACCAAAACAATCATAGTGTGTCCTCCAGAAACGGTAAGACATAGAAATGGAAATTTAGGTGGCATCGGATTTGCATCTTCGATAAAGTGGCAAAGAATATGTGCTTGAAGATGGTTAACTTCAATCAATGGAACATCTAAACTCATCGCTAAAGATTTGGCAAAAGAAGTTCCTACAAGCAGAGAACCTAAAAGTCCAGGTCCGCGAGTAAATCCTATGGCAGAAATATCTTTTTGTTGTATATTTGCTTTAGTGAAGGATTTTTCCACTACGGGAATAATGTTTTGTTGGTGGGCTCTAGAAGCCAATTCTGGAACTACGCCACCATATTCTTGGTGTACCGTTTGATTCGCTGCTATATTAGAAAGGATTTTATTTCCGTTAATAATGGCAGCAGAAGTATCATCACAAGAAGATTCTATTCCTAAAATAATTGGTTCATTCATAATTAATGGCAAATTTAGAAAATAATAACTCCGAAAACAACAAACCAATTTCAGAAAAAGTTGGTGAAAAAATAACTGATGTTGCAGAAGGCGTAAAACACACTATAGAACATCCTGTAGAAGCGGCCAAAGAAACTGTAGCTCAGGCTGTAGAAGATGTACAAAAGTTTTCTTGGTGGGCCAAATTGTTCCTTTGGTTTGCCGCAATTGCGTCTTTTTTATTTCTTACCTTTTTAATTATTATCAATCTTCCTGCAACTAAGGATTATGCAGCGAGTAGAGCTTTAGGATTTTTGGAAGATGATTTTGGTGTGAAAATTTCCAAAGAAAAAGTAGAAGTGAACATTCTGGGAGATGTTATTATTCATGGTCTTAGAATAAAGGACGACAGAAATAATGATTTAATCTTTGCCAAGCAATTTAGAGCAGATTCTGACTGGTTATCAATCTTGAAAATTGGAAAATCTAGACAACTTGATTTCTCTACGTTGACGCTTTCTGAGGCAGATGTAAAAGTGGTGACTTATAAAGGTGATTCTATTGATAATTTCAACAGATTTATTACCAAATTTGATAGTGGAAAACCAAGTGATCCTAAAAAACCACCTTTCAAACTCAATTCTAGAGTAGTTATTTTAAATTCTAAAATTTCTATCATCAATCAAAATCATGAAGGTGACGAAGGAAAATGGTTGCAAGCAGAAAATGTAAATCTTATTGCACCGCATCTTAATATTTCTGGACCAGATATTTCTGCCAGAATTAATAATCTTAGTTTTAAGACCAAAAGATGGGGGAAAGTACACACTTTAGATACTTTTTCTACAGATTTTTCGATGTCTAAAGAATTTTTGAGTTTAAAAGATTTAACACTTTATACCGATCATTCGCTTTTACAAGGTGACCTTACTTTTCATTTAGATAAAGAAACCAAGTGGCAAGATTTCAATAATAAAGTGAATTGGGAAATGAAAATGAAGCGTGGAAGTGCTGTTTCAGGCTATGATATTTCCTATTTTGCTACTAAATGGGATAATTATACTGCCATCAATCTTTCGGGAGAGATGAATGGACCACTGAATAATTTCAGACTCAATGATTTCCTTTTAACAGGCGAAAATGTAAATATTTATACACCCAATACTAAGTTTAAAGATTTATTGAATGGAAATTTCAATATTGTAACAAACGATATCTCCACCAATTTTACTTATCCTGCACTTCGAGCGATGGTTCCGAGTTTCGTAGCCAATAAAATGAAGAATTTCGCAGATCCTTTTGGAAGAATTCAGTACAAAGGTGCGGTAGATGTTTCGCCAAAAAGAGTGATTGCCAAAGGAAATGCCATTACAACTATTGGTAGAGCCAATGCAGATATTGTTTTGTCTGATATTGACCAGCAAAATCCTCGATATGTAGGTGTTTTAGACGTGAAAGATTTCAATACTTCTGCAATTACTAAAAACAATACGGTAGGTTTAATTTCGGGGAGATTTAATGTAGATGGAAAAGGTTTTGATGTTAATACGTTGACTTTAAGAACTAAATCTAATATTTCTAAAATTGATATCACAGGAAAAACCATTAATAATCTCTATCTAGACGGAACGCTTAATAAAAAACAATATAATGGCATTATCACCATTAATGATGAAGAAGCAAAAGGAAAAATAACTGGAAAAATAGATTTTTCTACATCAAGACTTTTTGCGGATATCAAAGGAAATATAGATTATCTAAATTTGAGTTATTTCGGAGTTCAAGGTAACGGAAAATCGGTTTTCAGTGGAAATGTTGATGGGAAATTAGCTTTCAAGGATTTGAATGATATGAATCTTGATGCGGAATTCAATAATGTAATTTTCTATGCAGGCGACCAAAAAATAGACGTTCCGAATGGTAGTGTAAAAGCCTACTTCGAAAACGGAAACAGAATTGTAGATGCAGATATTCCGAATGTGATAAAAGGAAACATTTCTGGAAAATATAATTTGGGAGATTTAGGAAAAATGTTCCAAAATGGGTTTGATAAAATTTTGGTCGGAAATCCACAAAGAAGATTGTACAAAGGTCAACAGTTTACCTACAATTTTGATGTGAGTCAAAAACTGGTGAATTATTTTGAACCGAATTTAAAAATTCCAGAAGGTGCAAAAATTGACGGTTCGTATAACGGAAATACCAATGATTTAGTTCTGAATCTTAATTCGGCTTCACTAAAATATATTTTGACTAAAAAACAAGAGATTTCTCAAGCAGACAGACTTTTGGCGCAAGCAAATCCAGAATATAAACTAGACGAAAACAAGGTGACCAAAGATTCTGCGATGATTAATAATGTAATCATCAGAATCAATACAGCAAATCCTTCTGAACAGATTTTCGCCAATATTGGTAGAGTAGAATACAGCAAAAATGTATTGAGAGACGTTACGCTTACTGGTAGAAACGAAAATAATACATTGCTTCATTTGGCTGCGAATTTCAAACTGGGAACGTTAGAAGATGAAGAAAACGAAACCTTGAAATCTTATGCCATTAACATCAACCAAGGTGTAGATGCAAATGGTGATTACGTGATAAGATTTGAGCCAACGGAACTGAAACTGAACAATTTTACTTGGAATGTAGATACATCTCCAGAACTCAATCATAGCATTACTTATCGTAAAAAAACGGGAGATTTTCTCATTAAAAATCTTCGATTGTATTCTGAGGAAAGCGAATTATTTGTAAAGGAAGCGACTTATAAAGATGCCAAAGATTTCACCGCAGATATAGATGTAAAAAATGTAGAAATTTCTAAAATTATAGACTTATTACCTAGCCAAAAAGGAAATCTTGATCTAAAAGGAATTGCCAATGGAAACATACAGTTGAAAATGAGCAAAACCAGCTTCGAACCTTTGGTTGATTTAGAAGTTAAAGACATTTTCTTAAGCGGAAAACAATTGGGAGATATGGTGATTTCTGCGAAAAATAGTGCTCAACCTAATATTTTTGATATCAATGCAAAAATCCTTTCTTCTGAATTTTTAGGAAAAAATCAATTAGAAGTTACGGGAACTATAGATAATAATACCACTTCTCCTACATTAAATTTAACCGCAGATTTGCAAGAATTTAATCTTGGGTTTGTGCAGGCATTTGTGACTAATATTTTCTCTAATTTCCGTGGAAAAGCAACTGGAGTTGTTTCGATTAACGGTCCTATGAATGATATTAATTACGGCGGAGATATTGCTTTAAAGGATTTTGGTCTAAAAGTTAATTTTAACGGAGTAGATTATACTTTTGCAGATGCTACCGTATTGTTGCAAAATGGAAACATCTTAGTTACTGAACCTGTGAAAATTAAGGATGGAAGAAATAATTCTTCGGGAACGCTTTCATTGGCGCAGATTAATTTGAGTAATCTTTCTAATATTGGAGCCAACGTCTTAATTACTTCGGATAATTTAATGCTTTTGGATACCAAACAAAGCGATTTTGATTTATTCTGGGGTAAAATTTATGGAAAAGGCGACTTGTATGTAGGTTTTGATAATGGAAAACTCAGTATTACTGCAGGTAAAGATACACCAACAGATTCTGAGCCTTTCCAAATTTTGAATAACAGTATTTTCACTCTTAATAGTAATACTACATCTTCTGTAGACGAGTTTAAAATGCTCAGATTCTTAAAAGAAGATAAAACGGGTGTGGTAAGTATAGATGAAGGAACGAAAAAAGGGGTAAATATGGATATTAACCTTCTTTTGAGTGTTGACAAAGGTTCTACCGTAAGTGTTTTGGTGGGAGATGATATTGGAGATATTGTGGTGAGAGGAGATTCAGATAAATTAAAATTTGTCATGAAACCTAATGGAAGAATTTCTCTTGATGGAACATATTCTGTTGAAAACGGAACGTATATTTCTAAAGCAATTCTTGAAAAAACCTTCCAAATTGATAAATTCAGTAGCATTTCTTGGGATGGAGATCCATTTAATCCAGCATTAAATATTACAGCAAATTATTACAGAACAGTTTCTAATGCTACAGAATATTTAGGAGTTGGTAATTTGCCACCGATTAATGTAATGCTTCAAACGAAAATAACCCAAAATCTTAGAAATCCTAAAATTGAGTTTGATGTTCAAGCTCCAGATGTTTCTTCACAAGTAAAAGAAGCTTTGACGGTAAGAATGAGCAATAACGACGAAAAAACCTTACAGTTTGGTTCTGTATTGCTTCTCAATAATTTCAATACTTCTAGTACAGGTGGATTTGGAAATATCAATATCGGGAATGTGGGTTCTGATTTGGGGTATAATTTGGTTTTAAAACAATTGGGCAACGTAATCAATACGATTAGTGAGCAGTTCCAAATTGACTTGAATTACATTAAAGGAGACCAAGCTTCTAATACAGCAGATAGAGCCAATATTGGTGGTAATTTTATTCTTTCGCCAAGAGTTACACTGAAAACTGGTTTTGGAATTCCTGTTGCAAAAACCGAAAATACCTACGGAAATTATCTTTCTGGTGAAGGAATTATAGAATATGATGTGTCTAAGAAAAATGATGGTTCATTAATCCTAAGAGCTTATTCTAAGCCTTCTAACTTAGGTTTAGGAACTACGCTAAATTCTACAGCCAACCAAACTTATGGAGCCGGTGTAGTGTATAGTAAAAGCTTTAATAATCTTTTCAAAAAGAAAAATAAAGTGAAAGATTCTTTAAAGAATTCTAATAAAAATAAACCCGAAACCGTTAAAATTGATTCTGCTAAGTGATAGATTTTTAGAAATTTTCTGATAAAAATCAATGTTTTTTTGTCAAAATAATATTTTATCATTTCAATTAAATTTCATAAATTTGCAAAAAAAGATAGCAATTTTTATAAATTTAATAATCTAAAAATACTGGTATGAATTATCAATTAGATGAAATAGACAAAAAAATCTTAGATTTTTTAGTAGAAAATACAAGAATGCCTTTCACAGAAATCGCTAAACAGATGGATGTGTCTGCAGGTACTATTCACGTAAGAGTAAAGAAAATGGAAGATGCAGGAATTATCCTTGGTTCTTCTTTAAATATAGATTATGGTAAATTAGATTATCATTTTACTGCATTTATTGGAATTTTATTAACCAAATCTAATAGAACTCAAGAAGTTCTTAAAGAATTAGCGTCTATTCCAAATGTGGTAGAAGCAAGCGTAATTTCTGGTAAGTATAACATCTTCTGCAAGGTAAGAGCTAAAAATACTGAAGACGCTAAAAGAATCATTTATCAAATAGATGACATTCAAGATGTTATGAGAACAGAATCTATGATTTCTATGGAAGAGTTTCTAAGTGATAAAAATAGATTAATTAATGCTATTTCTGTTTAATAATTTATTATTTTCGCAAAGTATAAAGCTTTTGAATTTTCAAAAGCTTTTTTTATAAATTTAGAAAGAATGGAAGATAATTATTTTGATAAAAATCCTCAAAAAACCACTTTTTTTTATGTTGCCATTTTCTTTATGGTAGCATTATCTTTTTTAGGAATAGGAGTAGATCTTACCGAGTATTCTCAGAAAACGGATATTAATATTCCAGTTTGGTACTTTTATTTGATTTTCGCAGTAGATATTATCGGACTTTTATCAATTGTGGGCATTTATTTTTATAGAAAAATAGGTGTAATCTTATTTCCAATAGCAATTCTGTTTCATTTTTACTTGCATGAGTTTTATCTTTCTACCATGCTGTATTCAGATTTGTTTACGCTGTTTTCTTATGTGGCATTAGGTTTATTGGCAATCATACCAAAATGGAAATTTTTCAAATAAGATAAGAAAATCCGAATAAATTGCATAACTTTGATGTAGTAATGATGATTAAAATTTTTAAAAATGTTTTCTAAAGCTTGCGAATACGCTATAAAATCAGTTATTTATATAGCACAAGAAGCTCTTGCTGGTAAAAAAACCAATGTAAAACAAATTGCTGAAGCTACAAATGCTCCAGAAGCTTTTGTTGCAAAAATTCTGCAGCCGCTTTCTAAAAAAGGAATATTGACTTCTAATAAAGGTAAACAAGGTGGTTTTTCGGTAGAATTAGACAAGATTGATAAGATTAAACTCATAGAAATTGTACTCGCTACAGATGGACCAGATATTTTAACGAGATGTGCATTTGGTTTAGAAAAATGTACTTCTGAGAAACCTTGTCCTTTTCACGATAAATTCAAAGGAATAAGGGAAGAATTAAGAGATTCTCTCAGTGAAATATCAGTCTATGATATGGCGCTTAAAACAGAACAAGGCATTGCCTTCTTAAAGAACTAGAGATGGTTCTTTTTTTTATTTCTTAAATTTAATTCGGATAAATTTGTCCTATTAAAATAATTTTGTATTTTTGTCTTGTCAAAAAAGAAAAAAATATGGAAATAAAAGACAAAACAATAGGCGGAATTGTAGCCGAAGATTTTAGAACAGCTGCTGTATTTAAAAAATACGGAATCGATTTTTGTTGCAAAGGAAATAGAAGTATAGAAGAAGTTTGTGCAGTGAAAAAGAAAAATCCAGAAGATATTTATGCAGATTTAGAAAGAGTAACGCAAAACGCAACTCAGAACATCGATTTTAAAGCTTGGGATTTAGATTTATTGTCAGATTATATCGAGAAAACGCACCACCGTTATGTAGAAGAAAAAACCATTTATCTGCTTCAGTTTTTAGATAAATTAAGAAGAGTAAAAGGCGATAGATATCCAGAGCTAATTGAAGTTCACGAATTGTTTAAACAATCTGCCGAAGATTTAGGGGCTCACATGAAAAAAGAAGAATTGGTGTTATTTCCGTTCATCAGAAACATGGTAGAAGCAAAAAGAAGAGGCGTAGAATTACCAAAACCACATTTTGGCGCAGTAGAAAATCCAATTGAGATGATGAAACACGAACATGAAAATGAAGGAGATCGTTTCGAAAAAATTGCTCAACTTTTAAATCAATATACACCACCTTCAGATGCTTGTAACACACATCAGGTTACTTATAAGATGCTTCAGGAATTCGAAGAAAATTTACATACTCATATCCATTTAGAGAATAATATTCTGTTTCCAAAAGCAATTGAATTGCAAAAAGAATTGCAAAATTAAATTCACTTTAATTGTTTTTTCAAAAAATAACCCTAGAAAAACTTCTAGGGTTATTTTATATGCTGTGATAAGTTAAATTATCTTGCTAAAACTCTTTTTACCGCTTTTACTACAGCTTCTGCATCTATTTCGTATTTGTGCATTAATTCAGCTGGAGTTCCACTTTCTCCGAATGTATCATTTACGGCAACAAACTCTTGTGGAGTTGGTCTTTTTCTAGATAACATTCCTGCTACAGATTCACCTAAACCACCTAAGTAATTGTGCTCTTCTGCAGTTACAATTTTACCCGTTTTTTCTACAGATTTTAGAATGATTTCTTCGTCTAAAGGTTTAATGGTGTGAATATTAATCACTTCACAAGAAATTCCTTCTTTTTCTAATTCTTCAGCAGCTAGAAGAGATTCCCAAACTAAATGTCCAGTTGCTACAATCGTAACATCTTTTCCTTCTTGAAGTAAAATTCCTTTACCAATTTCGAAAGGCATATCTTCTGGAATGAAAACAGGAACTACAGGTCTACCAAATCTTAAATAAACTGGACCTTCATATTCTGCTGCAGCTAGAGTAGCTTGTTTGGTTTGGTTATAATCACAAGGATTAATTACAACCATTCCTGGTAACATTTTCATTTGACCGATGTCTTCTAAAACTTGGTGAGTTGCACCATCTTCTCCTAGAGTTAAACCAGCGTGAGAAGCAGCGATTTTCACATTTTTATTAGAGTAAGCGATAGATTGACGAACTTGGTCTAAAACTCTAGAAGTAGCAAAGTTAGCAAATGTTCCTGCGAAAGGAATTTTACCAGCAGTAGCTAAACCAGCAGCAATACCCATCATATTTGCTTCTGCAATACCTGTTTGTACAAATCTTTCTGGAGCTTTTTCTATGAATTTCTCCATTTTTAGAGAACCGATTAAGTCTGCACAAAGTGCTACTACATTTGGGTTTTTGTCTGCTAATTCAGCTAAACCTGCTCCAAAACCGCTTCTTGTATCTTTTTTTTCTGTGTATGTAAATTTCATGTGTATTAAATTTAGAAGAATTAATAATCTGCTTCGGTTTCTACATAAAGTTGAGAAAGTGCGCTTTCTAACTGAGCATCATTCGGAGCTTTTCCGTGCCAAGAGTGAGAACCCATCATAAAATCTACACCTTGTCCCATTTCTGTATGAAGAATTATAGCGACTGGTTTTCCGTTTCCTGTTTTAGATTTTGCATGTTCTAAAACTGCAATTACTGCTTCTAAATCGTTGCCGTTTTTCTCTTCTAAAACTTCCCAACCGAAAGCTCTTAATTTAGCATTTAAATCTCCTAGAGATAATACATCATCTGTATCACCATCGATTTGTCTTCCGTTATAATCTATTGTAGAAATTAAGTTGTCTACTTTTTTAGCAGCAGCAAACATTAATGCTTCCCAGATTTGTCCTTCTTGTAATTCTCCATCTCCATGAAGTGTATACACTAAAGATGAATCTCCATCTAATTTTTTAGCTAAAGCTACTCCTATTCCTACCGATAAACCTTGACCAAGAGAACCAGAACTCATTCTGATGCCTTCTAAATGTTCGTGTGTAGTTGGGTGACCTTGCAATCTAGAATTTAATTTTCTAAAAGTAGAAAGTTCAGAAATTGGGAAAAATCCGTTTCTTGCTAATGTAGAATAGAAAACGGGAGAAATGTGACCGTTAGAAAGGTAGAAATGATCTTCACCTTTTCCTTCCATAGAGAAAGGAAGTTTGTAGTTCATCACTTTACCATAAAGCGCTGTGAAGTATTCTACACAGCCAAGACTTCCACCTGGGTGTCCTGAATTTACGGCGTGAACCATTCTTAAAATGTCTCTTCTGATTTGTGTTGCCTGAGCTTTTAACTCTTCAATAGATTTACTCATGATTTATAAAATAAGTTTTGCAAATTTACTAAATTTAAGGGGCATGTAAGAATTAAAAATGAAAAGATTTCTTACTTTTTGAAATAAAAAAATTCGGCAATGATTTACCGAATTTTTTAAAATTTATTTCTTTCTGATGAGCCAAAGTCCTAAAAAGGTGATGATGCCGTTAATAATTAAGACTTCTATTCCTATTTGGTAGGCGTATTCTGCTTTTTCTAGATAAGTACTGAGTGCATAAGTGATGATGGGTGCCACTAAACAAACCCAAAGTGTCAATTTATCTTTAATCTGATGTTTAGTCAGAATTCCAAATGCGAATAAGCCCAAAAGTGGACCATAAGTATATCCTGCGATTTTTAGAATTAAGCCAATGATGGATTTGTCATTGATAACTTTAAAAATAATAACCAAAATCAAGAAAATTAAAGTAAACGTTAGATGAACTATTTTTCTGGTTTTAGAATTTTCAAGTTCTGATTTTTCATTTCTGTTGATGCCTAAAATATCAATACAAAAAGAAGAAGTAAGTGCTGTAATTGCACCATCTGCAGAAGGAAAAAGCGCAGAAATAAGTCCAATAATGAAAACTACGCCAATAATGGGCGACATTTTTTGGAACGCTAAAATAGGATATAAATCGTCTCCTTTTGCATCTACACCAATTTGAGCAGCGTACATATAAAGAAGTCCGCCCATAAAAAGGAAAATGAAATTTACAATCACCATAACCACCGAAAAAGTGAACATGTTTTTCTGTGAATTTCCTAATTTTTCGATGGAAATATTTTTTTGCATCATTTCTTGGTCAAGACCTGTCATAGAAATGGTAATGAACATTCCTCCGAGAATTGATTTTAAGAAGAAATCTTTAGAATTAATATCTAAAACAAACATATTATCATAACCTAAACCTTGAAATTGAGACCACGTTTCGCCAATTCCTAAATTCATTTTGGTAAGGATATAACCTACGGTAATAAGCAATGCTCCTAACATGAAAACGGTCTGCAAAGTATCTGTCCAAACAATAGTTTTTACACCACCTTTAAAAGTATAAGCTAAAATCATTAATAAAATAGCGACAGAAATGGCAACAAAACTCCAAGAAATATTGGTAGCTTTAGTAATGTCGTTATGGAAAATGAGTAAGTCTAAAATATTGATAACTAAATATAAACGAGCAGTTGCGCCTAAAGTTCTAGAAATAATGAAAAAAATAGCGCCAGTTTGGTAAGAATTAAACCCAAATCTTTCGTTGAGGTAAGTGTAAATAGAAGTGAGTTTCAGTTTGTAATACAAAGGAAGTAAGACAAATGCCACTACAAAATATCCTAAAAAATAACCTAAAACTACTTGAAAATAAGTAAAACCTCCTGTTCCTACCGTTCCAGGAACCGACACAAATGTTACTCCAGAAAGGGAAGTGCCAATCATTCCAAAAGCTACTAAAAGCCAGTTAGAATTTTTATTTCCTATAAAAAATGTTTGGTTATTTGCATTTCTAGAAGTGTAGTAAGAAACGCCAAGTAGCGCTAGAAAATAAACGGATAAAATTACTCCTACAAAAACTGGATTCATTGATTTGATTTTAAGTTGAGCAAATATAGTTTTTTTAGCGTTTTCAGAAAGTTATTTCAAGGAAAGATTTTAAGATTTCATATTATCGCCATCTCTGAAATGGAGTCTTCTAAAGACAAAGCCTGATAAAATAGTGAGAATTCCCATCACCAAAAAAGTATATCGAAAAGCATTGTGAATGTTTCCTTTGATAAGTTGCGTATCGCCTTCAAAAAGTTTTAAAATAATTAAACCAAATGCAATTCCAAATCCTATGGCAATTTGTTGATTTACAGAAATTAAAGAGTTTCCACTACTCGTGTGACTATCTCGCAAATCCGAAATGGAAATAGTATTCATCGAGGTAAATTGAATAGAATTGAAAAATCCTAAAACCAAAATTAAAGGTATAAACCAATAAATAGACGTATTAATTCCTGGGATTGCCATTAAACAAATGAGCGTGCCAATAAGAAAAGTATTGAACATCAATGTTTTTCGGTAACCAAAACGATTCAGAATTTTAATAACGGCGGATTTTCCAAACATGGCAGTGATTGCCATCGGAGCTACAATCCATCCAGAAACTACTGCAGATTGTCCGTAAGCAATTTGAATCATCAAAGGAATCAAAAGCGGAATAGAGCTAATGCCTAATCTGGTAGCTAGATTTCCTAAAAATCCTACTCTGAAGGTTCTTACCATGAATAATTCTAAAGGGAAAATAGGATTTTCTTCTTTTTTGGCGTGTCTGTAATAGAGATAAATAAAAATAAAACCCATTAAAAATATCAACAGAACAGGGGTAATATTTTTAGCGTTTCCCATCCATTCTAGTGAGATGGAAAGCAACAAAGACGCTGCTGCAAAAAATAGAAAACCTTTAATATCAAAATCTATGATTTTTGAAAAGTAATTTGGCATATATTTTACACTCAGCACAATTCCTAAAATTCCAATTGGTAGATTTATTAAAAATATCCAATGCCAAGAAAGATAATCTACCATATAGCCTCCAATTAATGGACCGAGAACTGGGCCAATTAAAGCGGGGATAATAGCAAAATTCATCGCTTTCAGTAAATCACTTTTGTCAAAAGTTTTGATAAGTGCTAATTTACCAACTGGTGTCATTAAACTTCCTCCAACTCCTTGTATGACTCTTGAAACAACCAAAACAGTTAAATTTGGGGAAAGTGAACACAAAAGAGAACCTAAACTGAATAGGATTAAAGAAATAATAAATACTTTTTTCGTCCCGAATTTATCTGCCAAAAAACCACTAACAGGCATAAATAAAGCCAATGTCAAAACATAACTGATAATGGCATTTTGCATATTGAGCGGTGACTCGTTTAAATCTTTTGCAATAGATGGTAGAGAGGTGTTGAGAATAGTAGAGTCCAACATCTGCATAAAAATAGCAGTAGCCAATATTAATGGAAGAATTTTTTTGGTGGTTTCTATATTTTCAATCTGTGGTTTCATTACATCAAATTTACAAAAAAATAAAACCTGCAAATTTGCAGGTTTTGATAGTTTATACTAATGGTTCTTGTTGGCTTAAACAATGAAAACTGCCTAATCCCCAAATAATTTCTGTGGAATCTATACCTACCACTTTTCTTTCTGGGAAACATTTTTGGATGATTTCTAAAGCTATTTCGTCTTTGCTACATCCATAAGTTGGTACAATAACATGCTTATTCGAGATGTAAAAATTAGCATAAGAAGCTGGCAATCTTTGGTCTTCCCAAATTACAGGATCTGGCATTGGCAATTCAATAATATTTAAAGGAGAGCCATCTAAAAGTTTCATTTCTTGCAATTCTCTGAGGTTGGTTTGCAAGATTTCGTAATTTTCGTCTTCAGGATTATCTTCTACAACGGTAAGAACAGTGTTTTCATTCACAAAACGAACGGTATCATCGATGTGTCCGTCTGTGTCATCACCAATAATTCCGTCACTTACCCAAAGAACTTGCTCTTGTCCGTAATAATTTTTAAGATATTCTTCAATTTCTTCTTTTGAAAGGTGAGGATTTCTATTTTTATTCAAGAGACAAGATTTTGAAGTCAAAATAGTGCCTTTCCCGTTAAATTCTACGCTTCCACCTTCCATTACGATTCCTGGATGAAAAACAGGAATGTCAAATTCTTTCCCGATTTTTGTAGGAATTACATCATCTAAATCAAACGGAGGATATTTATTTCCCCAAGCATTATAACCCCAATCTACGATTGCTTTTTCTGGTTCTTTCCCATTTTTATTAATTAAAAAAGCAGGGCCGTGATCTCTGCACCAAGCATCATTGGTTTCGTGGAAATAGAATTCAATATTTTCAAGATTTGCACCAGCTTGCATAATACAATCCATAGCAAATTTTCTCATTTCCTCATCTTTTACATTAATTCTCACGAATTCGTCTTCGGAAAGAATTTTGATAAATTGACAGTAATAAGGATAAATTTCTTCTAATTTACCTGGCCAAGATTCTTTTTTGTGAGGCCAAGAAAGCCAAGTAGCTTCGTGTTCTTCCCATTCTGCTGGGAAAACGTAGCCTTGTGATTTCGGGGTTTTATGGATGTCCGAATGTCCGGAAGTCGGAAAGTCAGAAAGATGATTTTCGTTATTCATTTTTATCTAATGATTTTTTTAAGGCATTAATCATTACCACAATTTCTTCGCATTTTTTAGAAAAATTGTGTAATATTTGTTCTGAAATAATTTCTCTTTTGTAGGCAAGATGTAAACATCCAACCACTTCTATAGCAGAGCGAAGAGCAATAGAAAGGAATCTTTTAAATTCTGGATTTGTTTGCCCTGTTGATCCTTCTGCAATATTTAGTGAAACTGAATCTGCAGCTCTTTTTATTTGAGAAGTTAAAATATATAGCTCTTGTTTAGGGAAATTTTTAGTTAATAAATGTATTTCAGATGATAAATCAACTGACTTTTGCCAAACTAATAATTTTTCAAATTTAAAAGCCATAGTTTTTTATTTAAATGTCTGAAGTCCAAAAAAAGTATGGAAGTACTAATATTTGAATGTATTTAACAATTTATTTAAGTTGAAAGGCAAAAAAAATCACTTTTCATCTTCCTGTCTTACTGACTTCCTAACTTCCCGACTTCCCGACTTTACTCCTCGTCTATAAATCTTTTAACAATAGGTTGATAAGAATCTATTCTTCTATCTCTAAGGAAAGGCCAGTGTTTACGGAAATAATCGGTTTGAGATAAATCTAATTCAGTAACTACCACTTCTTCTTGGTCGTGAGATGCGAGATACAATAATTTACCTTGAGCATTAGCAACAAAACTTCCGCCCCAGAATTTCATTGCGCCATCTTGCTCAAAACCAACTCGGTTTACAGAAACTACAGGGACTCCATTTGCAACAGCGTGACTTCTTTGGATGGTTTGCCAAGCGTTGTATTGGTCTGCGTTGGTTTCTTCGTCTTGGTCTGTTGCCCAACCAATTGCGGTAGGGTAAAAGAGGATATCAGCTCCCATCAATGCAGTGATTCTAGAAGCTTCTGGATACCACTGATCCCAGCAAATTAAAACGCCAATTTTAGCAAATTTGGTTTGAAAAACTTTATAACCTAAATCTCCTGGCGTGAAATAGAATTTTTCGTAAAAAGCAGGATCATCTGGAATGTGCATTTTTCTGTATTTTCCAAGATAAGTTCCGTCTGCATCTAAAATTGCGGTGGTGTTGTGGTACAAACCTTGCGCTCTTTTCTCGAAAAGGGAAGCAATAATTACCACGCCTAATTCTTTGGCAACTTCACTCAAAGCATTGGTAGAAGGTCCAGGAATGGCTTCTGCCAAATCAAAATTGTCATAATCTTCTACATCACAAAAATAAAGTGACGTGAAAAGTTCTTGTAAACAAACAATTTGAGCACCTTTTGCAGCAGCCTCTCTTACTTTTTCGATGGCTTTTTGCAGATTTTCGTTTTTATCTTTTACACAGGTCATTTGCACTGTGCCTACTTTTACTTTTGACATTTTTTTTGGAATTTTTAAATTTCTATTTTGATACAAATTCTATGCAAAAATATGATTTTTTTAATGCTTAATCAAATTGTGGTTTTTAGTCTTATAAATTACAAAAAAGCCTGCCCTAATTTTAGAACAGACTTCTCTTCATATCAAATTTTGAATAACAATTTCTAATAAGAATCTTCATGAACGGAAATTACGGCTCTTCCGCTCGGATCATTCATTTTTTTGAAAGCTTCGTCCCATTCCAGTGCAATTGGCGTAGAACAAGCTACCGAAGGAACAGATGGAACTGTTAAAGCAGCGGTTTCACTTGGAAAATGCTCTTCAAAAATCGTTCTGTATCTGTATTCTTCTTTGTTTTGAGGAGTGTTTTGAGGAAAACGGAATTTTGCATTCGCCATCATTTCATCAGTCACCTCTTTTTCGGCAATTTCTTTTAAAGTGTCAATCCAGCTATAACCAACGCCGTCAGAAAACTGCTCTTTTTGTCTCCAAGCAATTGATTCTGGTAACAAATCTTCAAAAGCTTTTCTCAATAACCATTTTTCAATTTTGGGTTCGTGAGCAGTAACCATTTTATCCGCAGGATTTACGGTCATGGCAATATCCATAAATTCTTTGTCCAAGAAAGGAACTCTTCCTTCAATTCCCCAACTCATTAATGCTTTGTTGGCTCTCAAACAGTCGTACAAGTGTAATTTTCCTAGTTTTCTTACCGTTTCATCATGGAATTCTTTAGCATTGGGAGCTTTGTGGAAATATAAATATCCACCAAAAAGTTCATCGCTTCCTTCACCAGAAAGTACCATTTTAATTCCCATCGATTTAATCACTCTCGCCATTAAATACATGGGTGTAGAAGCACGAACTGTGGTTACATCATATGTTTCGAGGTGATAAATTACATCACGAACCGCGTCTAAACCTTCTTGAACGGTAAAGTGGATTTCGTGGTGAACAGAACCGATGTGTTCTGCTGCTTTTTGTGCAGCCGCCAAATCCGGTGAACCTTCTAAACCTACTGCAAAACTGTGCAATCTAGGGTACCAAGCTTCTTGTTCGTCTCCACTTTCAATACGTTTTTTGGCATATTTTGCCGCAATTGCCGAAATAATAGAAGAATCTAAACCTCCAGAAAGTAAAACTCCATAAGGAACGTCACTCATCATTTGTCTGTGTACTGCGTCTTCTAAACCTTTTCTGATGGCTGCAATGCTGGTTTCGTTGTCTTTAACGTTTTCAAAATCTTCCCAATCTCTTTTGTACCATTGTTGTAATTCTTGACCGTCTTTGCTGTATACAAAATGCCCTGGTAAAAAAGTTTCAATTTTATTGCAAACGCCTTCTAAAGCTTTCAGTTCAGAAGCTACATAATAGTTTCCGTGTTTGTCCCAACCTTGATAAAGCGGACAAATTCCCATGTGATCTCTTGCAATTAAATAAATGTCATTTTCAATGTCATAAAGTGAAAATGCAAAAATTCCGTTAAGTTTTTCAATAAAATCTTTGCCGTATTTTCTATAAAGTGCCAAGATAACTTCACAATCAGACTGAGTAAGAAATTCGTAATCTGGGAATTCTTTTCTGAGTTCTTGGTGGTTGTAGATTTCGCCATTCACAGCAAGAACTACTTTTCCGTCTTTTGTAAATAGAGGTTGTTTCCCAGAAGTTGGGTCTACAATTGCTAATCTTTCGTGAGAAAAAACAGTTTTTTCTGATTGGAAAATTCCGCTCCAATCTGGACCGCGGTGTCTAATTTTTTTAGACATTTCTAATATCTGAGGACGCAAAGCGTCTGTTTTTTGTTTCGCATCAAACAAGCATACAATTCCGCACATATCTTATATAAATATTTTAAAAGTTGATTAAATGTTTACGTTTCGTATGCAAAAATAGATTTAAAGTTTATAAATAAAAATAAAATATTAAAATTGATTAATAATTTCAACTAATTAATTTTATTTTAGAAATATTTCAATTTAAACGCTTGTTTTGAAACAAGGATGCGAATTTTTTTAAGTTGGGAAAAACAAAAAAAGCAACCTTACATAAAGGTTGCTTTAGATGTTATATTGTGAAATTTATTTAAACTCTCTCAATCAGCGCCATATAAAATCCGTCAAAACCTGTACTTGGCATTACTTTTTCTTCTTTCACTAATTTAAAATCAGGGTTGTTTTTCAAGAAATTTTCTACCTGTTCATTGTTTTCACTTGGTAAGATAGAACAAGTGGCGTAAACCATTTTTCCACCTTTTTTAATGATTTTAGAATAATCTTGAAGAATGGTTTCTTGCTCTTTTCTAATTCTATCGATAAAATCTTGGTCAATTTTCCATTTAGAATCTGGGTTTCTTTTCAAAACGCCTAAACCAGAACACGGCGCGTCTATCAAAAGTCTGTCTGCTTTTTCGTGAAGTCTTTTGATGACTTTATTATCTGTAATTTCTCTGGTTTCTATATTGTGAGCTCCCGCTCTTTTTGCTCTACGTTTCAGTTCGGCTAATTTCCAACCGTGAATATCCATAGCAATAATTTGCCCTTTGTTTTCCATCAAAGCAGCAAGGTGAAGCGTTTTTCCACCAGCTCCAGCACAAGCATCCACTACACGCATTCCGGGTTTTACGTCTAGAAATTCTCCAATTTTTTGTGAACCAGCATCTTGTACTTCGAAAAATCCATCTTTAAAAGCCGAAGTTAAGAACACATTTTTCTTTTCTTCCAACTGTACTGCATTTTCGAAGCCCGGAACTTGAAAACTTTCTACATTTTCGTGTTTTAGTTCTTCGATTAAGTGTTTTGTTGAGGTTTTCAAAGAATTGGCACGTAAAATAGTTGGCGCTTGTTCATTGAGCGCAATCATTTCTTTTTCCCAGTTTTCGCCGAGTTCTTTTTCTAAAGTTTCTACCAACCAGTCTGGGATAGAATGTTCAAAAGCTTTAGTAGGAACGGTTCCTTTCTTTAATTTTGTAATAATATCTGCAACTTTAATTCCTTGAAATTCTTCGAATTTTTTGTATTCTGTTTCGCTCCAAAGCAAATAGGCTAGAATAAGTCTATAAATGTTATTAGGTTTTGCGCCTTCTCCAATGTAATATTCTAGGCGTTTTTTCCAACGGATAATGTTGTAGAAAATTTCAGAAACTACCTTTCTGTCATCGCTTCCCCATTTTTTATGAGCCTTCAAAAGTCTTTCTATAACTTTATCTGCGTATTTATTTTTTTCGAAAAAAGTTTCTTGTAGTGCATCGTGAATACCGATGAGTAGATTTCTGTGGATTAATTGCATAATTTTTAAATTCCTTAGGCAGTCAGTTTTCAGCTTTCTGCTATTTTTTTGCAAAAATACGGATTTTTTTATTGGAAGTTGGGAGCATGAAGTTTGTCTTTCCTAAAAAGTTAAGAATTATTTTATTTTTTGGATTTTAATTTCAAAACCTGGTTTTTCATATTTTGAAAATATTTCATCTTCAGTGATGTTAATATATTTTAAAATATATCTTGGGAAAATGTATGAATGAATTATAGCAGAATTTTTATCATTTTTTTCAATTGAATAAACAAATTTTTTATTGTCAAAATTTATGTTTAACCAATCTGAATTTGGTTGATTAAATTCGTCAATTAAATTCAAAGTATAAGTTCCTTCGATTTTGCAATTTTCTTTTTCTTGGTTTGAGAAAATGATTTGATGGTCACTTTTAAATTCAATAATTGCATCTTTGTCAAGTTGGCAAATTTTATCATCATATTGGAAAGGAAAAAATTCAAAAGGTTGTTCTGAAATTTTCCATTTTCCAACAATCCAATCTACATTTTCAGAATTATTTTTGATTGAAAGACTATTTTGAGTTTCAGACTTTTTACATCCAAAAAGAAAAAACAAAGAAAAAATCCATAAATATTTCATGATTAAATTTTTTTTAAATTTAACTAAAATCTCCGAAAAACAATAAAACTTCTAGCGTCCATTCTTCCATCTTCAATCAAATTAATATATTTGCCGAAAATCAAAATAAATGAGAAAACTACTTTTAGGAACATTATTTTTACTGAGTTTAAGTATGAATGCTCAGGAAAATGACACGCAAAGAAAGAACATTATCAAAACCAATGTTACTGCTTTTGCTTTTAAGAATTTTCAATTGAATTATGAAAGAGTTTTTACCAAAACATTTTCACTTTCTGTAAGTTATGGAATGATACCAGAAGGTAAATTGCCATTTTCTTCACTTTTACCCAATGATAGTGAGGTGAATTTAGAAGAAGTAGAACTCGGTGGAAGCAATGCTACTTTAGAAACCAGATTTTATTTAGGAAAAAAAGGTTATGGTCATGGTTTTTATTTAGCTCCTTATTATAGATATTCTACCTTCAAAGTTTCAAATTTTACAGAAACCATAGATATGGAAACCAATGGAGTAGTGTATGATACCGTAGACGTTACTTTCAAAGGAAATTCTACAGCTCACAGCGCAGGTTTATTAATCGGTGCGCAATGGTTTTTAGGCAAAAAAGATAATTTCGTTTTAGATGCATGGTTTTTAGGTGCTCATTATGGAACATCAACCGGAGATTTAGATGGTATTACAGATAGACCATTAACTTCAGTTGAGCAACAGCAAGTTCAGGATGAATTAGACAACTTAGATATTCCAGTGGTAAAATACAAAGCTACTGTAAATGCAAATGGTGCTAATCTAAAAGTAGACGGACCTTGGGCTGGTTTAAGAGCGGGGATTTCTTTAGGTTACAGATTTTAAAGTATCTTTGCAAAAAATTAAAAAATGAGTGAATTAATGCCTTGCCCAAAATGTGGCAGCGAATTTACCTACGAACAAGACAATCTTTTGGTTTGCAGCCAATGTTTCCATGAGTTTGATCCTGCAGAAGTAGGTGCAGAAGATAAAATTTTCGATAGCAACGGAAATGAATTGCAAAATGGTGATTCTGTGGTAGTTATTAAAGATCTACCTGTAAAAGGGGCGCCGAAACCTGTAAAAGCAGGAACTAAGGTGAAAAATATTAGATTAAGACCAGGTTCTGATCACAATATCGATTGTAAAATAGATGGTTTCGGAGCAATGGCATTGAAATCTGAATTCGTGAAGAAAGCTTAATATTTTAAAAAGTGAAGATGAGAATCTCTGATTTTCATTATTGCAATAAATTTTAAAAAATGAAACGCAAGGATTTTATCTTTGCGTTTTTTATGCATAAAAAAAAGGAAAGATTTGGCAGGGTTCTTTTCTAAGACTTTGATTGTTCGCACGAAACGAATCTAATTTCAGTCCATCAAGGCAGAAAGAGAATTAACCAAAAATTTCCTTACGTTTTTCAGGGAAGACAAAATTAATAAATTTTCTAGAAATAAAATGAAATTTTAGTTGGATGTTCTAAACGATGAATTTTAAACTCAACTTTTACCTTTACCTAATCCTTAATCTCAACCTTAATATTTCCCTCCAATCTGTTTTCTGAATACATAACAAGCGGAATATTATGAACCAAAATCTTGTTCCAATAATGGTTTCCTGCAAATCTGCTTTCTACAATTTGAGCATCTAAACCATTTTCGGTGATTTTAATTTGATGCGGGAAGAAATAATTTTTAGAAACGTTGAGTACAGATTTTTCTTCTTCGGAAATGGTATTTACTTCGCCTAGAAGTTTTGCTACATAAGCATTATAAGGATTTCTGAAAGTTTCTTCAGCATTGTCATTTTGAATCAATCTTCCTTCTTGTAGCACAATGATTTGGTCAGTCCAAGGAAGGATTTCTTGAATTTCGTGAGTAGAAATCATCACAGAAAGTTCATGTTCTTTAGCATAATTAAACAAACGTTCTCTCAATTCCATTTTTCTGGAATAATCCAAATTACTGAAAGGTTCGTCTAATAAAAGCAGTTTTGGCATTACAGAAAGCGCTCTCGCAATCGCAACTCGTTGTTGCTGACCACCACTTAAATTTTTTGGCAAAACATGAGCGTAATCTTCTAGTCCAACTACTTGTAAAAGCTCCTGAATTTTTTGCTTTTTCTCTGACAGATTGGTGTTAGAAATAAATTTCCCTATGTTTTCTGCCACAGTAAGATAAGGCATTAAATCATAATTTTGAGAAACCAACTTCATGCCGAGTTCTCCTGGTACAATGTTTCCTTTCGGTCCGAAAAGCCTTTCGTCTTCCAAATAAATTTCTCCGCTTTGCCAATTCAGCAATCCGTAAACGATATTAAGAAGAGTAGATTTTCCACAGCCAGATTCACCAGCCAAAGCAATAATTTTACCTTTTTCTACAGAAAGATTGATATTTCTGAAAAGTAAAGTTCCGGGTTTGTAACCGAAATATAAGTTTTTAACATTCAAAAGCATATACAAAAATAAGCATAATAAAAGAATTTTTGAAAATTTGAAGAGAAATTTCTTACTTTAGCAGAAGTAAAATGATAAAAAACAGTTAAAAATGAAAAAGAATTTATATAGCGTTTTTGGAGTTTTAGTCCTCTCTTTTTTAGTGATTTCTTGTGGAAAAGATAAACCTTTAACCAGTGAAGCCAATGAAGTTTTAACCGAAACTGATGGTGTACTCTACAAAGTAGACACCATGAACAGTAGAATAGAGTGGAAAGGTTATAAAGTGCTAAAGTCTGACCAAACTACACATTTCGGTTCTATAAAATTTGAAAGTGGAGATGTTACCGTAAAAGAAGGTAAACTGCAATCAGGAAAATTTGTGGCAGATATTACCACTCTAGAAAATATAGATTTAAAAGATGACCAAGAGATGAAAGCCAAATTAGAAGGTCATCTAAAAAGTGGAGATTTCTTCGAGGTAGAAAAATTTCCTACCGCTTCTTATGAAATTACCAAAGTAACCGAAAATGCAGCTGGTGATTACAACACGCTTTTAGAAGGAAATCTTACGATTAAAGGCATTACAAAACCAGTTCAGTTTAAAGCAAATGTAACGGTAGCAGACGGAAATGTAAGCATTGCAAGTGAACCAACAGATATTAATAGAGAAGATTTCGGATTGAAATTTGAGCTTCCTCTGGAAAATGGTTTGCTGAACAAAGAAATTAATCTTCAGATTTTGGTAAAAGCTTTAGAAAGCAAGTAATTTTAAAGAGCCAAGCAAAAATAACCAAGTAAAAAAATAGGAACTCGCAGTTTTGTGAGTTCTTTTTTTATGACTTAAGTTCGGGATTATTCTGTGCTGGTTTTTGTGGTTAAAAATTAAAATCCGTATTTTTGCAATTCTATAAAACAAACCGATGTTAGATAAGATAGATGAGTTATTGAAAGAAGTGCAAGGTTTTACTTCTACTAACAAAGACGAAATTGAACAATTTCGTATCAAATTCAATGGGAAAAAAGGAATTTTAAATGATTTTTTCGAAAAATTTAAAGAAGTTCCGAATGAACAGAAAAAAGAATTTGGTCAAAAAATCAATACACTCAAACAAGCTGTAAATACCAAATTAGAAGAGCTGAAAGAAGCTACTTCTAGCCAAATTATTATCGAAAAAGAAGACCTTACGAAACCTGCTTTTCCATTGGAATTGGGTTCTCGTCATCCTATTAATTTAGTGAAAGGTAGAATTATTGAGATTTTTAAATCTATTGGTTTTGCAGTTTCTGATGGACCAGAAATAGAAGATGATTGGCACAACTTTACTGCGCTTAATTTACCAGAATATCATCCTGCAAGAGATATGCAGGATACGTTCTTCATTGAGCAAAATCCAGATGTTTTATTAAGAACGCATACTTCTTCGGTGCAAATTCGTCACATGGAAGAAAATCAGCCGCCAATTAGAATTCTTTCTCCGGGAAGAGTTTTCAGAAACGAAGCTATTTCTTCTCGTTCACACTGTATTTTCCACCAAATAGAAGGTTTATATATTGATGAAAACGTGAGTTTTGCAGATTTGAAACAAACTTTACAGTTTTTCACTACAGAACTTTTCGGAAAATCAAAAATCAGAATGAGACCTTCTTATTTCCCTTTTACAGAGCCAAGTGCAGAAGTAGATGTTTATTGGGGACTAAATTCTGAAACCGATTACAGAATTACCAAAGGAACCGGTTGGTTAGAAATTATGGGTTGTGGAATGGTAGATCCTGCCGTTCTTAAAAATGTAAATATCGATGCGGATAAATACTCTGGTTACGCATTCGGAATGGGAATTGAGAGAATCGTAATGTTGCTTTATCAATTGGGAGACATCAGAATGTTCTTCGAAAATGATAAGAGAATGCTAGAGCAATTCGGGCATTTATAAATTAGAATTTATTATTGAAATTTTCAGAAATGATAAAAAGAAAGCGTTCAAAATTTTTTGAACGCTTTTTTATTTTTAAGATTTTTTGAACCAATTTTTTGCTCTGTTGTAATCTAAGAAATAGGTAATTCTGAGCGAAATATTGTTAATCATAGGTTCATTAAACAATCGGTCAAAATTATCTCTCATGCTTAATCTGGCTACATCTAAGAAATTCTGAGCTTGATTTCTATACAGTAAAGTCAGCTGTGAACCTGGCGCAAACCACCAACTGTAACGTAAATCTAGATTCCATGAATTGAAAGTTCCATCTTTGTTTTCTGCGAAACTAGTGTCAGGATTAAGTTCTCCATTATCTTTTAACGTGTAAAATTGTCTGTAAGCAACTTCTGAAAAATAATGACGGAAAGTAAGATTAATCGCCATTTTTTCATTAAATGTATATTGAGAAGAAACACTATTTTCTACAGAATTTCTTAATCTTCGGCCAATGAAAATATTCGTGTCGTCTTTTCCTACAAATCCAGTTTCATTATTGAAATTAGCATAATTTAAAGTGTGGAAAATAGAGAAATGGTCATTAAATCTATATCGGGTATTGATTTCGGACATGTACGTAATTCTCTTGTCTTCATTGTATTTATAAAATTCTACATAACCACCGATTTTGAATTTTTTTCTTTCGTCTGTATTGGCAAAAACCCATGGATTATACATTGCCGGAATGAAAAGATATTTTCCGAAGGTTCTCGGTTCGTAAATATCATTGGTTCCAAGTGGTTTTACCATCAATCCACCTCCGAAATTGAAAAACTTTTTATTGGTAATTTGTAAATTTTGGTGAATCACGAAATCTGCAAATAAATCGGTTTCTAATCTTCTGTTATTGTTTACTCTAAGGCTGTAATTCAATTGATTGATATTGCCTTTTGGTTGCAAATAACGGTAATTGTAATTCGCACTATAATTCACATAATTGGTCTGTCCAGTAAATCCAAGGTCGTTAATATCATAATTTTTATCTCTCAAGAAAACTTCTGCGCCGAATTGATGCCCTTTAATAATTTGGTTAAAACCAGCATTTCCTTCGAAACCGAATTTTTGTTTTTGATTTTCGAAAACCCAACTTCCCTCTGTAGAACCGAATACCGAAAATGTATTTTTCTTATTGGTTAAGTCTAGGAAAACTCCAGTTGCATTGGCATCTCTGAAATCTCCGCTTCTCATCACACTTGTATTAATTAGGGAAACCGAAGAATTTTCACGAAATCTTTGGTCTAAAACAAAGACATTATAGTTCGCCAAAGGTTCTGTTACTTCTTTTCTGATTTCGCCAGTATTGATATTTCTGATGGAAGCTTCCGTTTTTTCGGTAATGGCATTGAAAAATCCAATTCCTAATCCTTTTTTTGTTCTTCCTGAAATTTTAGTAGCGTTAAAAAGTTTTACTTTTTCTGGATTTTCTGCAAATTCTTCATCGGCTGCAAGTTGAGGAAACTTACTTGGGAAACCACCAATTCTTCTGGAATAAAACATATTTCCTTTGTTGAAAAGTTCTGTTCCTTCATTGAAAAACGAACGCTGTTCACTGAATTGTTGTTCAAATGGTCCCAAATTTAAAACAGTAGCATCAAAATTGGTTTGACCAAAATCTGGAATTAAAGTAGTGTCTAATGTAAAAGCGTCGTTAATTCCGTATTTCACATCCATTCCACCATTGATGTTGGTAGTGGTTTTTCCGTCAAAATAATTTACATAACTCGAAAAATAAGGAAGGAATGACAATCTGGTAGGCGTTTGTATATTTTCTACACCGTTTAGAATTCCGTCATATAATAAGAAGCTTCCTTTTTGGTTATTCACATGATTCCATGTATAAGCGGTTTGCAATCGATTAATTTGTCTGAAAAAATTAATTCCCCACTGTTGTTTCTCGCTTTTAGGAAATCTCATCTCGAAATATGGGATTTTCATCTCAACTGACCAACCGTTTTCTAAAATTTTCACGCCAGAATACCAAATTCCATTCCACGAAAAATCTTCCCCATTTTGATTGGTGATTTTACTGTCTGCTTGTACACCTGCTGCAGTTACAAAGAGTTCTAAACTCTGTTGTTTATCATTGTATCCATTAATAAAAAGTACGAAGAAATCATCATTTCCTATATTGTCTCTTTCGGTGAGTTCTTTCCCGATTTTAGAAGGCTCTTTGTCATACATCATTGCAGAAACATAAATCCCGGTATCGTCATAAGCGACTTTTACTTCTGTTTTGAAATCAGGATTTTCAGCTTTGCCATTATTAGGTCTTAACTCTATAAAATCATTGGCAATAGGTGCGTTTTTCCAAATTTCATCATCTAAAATTCCATCAATCTTTGGCGCTTTTTCTACTCTTACCGCGTTGATGGTTTTCCGGGTAATGTTTTCGGTTTTTTCTTCTTGTGCCGAGGAAAAACCGACAAAAAGAAAAGTGAATAAGATGATGATTTGAACTTTCATGTATTTTTTATTTAAAGAAATTAGTTGCAAAAAATTTTCATTTGTTTCAATTAGAACAACTAATCTTTTAGTTTTATTACATTAAGTACAAAAAAATCCGACAATTTTTGTCGGATTTTATATTTCAAGAAATTTTATTTAGAAAAATTCAAAGGATATTTTACGTTGGCATATCCGTCTAAACTTGCTTTGAGAGAGCCTACTAAAAGTTCTGCTCTGATTTCTACGGGAACGTGGTTTTCGTCATTGGTGACCCACATCGTAACGCCTTCTTGAGATTTGAAAATTCTGCCACTCATCACATAAGGTTTGATTTTAAGACAAGAAATATCTCCAAATTTGGTGGTTTTGTTTTCTACAGCAACCACTTTTAACATAAAAGGATAAGATTCATCATCAATCCAAACATTCATTTTAATATTACTTCCAACTTTAAATTTAGATTTGTCCATGCTTCTAAGGTTGTAAAAAGAAGAAAGCATATCTTGAATTCCTCTCATTGTTTTAAAATTTTTAGAAGTTTGGTCTAATTTATTGGTTAGGGTAAGTGATTGATTATCATGGTTAAATTCGGTTTCATAATGTCTTCTGTAGCCACCTTCCGAAACGTTTCTCACGTAATAACTTGGCAATCCATTAGCGATATTAATGTAACTTTCATACACATCATCTACTTTGAAGAAAGCTCTTACAGCACCTGTACTTCTCCCAACTCCTGTCACTCTGTAATGAGGTTTTCCTTTATACGTGATTTGGTTGGTGGTAAGAGTAGCGGTTCCTGCATTTAAGAAACCATAATGTAACCTATACGAGAGCTTTTCACCACTTTTAATATTGTCAATTTGTGAAAAAACAGTGATTGAAATTAATAAAAATATAAAATTGAATATTTTTTTCATAATCGATTTTTAAATATTTATTTCTTCGCAAATTCTTTGCCAAAATTTTAAAGTGGCAATTTTACGCATAATCAGTATTGACAAATGTCATAAAAGTTACATAGGCCAAACCACAAAATTTGCTATATTTGCAAAAAATGAAAAGTTTTTATTCGTAATTCAAATTTACAATAAAAAATATATAAATGATAAATACAGATTTATTGATTATCGGAGCCGGACCAACCGGTCTTTTTGCTGTTTTTGAGGCAGGTTTACTTAAAATTAAATGTCACATCATAGATGCATTACCACAACCAGGCGGGCAATTGGCAGAACTTTATCCAAAGAAACCAATTTTTGATATTCCTGGCTATCCATCAGTGTTAGCAGGGGAATTGGTAGATAATTTAATGGAACAAATTAAACAGTTTGAGCCTGGATTTACTTTGGCAGAAACTGCAACTACTCTTAATAAATTAGAAGATGGAACGTTCGAAGTGATTACCAATAAAGGTACAGTTCACCGTGCAAAAGCTGTGGCAATTGCTGGTGGTTTAGGAACTTTCGAGCCGAGAAAACCTTTGATTGACAATATTGCAGACTACGAAGAAAAAGGAGTAGAATATTTTGTGAAAAATCCTGAACATTTCAGAGATAAAAATATTGTAATTGCTGGTGGCGGTGATTCTGCACTGGACTGGAGTATTTTCTTGTCTAATGTGGCAAAATCTGTTACGCTTATTCACCGTAGAAATGAGTTTAGAGGTGCTCTTGACTCTGTAGAAAAGGTACAAGAACTTAAAAACGCAGGTAAAATTAACTTAATCACGCCTGCAGAAGTAATTGGTCTAAAAGGTGATGGTCATATAGAAGCTATTACAGTAGATAAAGAAGGTGAAGTTTACGATTTAGCAACCGATTATTTTATTCCACTTTTTGGATTAACTCCTAAATTAGGTGATATTGCAAATTGGGGATTAGAAATTGAGAAAAATGCGATTGTGGTGAATAACGCTTTGGATTATCAAACCAATATTGAAGGCGTTTATGCAATTGGCGACGTGAATACTTATCCAGGAAAATTAAAATTAATTTTGTGTGGTTTCCACGAAGCAACTTTGATGTGTCAAAGTGTCTACAATAGAATGAATCCTGGTAGAAAATATGTCTTGAAATATACTACTGTAAGTGGAGTAGATGGTTTTGACGGAACCAGAAAAGAAGCTGAAAAAGCAGTAGTGAAGAAGATAGACTAAATTTTTAGTATTTGGTAGCTAGACTTTTTACCAATTACTAATTACCAACTACCAATTACCAAAATATAACTACTAAAATGTTAGACGTAAACATAAAAATTACAGATAGAAACGGAGTTACGCATGAAGTGGCAGCGCCTACAGATATGGCGATGAACTTGATGGAAATCGTGAAACTCTATGAATTAGCAGAAGAAGGAACGATTGGTGTTTGTGGAGGAATGGCAATGTGCGCTTCTTGTCAATGCTATGTAAAAAGTGACACTCCGCTTCCTGAAAAATCAGATGAAGAAGAAGCGATGCTTTCTGAAGCTTATAATGTGAAAGAAAATTCTAGATTAGGCTGTCAAATTCACATTACAGAAGATTTAGAAGGTCTGGAAGTAGAGTTGGCTCCTTATGAATAAGGAAATTCAAAAATAAAAGAGACAAGTTATGACTTGTTCATCAAAATCATGAAGACGCAACTCAGTTGCGTCTTTTTGTTTTCAAAAATTAAATTATCTTTGGGTTTTAAGAACTTAATTATGAAAAAGTATTTTATTCTCATTATTATTTTTAGTTGTTTTTCAAAATCTTTTTCTCAAAAATTTGAAAAATTAACTCCTGAAAGTTTAGTTAATCAGCAGTTAGTTGCCTATAATGCTAGAGATATAGATGCTTTTTTATCTCCGTATTCCGATGATGTGGAACTTTATGCTTTTCCTGATAAATTAATAGGAAAAGGTAAAGATTTGATGCGAAAACAGTATAGTGAAATGTTTAAAAATGTCACGAATCTACATTGCGAAATAAAAAACAGAACTATTCTAGGGGATACTATAATTGATCATGAAGTAGTAACAGGTTTTGGTCCACAGAAATTAGAAGCCATCGCAATTTATGAAGTTAAAAATGATAAGATTATCAAAGTTTACTTTATACAATAAAAAAAACTCTCAATATTGAGAGTTTTTTTATTTCTAATTCTTCACAGGAATATTTTTCAAGATTTCTTGTAAATATTTCCAGAATTTTTGTGCTGAAGGAATATTTGCTCTTTCGTCTGGAGAATGCGCTCCTCTAATCGTAGGTCCGAAACTTACCATTTCCATTTTAGGATAATTCGCTCCAATAATTCCGCATTCTAAACCAGCATGACAAGCTACAACGTGAGGTTTTGCTCCGAAGTCCTTTTCATAAATTTCTGTCATAATTTTAATGATTTCTGCACCTGGTTTTGGTTTCCAACCTGGATATGAACCCGAAAAGTCAACTTGCATTCCTGCCAGTTCAAAAACAGATTTCAGTTGTTCGGCAACAGTCATTTTGGTAGATTCTACCGAAGAACGAGTAAGGTTTAAGATTTTTAAACCACCGTTTTTCAGTTCTACTCTTGCAATATTATTAGATGCTTCTACTAAATCTTCAACGTCTGGAGACATTCTGTAAACACCATTGTGAGCAGATTTTAAAGCTAAAATAATTTTTTTAGAGTCTTCAACAGAAAGTCCGTTCTCTGTATTTTCAGCGGTAGCGAAATTGATTTCTAAATCTTTTTCAACCGAAGCAAATTCTTCTAAAATTTCAGATTTAAGAGTTTCTAATTTCTGTAAATATTCAGAAGCATTGTTTAGGGCAACTAAAGCGTGAGCTTCTCTAGGAATAGCGTTTCTCAATCCGCCTCCGTCAATAGAAATCAATTGAATTTCGTTTGAAATGCCTGTATAAAGTAATCTTCCGAGAATTACATTAGAGTTGCCAAAACCTTTATGAATATCCATTCCAGAGTGGCCACCTTGTAAACCTTTGATTTCAATTTTTACAAAATTTGAAGAAGTAGAGGTCAGAGTATAGTTTGCAGAAGCTGTTACATCGATTCCACCAGCACAACCTATATCTATTTCGTCATCTTCTTCTGTATCTAGATTTAATAAAATTTCGCCCGTTAATTGACCAGGTTTTAAACCAAGCGCACCCGTCATTCCCGTTTCTTCATCTATCGTAAAAAGCGCTTCAATCGCAGGATGAGCAATGTCTGTACTTTCTAAAATACTCATAATGGCTGCAACGCCAAGTCCATTATCTGCGCCTAAAGTGGTTCCTTTTGCTTTTACCCAGTCTCCGTCTACATACATTTCGATTCCTTGCGTATCAAAATCGAAATCTACATTATTATTTTTCTGACAAACCATGTCCAGGTGAGATTGTAAAACCACAGTTTGACGGTTTTCCATTCCTGCGGTTGCTGGTTTTTTGATGATGACGTTTCCAACTTCGTCTACAGAAGTGGGTAAACCAAGATTTTCGCCAAAATTTTTAATAAAAGCGATTACTCTTTCTTCCTTTTTAGAAGGACGTGGAACGGCATTAAGCGCCGCGAAGTTTTTCCAAATATTTTGAGGTTCTAAATGGGTAATTGACATATAAAATGATTTCTTACAAAGATAATGAATCGTGAAAATGTAAACATAAAAAAACCTGCAAAATGCAGGCTTTTCTTTTATTTTTTAGCAAGTAAATCTACTTGTTCGTAAATTTTTTTCTTGTATTGTTCTAATTCTTCGCCGTATTTTTCTAAAAATAATCGAGCGCTCATTCCATAAACTGCTTTGTTAATGGTAGTAAAGTCTTTTTCGTTTTGCTTCATTAGCGTTTGATAATCTTCTGAAGAAAGTTCTGCTTTCTTTGACTTAATGTATTTTCTGATGTCAAAATAATATTTGCTAATTTCTAAATCTGCTTCATTGTTTTTAAACGAAGCATCATTCATGGTAAAATAGCTTTGATAATTATCGCTATCTCTTTTTACATTGTTAGAAGAATTTTGTTGCGCAAAAGAAAGTACAGAAACTATCATTGCTGAAAGTAATATTAGCTTTTTCATAATTTTTTGATTTTATCAAAGATAATAAATATTTTTTGATTTGATGTTAACCTTTTGCTCTTTCTAATAAAACCATCATCATTAGGCTTAAAACAACTAAAGTTTCATCTTCATCTGCAATGTCATTAAGTTGGTCTAACTGAAATTTTCTACCAAAAAATGAAGGCATTTTCTTCAAACGGTAAATTTCCTTTCCATTATTATCATGAATGATATAAGTAGGATTGAAAAAATAACCTGTAAAAATTCCCAAAATTGGAATTTCGGTAAAGAATCCGTCTATAATTTTTACCCAAGCGTTTTCTTCCTGAACTTTATATTTTGGGTTGTCAAAAGCATCCATTACAAAATAAGTAGCCTTCCAAATAGAACGCATTCCTTTTCTGGCGATTTTTCCTAAATTCTTTCCAGTATGATCTGTTATGGCGTAACTTGCGTTAAAATCTATCCATTGATTGGCTCTTATTCTGAAATTTTCCTGCGTTCTGCTTTCGTTATTGTAAACAACTACATCTTCTTTCAGTTTGAATAATTTTTGACGAACATAAGCCAAAGAATTTCCGTTTTTATCAGAAATATTGAAATCACTCGCCAATGTAGAAATTTTGAATTTTAAAAATAGAGGATACTGAAGATTTTGCATAGAAATTTATTTTTGATAAAGATAATTTTAAATTTTCAAATTTTCAGATTTTCAAATTAAAAAGTACATTTGTATAATGAATTTTCCCAGTAAAGTTTTAGAAAAAGCCGTAGAAGAAATTTCTAGTTTGCCCGGAATTGGTAAAAAATCTGCATTGAGACTTGCTTTGCATTTGCTTCGCGTTCCAGAATCTCAAGGAATGGCACTAGGTAAAGCCATCCAAAAATTGGTAACGGACATTAAATATTGTCAGGAATGTCATAATTTTTCAGATGAAGATATTTGCGAAATTTGCAGTAATCATAAGAGAAATGATGAGGTTTTGTGCATTGTAGAAGATGTAAGAGATGTCATGGCGATAGAAAATACGGCTAAATTTAATGGTAAATATTTGGTTTTGGGTGGTAAAATTTCACCTATGGAAGGAATTGGACCGCATCAATTGAATATTTCTTCCATTGAAAGAAAACTGAATGAAGGAAAAGTAAAAGAATTGATTTTTGCGCTTTCTGCAACCATGGAAGGAGATACCACAGCGTATTATTTATACAAAAAATTCAAAGGATTTCCGGTGACTTTTTCTACCATTGCTCGTGGAATTTCCGTGGGTGATGAACTGGAATATGCAGACGAAATCTCTTTGGGAAGAAGTATTGTGAACAGATTGCCTTACAACGAAAAAATGTAATTTTTATAAAAATTTCACTGCATGATTTCTGTAATTATTCCTCTTTACAACGCCGAAAATACCATTCTAGCTGCACTAGATTCGGTGAAAAATCAAGAAGGGGATTTTGATTTTGAAATTTTGGTAATCAATGACGGTTCTACCGATAAAAGCGCTGTAAAAGTTCAACAATTCATTGATGAAAATCCTCAGTTAAAGATTCAATTGATTCATCAGTATAACAAAGGTGTTTCTTCGGCTAGAAATGTAGGTTTGAGATTGGCTAAAGGAGAATGGATTGCATTTTTAGATTCGGATGATGTTTGGTTGTCTCATAAAACCAAAGTAATGATGAAGATTTTAGCAAAAAATTCTGAAATTGATTTTCTAGCTTCGTTTAGAAATAATGAATGTATAGGATTTCCTTATCAATATGACCATCAAAACCTTACAGAAATTACCTTGAGGAAGTTTCTTATTAGAAATATTGGTCAAACTTCTACTGTTATTTTCCGAAGAAAAGTATTAGAAAATACAGGCTATTTTGATGAACATCAAAGATTTGCAGAAGACGCGAATTATTGGCTTAGAATTTCTGAAAAAAATAAAATGTTCGTTTTAGGAGAAAGTTTAGTGATTACAGGTTCAGGGAAGAAATCTTTCGGAGAATCAGGACTTTCGGGAAATCTTCCAGCAATGGAAAAAGGTTTTCAGAAAAATCTTAAAGAAATGCTTCAGCGAAAAAGAATTTCTGCAATAGAATATTTCTTTTTCTATTTGTTTTTGAAGTTAAAATATATCATCAGAATTATAAGAGCGAGAATATAATGAAACTTTCCATCATCATATTGAATTATAATGTTACGCAATGGTTAAGGAATTGTCTTTTATCTATTGAAAAACATGTGCATGATATAGATTATGAGGCAATTGTGATTGATAATCAATCACCTGATTCTTCATGGAAAGATTTAATAATGGAGTTTCCTACAGTTAATTTTATAGAAAATTCATCCAATGAAGGTTTTGCTAAAGCCAATAATAAAGCTGTAAACACTGCAAAAGGTGAGTATATTTTATTGCTCAATCCAGACACAGAACTAGAAGGAAACTACATGCGTGAAATTGTGGATTTTGCAGAAGCTCAAGAAAATTTGGGTTGTCTTGGCGTGAGATTTCATGATTTGCATGGTGATTTTTTACCAGAATGCAAGCGTTCTGTTCCTGATGTGTTTAATTCCTTTGAAAAATTATTTTCACCATTTCAATCGAATCAGTCTTCCAAGAAAAACTATTACCGAAACGATATTGCAGAAACAGAAATTGCCCCAGTTGAAGTCATTACAGGTGCTTTTTTATTGATGAAAAGAAAATTGTATTTGGGAATTGGCGGTTTAGATGAATCGTATTTTATGTACGGAGAAGATATAGATCTGTGCTACACCTTGTTGAAAAAAGGTTATCAGAATTGGTATTACGGCAAACATTCTATTTTGCACATCAAAGGGGAAAGCACGGTAAAAGATGAAAAATACCTTTCTAATTTTTACGGAGCCATGCAGATTTTCATTGAGAAATATTACAAGAAACAATCACCGTTGCAATATCAGTTTTTAAAATTTGGACTGAAAGTTCGACACTTTATTGCAAAGCTTCAACTCAAATAAAAAAGCGATTCAGAATTTCTGAATCGCTTTTTAAATATCGTAAATAATAAATTATTTCGTAGCAGTTGGTTTTTGAACCGGAGCTTGTGGAGCTGATTGAGCAGGAGCTTTAGCTTCTTTTTTCTCTGGAGCATTTACGTCTTTAATTTGTACGCTTGGTTTTGCAGTAAGCACTACGCTTAAGAAAATCAATGAAACAATGATAATCGCTAATACCCAAGTTGCTTTTTCCATAAAATCATTCGTTCTCTGTACGCCGAATTGTGCAGAAGAACCGCCAAACGTAGCAGATAAACCTCCACCTTTTGGGTTTTGTGCCATTACAATAATAACTAATAAAACACAAGCTATGATGATTAACACCATGAAAAGACTAAATATAGTACTCATCTTATATTAAAATTTTTGAGTTGCAAATGTAGTGATTATTTTTATAAAATTTGTAAAATATTATAAATTAATTTGTTGGTAAAGGTGCACCAACTGGAATATCACATCTGTGACCAGGTTGTCCGTGTGCAGGATTCATTCCAGCTACTACACTTGTAGAAGAGGTATTGTTTTGTGGTACAGCAATTGGAGCAGCGTTAGTGGTTTGATTATCAGTGGTTTTTAACGTTTTAGTTTCAGCTTTTTTAGAATTTAGTGGAGCGCCAACTGGAATATCACATCTGTGATTCGGTTGTCCGTGTGGTGGATTCATTCCCGGTGCAGTTTGTTGTGCCTGGTTGACTGAATTGGTGGCAACAGGCGCAGAGTTGTTCATTGTGATAGGCGCAGAATTTTGTGCACTTGTCACATTTGATGAATCCGAAGCACTTTTTTGCTCATAAGAAGCCAATTCAGGAGAAAGGGTTTCAGGAGTTTCATTTTTTTTCTGACAAGAAACCAAACCGAACGCTATTAGAACTAAAGATATTTTTTTCATATTTTTATTTAAATCAAGACGTTAATATTAATTGGATAACTTTTAGTGGTAAATCTAAGTAAAATTTAGAACTAAATTTTAGAAATTCTATTGGGAGTGTTATTAATTGTTTAACCTCGAATTTTGCAAAACCTATTTTTAGTCATTTTCTATTATAGCTGTAACCATAAGGCATTCTAAGCTATATCTTCTATAGAATTTCATAAAAGCCATATATAAAATGTAAGCAGTTGTAGTGCTTAATAGTGTTATCATTAATAGATTACTAGAATAATTGGTTACTATTTCAAATAAATATTTATAAAAAAAGTAAGAAGAAAGGCAAGAAAATATAAAGCATAATGTTCTGGTAAAGCCATATAGTGCTACGTAATTACTTAATTTTTGTTGATGATTTTTTGAATTTTCATAAGCATAATGATAAAGGATTCGGTGAAAATCAAAGTTGTTTAATATTCCTTCATTATTTTTATAATCATGCATTTCTTCATATCCTATTTTACTAAGTAATTTATTGGCTTTAAATACAATTAAGTCTGCTAATGACTTATCAACGGATTGCTTGAAAAATTTTTCAAAATTCAATTGACTTCCTAAGATATAATCAAAAATAATAAGTGGGAAAAACAATATTATTAAAATTATTCGCCAAGCAAAATCAGTACATTTTTTTGCGCTTTTCCAAAATGTTTTTTGTGCAATACCTAAGATATATTTTGAAGGAAATCCATATTTCCATATTGTATATCTTTCAATTGTTATTGATGATAAAAAACTTACAATGTGACCGACAACATAAGAAAATATAACAAATAAGGTTACAGAATCTAACGATGTGTCAAAATTTTTCGAGGTATTAATAAAAACGTCAAAGTTTTTAAATTCTAAAATTTTATTAAAATTTAATAGAATAAAAAAGCAAACAGATCCAGGAATAAAGTATCCTAAAAAATCGTAAAGGGAGAACGGATTTTGTTTTATCATTTTTGTGGTATTAGTTTTTAAAAAATTGCATATAAAACTCAAATATAAAAAAGTTATTTAGATAAACAAATAACTAGATTTTCAATTCCTAACCATTACTTTTATGATTATCAATTCAAAATCATCACCCAACCCAACCCAAAGCAATGTCAAAGGAAAGTTAAAGGAATGTATAAGGAAAGGGTAATGAATGTCTGTAAAATATTCATTTGGGTTGCACTTTAATTGCGATATACTTGCAGGATAAAGGCAGGATAGTTGCTTGTTTTATGGTATATAAATCGATGGTCTCTCATTCTATTAAAATAATTTCCAACTCCCATCTTCCAAACTCCATCTTCCAACTCCCAACAAATTTTCATAAATTCGCAGCAGAAAAATTTGCAGTAAAATATGGATTATTTGAAAGGATTAAACGAACCTCAGTATGAAGCAGTTACCACTTTGCATGGGCCATTGATGGTTTTGGCAGGAGCAGGTTCTGGTAAAACGAGAGTTCTTACGATGAGAATTGCACATTTAATTACCAACGGAATTGATCCTTTTAATATTTTGGCGCTTACTTTTACCAATAAAGCGGCCAAAGAAATGAAACTGCGTATTGCAAAAGTAGTAGGAGAAGGAAATGCCAAATCTCTTTGGATGGGAACTTTCCACTCGGTTTTTGCTAGAATTCTGAGAAGCGAAGCGCATTATCTCGGCTTTCCTTCTAATTTTACAATTTATGACACTCAAGATTCTCTCAATGTTCTCAAAAAAGTCTTGAAAGACCTCAATATTGACCAAGAATTATACAAACCTAAAAAAGTTCAAGCTAGAATTTCTAGCTATAAGAACAATCTCATCACGGTTCGTGCCTATCAGAATAATCCAGAATTAATCGAAGCAGACGAACGTGCCAACATGAAATACATTGGCAAAATCTACGAGAAATATGTAGAGCAGTGTTTCAGAAATGGCGCGATGGATTTTGATGATTTACTATTGAGGACCAATGAATTATTGACCAGATTTCCAGAGGTTTTAGCCAAATATCAAGACCGTTTCAGATATATTTTGGTAGATGAGTACCAAGATACCAACCATTCTCAATATTTAATTGTAAAAGCACTTTCTTCAAAATTTGAAAATATTTGTGTGGTAGGAGATGATGCACAGTCCATTTACTCTTTCCGTGGTGCGAATATTTACAATATCCTGAACTTCAAGAAAGATTATCCAGATGCAAAAACCGTTTCTCTGGAGCAAAACTACCGTTCTACACAGAATATTGTCAACGCTGCGAATGTAGTCATTGCCAAAAACAAAGAACAGTTCAAGAAAAATGTATTCAGTGATAATGAAGTTGGCGATAAAATAAAGGTTTTCAGAGCGCTTTCAGATGCAGACGAAGCCAATTTTGTGGCGAATAACATTTGGGAACAGCATAATGCAAACCAAAGAAAATTTACAGATTTTGCCATTCTTTACAGGACCAATTCCCAAACCAGAGCTTTTGAAGATGCACTGAGACGTAAAAATATTCCGTACAGAGTTTATGGCGGTTTAAGTTTCTACCAAAGAAAAGAAATTAAGGATTTGGTGGCGTATTTAAGACTTTTGGTCAATGAAAATGATAGCGAAGCTTTGCTAAGAGTCATCAATTATCCCACTCGTGGAATTGGAGAAACGACTCAGAATAAATTGATTGTTTTTGCAGATTCACAAAATGTGAGTTTGGCAAACGTTTTAGATAATTTGGGAATTTATGCACCACATTTAGGTTTTAACAATGGCGTGATTTCTAAATTAGCAGATTTCTGGAGCATGATTAAAGCCTTCCAAGTGATGCTAAAAACCGAAAATGTGTACACCGTTGCGATGGAAGTTGCCCAAAGAAGTGGTTTAATCAAGTTTTTGAAAGACGACCAAACTCCTGAAGGAATTTCTAGAGTAGAAAACGTGCAAGAACTCATGAACTCTATGCAAGGTTTCATAGAGGAGCAACAACAGTTAGAAGACGGTGACCCAAGTTTATCTAATTTCCTAGAAAATATCGCGCTTTCTACAGATCAAGATAAGAAATCTGAAAACGAAGACCAGGTTTCTTTGATGACGATTCACTTGTCAAAAGGATTGGAGTTTCCAGTAGTTCATTTGGTAGGTTTAGAAGAAAATTTGTTCCCAAGTTTTATGAGTTCTTCCACGCGTGAAGAGCTGGAAGAAGAGCGAAGATTGTTCTACGTAGCTTTAACCAGAGCCGAAAAACAGGTATTCTTTTCTTATGCCATTTCCAGATTTCAATGGGGAAAAATTACAGATGCTGAACCTTCCAGATTCTTAAGCGAAGTAGACGAAGAGTATATAGAATTCTTAAATCCAGCCGTAGAAAGCAGATTTGTGAATAAATCTGGGTTAAGTTCTGATATTTTTGGAGATAATTCTTTTGAGCCGAGAACTTTCAAAAAAATTGAAAAGAAGAAACTTTCTTCTTCTGAACCTGAATCTTTGCCTTTACCTAAAAAATTAAAACCGGTTGCTTCAGCAAAAATCATCAATCCAAGTGGAAATTCTTCTCAAGATATTGAAGTAGGAGACAGAGTTCGTCATGATAGATTTGGAGTAGGAGAGGTAGTTTTTCTTGATGGAACAGACCCAGAAAATATTAAAGCTAAAGTGAAATTTGTAACAGAAGGAGAAAAAAATCTAATCCTGAAATTTGCAAAATTGACGAAACTATAAACGCAAAAACGTGCAAATAAGCGCGTTTTTTATTTTTAATCAAATTCAATTTCTACTATGAAAAAGTTATGGGTATTTTTATTTTTCATCTTTTTTTCAATGCAATTATTTGCGCAAAATAAAGATTATCAAACGATTACGAATATTCATTATTATAATGAATCTGTCAATAAATCAGATGTTTACATCAATGAACGTTGTGTTTTAGATGTTTATATTCCTAAAAATGTGAAGAATTTTTCTACAGTGATTTGGTTTCACGGTGGTGGATTAACTGGCGGAAATAAAGAAATTCCTAAATATTTGCAGGAGAAAGGAATTGCGGTTATAGGCGTTAATTACAGACTTTCACCTCATGTAAATGCAGCGAAAGCAATTGAAGATGCAGCAGCGGCAACTGCTTGGGTTTTTAAAAATATTAAAAATTATGGTGGTGATGAAAATTTAATTTTTATCTCAGGACATTCTGCAGGTGGTTATTTGGCGAGCATGGTTGCGCTTAACAAAGAGTACCTTGCAAAATACAATCTAGATGCTAATCGATTGGCAGGAATTATTCCTTTTAGCGGACATACTATCACACATTTTACCATCAGAAAAGAAAAAGGTTTTCCAGAATATAAACCGCTAATTGATGAATTTGCACCGCTGTATTTTGTAAGAGCCGATGCGCCACCTATGTTGTTAATTACTGGTGACAGAGAATTAGAATTATTAGGTAGATACGAAGAAAACGCTTATATGCAAAGAATGATGAAACTAGCTGGTCATCAACAAACTACCTTATATGAATTGCAAGGTTTTGACCACGGAGGAATGGCTGAACCAGCTTTTCCATTGCTTTTAAAAGAAGTAAAAAGAATAGAAAAACTGAAAGAAGTAAAGTGAAATAAATTTTTATTTCACCAATTCTTCAAATAATCGTTCAAAAGTTTTGTCCAAATCTTTAGATTTGCCAGGATGAGGTCTTGAGGTTTGAATGACTGCGCTTCTTACTGCAGTGAGCCAACGAAAACGTTCAGGAATATCTAGCAAAGCAATTGGTCCGCCTTCTTTTTCGCCTTTGGCAACTTTTTGAAAGTTTTCCAGATTTTTAAAAACTTCATCGTAGTCTAATTTGCTGTGCATCAGTTGGAATTTATCTTTGCAGAGATAAAATTCTACTCTTATGTATTTCTCTTTCTTAGAAAACATCACCAATCCTATGTTGAAAAATTCTTCTCTTTCAACTTTCGGAACAAGTCTTATGACTGCGTATTCGTAAATTTTATCCTCTTGCATTTTTGGCTTCGTTTAAAAAGATTTCTGAATGTTCTAATCTGGTTTTCAAGAAATTAAAATAAATTTCTCGTATTTCTTCTGGCGATTCATCGGCGTCATTCCATTGCAACCAATCTTCAGGAATTAAATTCACAATCGCTTTGAAAACTTCATCATTTAAAACCGATTTTGCAAAAGTATCTGCTTCGTCTAATTTGCTGGCTTGAGGAAGCAAAACGTGATCTTTTACATATTTGAAAGGTGTTTTCGCAGCTGCATCAAAATTTTGCCAAGAGTGATGGAAGTAAAAAGAAGCCCCATTATCAATCACCCAAAGTTCTTTGTGCCACCAAAGCAAATTGGTATTCTTGAAAGTACGGTCGATATTGGTAATAAACGCATCGAGCCAAACAATTTTAGAAGCCAAAAGCGCATCTATTTTCATACTTGGATCGTATGCAATAGCTCCAGAAAGATAATGCAAACCTAAGTTTAAACCTTCTGAAAATTTTAATAAATCCTGAATTTCTTCATCGGCTTCTGTTCTCCCGAAATCTACATCCAGATTCGCAAAAACCAATTCTGGAATTTTCAAACCTAGAATTTCAGCGATTTTTCCGCCCAAAAGTTCAGAGATCAGCATTTTAACACCGTGACCAGCGCCTCGGAATTTCAAAACGTATTTAAAATCATCATCCGCTTCTGCTAATGCAGGCAAACTTCCACCTTCACGCAGCGGAAGAATGTAACGCATTACCGTAACGTTCCTTAAATTCAAATCTTTCATTGAGTCAAAAATACGATTAAATTTAAAATTTCTCAAAAATAAAAACTTCAATCCCAACTTCTCACAAATTTCTTCCAACTTCTGACTTCCGACTTCTGACTTTTCCCTATCTTTGTTTTTATGACAAATTCTGACAAAAGACTTTTTCTCATCGATGCTTATGCGATGATTTTCCGCGGTTATTACGCCCTGATTAGAAATCCTAGATTAACTTCTAAAGGTTTTGATACGTCTGCTATTTTTGGATTTACCAATTCATTAATTGAGTTGATTAGAAGAGAAAAACCTACACATTTGGCTGTGGTTTTTGATGTAGGAAAAGAAAATGTGAGAACCGCAGATTTTACAGAATACAAAGCCAACAGAAGTGACACTCCAGAAGCGATTAAAAACGCAGTTCCATACATTCACAGGATTTTAGAAGCCATGCATATCCCAATTTTGGGAGTAGAAGGTTATGAAGCAGATGACGTGATAGGAACCATTGCCAATAAAGCCGAAAAAGAGGGTTACAGCACATTTATGGTAACGCCGGATAAGGATTTTGCACAGTTGGTTACCGACAAAATTAAAATCTATAAACCAGGTTTAAAAGGTGGTGATGTAGAAATTTTAGGAGTGGAAGAAGTTAAAGCCAAATACGAAATTGAAGACCCAAAACAAGTCATCGATTTTCTAGCAATGATGGGAGATGCGGTGGATAATATTCCAGGATTGGAAGGAGTGGGTGAGAAAACAGCCATGAAATTTTTGAAAGAATTTGGCAGTATAGAAAATCTTTTGGCAAACACTTCTCAACTGAAAGGAAAACTGAAAGAAAAAGTAGAAAACTCTGAAGAAAGAGGGATTTTGTCAAAAAAATTGGCAACGATTATTTGTGATGTTCCCGTTGAATTTCACCAAGAGCAATACGATTTAGATATTCCAGATTTCGAAAAAGTTCGTGAGATTTTTGACGAAATAGAATTCAGAAGGTTGTATGAAAATCTGTACAGAGCATTTCATAATGAGCAATCAGCAATCAGCAATCAGCAATCAGCGAATGAAAGTGATTCAAAACCAGTCTCGCAGAAAGCGGAAAGCGGAAAGCAGAATGCTCTACAATTAGACCTTTTCGCAGATTTCGAAGCGCTAGAACAATCTACTTCTACTACGCTCAATATCGAAACTACGGATAAAATGTATCAATATATCGATACCGAAAAAGCTCAGAAAATTTTAGTTAAAAATCTTTTGGCTCAAAAAGTAGTTTGTTTTGATACAGAAACTACTTCGCTTAATGAAATGGAAACTGAACTCATTGGGATGAGTTTCTGTTACAGAAAAGGACTGGCTTATTACATTCCGATTTCTGAAAACCAAGAAGAAGCAAAGAAAACGTTAGAAATTTTCCGTCCGTTTTTTGAAAAAAAAGAAATTTTAAAAATCGCTCACAATCTTAAATTCGATTATAAAGTTCTGAAACATTACGGTGTGGAAGTAGAAGGAGCGATTTTTGACACCATGATTGCCCATTATCTTCTAAATCCAGATGGAAGACACGGAATGGATTATCTTTCAGAGATTTACCTGAATTATAAACCTGTTTCTATTGAAAGTTTGATTGGCAAGAAAGGCAAAAACCAAGGAACTTTGCGTGATGTTTCGCTAGAAGAACAAACCAATTACGCTGCGGAAGATGCAGATGTAACGTTTCAACTCTACGAAATTTTTGCGCCTCAACTGAAAAAAGAAGGAGTAGAAGATTTGTTTTACCACATCGAAATGCCATTAATGCGCGTTTTAGCAAAAATGGAATTTGCTGGAATTTCTTTAGACGAAAATTGGTTGATTCAAGAAAGTAAGGATTTAGAAAACGACTTGAAAAACCTTGAAACCAAAATTTTTGAACTCTGTGGCGAAGAATTTAACATGAATTCTCCGAAACAACTCGGCGAAATTTTATTCGAAAAGTTAAAATTAGACCCGAAAGCGAAAAAGACCAAAACTGGTCAATACGCTACTTCGGAAGATATTTTGCAGAAATTGGCTTCTAAACATGAGATTATACAATACATTTTAGAATACAGAACCTACCAAAAATTGAAATCAACGTATGTAGACGCATTGCCGAATCAGATTGATAAAGACACGAAAAGAGTACATACCAATTTCTCGCAAACTACTGCTGCTACAGGAAGATTGGCTTCTCTAAACCCAAATTTACAGAACATTCCGATTAGAACTTTACGTGGTCAACAAATTCGTGGAGCTTTCGTAGCAGATGAAGGAAACAAACTTATTTCTGCCGATTATTCTCAGATAGAATTGCGCTTGATTGCTGAAATTTCTGGAGAAGAAAATATGATAAAAGCCTTCCAAAATGGCGAAGATATTCACGCTTCTACAGCAGCAAAATTATTTAAAATTCCAATCGAAGAAGTGACGAAAACTCAGCGTTCACAAGCTAAAACTGTGAACTTTGGAATTATTTATGGTCAAGGTGCTTTTGCTTTGGCAGAGCAAACTGGACTTTCACGAACGGAAGCGAAACAACTCATTGATTCTTATTACGAAACCTATCCTAACTTGAAAGAATTTATGGCAGAACAAGTTGCGAAAGCCAGAAAATTAGGATATGTAGAAACAATTTTGGGCAGAAAACGTCATTTGCAAGACATCAATTCTAATAATTTTGTGGTAAAAGGTCACGCTGAAAGAAATGCTGTAAACGCACCGATTCAAGGTTCTGCTGCAGATATTATCAAATTGGCGATGATTAAAATTCAGGAAGTTCTAGAACAGGAACATCTGAAAACCAAAATGCTCTTGCAAGTGCATGACGAATTGGTTTTTGAAGCACCAGAAAACGAAGTAGAAACCGCCAAAAAACTGATTAAAGAAAATATGGAAAATGCCTACAAAACTGAAGTTCCTTTATTGGTGGAAGTTGGCGTGGGTGAAAATTGGCTGGAAGCGCATTGATTTTGAGTGGGAGAATGATAGAGTTAGAGAGTGGTAGAGTTGGAGAATTGGAGAAGTTGCTTTTCTAAAAAATCAAAATTTATTTTTAAAAAATTGCTTCGTAGAAGCAAAAGGTTTGTAGAAAAAATGTAGATTTTGAAAGGTAGTTCCGTAGGAACGATAGATTTTTAAGATTTGGAATTTATTCCAATAACAAGTATTGGTTTCAATAGGAACGGGCTTTAGCCCGTTTTCAAAATAAATAAAATTCAATTGGCTTTAGCCAAAATTTAAAATATTATGAAAATTTTTAAAACATTTTTTATTTTGATATTTACAACTGTTTCAATAATTAGTTGTGCTCAAAATGGAAATAAAGAAATAGAAAACCAGTTCATTGGTTTTACAAATGATTTTATTAATAAAAATTATGATTCTTACTTAAAAAAAATGAATCAAACTTTTTTTGAAAAAATTAAGAAGGAAGACTTTGTTACAATGATGAAAAGTTCTTATGAAAATCCAATGTTTTCAATAAAATCAGAACCAGTTATAATAAAATCAATTTCAAATATTGAGAAGATTGAAGATAATTATTATGCAGAAATTTCTTATTCGTCAAATATTGACTTTGAGTTAAATGATAATTTATCAGAAGAACAAAAAAAAACATTGAATCAAAAATTTTTAGAATCCTTTAATTTAGTTTATGGTGAAAAAAATGTCAAAAATGTGAAAGTAGGAAAAATCGAAATTGTTGCTCATAAAAAAGCAATTGCAAATTCTAATAATAATAAAGATTGGTATTTTTTAATTATGGAAAAAAGATATTATGAATATGTGAAAGATTTTTATCCTAAAGAAATAATTGATAAATACAAAGAATAATATTAAGCATAAATCCAAAAAAAAATATGAAAACAGTAGTTCTTTACGAAACCGCGCCAGATACAACTATGGAGAAAATGATGGAAGTTTTTCCTGCGCATCAAGCCAATGAAGAAATCTTTGTAAAAGCTGGAAAAATATTGGGAATTGGTCCATTTGCAATTCCGGGAGAAGGAGCGATGGCAATTTTTACAGACAGAGAATCTGCTGAAGAATTTGTAAAAGGCGATCCATTTGTAACCACAGGTTTGGTTTCGAAAGTAATCATCAAAGAATGGCATGACGAATTAATGTAATCCATGAAGTTTCTCATTGTAATTCCCGCTCACAACGAAGAAAAAAATATACTTCCGTGCTTAGAATCGCTGAAAAATCAGACGTTTCAGGATTTTAAATGCGTCATTGTGAACGACGGTTCTACCGATAAAACTCAAGAAATTGTAGAAAAATTTTTAGAAAATAATTTAAAATTTAGAATCTATAATCTAAAATTATCAAAGCACGAACCCGGCGCAAAAGTCGTGAGAACCTTCAATAAAGGTTTAGAAACCGAAAATTTACAAGAATACGACGTGGTTTGTAAATTCGATGCAGATATTATTTTCCCTGAAAATTATTTAGAAAAAATCAACGAAGTTTACGAGAAAAATCCAAACGCAGGAATGGTTTCTGGGTTGGTTTATATTAAAAAAGGCTTCGACTCCGCTCAGCCTGACAAAAAAGATTTTACAACTTCACAACTTTACGATTTCACCAATCAAAATGAATGGATTTTTGAAAATCTGTCTTCTAAAAATCACGTTCGTGGCCCTATAAAATCTTACCGAAAAGAAGTTTTCCAAAAAATGAATGGTTTGAGAGCGGTTCTTGGTTGGGATAATATAGATGTGATGCTTTGTAAAATGCACGGATTTGAAACGGTAACACTTCAAGAACTTTGGGTGAAACATCTTCGTCCAACTGCCTATAAATATAAATCTCAAAAAGCCCAGAAGTTGGGAGAATATTTCTACAATATTGGTCTTAATTTTCCATTAGCTGCCATTTCTTCCGCAAAATCTTCTTTGAAAAATAAATCGATTTCTGAGTTTTTTATCACCATGAAATCTTTTTTAAATCAAAAAAATGAAAGGATTTTAACCAATGAAGAAATTGCATTTATCAGAAATTTGCGTTGGAGTGAAATGTTTAAAAAAATTATGAAATCATAAAATATGAAAAATCTACAAATACTCTTTTTACTATTCTTCGGATTGTTTTCCGCACAAAAAAAAGCAGATTTAATTGTTTACAATGCTAAAATTTATACGGTAAATCAAAACTTTGAGATTGCTGAAGTCATGGCGATTTCCAAAGGAAAAATTGTAGCTATTGGAGGAAAAGAAATTCTAAAAAATTATACTGCAACTCAAAAAATTGATGCTCAAGGAAAGCCCGTTTATCCAGGTTTTATAGATGCGCATTGTCATTTTACAGGTTATGCTACAGACCGTTGGAAAAGTGATTTGGTTGGAACTAAATCTTGGGAAGAAATTGTAGAAAAAATCAAAAAATACAGCGAAACAGCTCCTAAATTTTGGTTGTATGGAAGAGGTTGGGATCAGAATGATTGGGAGGTAAAAGAATATCCAACCAAAGAAAAACTAGATGAATTGTTTCCTAATCGTCCGGTTTATTTAAAAAGAGTGGATGGTCACGCTGCCATTGCCAATCAAAAAGCTTTGGATTTGGCCAAAATTACAACCGAAACTAAAATTTTGGGTGGAGATATTGAACAAAAAAACGGAAAATTAACCGGGATTTTAGTTGATAATGCCATGGATTTGGTAGAAAAAGTGATTCCAGAGATTGAAGATGATTTAGCAATCAAATATTTCGGGGAGTTACAAAAAGAATGCTTTGCTTTCGGTTTAACTTCGCTTCATGATTGCGGGATTTCTGAACATACTTTGTCGCTTTTAGAAAAATCTCAACAGCAGAAAGTGTTGAAAATGAATGTTTTTGCACTTTTAAGTGACAATCCTGATTATTATGAAAAATGGACTAAAAAAGGTCGCTATACGAACGGAAAAATCACAGTTGGCGGTTTTAAAGTTTATGCAGACGGAGCTTTGGGAAGTAGAGGAGCATGTTTGTTAAGCGATTATCACGATAAACCGAAATGGAGAGGTTTTCTATTGAGCGAAAAATCACATTTTGAAAATTTAGCTAAAAAATTGGTTAAGAGTGATTTACAGATGTGTACTCACGCGATTGGTGATTCTGCCAACCGAGAAATTCTGAAAATTTATGGTGATGTTCTAAAAGGTAAAAATGATAAAAGATGGAGAATAGAACACGCGCAAATTGTAAATCCAAATGATTTTCAATATTTTGGAAAATATAATATTGTTCCGTCTGTTCAGCCAACTCACGCTACTTCTGATATGTATTGGGCGGAAGAAAGATTGGGAAGTGAACGCATAAAAACTGCGTATGCTTATCAAGATTTGTTGAAACAAAACGGTTGGGTTGCATTGGGAACTGATTTTCCTGTGGAAGACATCAATCCGTTTAAAACGTTTTTGGCTTCAGTTGCCAGAAAAGATGCACAGAATTATCCTGAAAATGGTTTCCAAAAAGAGAATGCTTTAACCAGAGAACAAACATTGCGTGGAATGACGATTTGGGCAGCAAAATCGGTTTTTCAAGAGAAAGAAAGAGGAAGTTTAGAAGTAGGAAAAAATGCAGATTTTATTATTTTGAACCAAGATTTAATGAATATTGATGAGAAAGATATTTTGAAAACGAATGTTTTAAAAACTTTCGTTGATGGAAAAATTGTTTTTATAGATTTGATTTATGATATAGAAAATTCTGCGCCAGGTTATCTTGATATTAAAAAACCAAAGATAATAGAAAATAAAAATCCGCAGATAAAATAAAATTAGAATTCTGAATTGAAAAAAATCGCATACATAGAACTCGATACTCACGCTGAAATTGCGCTGAATTTTATGGAATTAATGAATGATTCCACCTCGTTTTCTGTGGATTATTATTTCAGCGAAAAAATTCTGAGATTCTTCGGCTTCGCTCAGAATGACAAATTGCCTGAAAATATCAAAAAGGCAACTCCAGAAAATCTTATCCAACAACTATCAACCGACAACTATCAACTCATTATCATCGGAACGGCTCATCGCTATTTCAATGTTTTTGAGAAAGTTGCAGAAAAATTCAACACTTCGATTATTTGTCATAATTTGAATTTCGTGAAAGCTTCAAAATTGGATTTGTTGAGTTCTATTTTCAAAGAAGATTTTCAATTTCGTTTGAAATTATTGTTGAAAGAAGGTTTGTTGAGGAAATCAGAAGTTTACCAAAAAGCGAAAAATCTTTTGGTTTTAGATCAAACATTGAAGTGCAATGTCATTCTGAATGAAGCTCAGCATAATCAAATAAAAAGTGAAACTTTAAATGAAGATTACGAACGAAGTTCAGAAAAATCTTTTACATTCTTACCGATTTTTTACACCAAATTTTTAGAAAAACCTAAAAATGAAACTTATACTATTGTAGTTCCTGGAGAGGTTTCGCAGAAAAGGAGAGATTATTTCGAGTTAATAATTAAATTATTTAATCAACATTTAGAAAAAAATATAAATTTGATTTTATTAGGAAAAGCAAGAGGCAAAGAACTTTTTTTTGTGAAAGATGTTGAAGAACAATTATTTGAAAATATTTCCATCAAATATTTCACAGAGAAAGTTCCACAAGATGTTTTTGATGATTATATGCAAAAAGCAGATATTTTGTGGTGCCCAATTCAACAAGAAACGGAATTTTTCAGTCAAAAAGAAATTTACGGCTTTACCAAAATGAGTGGAAACATTGGCGATGCAATTAAATTCGGCAAGTTGGCTATTTTTCCAGAAAACTATCCTTCAAAATATTCCTTTATTGTTCCTGAAAAAGGAGGTTTGGAAGACTTTCTATTTACAAAAAAAGATGTAGATTTTTCGCAATTCAGCAAAGAAAAAGTCTTACAAGAGCTAGAAAAAACTATTTTTGCACTCTTATAATTCATCCATGAAATTTTACCAACTTCTTACAGAAGCGTCACAATATATCATTCCTCAGTTGTATAAACAGAGGTTTTTTAAGAAACAGAATCAACTTTCCCGCGAAAATATTATTTCTAGAAAAGTAGAGCCAGAATTGCTTTGGTTGACAAAATTTCTTCCGAAAGATGCTGTTTTTATAGATGTTGGTGCAAATGTGGGACATTTTATTTATCAATTAGAATATCATCTTTTTCCTCAAAATATTTATGCTTTTGAACCGAATAAATCTTTGAACAGAAGATTGAAAAGGCTATTTCCGAAGGTTAAATTGTTTTCGGTGGCTTTGTCAGACGAAAATACGGTGGCAGAATTTAAAATTCCAGTTTTGAAAGGTGAAAAAGTAAATTCCAGAGGAACTTTGCAGACGAATTTCAGAGAAGAAAATGAAGAAAAAACCATTATTCAAAAGGTGAAAGTGGTAAAACTAGATGATTTTAACCCAATTCAAAAATTAGAAAAAGTAGATTTCATCAAAATAGATGTAGAAGGAAACGAGATGAAAACGCTTTTCGGAGCGAAGGAAACGATTTTGAAATTTAAACCAACGGTAATGGTAGAAATGGAACAGCGTCATCACCAAGAACCTGTTTGGAACTTAATTTCTGAAGTGGAAAATTGGGGTTTCGAAGCGCATTATTTAGAAAGAAATACTTTTGAATTGAAAAGACTGACAGAAGAGTTTATCAAATCTCAAAATGCTATCTTTGTAAAAGATTACGAAAATTACATTAACAATATTATATTTATTGTAAAGTCGTAAAATCGTAAAGTTTTAAAATGGTTAAGATGTTTTTCCGACTCAATTATTTTATAGTTTCACGACTTTACAAATCAATAAATCAACAACTTAAAAAAGAATGAGCGTAGTAGCCAGACAAAGTTTTAAATATTCTATCATAGGATACCTCGGTTTTTTACTAGGAACTATTTCTGCTATTTTCATATTTCCGTTTGATATGGTTTTCTACGGGAAACTGCGTTTCGTTTTGTCGGCTACCTTAATGCTGGTTCCTTTTGTTGTTTTCGGGTTGAGTTATTCTAATGTTTACTTTTTCGGGAAAGCCAAAGAAGAAGGAAAACATCAAAATCTTTTTAGCCTTTCTTTAGTTGGTGTTGGGATTAATTTCTTGATTTTTTTACTCGGATTTTTCGCATTTTTCTATATTTTTTCCTCATTTCAGGAAGATTCTGAGTTATGGGATATGAAGCGATTGATTTTACCAATGGTTTTGGTGATGTCGCTTTCCGCAGTTTTTAACCGATATATTTCTAATTTCAAAAGAATCGTTGTTCCGAATATTTTTGAAAATATTTTTCCAAAATTGGCCAATCTGGGAGCATTTTGTCTGTTCTTTTTCTTAGGAACTTCTGAAAAAATCTCTTACGCATTTTTCTTAGGCGTTTTTGTGCTGGGATTGATTGGTTATGTATTGTATACCAGTAAATTAGAGAAATTATCGCCAGATTTCAGTACAGATTTTATCAAAAAAAATAAACTTTGGAAAGAAATCCTGAATTACAGTTTCTATGGATTTTTAGGAAATTTAGGAAGTTTCTTGGCTCTGAATATTTCCAATTACATGATTGGGGAAAAACTTTCATTCGAAGAAAACGGAATTTATAGCACAGTTTTTTCGGTGGTACAACTCATCAGCATTCCTTCAATGGGATTGTATAATATTTCTGCGCCCATTATTAGTAAACATTTTGCTGATGACACGATTAAAGACCTAGATTTTTATTATAAAAAAACATCACTGAGTTTGTTTTTTCTAGGTTTGGTGCTATTTTCTTGTATCGCAGTTGGTTATCCTTACCTCACGGATTTTATGCCAAAATCTGGAAAATTATTACTGGAAGCGCAACCGCTAGTTTGGGTGATTGGTTTTGCACTGTTGTTTGAACTGGCAACAGGTTTTAACAGTCACATTATTTCCATGTCAAAATATTATCGATTTAATATTTACGTGATGTTGTTTTTGGCGGTTCTTACCACGAGTCTTAATTTTTATTTCATCAATAAAACCAGTTTAGGAATTCTGGGGATTTCCATTTCTTACGCCGTTTCATTGACGATATTTAACTTAACCAAAATTGCGTTCAACTACTATCAATTCAAGGTTTCTCCTTTTACGATAGAGATGTTGTACAGCGTGATTTTAGCAACTTTAGCCATTTCTGTAGCGATTGTTTTACCTAATTTTTCAAATAGTTTTTTGAATTTGGTATATAAACCCGCTTTGGTTCTCATCATTTTCTTTGTAGGGAATCACTTTATGAGAATTTATCCTTTAGATAAATTTTTAACCAAAGATTTTCTAAAGTCACTTTTTAAGTTTTAAAAAATCCTAAATCTAAAATCCCAAATCTAAAATCGTAAATATTCAGGGCAATCTTTTTCTGCCTTTACTTTTGCTAAAGCAAGAAAAAGTCGGGCTATTCGTTACAATCTTTTATTTTTCCATTTGTCAAAGAAAAATAAAAGGATTTTCACTTCTATCCCTATTGCAGAAATATATACCTTTTAACCAAATTTACCCTCCAAAATTCCTAAAATTTCTGTAAATTTGCGACTTACAACAAGTTATGGAAAGCATACAAATTCACGACAAATCTTTCGTGCCTTACCTTAAGCACGACGAACTTCAAGAAATCGTAAAAAGTCTTGCAGAAAAAGTTTACGAAGATTATAAAGATGAAACGCCTGTTTTTATCGGGGTTTTAAATGGTGTAATCATGTTTTTTTCTGATTTTCTAAAGTATTATCCAGGGAAATGCGAATTGGCATTTATCCAAATGTCTTCTTATTCAGGAACACAATCTACAGGGATTGTTTACAAGAAAATGGACTTGACTAAAGAAGTAGAAGGAAGACACATTATCTTAATGGAAGATATTGTAGATACAGGAAATACCATCGAAAGTTTATACAATTATTTCGAAAATACACAGAGACCAAAATCTCTAAAAGTGGCAACACTTTTACTTAAACCAGAAGTCTATAAAAAAGATTTCAAAATACATTATGTAGCCAAAGAAATTCCTAATAAATTCGTGTTGGGTTATGGATTAGATTATGATGAATTAGGAAGAAATTTACCAGATTTGTACCAATTAGAAGATGGTAGAATAAATCATTGATTGCAGTCAGCTTTCTGCAATCAACAATCAGCAAAAAAAACTAATAATCAAAATGCGTGATTATAAAAAATATGATATTTGGAAATTGAGTCATTTATTGACTTTAGAAGTTTATAAAATAACTGAAAGTTTTCCAAAAGAAGAAATATTTGGGCTTACATCGCAGATTAGAAGAGCATCAAGTTCTATAGGAATAAATATAGTAGAAGGTTGTGGTAGAGGAAGTGATGAAGATTTTAAAAGATTTTTGAGAAACGCATCTGGTTCTGCATTTGAAGTAGAATATATACTTTTGCTCTCAAAAGATTTGAATTATATATCAGAAGAGAAATTTTTAGAATTAAGTCCAAAAGCTGAAGAATTAAAAATGAAGATTTCTAAACTCATTCTGAAAATTGAAGAAGATATAAGTAAAAAGAAAGTAGGTAAATAATATTAACCATTAAAAATTGGCATTGCAAAGCTGAAAGCTGAAAGCAGATTGCCGAATGCTAAAAAATGATAAACATCGTTCTATTCGGTCCTCCAGGAAGTGGTAAAGGAACCCAAGCACAAAACCTAATTGAAAAATTTAACCTTAAGCAAATTTCCACAGGTGATTTGTTCCGTTTTAACATGAAAAATGATACGGAATTAGGAAAATTGGCTAAATATTATATTGACAAAGGAGAATTGGTTCCAGACCAAGTAACCATCAATATGTTAGTAGATGAGCTTAAAAAACCTACAGAAGCTAATGGTTTCATTTTCGATGGTTTTCCAAGAACTTCTTACCAAACTGAAGTTTTAGACCAAATTGTAAAAGAACAATTACATTCAGAAATTTCTGTATGTCTTTCACTTATTGTAGAAGACGAAATCTTAGTGCAAAGATTAGTAAAAAGAGGTGAAACTTCTGGCAGAGTAGATGATAGTGAAGAAGGAATCATCAGACACAGAATAGAAGAATATTATGCTAAAACTGCTGAAGTAGCAGAACTGTATAAACAACAAGGCAAATATGTAGAAATTAATGGAGTAGGAGAAATCTCTGAAATTTCTGAAAAACTTTTTGCCGAAGTAGAAAAAATTAAATAATTATATACGAGTTGCGGGATTCGAGTTACGAGGTAATTCCGTAAAAACTCGAAACTCGAACCTCGTATCTCTCAACTATGTCAAATTTTGTAGATTACGTAAAAATACATTGTAAATCAGGTCACGGTGGTGCAGGTTCTGCGCATCTTCGTAGAGAAAAATATATTCCCAAAGGTGGACCTGATGGTGGCGATGGAGGAAGAGGAGGACATGTTATTATGAGAGGAAATGCTCAAGAATGGACATTGCTTCCGCTTCGTTATACTCGTCATGTTAAAGCAGAACGCGGCGAAAATGGTGGCAAAAACCAATTGACTGGAGCTTATGGAGCAGATGTTTACATTAATGTTCCTATTGGTACCATTGCCAAAAATGAAGATGGAGAAATTATTGGTGAAATCATGGAAGATGGTCAAGAAATCATCATCATGAAAGGAGGAATGGGTGGTCTTGGAAACGAGCATTTCAAATCTTCTACCAATCAAACTCCGAGATATGCACAACCAGGAATGCCCGGTGAAGAAGGTTACGTGGTTTTTGAACTGAAAATTTTAGCAGATGTAGGATTAGTAGGCTTTCCAAATGCTGGAAAATCTACACTTTTAGCTGCTGTTTCTGCGGCAAAACCAAAAATCGCAGATTACGCTTTTACTACATTGACTCCCAATTTAGGAATTGTAGAATACAGAAATTTCAAGTCTTTTGTAATGGCAGATATTCCCGGAATTATTGAAGGAGCTGCAGAAGGAAAAGGCCTTGGTCATAGATTTTTAAGACATATTGAGCGAAATTCTATCTTGCTTTTTATGATTCCTGCAGATTCTGAAGATCATTACAAAGAATATCAAATTCTACTGAATGAATTAGAAGAATATAATCCAGAATTGATAGATAAAGACATTATCGTTTCTATTTCTAAATCAGATTTGCTAGATGATGAATTGAAAAAAGAAATCACCGCAGAGTTTCCAGAAAAACTGAAACCACTTTTCTTTTCAGGAGTTACGCAAGAAGGTTTGGTAGAACTGAAAGACGTTATCTGGAAGAAATTACACGGATAAAAAAAACTAAATATGAAAAAACTAATAACCACCATTTTTACATTTTCGACATTAATTTCTTTTGCACAAATTTCTTATGGTATAAAAGCGGGCTATACAAATTCTACAATGAAATGGAAAGAAGAAGGTATACAAGTAGAATTTGATCCTAGAGCTTCCTTTTATATTGGAAGTTTTATAGAAAATAAAATTTCGGATAAATTTTCTATTCAATCAGAAATAATTTACACAGAATTAGGAGGAAAAAAAAGTATAGAAATTACACGACTAATAGGAAGTGAAATTATAACAGAAGGAAGAGCAAATATTCAATACATCAATAAGCAAATTCAAGTTCCCATTTTAGCAAAATATTACTTTTTGCCAAATTTTTCTCTTCTGGGTGGACTGAATGTTGGGCTTTCTTATTCTGGAAAATTTAAGACAGATTATAGTAATGATTACCTACAAAATGGAGATGTTGAGGATTTTAAGACCATCATTTTCTATCCTATGATAGGAGCAGAATTTGAATTTTATAAGAAAATATTTGCAGAAGCTCGATATAATTTTGGTTTATTTGATTCCGCAAAATCTGATGCTGTAAATACTTATTTTAACACTTTTCAAATAGGGTTAGGATATAAATTCTAAAAAATAAAGCGTTCATTTTTGAGCGCTTTTTTCATTTATTTCTAAAAGACTATCTTTGTCCCATTATTCGCGGCATTCTTTAGCCAAAGTAGAAGATACTTTTTCAAAATTCTGTAAATATTCACAGATTTTTTGAGCAAAAAATGTTGAAGTAAAATACTTCGCCCGCACACATTTTTAAAATTTAAACATTTGTTATTTACAGATTTACAATTGATTAAGCCCATCCTTGATGCGCTTACCCAAGAAGGTTATGAAAAACCAACACCTATTCAATCACAAGCGATTCCACATTTATTAGAAGGCAAAGACTTACTAGGAACTGCTCAAACAGGAACTGGAAAAACTGCAGCATTTGCCATTCCTATTTTGCAAAATCTTTATCATAAAAACACCAAAAACCATCAAATTAAGGCTTTAATTCTTACGCCAACCAGAGAATTAGCGATTCAAATTGAAGAAAGTTTCAAAGCTTACGGAAGACATTTGCCGTTGAAAACTTTGGTGATTTTTGGAGGCGTAAAACAAGGCGCTCAAGAACAAGCGCTGAAAAAAGGTGTAGATATTTTAGTAGCCACTCCAGGAAGATTGCTCGATTTTATCAATCAAGGCATTATTTCGCTTAAAAATTTAGAAATTTTTGTTTTGGACGAAGCAGATAGAATGCTTGATATGGGTTTTGTTCACGATGTGAAAAGAGTAGTGAAGTTACTTCCGCCGAAAAGACAAACTTTATTTTTCTCAGCGACTTTTCCTAAAGAAATTCAAGAATTGGCGAATTCTATGCTCAGAAATCCTGTGAAAGTAGAAGTTGCGCCTGTTTCTTCAACTGCTGACACGATTAATCAATCGATTTATTTTGTAGAAAAAGACGATAAATTAGATTTACTGACACACATTCTTCAAGACGAAAAGTTAGACCAAGTATTGGTTTTTGCCAGAACAAAACACGGTTCTGATAAAATCGCCAGAAAACTCCATAAAAGTAATATTTCTGCTGAAGCGATTCATGGAAATAAATCTCAAAACGCTAGACAAACCGCTTTAAGTAATTTTAAAAACAAGAAAACAAGAGTTTTGGTGGCGACTGATATTGCAGCAAGAGGAATAGATATTGATGACTTAAAATATGTGATTAATTTCGAGCTTTCAGACGTTTCTGAGACTTATGTTCACCGAATTGGTAGAACAGGAAGAGCGGGAGCAGAAGGAACTTCTATTTCGTTTGTAGATGGCTTGGATTTGGTGAATTTAAGAAATACAGAGAAGTTAATCGGAAAGAAAATTCCTGTGGTGAAAGATCATCCTTTTCATCCTGAAAAATTAGTTGAGCAAAAAAGAGATTCTAATAACAAACCTTTTGTTCCTAAACCAAAACCTCAGAAAAAAGAAGATATTAACTTTAAAAAACCGAAAAAGAAAGTTTTTTATAGAAAGAAATAAAGTAAAAATGCCACGAATGCACTAATCTTTTATGCATTCGTGTTGTTTTAATTTTATAGAGTAGAAAAAATATTTGTGCATTTGTGGCAAAATCATTTGGCGAAAATTCGATGTGCATTTTCTGTAGTAATTCTATCAATTTCTGCAAAATCTTTGTTGTAGATATTAACTAATTTTCCAACAACCAAATCCAGGTAAGAACTTTCATTTCTTTTACCACGATGCGGAACTGGTGCCAAATAAGGAGAATCTGTTTCCAGAACTATTTTTTCTAAAGGAATTTCGTGGAGAAATTGGTCGATTTTACCATTTTTAAAAGTGACAACGCCGCCAATTCCGAGAAGAAAATTTAAGTTGATAGCGTGTTTTGCTTGTTCAAAATTTCCAGAAAAACAATGGAAAATTCCTCGCAATTTTGGGTGTTTTTTACGTTCTAAGACCTCAAAAGTTTCATCAAAACTTTCTCTGGTGTGTATTACAATTGGCACATCATACATTATAGCCATATCTATTTGTTTTTCAAAAGCTTTTATTTGAATGTCTAGTGTAGATTTATCCCAAAATAAATCAATCCCAATTTCACCAATTGCTACAAATTTTCTACATCCAAACCATTTGTCAACAATTATAAGCTCTTTTTCCCAAGTTTCTGGCTTTACATAACAAGGATGTAAACCCATCATTGCGAAAATTTTATCAGGATATTGCGTTTCTAAATCTATCATTTTTTGGTGAGATTCCGAATCAATGGCAGGAAGATAAAACTCTGTTACGCCTTTGTTTATTGCTCTTTGAAGCATTTCAGAAAAATCATTATCAAATTCCTCTGAGTATAAATGTGTATGTGTGTCAATCATTATTTACAAATTTATTTGTATTTTGTCATTCTGAACGAAATAAAATGGAGTGAAGAATCTCTTGTGAATAGATTCTTCATTCCGCTATGCTCCATTCAGAATGACAAACATGAATTTATATTTTCATTTTCATGAGTAAGTCTGTTTGTACGTCTTCTCCGAGAACAAAGTCATGTTTTCCGAAGATTTCAAAACCATTTTTCTCGTAAAAACGAATGGCTCTTTGGTTTTCTTCCCAAACACCAAGCCAAACATATTCTAAATTCTTTTCTCTCCCGATTTCTATGGCTTTGTCAAAGAGAATTTGTCCGATTTTTTGACCTAAAAACGCTTTTAAAACATAAATTCTTTCAATTTCGAAATGGTTTTCTTCTAATTTTTCGGTTTGAGCATCAGTGAAATTCAGTTTCAAATAACCCAAAATTTCTTCATTGTTTTCAGCGAAATAAAACTCAGAATTTGGATTTTCGAGTTCTGTTTTTAGCTTTTCAATGCTCAGCTTTTCATCAAGATATTTTTGCATGTCTTCTTCTGTATTCACTTCTTCAAAGGTTTCCTTGAAGGTTTGAATACTGAGATTTCGAAGTGTTTCTAAATCGTCGATATTGAGTTTTCTGATTTTCATATTTTAGGTTTTGGCTAAAGCCAAATGAAATTTGCTATTTTAAAAACGGGCTAAAGCCCGTTGCTATTGATATAAATTAAAATATCTTATGCTTCACTTTCTGTTGTTGAAGTGCTATTTTTTCTTTTAATTTTTCTAAAAATTCCAAATATTTTGGAGATTTTTCGTCATTAGGGCGGTGTTCTAGTGCTGCTTTTATTTTGTAGTTTTCGGTAATGAAATCTTTTACTTCTTCTGAAAAATAAGCATTCCCGAATTTTTCCCAAATGTATTGAATCGCTTGATTATTAGGATGAATTAAGTCTTCTTTGTAAAATCTGTAATCCCGCAAATCGTCCATCATGATTTCATAAATCGGTAAATAATGACAGTTTTTGAAATGGGGAAGTGTTTCATGAAGTGCACAAATCAACTTAGATTTACTCAATTGATTTTCGGTGATTCCATCTTTGGTATGACGAACTGGTGAAACCGTAAATAAAATCTGAACGTCATTTTCGCAAATATCTTTTAGATTTTCTATGGTTTCTGTGATGGAATTTTTCAATTCTTCATCTGTTAAAAGTCTTTTGTTGAAAAACTTTTGCGGAATTTTATGACAATTGGCAACCAATTGATTTTTAGGCAAGAATTCATAGATAAATGAAGTTCCGTAGGTGATAATCACCCAATTGGTTTTTTGTAGAAATTGATTTCCTGTTTCTATGTTTTGATTGATTCTTTCTAGGGTTTTATGTGCATAAAAACTGTTGAAAGAAGTGTGGTGGTTCAGCGAAATATACTCTTGATTATAGAGAATTAAATCTTCTTCTTTGTACTTTTTGCAATCGTGTAGATTTTGGATGGCAATATTCAACGAAAATGGGTTAAAAATCGTTCCAAAAGGATTGCAAAGTGTCTGCATTTGTCCGTTTTTGAGCAGTTGAGACATTTCTGCAGCAAAGCAAGAACCGACAGAAAAAATGCTGTCGGTTAAAAGGATTTTCTTTTCAGAAATAGGGATATTGGCTTCTGTTCTGAATTTCATTTTAAGAGTTTCTTCTCAATAAATAATTAGCCAATTCCATGAAAGGTTTTTTCTTTTCTTCTGGTGCGTCAATTTGTTTTAAGAAATCGTGACCTATTTCGTTGTGTTTTTGAATTAGTCTAAGTACTTTTTCGTCTACTTTATTTCTTCTGAAAATTTTCTCTACGCTGTAGATTTTGTCTACATTTTCAGTTTTTTTAGAATACCAAAAATCGAGTTCTTTTTTCTCTGCTTCATTGGCATGTTCCATCGCAAGTAGATAAAGCACTGTTTTTTTATTTTCGAAGATGTCTCCAGCGTGTTTTTTACCGAATTGTTCTACATTCCCGAAAACATCTAAATAATCATCCATAATTTGGAATGCAATACCAATGTGTTTCCCGAAATTATAAAGAAGTTCCGCGTCTTCTTTTTTAGCACCAGCAATGAGTGCTCCAATTTGGAATGAAGCGGCACTTAGAACTCCTGTTTTGTTGGTAATCATTTCTATGTAATCATCATAGGTTACGTTTTCCATCGTTTCGAAGTTCACATCCATTTGTTGACCTTCACAAAGAACTGCACCTGTTTCAGAGAAAATTTTAATGCATTCTTTGAAAAGTTCTGGTTCTAAATCTTCAAAAAATTGGTAAGCTTTTATCAGTAATGCATCCCCGGAAAGTATACCGATATTAATTCCATGTAATGTATGAATGGTAGGTTTTCCTCTTCTGAGTGGTGCTTCATCCATAATATCATCATGAATGAGTGTAAAATTATGGAAAAACTCTATGGCAAGAGCTGGTTTCATTGCTTTTTCTATGTCTCCACCAAAAAGTTCGTTAGCCATAAGAACCATGATAGGTCTTAATCTTTTTCCGCCATGAGAAATGATGTAATTCATGGGTTCGTAAAGTTCGGTTGGCTTATTTTTGAAGGAGTGTTTTTCAATTGCTTTGGCAACTATTTCTTGATATCTGTCTATGAATTCCATACATGTTAATTTTTACAAAAATACAATTCTTAAGGTTTAAAAAAAAGAAAAACTACTTGTAAAGACAAGTAGTTTTAATATTATTTAAAAAATATTATTTTTTTATAAAGCGATTACACCAAGATAGCATAATGCTGCAATAACTGCACTAATAGGAATAGTAATTACCCATGCCCAAAGTAAACTGATGGTAACTCCCCATCTTACTGCAGAAACTCTTTTGGTAAGTCCTACACCAATAATAGAACCTGTAATGGTGTGTGTAGTAGATACAGGAATACCAAGGTGATCGGTAAGGAATAAGGTAATAGCACCAGCTGTTTCAGCACTTACACCTTCTAATGGAGTCACTTTAGTAATTCTAGTACCCATGGTTTTTACAATTTTCCAACCACCGCTCATTGTTCCTAAACCGATGGCTAAGAATGATACGAATGGTACCCAAATGTAATCTGTGGTGAAGTGATTAAAACGATCAGCACTTTCCATAGTGGCATATACATCTGTACCACCAATCATATTTACGTGGTAATAAATAACAGCAGCACCTATGATTCCCATTACTTTTTGAGCGTCATTTAATCCGTGACCTAAACTGAAAAGTGCAGAAGAAAACAACTGCCATTTTTTAAATTGTTGATCAGCTTTGTGTGGATTAGATTTTTTAGAAAAATACACAATGATTAAAGTAATGATTACCGAAACAATCATCCCGATAATTGGTGCTAAGAAGATGAATAAAAAGATAGGAATTACCTTTTCATATTTAACCACATTCTGTGTAAAAAGTTCCGAAAAAGCAAGTTTTAATTTTTCAATGATGGTAAAGTCTGGATGAGCAAGAGCTACTGCATTGTAATCTAAAACTAAAGCATGCATAAGAGCAGCACCTAAGAAACCACCGATAAGTGTGTGTGATGATGATGAGGGAATACCAAACCACCAGGTTAATAAATTCCAAGCGATAGCCGCAATCAATCCTGAAAAAATTACTTCTAAGGTAATGTAATTTTCATTTACTGTTTTGGCGATGGTATTACCGATTTTAAATTCTCCGATGACGTATGCTGCAAAGAAAAAAGCAACAAAATTCCAAAGTGCAGCCCATAATACTGCCTGAAACGGCGATAGTACTTTAGTAGAAACTATGGTTGCAATAGAATTCGCGGCATCGTGGAAACCGTTGATAAAATCAAAAATTAATGCAAGTGCAATAATGATGATTAATAGTAAGGGAAAATCCATTCTCTATAAATTTTTAAGGTTAATGAAAATAGATTTATGCGTATTTAATAACAATGTTTTCAATGGTATTGGCTACGTCTTCCGCTTTATCAGTTACGATTTCTAGATATTCTAAAACTGATTTTACTTTAATGATTTTGATTGGGTCATTGCTTTCAAAAACATCTACAATTCCTTGGCTCAATACATCATCTGCAATGTTTTCGTAAGAATTAATTTTGATGCAAGATTCTTTAACTTCTTTAGGATTAACAAACTCTTTTAAGTTTTTAATCGCATTTTGAATTTCTACACAAGATTTGTAAATCAATAAAGAAAGCTCTGAATATTGTTTTACTTCTGGGCTCTTGTATAAATAGATGTATTTAGCTGAAGCAAATAAATAATCTGCAATATCATCTAAACCAGCTGCAAGATAATTAATATCTTCTCTGTCAAAAGGAGTGATGAAGTTTTCGCCTAATTGCACAAAAATTTCGTGAGTAAGGTCATCCATTTGATGCTCGTAATCACTCATTTTTTTTAACAAAGTATCATCATTGATGTCAAAATCTGTAATTCCTTCGTGAAATTCTTTTGACATGCCTATCAATTTTTCTGCTACTTGTTCAAACAATACAAAGAAAATTTTGTCTTTTGGTTGAAATGCTCTGAAAATGTTTCCAATTCCCATTGTTTTATATTTAATTATAATTTGTTGCAAATTTCTGAAAAAAATGTGGTGCGATGGTTATAGTTTTGTTAAGTTTTATTAACATTAACTTAATCTGCTACGTTGTAAGGTTCGTGATGCCCTAGTTTAGCTCTGTCTAAGGTAAAATTAAATGCTAAATACAAGAAATGTAAGCTTCTAAGGTTAGGATTAAGTTCTCTTTGCCACATATAGCCTAGATTGGTAGAAACGCTTGAATTAAATACATATCCTACACCTCCGAAAATTCTATTTCTCTTAAATAAATCTCCATTTGGACCAATGAAAAGCTCGTCAAAAGCATTTGCGAAAATGGTTTTTGGAGCCATTTTATCACTGTTAAGAGGCAGCGTTAGAGTAGTTCTGAATCTGTATCTTTCATCATTGGTATTTACGTCTGTAATTGCGTTATGAAAGAAACGTTTTTCGAGGCGTATTCTATTGTCAATCTTTAATTTATCTACATTAATGGAATAAGTGTGTTGTAACCAAATTCTGAATTCTTCATTGGCAATTCTGCTTTCTTTGTAGGTTGCATATCTTCCTAAACCCACGAAAAATTGGTTGCTTTTATTAAGATTATAACCTATTCCTCCTTTGATTTCGTAATAATCGGGTTTGCTAAAATCCTCTATCGAACGTTCTTGTAATTCTAAGTAAGCATTCCATTTTGGACTATGTTTATAATTGAGTGAAACTACAGCAAAACCAGAAAGATGTTCTGAATTATTGGTTTGAGATTTTGCGAAAATAGCAAAAGTAAAAATGAAGATAATGCAAAATTTGCGTATCATTAGAATGCTTTTTTTGAGTGTTGCGAAGCTAATCATAATAAAGAAAATTAATGTTACGGTAATGTTAAATTAACATATAAAATAAATGTTTACCATAACTTTAAAACTTTTATCTCTATACAAATGTACACAAAATAAAAAAACGCTACCGAAAAAGTAGCGTTTTTATGTTATGTAAGAAAAAATTAGTTGGCCACTTCGGCGCGCATATCTTTTCCTTTGAATTTCTGTGTTTGTAAACCTTTTAGAACTTCGTCTTTAAAAGATTTTTCAACTTCGAAGAATGAGAATTTTTCTAGAATTTCTATATCACCGATGTCTGCACGTTTCTTAGATTTAGCCGTAGCTTTATTGATGATTTCTAGCATGTCCATTTTCTTTAGATTATCTCTTTTACCAAGGTTAAAGAAAAATCTGGTCATGTTTTCGTTTCTGCGTTTTGGTTTTCCACCTCTTTCTCTTCCTCCGTCTCTGTCCGAACGTCTTTCGCTTCTATCTCCTCTGTCTCTTCCTCTATCTCTTCCTCTATCACGGTCACGATCTCTTCTGCTACCTCTGTCATCTCTGTCATTAGATAATTTTTGGTCTGCCAAGTCTTGTTTGTCCTTATAGAAAAGCGCTAAATCTCTTAGCTGAAGTTGAAGCAACTGGTGAACCAATTCTTCTTTAGAGAATGCAGATAAATCAGGGATAAGGCTGTCGTCAAAAGTGAAAAGCTCTTCGTGTTCTGTAAACAGTTTTTCGAAAACACCTTCTACTTGAGCTTTGATGATTTCTTCACCCGTTGGGATTTTTTTCTCTACAATTTCAATTTTTGTAGAAAGCTTGATTTGTTTTAGTTTTCTAGATTCTTCAGGTTTAATTAAAGACATAGAAATACCATCTTTACCAGCTCTACCTGTTCTACCACTTCTGTGTACGAAAACTTCTGGATCATCTGGAAGCGAGTAGTGTATAACGTGCGTAAGAGAATTTACATCTAAACCTCTAGCTGCTACGTCTGTTGCAACCAAAATATCAATGTTTTTCAAACGGAATTTTTTCATTACCGTATCTCTTTGTGCTTGAGATAAATCACCATGAAGTGCATCTGCTGCATAAGCATTTTGCATCAAGAAATCTGCAACTTCCTGAGTTTCCATTCTTGTTCTACAGAAAATAATAGAATACTGATTAGGATTGGCATCCAATAATCTTTTTAGGGCTTCTTTCTTTTGTCTGTAACCTACCACATAATATTCGTGCTTAATGTTTTTCTTAACTTCGTTAATAGAACCTACAGAAATTCTGTGTGGATTGGTTAGATAATTTTTGGTAATACGTTCTACTTCTTTGCTCATCGTAGCAGAGAAAAGTAACGTTTGTTTTTCAGAAGGTGTTTCGCTTAAAATAGTTTCCAAATCATCTTTGAAACCCATAGAAAGCATTTCATCAGCTTCGTCTAAAACGAGCCAATGGATTTCTGAAAAATCTAAAGCTTTTCTACCAATTAAATCAATTACACGTCCTGGAGTTCCTACAATAATCTGTGGTTTCTCACGAAGTGAACGAATTTGGTCTGTAATACTGCTTCCTCCATAAACTGCGGTAGTTTTTAGGTTAGGAAGGTACTTTGTATAGTTTTTAATGTCTTTGGTAATCTGAAGGCAAAGTTCACGAGTAGGGCAAAGCACTAATAACTGGATTTTACGACTTGCGTCGTCTATCATATCCAGAATCGGAAGCGAAAATGCTGCTGTTTTGCCTGTTCCTGTTGCCGCAAGTGCGATGAGATCGCGAGTATCCGAAAGGATAAAAGGAATAGTCTGTTTCTGGATTTCTGTCGGCTGTTCGTAGCCGAGTTCGCCAATTGCCTTCAATAAATCAGGACTTAAATTGGATTCCGTAAATAAATTCATTTAAAGATCGTCTATAATAATTAAGCGGCAAAGATAGTGATTTTATTTTTAATAAAAAAAATAGGGTTTTATTGGGGATTTTTTAATGTGGTTTGAATATTGGGTGATGGATGATGGAAGTGGAAGAGTGTTGATAGAGATTAAAATTTTTGCTCTTTAAAAGCAAAAGGTTTGTAGAAAAGCGATTTGTTGTTAAATTGAGCTCCGTAGGAGCGAAAGGTTTCTGAGAAATTCATTAATTTTGAATAAATAAATTACTGTATGCAATCATCCACCCTTCAATTTCTTAGAAAATTAGAAAAGAATAACAACAGAGAATGGTTTAATGAAAATAAAACGCTTTATCAAGAAGCGCAACAAGATGTGATTTCTTTTGTGGAGAAATTAATTGAAGAAATGGCGGATTTTGATGAAGAAATGGAAAAACTAGAGGCTAAAAAATCTGTTTTTAGAATTTATAGAGATACAAGGTTTTCTAAAGATAAAACACCTTATAAAACCAATTTCGGAGCGGGTCTAGGAATGGGTAAAGGCAATAAAATTTCAGGATATTATTTGCATATAGAACCCGGAAAATCTTTTTTGGCAGGTGGTGTTTATAAGCCAGAACCATCGGTTTTAAAGACGATAAGACAAGAAATTTCTGCTTTTGGTGACGAGTTCAAAGCGATTTTAGAACAAGATGAGTTTAGAAATTATTTTCGTGGATTAAGTGTAGAAGATAAACTGAAAAAAGTGCCTCAAGGTTTTGAAAAAGACAATAAAATGGCTGAATATTTGAAACTCAAGCATTTTATCGTAATACATCCCGTCTCTGATGAGCAATTGCTCAGTGAAAATGCGGTTAAAGAATTTACCAAAATTTTCAAAGCCATGAAACCGCTCAATGATTTTTTACAAACACCTTTTATATAAGAAAAAGTCAGAGTTTATAAGCTCTGACTTTTTTTATTTTGATAACTCATCTATCGTTTTCTGAATTTCTGGATCTTCTGGAGAAATCGCATAATATTTTGCAATTCCAGATTTTTGATTGACAATTAAGTATCTCGGAATCCAGTTGAGGTCTATGTAATTATTAAAATCATTTTTCCATCCTACATGAAACCAATAATTTTCTTTTTGAGTCATTTCATGTTTTTCTAATCCTTTTTTCCAAGCTTCTTCGTTTCGGTCTAGAGAAAGGAAAATAAACTTCACATTCGGATTTTTATCTTCTAATTCCTTGGCTTTTGGCATAGACTGTATACAATCTCTACACCAACTTGCCCATAAATCCAGCACCACAATTTTTCCTTTATTTTGTTCTAAAATTTTAGAAATACTGATGGTTTTACCATTAATATCGGTTACTTTTTGAGCCAAAGCTTCTTTGGAAAACTTGGTTTTCAAAACTTTTGGAACTTGTTGCGAGACTCCCCAACCAAAGATAAGAAGCGCAAACAATAGGATAAACTTTTTCATATTTTTAAAAACAGAATTTTAATTATAACTTTTCATACAAAACTATGCCAAATTCTGAATCTATGGAAACTTTTCCGTTAGTAACTTTTGCAGTTTTTCCACTATAAGCGTCTCTTAACCTCGTTCCATTTTCGAAAATTCCTGCTACAGAAATTTCTTTTACGCCAGAATTTAAATCCAAACCTACTAAAACTTTGTCGTCTTTATAAGTTCTGGTAAACCAATACGGTGAATTAGAAACCATCTGATGTTTTCCAGCACCTACTGCTGCGTGATTTCTACGGAACTGACCTAGTTTTTGCCAGTGTGTTAATACTTTTTGGGTTTCAGGATTGTTTTTCACCTCGTCCCAATTCATATTGCTTCTTAGGTTGGCATCACCAATTGCACCTTCCACGATTAATTTTCTAGCGGTTTCGTCGCCGTAATAAACTTGCGAAATTCCTGGAGCGAGTAGAAGTTTTGTTCCCGCTTCGTAATTTCTTTTTCTTTCTTTGTCAAAAGGACCGCCGTCATCGTGAGAAGAAATATAGTTCATTACAGTATTTCCAGAAAGGTCTGCGTGCAAAATTTGATCATAATTGCTGAAGATTTCTTCATAAGATTTATTGGCATCTCCTTTGAAATCGAAATTAATTAAAGAATTCAATCCGTTTTGGTAATAATTGACTTTTTTGTCTCCAAAATCATAAAATCTTTTCTGAGAAATTCCGTAACCATAAAGTTCTCCAATGGTGAAGAATGGCGAGTTGTCTAGAATTTTTTTAGGATTGTTTAATTTATATTCAGCAAAAGCAAGGTCGCAAACTTTTTTGAAATCTTTCCAAACGTCTTCATTGGTGTGTTTCAGGGTGTCTATTCTGTAACCATCGATTCCATATTTTACGATATAATCAGCAAGCCATTTCATAATGTAATATTTTGGCGCTCTCGGAAATCCAGTTTTCACGAAAAATACATTCAGTTCAGACATTTCTTTTTCGTAACGGCCTTCTTTTCTCCATTTTTGTTCTAACATAGGCGGAAGTCCTACATTCTCATCACTTTCTGTAAGTACATCTGGTAAATTTTTAACCAAAGTACAAGCTGTGGTCATTTCATAAGAATTGTAAGTACATTGTGGTTCTGTTCTTACCCATTTGTTAGGATATTCTGGGTCTGCATAAGTAACGGGACCAGTGTGATTAATTACCGCATCTAATACGATTCTTATTCCGTTTTGGTGTGCTTTTTCTACCAATTCTTTTAAATCTTCCTCAGTTCCAAAGTTTGGGTCAAGAGCGGTCCAATCTTTTGTCCAATATCCATGAAAAGCATAAGTAAGACCTGTTCCTTCGTCTGTAGCTCCGTGAATTTGTTCTACAATTGGAGTAAGCCAAATTGCGTTAATTCCTAATTTATTGAAATAACCTTCATCTATTTTTTGAATAACACCTCTTATATCGCCACCTTCGAAACCTCTTAAAATAGCTGCTTTTTCGGTTCTATTGAAATTGATATCGTTTTCAGGATTTCCATTGTTGAATCTATCGGTCACTGCGAAATATACATTGGCTCCTTTCCAATCAAATGATGATGGAGTTGTGGTGTTTTGTGATGCGCAACTTGCTAAAAAAGCTAACGCGGAAGCTAAAACTATTTTTTTCATAAAGAATCTTATTATTTGAAATGAAAGCAATTTTAGGGCTAAATTTCTTTAACTCAAAAAAATGGCGGCATAAATTTAAGGAATATTCACGGAAAGCAGCTATCAAAAGGAATGAAATTTTTCAGGTTGTAAATTCGTGAAAACTTAATTTGGCGATACGGTTTTTTACAATTACCTTTGTAAAAATCTAATAAAAATTCTAAAAATTTATGTCAACTTACGTTGTTGTTGGTCTTCAATTTGGAGATGAAGGTAAAGGAAAAATTACCGATGTTCTTTCAGCTAAATCAGATTATGTAGTTCGTTTTCAAGGCGGTGACAATGCTGGTCACACTGTTTATGTAGGCGAAGATAAGTTTGTACTGCATTTGCTTCCTTCTGGAGTTTTACAGTGCAAAGGAAAATGTATTATTGCGAATGGAGTAGTGGTTAATCCTAAATCTTTTTTACGAGAAATAGGACAATTAGAAGCTAAAGGTTATAAAACTGACCATGTCTTTATCAGTAGAAGAGCGCATGTAATTATGCCTTATCACATCATGCTGGATACTTACAGAGAAGAGGAATTGGGCGGAACGCAAATTGGGACTACCAAGAAAGGAATCGGACCTTGTTATGAAGATAAAATTGCAAGAGTGGGAATCAGAATGATTGACCTCTTGAATCCAGAAGTTTTAAAAGAAAAAATTGAAAAGAATCTTAAAATTAAAAACAATCTTTTCGAGAAATATTTTGGAAAACCAGCCATGAGTTTTGACGAAATTTACAATGAATTTTTAGAAATTGGAAAGCAACTTCAAGACAGAATTGTAGATACAGAATTAGAATTAAACGAAGCGATTCGTGATAATAAAAATATCCTTTTCGAAGGAGCACAAGCATTAATGCTTGATATAGATTTCGGTACTTATCCTTACGTAACTTCTTCATCGCCTTCTACAGGTGGAGTTTGTACAGGAGCAGGAGTTCCGCCAACTTCTTTGCAGAATTTAATTGGGGTTTCCAAAGCGTATACTACTAGAGTTGGTCACGGTCCTTTTCCTACAGAATTAGATAATGATTTAGGAGAACACATCAGAAAAGTTGGACATGAATATGGAGCAACTACAGGAAGACCAAGAAGAACTGGTTGGTTAGATTTAGTAGCGCTTAAACACGCTTGTATGATTAATGGTATCAATAATTTAGTGATTACTAAACTAGATGTTCTTACAGGAATTGATACTTTGAAAATCGCTACGCATTATAAAACAGAAGACGGGAAAATTATTGACTATTTCACTTCTTCTACTACGAAATTATACGATTACGAAGCAATCTACACAGATTTACCAGGTTGGACAGAAGATATTACCACGGCTAGAACTTTTGATGAATTGCCAGAAAATGCTAAGAAATACATTGGTTTTATAGAGGAATATCTAGGAATTAATGTATACTTGGTTTCTGTAGGTCCAGAAAGAAGTCAAAACATTATTAGAAAAGAATTATTCTAATCATAATTTATATAAAATATTGAAAATCACGCTTTTGGCGTGATTTTTTATTTTGAAATTGTGTTATTTTCATTGAAAACAAATAAAATATTGAATTTTAAATAATTTTTTGGCAAGGTAATTGAATTACTCTAATTACTTTTTGCAAAAAGATAAAAAATTAATAATCGTGTTTGAAATTTGTTTAATCTAAAAAATCACACAATGAGCAAAAATTTCTTTACTTATGACCCGCATCAAGCGCTGAACGAAGTTGTTTTCGAGAAGAGAAACAAAGAATATGGAGCATATGCTCTACGAAACGAAGCTAATGTCTTTCTAAAAAAGGCTTTATTTATAGGAGTTGGATTATTTGGTCTTTTATCAATGACGCCATTACTTATTAATACACTTAAGCCTAAAGCCGTAAAAACAACTATTTATGTTCCTATCAATCTAAAAGATGTAGATAGACCAGACGATAGAATAGAAAAACCAGAACCTAGAGTTATTCCTCCGAAAGCTCCTGTTCAGGTAAAAACGCAGAGTTTAACTCCGCCTACTCCAACCAGAGACGCTGTAAAAGAGGAAACCATTAACCAAAAAGTAGATGATGCCGTAATTTCTACGACCACAACTCCAGGAGTTGCTGTTACCAATCCTAATCAGCATGTAGCTACTGGAACAGAAAACGGAAAAGAAATTGTAAAAGAGACTACTAAACCTAATCCAAATGACATCATAAGAGATGTAGATGTAGAAGCAGATTTCATCGGTGGAGTTAATGCTTTTAGAACAAAAGTTTTACAAAATTTTGATCCTAGTGTCGTTGAAAATGAAACAGGTGAAGTGGTAAAAGCAGTGGTAACTTTCGTGGTAGAAAGAGACGGAACCATTTCTAATATTAAAGTTTCAGGAGCAAATACAGATTTTAATAAAGAAGCAGAAAAAACAATAAAAGGAATTAAAGGAAAATGGAATCCTGCAAAATTTCAAGGCGAAAACGTTCGTTCTTATTTTAGATTTCCTATCTCTATGCAGTTCGAATAATAATTTAGAGTATTTAATTTCAACATTGTCTTATCGATAGCAATTCATTTAATTATCCACATTTTCTAAAAATTGTGGATAATTTTTTTATGCTTTAACCCTTTAATTCACAATAGTTTAATATTTTTGACGGTTATTAACATTCAACCGAATGACTATTTATTGTATTTTTGGAAACTAATTCATTTTTATGGGAAAAATTATTGGAGTTGCCAATCAAAAAGGAGGCGTAGGTAAAACCACTACTGCAGTGAATTTAGCAGCTGCGCTTGGCGTTTTAGAGAAAAAAGTTTTATTAATCGATGCAGATCCACAGGCTAATGCTACCTCTGGTTTAGGAATAGAAGAAGTGAATTTTTCTACCTATAATTTATTGGAGCACAGTGCAGATGTGAAAGATTGTATCCAGAAAACTTCATCTCCAAATCTTGACCTTGTACCTTCTCATATTGATTTGGTAGCAGCGGAAATTGAGTTAGTAGACCGTGACAAGAGAGAATATATGCTCAAAAAAGCATTAGAAGAGGTAAAATCTGAGTATGACTACATCATCATCGATTGTGCTCCAAGTTTAGGTCTTATTACGGTAAATGCCCTTACTGCTGCAGATTCTGTAATCATCCCAATTCAGTGTGAATATTTCGCACTAGAAGGTTTAGGCAAATTATTGAACACCGTGAAAAATGTTCAGAAAATTCACAATTATGATTTAGACATCGAAGGTTTATTACTTACGATGTACGATTCTAGATTAAGACTTTCTAACCAAGTGGTAGAAGAAGTGAATACGCATTTCCCAGAAATGGTTTTCGAAACTGTAATTTCTAGAAATGTAAGACTTTCTGAAGCGCCAAGTTTCGGAGAAAGCATCTTGATGTACGACGCTGAAAGCAAAGGTGCAATTCAATACATTCAATTGGCAGAAGAAGTACTTCTGAAAAACGAAAAATTACAAAAAGCATAACATTTTTAGAATTGAGAAGAAATTTTGTTTGTTCTCATGACTAATGACTTATCATACAATATGAAAGACAAAAAAAGAGCAATGGGACGTGGTTTGGGTGCTATTTTAAGTGCCGAAAGCAAAAGTAACATTAATTCTGCAACAGATACAGGAGCCGAAAAATTAGTAGGAAACATGATAGAAGTAGCATTAGAAGATATTTATCCTAATGCAACTCAGCCTAGAACTTATTTTGATGAAACTGCCCTTAATGAATTGGCTCAATCGATAAAAAATCTTGGAGTCATTCAGCCTATCACTTTAAGAAAAGATGGTGATAAATTTGAAATTATCTCTGGGGAAAGACGTTACAGAGCTTCTAAAATTGCTGGTCTTACTTCTATTCCTGCTTACATAAGATTGGTAAATGACCAAGAATTGCTAGAAATGGCTTTGGTAGAAAATATCCAGCGTGAAGATTTAGATGCCATAGAAGTAGCACTTACTTATCAAAGATTATTAGAAGAAATAGGTCTTACTCAAGAAAATTTAAGTTCTAGAGTAGGGAAAGAAAGAAGTACGATTACGAATTCTATTCGTTTGTTGAGGTTAAGTCCTGAAATTCAAAATGCGATTAGAAGCGGCGAGATTTCTGCAGGTCATGGTAGAGCAATCATCAGTGTAGAAGATGCTGAACTTCAACAAGAACTTTTCAAAAGAATCATCAAAGAAGGATTAAACGTAAGACAAGCCGAAAAAGCAGCTTCGGAACTTAAAAATCCTAAAAAATCTATCCAAAAAACTGAAAAAGAACTTCCGAATCATCTAAGAAAAGTAGAAAAATCACTGGCTGATGTTTTAGAAGTTGGGGTAGAAATAAAATCTTCGGGCAAAGGAAAAAAAGGGAAAATCATCCTTGATTTCAATAACGAAGAAGAACTGAACAAAATCCTTTCACATTTTAATTAATGAGAGCAGTTTACTCCATCATATTATTGTTGTTCTTTGGGTTGTTTTTTTCTCAAGAAATTAAACCTTTCGACACCATCAAAACCGAAAAACAGGTAGTTGAGGAAATAGAAAAAGCCAACGTGAGCACCATTCAAAAATACAATCCTACAAAAGCAGGGTTGTATTCTGCTGTTTTTCCGGGCCTTGGTCAGTACTACAACAAGAAATATTGGAAAATCCCAATTGTTTGGGGAGCTGTAGGAACTGGAGTAGGGATTATTGTGTATAATGATAAGCAATATCGCCGTTATAGAACTGCATTTTTAGCAGAATTAAATGGTCAACCTCATGAGTTTGATGATTTACCTTACGTAGACGCTACGGTTCTAGGAAATACACAAGACAGAGCCAAAAGACAAAGAGATTACGCCATCGCCATTACCGGAGTTTTATATATTTTAAATATTGTAGATGCGGTAGTAGATGCACACTTATACGACCAAAAGAAAGACCCAGATTTAGCGATTAAACCTACCATTATTTACGATGATTTAGGGGTAGCAAATGGTAAAGCTGGATTGTCTTTGAGTTTTAGATTTTAAAAATTAAAAAAATGAAAATAGCATTAGTAGGTTACGGAAAAATGGGCAAAATCATTGATGAAATTGCCACAAAAAGAGGACATGAAGTTGTAGCAAGATTAAACGAAACACCTACCAAAGAAAATCTGAACAATCCAGATGTAGTGATAGAATTTTCGCAGCCAGAAGTAGCTTTTAGCAATATAAAAACCTGTTTAGAAAATAAAATTCCAGTAGTTTGTGGAACTACGGGTTGGCTAGAACAAAAACCTGCCATCGAAAAAATAGCCTTAGAAAACGAGACTGGATTTTTATATGGTTCTAACTTCAGTTTAGGCGTGAATCTTTTCTTTGCTTTAAATGAAAATTTAGCGAAACTGATGCAGAAATTCAGTAATGATTATACCTGTCAACTCGAAGAAATTCACCACATTCACAAAAAAGATGCACCAAGTGGAACTGCAATTTCTATTGCGGAAGGAATCTTCAAACATTCTGACTATAATTCTTGGAAATTAGAGGAAACTGAAGGGAAATCTCTAGGAATAGAGGCAATTAGAGAAGGAGAAGTTCCGGGAACACACAGCGTTTATTATCGTTCAGAAGTAGACGAAATCGAAATAAAACATACTGCTTTCAATAGAAATGGTTTTGCATTAGGTGCAGTAATTGCTGCAGAATGGTTGCCAGGAAAAGTAGGGAATTTTGGGATGAAAGAAGTTTTAGGACTTTAATCTGAGTTTAAACCTTGAGCCTTAATGTAACAAATCACGAATTGCATTACTAATTACACATCACATATTAATCATAGAAAATGGATTACATCTTACAATATTCTATTTTTATACTGATTTTATCAGTTTTACTAGGACTTTCGTCTTTTAAATTATATCAAAAAATGGGTTACAAAGGCTGGGAAGCTTTTGTTCCTTTTTATAATTACTACATTATTCAGAAAGAAGTAGGAGAACCAAAATGGTGGGTTATCTTGGCTTATTTGCCAATTGTAGGACCTATTATGATGACTGTTTTCCATTTGTTTTTGATGAAAAAATTTGGAAGAACTTCAGCGCTGGAACAAATTCTTACTGCGTTGCTTCCTTTTATTTATTTGGCGTATTCGTCTTATTTTCAGTTGAATAAAGTAGACAGGTTTGCCGTAGATGATCCGAAAGCTAAAAAAGAATCTTTCTTAGGTTCTATCACTTTTGCAGTGGTTTTTGCTACGATTATTCACGCTTTTGTTACCCAACCATTTGCCATTCCTACAGGTTCTATGGAAAGAACTTTATTGGTAGGAGATTTCTTATTCGTAAACAAATGGAGTTATGGTTACAGAATGCCAATGAGACCAGTAGCTTTGCCATTTTTGCAGGGAACCATTATGGATACTCAGAAAGATGGAAATCCTAAGAACGACCCAAAATCTTATGTAGATGCTATTAAATTGCCATATTTTAGAATTGGTGAATTTAAAAAACCTAAGAAAAATGATATTGTAGTTTTCAATTATCCTGGAGATTCCGTGCATACTGCGATAGATAGAAAAGATCCTTATGTAAAACGTTGTGTAGCGGTAGGTGGTGATGTGGTAGAAATGAGAGCCGGGAATTTATACATCAATGGTAAACCAGAAGTTCAAATGGCAGATGCCGAAGTTCAGCGTTCATATACTATTTATACACGTTCAGAAATAGACATCGATTATTTATGGAAAAATCTTGCCTATTTACCGATTACAGATGAAGGTGAAACCAAAGACGGATTGCATTATTATCAATTTCAAGGGTTGACTAAAGATCTTTTGGCTCAAATTAAAGCCATTCCTGAATTTGTAAAGTCTGAAGAAGTTTTAGGCGAAAAAGGAAAAGGAGCAATTTCTTACTATCCTGTTTTAGACGAAAACGGTCAATATGTAAATGATGGAACAGGTCACGCTTTGATGTCTAAAAAAGTAGACATTTCTCAATCTATTTTCCCGATTAATAAGCCTTGGAACCAAGATTGGTACGGACCGCTCACCATTCCTAAAAAAGGAGATGTGATTACCATTACTCAAGAAAATTTACCAGAATATAAAAAACTGATCACAGAATTTGAAGGAAATATTTTAGAATTCAAAGGAGGGAAGTTTTATATCAATGGTGCTCAAACCGATAAATATACCGTAAAACAAGACTATTATTTTATGATGGGAGACAACAGAGATGCTTCTCTAGATGCTCGTTTCTTTGGTTTTGTTCCAGAAACTCATATTGTAGGAAGCCCTATGTTTACTTGGCTTAGTTTACAAGGGACTTTTGATGAAGGTCCTAAAAAAGTAAGATGGGAACGTATGTTTAAAGCAACAAACACTGGTGTAAAAGAAAAAACTTCTTATTGGTGGGTTGCAGCCGCAATTTTAATCTTATTCTTTGGTTGGGAATTTTTTGTAAAACTTTTCAAGGGGAAAAATAAAGAAGAAGAGTAGAATTTTATAGAAATTTGAAAAATTGACATACCCTTTTTGCGTTCAAAACGCAGAAAGGGTTTTTTGATATAATCACATTTATTTTTTTAACTTTGAACACTCAATTTTAGAATGAAAATGAAAACGGTATTACCTATATTTTATTTGCCACCAGTTTCTTGGTTTGCAGAATTTTTAAAAGAAGAAAACGAAATTCTTCTGGAGCAGCATGAGAATTTTCCGAAACAAACCTACAGAAGCAGATGCAATATTTACGGTGCAAATGGTAAATTGGCGCTTATTTTGCCGATTCATCATAACGGAAAACGTGCGATGAAAGATTTAGAGCTTTCTTATGCTGAAGATTGGCAAAAACTCCACTGGAAATCCATTAAAATCGCTTACCAAAGTTCGCCATATTTCGAGTTTTATGAAGATAAGTTGAAGCAGATTTTCTCGGTACAGCCTACATCTCTTATTGAATTTAATCTCAATGCTTTGAAAATCATTCTTCAAATTTTAAAGGTTGAAAAAGATTTTTCACTCACCACGGAATTCGAAAAAACACCAGATGCAGTAGATTTAAGAGAGCGTTTTTCAGCAAAAAAAGAGTCAGAATATCATTTGCCAGAATATTACCAAACGTTTAGCGATAAATTAGGATTTATCAAAGATTTATCAATACTAGACGTAGTTTGTAACATTGGCCCAGAATCTGCTACGTATATTAAAAAAGTAACTCAATCCATACAAAATATATCATAATGAAAAGAATAATCATTGCAGCTGCATTTTTAGCAGGATTTAATTTCGGGTTTTCGCAAGAAACCAAAACTGAAGATAAAGATTTGATGACTTGGTATCACAAAGATTTTTCTACAGCCAATGTTTACGGTGTCAATACTCAAAACGCATATAAATTTTTTGAATCAAAAGGTCTAAAACCTAAAACGGTAGTGGTAGGTGTTATAGACAGTGGTGTAGAAGTAGACCATCCTGGTTTAATAAAAAATATGTGGAAAAATGTAAACGAAGTTCCTAACAATGGTAAAGATGATGATGGGAACGGTTACATAGATGATGTTTACGGCTGGAACTTTATCGGGGGTAAAAATGGAGATGTAGAAATTGACAATTTAGAAGTAACAAGAGTTGTAAAACAATACAAACCTGTTTTTGAAGGGGCGAATTCAGAAGTGAACAAAGCCAATCAAGCAAAAATGCCTACAGAATTTGAGATGTATCTTCGTGCAAAGGATATGTACAATAAAAAAAGTGTAGAAGCTAAACAGCAGTTTCAGTTTTATTCTGAATTTGCAAAAGTGATTCCTAGTGTAGCGGCTACTTTAAAAGGAAAAACACTGACTAAAGAAAATTTAGATGCTATCAAACCAACTACACAAGAAGAAGCTAGAAATCTTTCGATTTTAAGTCAAGTGGCAAATGATCCTACTATGGTTGGGAAGTCTCAAGCAGAAGTAGAAGAGTTTTTAAACAAAGAAATTAAAGGAGCTTTAGAATATTTCGAACCTCAAGCTACAAAACAGTATAACTTAGATTTTGATCCTAGAGCAATTGTAGGAGATAATTATCAAGACAAAAAAGAGAAATTCTACGGAAATAACCATTACGAAGGTCCAGATGCACAACACGGAACTCACGTTGCGGGAATTATCGCAGGTTATCCTCAAGGAAATGAAGTGCAATACGGAGTAGCGTATAAAGTTGCAAAAATTATGACGGTAAGAGCGGTTCCAAACGGTGATGAGCGTGATAAAGACGTGGCTAATTCTATTCGTTATGCGGTAGATAATGGTGCTAAAGTCATTAATATGAGCTTCGGGAAAGCGGTTTCTCCAGAAAAAGAATTGGTTTGGGAAGCGTTTCAATATGCTAAAGACAAAGGCGTTCTATTGGTGAAAGCGGCTGGAAACGAGAATGAAGATATTCAAGAAAATCCTTATTTTCCTACTAATTTTAAATCTACTAAAGACGAAAAACCTTTCATTAACAACATGATTGTAGTAGGTGCAAGTACCAATAATAATGAATTTTTAAGAGCTGGATTCTCTAATTTTAACCAAAAAATGGTGAATGTTTTTGCGCCTGGTGATAAAATTTATTCTACCGTTCCAGATGGTAAATATGAATATTTACAAGGAACTTCTATGGCTTCTCCAGTTGTAGCGGGAGCTTCTGCAGTTTTATTGGCTTACATGCCTAATTTGAAACCAGAGCAAGTAATAGAGTCTCTAGTAAAATCGGTGAATAAGTCTGAGGTAAATGCAATGTTGCCTACCAATACCAATAATAGATTTGATTTAATTTCAGAATCTGGAGGGGTGATTGATTTATACAAAGCGGCACAATACGCTTATACACATTTCTACAAAGCGGCTTCTGCAAAACCAGTGAAAAAGGCGGTGCTTAAAAAGAAAAAAGTAGTAAGAAAAAAATAATTAATCATACTAATCAATTGAAAGGCTGTTTTTACAGCCTTTTTTATTTGTTGAATTTTAAGAAAAGTTTATAAGATTATCATATTGGCACAGTTTTTACAATTAACTTCATAACTTTACATTCATAAATAACAACCAAATTTAAGTAAAAGATGAAAAAAGTACTATTGACTCTAGCTTTCGGCTCATTATTTGCCGTTTCTTGCTCTTCTGTGAAAAAAGCAGAAAGTGCTCAAACTTCTAGAGCAGAATTTTTAAAAATGAAAGGTGATTGGGAAATTACCAGTGTAAATTATGAGAAAGAATTTCAAATAAAGCCTTTTGATGAAGGAGCAGATGCTCAGTGTTTCGTAGGAAGTCATTGGAGACTTATCCCGAATAATTATTCTGGAGCGTATACCATAAAAGGTGGTGGAAACTGTCCTACAGTAACTCAACCTATTAAATTTGAAGTGACCAGAGATAATGAATTTAAATTCAAGAAATTAGTAGCAGATACTAAAGCTAAAAATGTAACTGCTGGTTATATTTTACAAATTGAAAAACAAGATACAGACAACTTTACCTTAGTTCAAAGCGTTCCTTTTGAAGGAAATGTAATTAAAGTATATTACAATTTTGTAAGAACAGGAATGGAACAAAAATAACTTTTTAAAATTTAAAAAAATTATGAAACTTATCAATAAATCAAGCGTAGCAGCATTATTTTTATCATCAGCAATGGTGTTAACAAGTTGTGAAGCGATTCAGAATGCTAATAATACTCAAAAAGGTGCCGTAATTGGTACTGCTGCAGGTGCTGTTTTAGGCGCTGTAATCGGGAATAATGTAGGAAAAGGCGGTAACGCTCCTCAAGGTGCCGTTTTAGGCGGTGTAGTTGGTGGAGTAGTTGGTGGAGTTATCGGTAATAAAATGGATAAACAAGCCAAAGAAATTAAAGAAGCTTTACCAGGTGCAGAAGTAGTAAGAGTGAATGAAGGAATTAAAGTAACCTTATCGGAAAATACGGTAAACTTTGATTTTGACTCATCTAATCTTACTTCAGTTGCTAAAACCAACCTCAATAAATTAGCAGAAGTTCTTAAAAACAACCCTGATACCAATATCAATATTTATGGACATACCGATTCTAAAGGAACTGACTCATATAACCAAAGTTTGTCTGAAAGAAGAGCAAATGCAGTAGTGAATTATTTAGTTTCTCTTGGTGTTGCAAAATCTAGATTATTTGCTATGGGAGTTGGTGAAAAAGAGCCAGTAGCAGACAACAGTACAGAAGTTGGTAGAGCTAAAAACCGTAGAGTAGAGTTTGCCATTACTGCAAATGAAGAAATGATTAAAGATGCTCAACAAGAAGCCAAATAACATACATAAATCATAATCCACTTAAATCGCCTTGTTTACAAGGCGATTTTTTATTTTTTTATTCTTAAATTTGTATAGTATAATAACTTTTGATGAGAAAATTTTTAAAACTTTTACGTGTAGAACAATGGGTAAAAAACCTCTTTGTTTTTACACCACTTTTCTTTTCGGGGAATGTTACACATGTAGATTTAATGCTAAAAAGTATTTTCGCTTTTTTAGTTTTTTCATTTACAGCTAGTTCTATTTATATATTAAACGATTATACAGACATAGAATCAGACAAAAAACATCCTGAGAAATGTAATAGACCTTTAGCAAGTGGTGCCATTTCTAAAACCGCTGCTAAAATTATTTTTGTACTTCTAATTTTATCTGTTGTTTTATTGGTTTTCTTTGGTGGAGATTATTTCCATAAAAATTTTACCAAATTTTCTATCATCATTGCCTCTTATTTCTTCATGAATATTGCTTATACTTTTAAGCTAAAACATGTTGCCATAATAGATGTTTGCATTATTGCATTAGGATTTGTACTCAGGGTTTTAGCGGGAGGTTATGCTACAGGAATTGTCGTTTCACAATGGGCTATTTTATTAACTTTTGTTTTGGCATTAGTTTTAGCGATTGGTAAAAGAAGAGGAGAGTTAATAAACGCCGAAATTTCTGGGAAAACCAGAAAAGCACTTGACGGCTATAACGTACAATTTGCAGATATTGCCCTTTCTATTTCTGTGACATTGGCTATTGTTTGTTATCTTATGTTTACCTTAACTCCTGAAGTTCAAGAAAAATTTGGGGTAAGAGTTTTTTATACTGTTTTGTTTGTAGTTTTTGCTTTTTTAAGGTATTTACAACAAACTTTGGTGTATAATAAAACCGAATCACCCACTAAAATTGTCTACAAAGACAGATATATACAAATAACCATTCTCATTTGGTTAATAGCATTTTTGTTATTAATATATTTAAAAAAATGAAACCAGATTTCGTAAAAAATGTTTCTACTTGGGGCAATCATCCCATAGTAAACAAACTGTTCAAAGCCGAAGAAGACTACAGTAAAATCAGAGAATTTGTAAGACAAAATAACGAAGTTATTGCGTATGGAAATGGTAGATGCTATGGCGATGCAGCCTTGTCTGAAGCCATGTTTTCTACAAAGAAATTAAATAAATTCATCAGTTTTGACCGTTTAAATGGCATTTTAGAATGCGAATCTGGAGTTTTGCTTTCCGAAATTTTAGAAATTACAGTACCTCAAGGTTACTTTTTAGCCATCACGCCGGGAACTAAGTTTATTACATTGGGTGGAGCGATTGCATCAAACATTCATGGTAAGAATCACCATGCAGAAGGTGGTTTTTCAGAATGTGTAATTGAGTTTAAAATGATGGTAGAAGATGGAGAAATCATCACGTGTTCTAGAGAAGAAAATGCAGAGAAATTTTGGGCTACTTTCGGAGCAATGGGACTTACCGGAATTATTCTTTCTGCAAAAATTAAACTCAAAAATATAGAATCGGCATACATTCGTCAAGAGTCTATAAAAGCTGAAAATTTAGACGAAATCTTCCAACTTTTCGAGGAATCAGAAGACTGGACTTATACCGTAGCTTGGATAGATTGCTTGCAAAAAGGTAAAAACATCGGAAGAAGTATTCTAATGAGAGGGGAGTTTGCACTTAGAGCAGAGTTGCCCCAAAAATGGCAAGAAAATCCATTGAGATTAAAGAAAAAATTAAGTCCTACCATTCCGTTTTATTTTCCAAGTTTTGTGTTGAATAGTTTTTCTGTAAGAGCTTTTAACTTTTTATATTTCAATAAACAAAGACAAAAAGTAGTTAAAAATTTCATAGACTATGAAACTTTTTTCTATCCTCTTGATGCGATTAACGACTGGAATAAAATCTATGGAAAAGGTGGTTTTATTCAATACCAAATGGTGATTCCAAAGGAAAAAGGAAAAGAAGGCATGAAAAAAATCCTAGAAACTATTGGTAGAAGTGGACAAGGTTCTTTTTTAGCAGTTCTTAAGCTTTTTGGCAAAGGAAATCCAGAAGCGTATAATTCTTTTCCTTTTGAGGGTTATACATTGGCTTTAGACTTTAAAATTAATAGAGAATTAAGACAATTGGTAGATAATTTAGATAAAATTGTAGAAGAATTTGGCGGTAGAATTTATTTGACCAAAGACAGCATGAGTAAATCTTCACTCACCAATTATCTGAAAAATGTAGACAGTTCTAAATTTGTTTCGCTGCAAAGCAAAAGAATAAAAAGAGGTTCTTAATAAAAAAACTAAATCATTCATAACTAATTCATTACATATGATTATTCTTGGTTCCACATCAGAAGTTGCACAAGCATTTGTAGAAAAAGCGTTAACTGCTGGTGAAAAATTTCCTAAAATTTATCTGGTTACTTCTAGCCGAGAAACCACAGAACGTTTTGCTCAACATATCGATGTGAAATTTCTACAGCCATCAGAAATCATAGAATTGGATTTGACTCAAGAAATCAATTATTCTGTTTTTGAAAATATAGACTCAGATTTGCTTTTCTGTGCCACTGGGTATTTAGGTTTGGGAACCGAAGATGGTTTGTATGATGATAAAAACACTGAGAAAATCATTGACATTAATTACGCAAAATTAGTTCCTGTAATCAATTTTTTTGCTAAAAAAATGGAAAGCAAAAGAAGCGGAAACATCATCGCGCTTTCATCTGTAGCAGGAGATAGAGGTAGACAGAGTAATTTTATCTACGGAAGTGCAAAAGCTGCTTTTACCGCCTATTTAAGTGGATTGAGAAATTATCTTTTTTCTAAAAAAGTTCATGTGATGACGGTAAAACCAGGTTTTATGGAAACCAAAATGACCGAAGGTTTACCACTCAATCCAAAGCTTACTGCAACACCAAAACAAGCAGCAGAATGCATTTATAAAGCCTATAAAAAGAAAAAAAATATAGTTTATGTTTTGCCTATTTGGAGATTAATTATGCTCATTATCATTCATATTCCTGAGTTTATTTTTAAGAAATTGAAACTGTAATTTTCTATTCATATTCTGTCGTTTTACCAATGAAAAAACTATATCTATTTGATTTTGATGGAACACTTACCTACAAAGACACCATGTTTTTGTACTTGCATTTTTATAATGAAAAAAAATATTTCTGGAATTTTCTGAAACACATTCCGCTTTTTGTTTTGGTGAAATTACATTTGGCGAATGCAGAAAAAGTGAAAAAAAGTTTCATCGGTTCTATTCTAAAAGGCGAAAGAGAAGAAAAAATCAATAGAGTTTCTCAAGAGTTTGTCGATAAATTTTATCCGAAAATCATCAGAGATAATGCCTTGGAATTTATACAAAACATTGATAAAGAAAACACAGAAAGTTACTTAATAACCGCTTCTCTTGATATTTGGATAAAACCTTTTGCCGAAAAAATGGGAATGAAATTTTTGGCAACAGAAGCCCGTTTCGAAAACGGAATTTTCACTGGACATTTCAAAACCAGAAATAACAATGGTAAAGAAAAAGTAAACCGAATTAAAAAAGAAATAGAAGGCAAAAAGTACGATAAAATCATCGCTTTTGGGGATACTTCTGGAGATTTGCCTATGCTTTCTCTCGCTCACGAATCTCATTACAGATTTTTTCATTAATTTCGTCGCGTTAAATTCTAAAATGGAGAAATTAAGATTTTCTGTCTTAATGCTCACAAATATTTCCTAAAAATGACACAGATATATTTAGATAATGCCGCTACTACACCACTTTTAGACGAAGTGATAGATGCGATGGTAGTGGTAATGAAAAACAATTTCGGGAATCCTTCTTCTACACATACCCTTGGCCAAGAAGCCAAAACAATTCTAGAAGAAACCCGTAGAAAGATTGCCCATGAACTCCATGTTTCCCCCGCAGAAATTATCTACACTTCTTGCGGAACGGAAGCTAATAATTTAATTCTGAAATCTGCGGTAGAAGATTTAAAAATCGAAAGAATCATTACCACAGAATTAGAGCATAAATGTGTAGCAGAATCGGTGGAAAATCTCAAAAATTTTAAAAATGTAGAAGTAATTTACCTCAATATCAATGAAAAAGGAGATGTAGATATAGAGCAATTACAGCAACTTTTGAAGTCTTCAGATAAAAAGACTTTGGTAAGTTTAATGCATGCCAATAATGAAATTGGTAATCTTTTAGACCTTGACAAAGTTGCAAATATTTGCAAAGAAAACGGAGCATATTTTCATTCGGATACAGTGCAAACAATGGCGCATTTACCTTTGGATTTTTCTAAAACTTTGGTAGATTTTGCCAGTTGTAGTGCTCATAAATTTCACGGACCAAAAGGTGCAGGTTTTGCTTTCATCAGAAAATCTACGCATTTAAAAGCTCAAATTCATGGTGGAACTCAAGAGAGAAATTTAAGAGCTGGAACGGAAAACGTGGTAGGGATTGCGGGACTAGGGAAAGCATTTGAAATTGCAACGGATAATTTAGAGAAATTCTCTTCTCATATTCAAGAAATCAAGGATTACGCCATCCAAAGGCTTTCAGAAAAAATTCCAGGAATTCTTTTTAATGGAAGAAGTGCAGAAAGGGATAAGAGTCTTTACACGGTATTAAGTGTGTCTTTGCCTTCACAAAATCCTTTGATTGGTCTGCAGCTAGATATGAAAGGAATTGCAGTTTCACAAGGAAGCGCATGTAGCTCTGGAGCAGCAAAACCATCATCTGTACTTTCTAAAATTTTAAGTGAAGAAACTCAGCAAAACACCACTCCGCTTAGAATATCTTTTTCTCATAAAACCACAAAAGAAGAAATAGATGCTTTAGTTAATGCATTGGTGGAAATCTTGCGATTATAGAAAAAGATAATGGTTCGCATAGACAATACTTTTAAAAATTTGGCAAGAATATTGTAAATTTGTAACCTGAAATCAATAAATAATTAGAAACAAATATTAAAGAATTATGGCAGTAGAATTAACAGACAGCAACTTTCAAGAATTGGTATTAAATTCAGATAAACCAGTATTAGTAGATTTTTGGGCAGCTTGGTGTGGACCATGTAGAATGCTTGGACCAATCATTGAAGAACTTCATGATGATTTCCAAGGAAAAGCGATTGTAGGAAAAGTAGATGTAGATAATAATCAACAAGTATCTATGGATTACGGAATCAGAAATATCCCTACTGTTTTGATTTTTAAGAACGGAGAAGTAGTAGATAAATTCGTTGGAGTAGCTCCTAAAGCGGCTATTGCAGAGAAATTAAATGCCTACTTGTAAAAATAATATAATTGAAAATGAATGCTTTCCGTTTGGAGAGCATTTTTTTTTGTAAAAATATTTGCAGTATTCAATAAAAGTTGTAATTTTGCCATCACGAAAAAAGAGCAATGTTCTTTAATTAAAAGATCCGGTAGTTCAGTTGGTTA
>VSSQ01000016.1_pt3 | contig 114504 bp, 98 predicted proteins | sample 4763081 | NCBI WGS metagenome assembly VSSQ01 (sample SAMN12137344, study PRJNA551015) | bioreactor metagenome | isolation source: SDC9 anaerobic chlorinated ethene degrading culture | place: USA: Knoxville, Tennesee | collected 2015-01-01
AAATATTCATTAATTTTCTAAATTAATAAACTTTTTGTAATATAAAAAGTTTTAAAAATATCTTTTTATATTTAAAAGCATTATAATTAAAATCTCTATTCAGATTAATCTTAACTAATAGGATCTGTTTCAATATCAACAATAACTGGTTCATCAACAGCAAAAGCTGTTTCTATAGCCATTTTAAGTTCTTGGTAGGTACCAGCCTTAAGCCCAATGCCCCCACAACTTTCTGCAAATTCTGCAAAATCACAATTATATAAATCAGTATTCCAATTAACATAATTTTCATTTTCTTGTTCAGTCATTATCATACCAAGCTCGTGATTATTAAAGATAAATACCTTAACAGGCAATCTATATTTAACAGCTGTTAAAAAATCACCCATTACCATAGCAAATCCTCCATCACCAGATATACATATAACTTCTTTTTTAGGATTAATTATCTGTGCAGATAGGGCTGCAGGAAGGCCAAATCCCATAGTAGCCAAATAACCAGACATAACAAGTTCTTGAGTATTTTTCATTGGAAAATTTCTCCCAACTCTCCAACCATTTTCACCAACATCAATAGCTATTATAGCATCATCATCAACATAATTAGATAATTCTTTCATTATGAAAGGGAATTTGAGAGGAAATTTTGTCGGATCCTCTTCTTTTTCCAAAACATTGTCCCATTGTTTTTTTAAAGAAGAAATTTCTTCAACATAATCATTTTTATTTGATTTTTCGACTTTTTTAAGTATTTCTGGAATAACTTCAGTGATATTACCAATAATATTTAGACTAATAGGATGTTTTTTACCAATTACTAGAGGATCAATATCAATTTGTATTGAAGGCCTATTCGGAAGATTAGTATTATTTGAACAAGAACAACCAATTATTATAAGCAAATCAGAAGTATTAGTAAGTTTAGTAGAAGTTATAGTCCCAATTCCACCATGTCCACCAGCATGTAAATCATAATTATCATCAACTACACATTTACCCCTAAATGAGGTTACAATTGGAGCAGAAATTTTTTGAGAAAGTTCTTTAATTTCTTCTTTATTTTCTAGGGCTCCTCCTCCTGCAACAATAACGGGACGTTTTGAACTGTTTATCATATCAACTGCATCTTCAATTAAGTTTTGAGGAGCAGTAGTAGATAACATAGCTATTCTACCTTCCATGTCGATTATTTCATCATCACATCTTTCTTTTTGAACATCTGCAGAAATTGAAATATGGGAAACACCCTTTTCTATTAGTGCATGACGAATAGCTAAAGTAGTTAAACGAATTACCTCATCAGGATGAGTTATAGTTTTATTAAAAACAGAAATTGGCTCAAAAAATTCGTGTTGATTAATCTCCTGGAATGCTTTTGTCCCAATAAGATCTCTTTGAACATATCCAGTTATTGCTAAAACAGGTGCCTTATCAAGTTTTGCATCATAAAGCCCAGTAGCTAAATTTGTTGCCCCAGGGCCTGCAATTGTAAGACAAACCGCAATATTACCTGTTAATTTACCATAAGCAGAAGCCATCATAGCAGCAGTCTGTTCATGACGAACTTGAAAATATTCAATATCTCCATTTTTACGAATTGCTTCAACAATACCTAAAGAAGAGGTACCAGGAATTCCAAAAACATGTTTAACTCCCCAAGCGACCATTTGTTCAACCATTACATCAGAGGCCGTTTTAAATGAAACATCATCTGTTCCAAACTCATCTTTTATTTTATTATCTTTATCAGATTTTTTATTTTTAGTTTTTTTATCTTTTATTTCAATAAACATGTCCTTATTTGCATTACAAATAGGACACTTCCAAGAATTAGGAATTTTTTTAAAAGGTTTTTCTTCTCTTGATTCGTCATAAAAATAGTTACATATCTTACATCTATATTTAAACATCTAACCCCTTCTTTATATAGCATTATTCCATAATTAAACAAATTATATTATGTTTTTTATTTTATTTAAATTCTTTTAAATTATAAGAATATTAAGTAATAAACATTAAAAATTAAAAGAATAGAAAAAAATAAAAAATAGAAAAAATAACTAAGCGAAAAAGAAATATTCTAAATTAAAAAACAAGAAAAAAATAAAAGCCATAAGATGAAAAAATTTTGATAAAAAATTAAAATAAAAAAGTAATAAGATCAAAAATAAATAAAACGAATAATCTGAAAAAGGAATGATATAATAGAGATAAATATCTATTTATCCACTAAAGCCTTAAGTTCATTATCTTCTTCATCAAGAATCTCTAAAAGTTCATCCCATGCTTCTAAAGATTCTTTAGCTGCTTGATCATCTAAAACTTCAATAGCATAACCTGCATGAACAAGAACATATTTCCCTTCTTCAATCTCATCAACAAGATCTAGTTTTACTTGTTGTTTAACTCCACCAAAATCAACAAAACCAATTTTTTCTTCTGCTCTTATCTCAACAATTTGTGCTGGTGCTGCAATACACATAATATACCTCTCTTTTATAATCTGTAAGTAAACAGTAAATTTTAAGTAACAGTTATTATATTAATACTGATAAAAATTATATTTATATAATTTATTTATTATTATGAACTTTTTCCTAATCAAATATCTATCAAATGAAATAATCTTAGAAAAAAATTAAATATACTTATTATCATTAATCATATAAAAATACAAATATTTTAATAAAAATATTGAATTTCAAATTATATAAAATTATGTAATTTTATAACAAAATCAAATATAAAAAATGATAAAAATGGATATTAAAAATTAAAAAGTAAATTATAATATTGTAAATAATAAATAGAATAATATAACTAACAACAATAGGAAGTATATACAATATTATTAAAAGAAAACAAGGAAAAATATTATGAAAAATATTGTAATAGGGGCCGGACCTTCAGGGCGATTAGCTGGTTTAGAACTTGGCAGACTAGGGGAAGAAACTATATTAATTGAGAAAAAAAGTCTTGGAGGTACATGTTTAAATGAAGGATGTATGGTTATATGTGCATTAACAGATATCGCTAGATTTTTAAATAATTCCCATACTTATGAAAATTTAGGATTAATAAAAGGAAATATTGAGATTTCCTATAGCGAAATTGTAAAAAAGATTAAAGAAACACAAAAAATAATCCATAAAATTGATCATGAGGAAAACACTTCCCAAAATAATCATATTATTTATGGAGAAGCAGAAATTATAAATAATCAAGTAGTTGTTAATGGTGAAAGTTTAGATTACAAAAATTTACTTATTGCAACTGGTGCAAACCCATTTAACCCAAACATTAAAGGTATTGAACATAGTATCAATAACAAAGACATTTTAAAACTCAAAAAAATTCCTGAGAAGCTAAATATTATAGGAGGTAGCATAATAGCAGCGGAAGTTTCAAATATATACTCCTCATTAGGTAGTGAAGTTAACATAATAGCTAGATCTGAATTTTTGAAAGAATTGGATGCTGAGGTTAAAGAATACATAATAAAAAAAATGCTTAAAAATGTTAAAATTCATGAAAATACTGAAACATTAGAAATAAAACGTGAAAAGACAATCATTAAAAGCAAAACACATGGGGGAGAGATTAGTGAAATTGAAGGTATTGCATTCATAGCTACTGGAAGATCTCCAAATTCAAAAATTGCTAAAAATATATTAAAATCGGACGAATTTGATAAAAAAGGAGCAATAATAGTAAATAAAATGATGCAAACAAAAATAAAAAATGTTTATGCCGCAGGAGATGTTATAGGAGGAATTAATTTAACACCAATAGCAAGGATGGAAGGAATCATAGCAGCTAGGAACATGGCAGGATACTCAAGTAAAATTGAGTATAATTGTATCCCACAATCAATAAATTTGGATATGCCCATAAGTTTTGTCAGAACTTCAAAAAAAGCCAACGATATTAATGATAAAACCAAGGATATATTAATTCCAGGATCTGTTGGACCAGAATCTTTTTGGAAAGTATTAGGAAAAGAAACTGGAATGACAAAAGCTTCATTCAATGAAAAAAATGAATTATTAAAATCAATTACAGCGATTTCACCTTCTTCAATAAGTGATATTGCTTATTTATCCTATTTGATGAGAATAGGAGAAAATATAACTAATTTCGATGATTTTATTGAAGTACATCCTTCAACAGATGTATTTTTCCATATTATGAAATACATTTAAGACATCTATAAATACAATAAATTAGCTTATAATAAATTAGCTTATAATAAATTAGCTTATAATAAATTAGCTTATAATAAATTAGCTTATAATAAATTTTTTTGATTAAATAATTATAATAAATTTTTTATAATGAACTATTTTTTATAAATTAATGTATAATAAAATAGGAATGAGATTAAATGATAAAAAAATTTGAAGATGTTACAAAGTTTCATGGACATGAATGTCCAGGCTCAGCAATTGGATATAAAGCTGCAAAAATAGCTGCTGAAAAATTAAATATTAATCCCTCTGAAGATGAAGAAATAGTAGCAATCGTGGAAAATGATAGTTGTGCTGTAGATTCTATTCAAGTAGTTTTAAGTTGTACTTTTGGAAAAGGAAATTTAATATTTAATGATTATGGGAAAGGAGTTTATACCATAATAAATAGAAAAGAAAATAAGGCAATTAGATTATCAATGAAAGAATCTTTTAATCCTATGAAAATAAATCCAGAATTTGGTAGTTTAAAAGAAAAAGAGAGAAACAGTAGTATAAATAATGAAGAAAAAAAATTGCTATCCAAAGTAACATCAGAAATTTGCAATTATATAATAAATATGCCAGATGATGAAATATTTTCTATAGAAGAAGTTAAAATAGATATTCCTGAAAAAGCTAATATTTATAAATCAATAGTTTGTGATAAATGTGGAGAGTTGACTAGCGAACATAGATTAAAAAAATATGGAAAAGAGAGAGTATGTATACCATGCTATGAATCATTGAAAAATAAATAAACTACTAAAAAAAGTTCTTTTTATTAGATGAAATTATAATATCATGAAAATATGCTATTATAAAAATATACTATTATAAAGATTAAATAAAAAATAATATTATTTTTTATTTTTGTTAGCTTCATTAATAACTATTTCTGCAATTTTATCGCCAGCCGAGAGAACCTCTTTACTATATTGTTTTGATTTAATTTTAATTTCCTCAAGATCAGCTAATGCTTTTTCAATATTATTATTCAAATTATCAATGTCAGACTCAATTACAGCCCCTGGGAAAATTCCTGCCATGTTATGATATCTACCATATTTAACCCTAGTTAAAGCTATAGCAGGTAATTCACAAGCCATAGCTTCTTGAATCATAACACCATCATCAGTTAAAACAGCTAAATCTATTAGTTCATAAAGATCTCTTATCCAGTTGATATAACCAAGATTAATAACATTATTATTCTCAATCAAATCTAAAAATTCATCTTCTAAAGGAATTCCAACCATTAATAAATTATATCTTTCAGAGAGGTCAGATATTTCTAAATTACTTGCATTAGATATAGCTTTAGCCATCATTTCAAATAAAGAAGATCCTGAAGAAAATAATATACTTGGTTTATCCTCATCAAATGCATTGATATAATTCCTATTATTTTCTTTAATTGATTTTTTTATTTCTTTTAATGCATTAGTTTTATCCCCTTTTGTAAGGCCTGGAGTTAATGGGAAAAAAGATTTAAAAACATTTTTAGGGATATTTTCAGCCCTAAATAGTTGAGCTTCGGGAAGAACAATACACGTGTTTAATTTTGTGCATATTTTTGTATCTGTTGGAGTATCAATAATACCAACAGCAGGAACATTTGCTAATTTAGCAGCTATGCAACCTACAACAGCACCACCACCAATAATCCCCACAACTACATCTATTTTAAGTTTTTTTATCAAAGACCTTGTTTCAAGTGCTGCCTTTATTGTTTTAAAACCTGCTTTAGCAGTAGCTGTTTTTGTAGCTGCATGACCTCCTGCTTGAGGAACACTAACTTTATGCCAAGTATAACCATTATTTTTAAAAAGTAAACCTGGTGCTTTACTATCAAGAGCAATTTCACATTGAATTCCTTTTTTTTCTAAGGCACGAGTAATATTTAATGCATTAACTGCATCTCCCCCCATTCCTCTACCAGTAATAACCAACAAAGCCTTCATAATATCATTTCACTTAAAATATTAAAATAAAAAGTCCTAATTTTAAAATAATTGAATAATTTTAAATATTAAAAAATTAATTAAAAAGTTATTTAATCCATTTAATCACATTTTCATTTCGATTTGGAATTTCTTGCCTTTGAATATCTTTATATCCTAAAGTAACACCATATAATGGTACATATCCATTAGGAATTTTAAGTTTATCTGAACTCTCCGAATCTTGGAAATATGCTTTAATTAAACCAATCCAACAGGACCCTATATCTAAGCCTTCAGCTGAAAGAAGAATATTTTCAATAGCAGCACTACAATCAGCTTTAATATCACTAGCAGATTCTTTTCCTGAAATTATTATAACTGTAGGTGCATTATGAAGTATATTCCTTCCGCTTTTAGCTACTGATTCTAGAAATTTATCTCCAGAAGAAGCCATATTTCTAATTGCAACATCATTCATCTCTTTTAGTAAATCTTGATTTTGAACAATTGTAAAATACCATGGCTGTTCTCCTCTTGCAGTTGGTGCCATAAGCCCTGCGTTTATTATTTTTTCAATTTCTGTATCTTTTAATTGTTCTTTTTTATAGGACCTTATACTTCTACGACTATTTATTACATCAAAAATATCTTTCATAAAATCTACCTTCGTAAGATAAAATAAATAATTTATACCTGTCTTTATTTTAACCTTTCTTTATTATTTTTATTATAATTTATTATTAATAACTAATTTAAATAAATAAACCTAAAATTAATTAATTTAAATAAATAAAAATAAAAAAATTATTTAACTATAATAAAAATTATTTAATATATTTTATATTACAAAATATAATAAAATTATAAAATATATATGAAAATCTTATATATTGTTCTTAAAAATTAAATTAATTTTTATATTATATTAGATTAATATCTTGCTTTCATGTTATATATAAATAAAAAATAATAGAAAATTAAATTAAAATTATTTAATTAATGAAAAAATTATTTAAAATATAAATTATATAATTATTTTTTTTCTAGACCATTAACAGATTGATATTTATCATAACTATAAAGAGTTTTATGTGCAAATGGATTGTAAAAAAGCCTTCTAAATCCTAATGCTATCAAAAATGGGTTTTTAATATCATATTGTTTTTTATGCAATATTAATCTTCTTAAAGAATCACCCATTCCCCCACCAGTTAAAACATCCATGAAATAATCTCCAAAAGTTGGATTTTTAATATTTAATTTTCTTGCAAAGAATTTTTTCAAATTGTTTCTTCTAATTAATGCAATTAGTACTGTTGTTGCAATAAATAATACAAGAGTCCACAAAAATCCTCCTAACATATAAAAACATATCCCTAATGCTACAGCAAAAGAATGATTTCCGACTTCTCCCAACATTATTTTTCCAGCGAAATCCAAAGGAGAATACCCAATACAAATGACAAGTAAGACTAAAGGAGCATAAAATGCAAAATATCCCGGTATTGCTACAATAGACCCTACATCCAAAATAATCATGGCAAGAATTGTAAAAATACTCATCATAATTACAACTATAGAAGTGGAACCAGGTTGCATATCCGAAATGTTAATCGGTTGAACCATCAATGCTACTAAAATAGATGAGAAGCCTAAAAGGGGATATCCAACTACCATTACAGCCAACATCCCAATACCTCGAGATAATTGTCCCCATTCAACACCGAGATTTCCAATTTTCTTCCTTCCGATTAAATCATCAACAAGAGCAAATATCCCTATTATAAGGATTAAATTATTGAAACCTGAAGGAAAATAAAAGCTGAGCAATACGAATGGGACTATTCCTAAAGCCCTAGGAGTTCCCCCACGAACATTATTTACATAAAGATTACCTAAATAACCCATTTTACCTAAAAATCTGAAAACTATTGTCAGAACAAGCGTTAAAATTAATGACAATATAAATGGTATTAAAATATATTGATAATTCATTTGATTAATCCCTTGGTTTTTATGTTTTTAAATTATAATTTTGGAAGGATTAACTAGTATATTTATCTTTTTTTTGTTTTTATTCATTTCATCCCAATTAATAAATCTAGAAATAGATTTAAAACAAATTTAGATATAGACAAATCCAATTAATAATTCCAAAATTAAAATATATAATTTGTTATAACTTATAATCAAAATTTAATAAGATTTTACTAATATATAACTCTTTTTAATAAATTCTGAAACATTAATATATTATTAGTAATCAGTAATAATAATCTTATAAAAAACAAATAAAATTAATTGTTGAAAGTCACTTAAACCATGAAAACTTTAATAAATCTAAAAAATAGAATAAATAAGTCTAATAGAATATTATAAGTAACCTAAATAATAGCATAAATAACTAAAAAATAGTACAAATAACTAAAAAGAAGTATAAATAAATGTAAAATTAATTAATTAAATAAAAATTAATTAATTAAATAAATTATCTAACATATGTAAAAAAATCAGAAATTATTTTATAGGATATCTTAAAAGAGCAGCTAAGCCCCCCAAAGATTCTAATTGTTTTCCACCATCATGTTCACTACTAACTACTAGGATATTTCCGCCCATATTTTCAGCTAAGTCCATGACTTTTTCTAATTCTTCAATTCTTACAAATTTATCCAAAATTAATAATTCTTTAACAGCACCCGCATTAACTGCAGCTATAGTTTCATCTTTACCATATGCAACATTACCTGCGGATTTTGATATTTCCGCCAAAATATTATTAATAGAAGCTATTTCTTTTGCAATCCTATTTTCAGAATTTAATTTTTCAACTAAACCCTTTTTTAAAATTTCATTTATACCTACTCTTCCACCAGAGCCCGTATTTTCAATTATAGATTTTTCAGCTAAATCAGGATATTTATTTTCTAAAAAATCATGAAAACTATTTTTTGTAAACCCTGGTCCAGATATGATTATATTTTGAATATTATCAAATTTTAATAAAGATTCAGATATTTTTTTATAAAATTCATCGAAATTTTTAAGTCTATTCTTATCAATAATTCTTTTTCCAGATACATTACCTATAATAGGACCATAATATTCTATTCCGAATTGACGTACTAAGCCAAAATCAGCGACATCATCTTCAATAGAAATTATTATTGCTGAAAGTTTTTTTGATGCCTCAACAGCTTGTTTAATTCTGTTTAAAATATATTTTGACCAATGTTTCTTTTCAATTTTAATAGGATAATTTAATTTAACTTCTAAAGTATGATGAGAACCTAAAGGAACAAATTCTTCTGGGCCAGTTACTATAGAACCAGTAGCCCGTAATTTACCAGTGAATAGGTGAAAATTAATTGAATCAACTTCAATTCCGATGAAAAAAGTTTTTTTAATTCCTCGATCACTTCTTAATTTATCCCCCGTACTATCTTGTATTCTACGAGTTGTTTTAGAAGATAAAATATCTCCTTCTTCTATTATATGTGAGATATGCCAAAGATCGTCAAGAGTTTCTGGAACCAAATCAATAATGCCTTTTTTTGTATCCTGATATGTTATTCTCATTTTAGCCACTTATTTTTTAGATAATTCTATATAAATTTTCTTTAATAAATTAAATCTTATGATAATTCTTATGAATATTATATATATCTAAATACTAATAATAATATCTAATGAAATAATAGATTATTTAGAATAAAAATTAAAATATGTGATTATTTTAAATATTTTAATTATTCAAAATATCAAAACTTCATATAATAGTTAATAGTAATATGAAAACTTCATGATAATTAACAGTAAAAATTAAAATATATGAAAACAATAAGTTATTAGTTAATAATAAACATATAAAATCATTATTTATTCTATATTATTAATAAATATAGCAAAATTAATTATTAGTAAAAATAATTGTAATGATAATACAGATGATAAATAATAATAATAATAATAATTATATTTATGTTTATTATTTTAAATTATATGTTAATTTAAAGAATTATTTAATAAAGGAGCCATTGTAAATGGAATTTGGAGAAACTAGTTCAATAATTATTAGTTTAATTCTTGGAACTATATTAACACTATTATTTGACAATATTTTTGTAATAGCTTTTATAGGATTTATAGCCACATACATGGTTAAAAAAGAAAGTAAAAGTTACATTATAGGAGTTACAGCTGCATTAATATTTGCAATATTAAATTTCTTCATAGGTTTAATTTTGGTTCCAAATATACCTTCATATATAGCAGAAAATATTGGTTTTGATTTTCCAAATTTTATTATAGGATTTTTAGTAACATGTATACTTGCAGGAATTTTAGGATTTATAGGCGGATTCATTGCAGAAAAAGCATATAAAAGGATAAACCCAAAAGAATTCCAAGAAAAATATAGATAGGGAAATATTAAAAATAATAATTATAAAAATAATTATAATAATAATAATTATAATGATAATGATAAGGATAATGATAAAATTAAATAATCAAGATTAGATAAAATGAAAATTGGAATTATTGGTGGAACAAGAGGTCTTGGAAAGACTTTAGCTACTATATTAAGCAAAGAAGGATTTGATGTAACAATCACTGGACGAGATGTAGCTAATGGAAATAAAGTTAGTGAAGAGCTAGAGGTAAATTACTCAAATGATAATAAAAAAGTAGCTTCTACATCAGATGTTGTTATAATTTCTGTGCCAATATCTACCACAAAAAATGTTATCAAAGAGATAGCAAAGTCAGTGAAAAAAGGATCTTTAGTTCTGGATGTAACTTCTGTTAAAGTTGAACCTAGTAATTTAATGAAAAAACTTTTAAATAAGGATGTTGAATTTATACCAACTCATCCTGTTTTTGGACCTAGAACAACTAATTTAGATGGGCAAGTAGTTGTTTTGACCCCTATTTCTAATGAACAAAAGAAAGGAATATGGTATCCGAAAGTTCTCAAATTTTTAAATGATAAAAAAGTCAGAATAATTGAAGCAAGTCCAGAAGAGCATGATGATATGATGGCTGTTGTTCAAGTTTTGACTCATTTTTCATATATTTCAACAGCTTCGGCAATAAAGAAACTCGGAATAAATATAAAAGAAACAAGAAAATTTGCAAGCCCTATTTATAATCTTATGGTTGATATGATCTCCAGGATTGTTTCTCAGAATCCATTTCTTACTTATTCTATTCAACTAGAAAATCAGAATGGAGAAAAAGTAAGGCAAACCTTTGCAGATTCTGTGATAGAATTAAAAGAAGTTTTAACCAAACAAGATAAAGAAAATTTTGTAAAAATAGCTATTGAAGCTACAAAAAATTTAGATGATATCCAGTCTGCACTTGGTAGAAGTGATAAAGCGATTGATTCTCAAAATCATGAAATTACAGTTCTTAAAAACTCTATTGGAAAAGAAATTGCATTACAACATATTTATTCGGAAGAAGTTCATATTGGTATATTGAAAGAAGTCAATCCTGATTTTATATCTTTAAATACTGGGAAAAAGCAAAAAAAACTTAAAATAGCTAACATAAAAATTTTAGACTATGATGATTTGCTAAATTGGAAAATGAAAAATCAAACCACTAAAAAACATTCAGTTAGTTGCATATTTCCAAAAAATTCCAACCCAGATATTATTATAGAAACTATAAAAAAAAGTGTAGATGATATAATTAATATTAAAGTTGCAGATATTTATACTGGACATCAAATATCTAAAGGAAATATAAGCATTACATTAGAAATTGTCACATTCAATAAATCTACATTTGAATCTGTTAAGAATATCTTAGAAGGTTTTGGTGGAATTATAAGATAAACTAATATTTATTATTTATTAAACTATTAAAAATTAAATATAAAAAATTATAATAAAGAATATTATAATAAAAAATATACTATTTTTAGATAATATAAACTATTTTAAGAATAAAAATACCCTATTCTTTAAATTATATAGCTTATTTTAGATGATGCAAACTAATTTTAAATAATATATTCTACTTTGAGAAGTATTTTAAAATAATATTAAAAATAGATAAATTAAAATTATAAATAAATTAAAATTGATAGGCTTATTTTTAAGATTATTATTTTTAGAATTTTATAAAGCGTTATATTAAATTAATTTATGATTAGATAGCTTTATTTTTAAATTAAAGATTAATAACAATGTAAAAATCATGAAAATGTGGGAAATTTTATAAAAATAATAAGGATAATTAATAAGAATTTTATTTGAAAATACCGAAACATTTATATAGTATTAAAGACAACTTTATTATAGTAACAAAAACTTACTAAAAGATTTTTAGTGTGAAATGAATACTAATAATAAAATAAATAGTTATTTTACATTAAATAAATTTAAAAATTATTATTTTAATTATTCTTAATTTTATAATGGATATAAATTAAAAATTAATGCTTAAATAGCTTTAATTGTTTAATAAAATATTTAACTTATATATTATTGTTACAAAAAGATACTTTAACATAATATACCTTAAAAAAATACTAAAAATATATTAAAAATGCTAAAAATTATATTAAAAAGCTTTTTAAATATTAAAATTTTAAATATGTCGAAATTTTAAAATGTGTAAATTTTAAAATGTATATCAAAAATTATATTATAAATATCATAATTTATTTTTCATAAATTTTTTAAAAAAAAAGGGAGTTTTTAAAAATGGAAAGAAAAGAAATAAATCTTAAAGTCGCAGAGGCAATTGCACAAAGCGATGTAGGAAGAGGGATTGCAAGGATTGATCCTGCATGCATGGAAAAATTAGATCTTCTTGATGGAGATATAATTGAAATTCAAGCAAATAAAATCACAGCTGCAAAAGTTGTTTCATCACAAAGTGACATTGGGTTAGGTGTCATTAGGATTGATGGAATATTGAGAAAAAATTCAGGCGCATCTATTGGTGAAGAGATTGTTGTTAGAAAAGCTGAAGTTAAAGAAGCTAAAAAAATCGTTTTAGCTCCAGTAGAACATCAAATAAGTATTAGAGGAGATGTAAGATCTGCTTTTGCTAATCAGGTTATGACACAAGGAGATATTATTGTCACAGGAGTAAGACAACAACGTGTACCTCAATCCGGAATGGGTGGAAGTTTAATTGATGATATGTTCAGAGAAATGATGGATGTTGCTCCATTAGGGGAAATAAAATTAGCAGTTGTTTCTACAAGCCCATCAGGAATTGTAAATGTTGGCCCTAATACTTCAGTAGAAGTTCAAACAGAACCAGTAGACCTTTCTAAGGTTGAAGGGATAAAAAATGTTATTGATGTTAGTTATGAAGACATCGGTGGACTCAAAGAAGAAGTTAAGAAAGTAAGAGAAATGATTGAAATTCCTCTTAAAAGACCAGAACTCTTTGAAAGATTAGGAATTGCACCACCAAAAGGAGTTTTAATGCATGGTCCTCCAGGTACTGGTAAAACTTTATTAGCTAAGGCAGTAGCTAGCGAAAGTGATGCGCATTTTATTCTTATTAATGGTCCAGAAATAATGAGTAAGTATGTTGGAGGTTCTGAAGAAAATCTTAGAGAATTTTTTGAAGAAGCTGAAGAAAATTCCCCATCAATTATATTTATAGATGAATTAGATGCAATAGCTCCAAAAAGAGAAGAAACTCAAGGAGAAGTTGAAAGAAGAACCGTTGCTCAATTACTTACATTAATGGATGGGCTTAAATCAAGAGGCCAAGTCGTAGTTATCGGAGCAACAAACAGGCCCGATTCTTTAGATCAAGCATTACGTAGACCGGGAAGATTTGATAGAGAAATTGAGATTGGTGTTCCTGATAGTGAGGAAAGGAAAGAAGTAATGGAAATTCACACAAGAGGAATGCCATTAGATGAAGATGTTGACTTAGATGAAATAGCAGATACTACTCATGGATTTGTAGGAGCAGATCTTGAATCCCTGTGTAAAGAAGCAGCTATGAGAGTAGTAAGAAGAATTTTACCTGAAATAAAAGGCGATGAAGAAATACCTAAAGAAACATTGAAAAAGATAATTGTTAAAAAAGATGATTTCAAAGAGGCCCTTAAAGAAATTCAACCGTCTGCGCTTAGAGAAGTTTTAGTTCAAATCCCTGATATTGGATGGGATGATATTGGAGGGCTTGAAAATGCTAAACAAGAATTACAAGAAGCTGTTGAATGGCCACTAAAATATCCAGAAAACTTTGAAAAATTTGGAGTTAAACCTCCTAAAGGAACATTATTATTTGGTTCTCCAGGTACTGGTAAAACATTACTTGCTAAAGCAGTAGCTAATGAAAGTGAAGCTAATTTTATAGCAGTTAAAGGACCAGAATTATTATCCAAATGGGTAGGAGAATCTGAAAAAGGAGTAAGAGAAGTATTTAGAAAAGCAAGGCAAACTGCACCTACAGTTATATTCTTTGATGAAATTGATTCTATTGCAAGTACAAGAGGAGATTCTAGTGGAGATTCTGGAGTAACCCAAAGAGTTGTTAATCAATTACTTACTGAAATAGATGGTATGGAAGAATTACAAGATGTGGCAATTATTGCAGCAACAAATAGGCCAGATATTATAGATCCTGGATTAATGAGACCTGGAAGATTTGATAGGCATATTAAAGTAGATAACCCTAATGAAGAAGGGCGTCTTGCAATATTTAAAGTTCACAGTGCAGAAATGCCACTTGCAAAAGATGTTGATCTTAAAAAACTAGCTAGAGAAACTGAAGATTATGTTGGGGCAGATATTGAAGCAGTATGTCGTGAAGCAGCTATGTTAACATTGAGAGATGATATTGAAGCTAAAGAAGTTAGTATGAAATACTTTAACAAAGCTATGGAAAAAGTTAAACCAAATTCAGATGATGGAGATATGGTTCAATACCTCTAATTAAACTTTATTAGTAGATTAATGAATAGCTCTGATTAATTGATAGATTAATTAGCCACTAACCTCCTTATATTACCTCATATAAAAAAGCTAATCATAAATCGAATTAAAATTAGAGATTTGATCTCTCCTGATGAAAACAGACACAAAAATACTACAAGATTGGAAAATCATAATTTCATATTATGAAAATTATTGGTTTTCAAAATTTTAAAAACACCCTTTAAATCAATCTGTGGTTTAAAAACCCTAAAATGAGGGCACCTTTATTGGTGTTCCTCATTTTTTTATTATAGTTTAGTAATACTTTCATTAGTAAAATTAATACTTAATTAAAATATTTTGAAAATATTAAAATAGATATTAACATATTTTGATAATAATATTAATAAAGAAAAATAGTAAGAATAAATAATAATAAAAAAATTGTTATATACACAAAGGATAGAATATTTTTAAAAAATAGTTAATAAAATTAGTTAATAAAATATTTAATAGATTATTTAATAGATTATTTAATGAGTTATTTAAAAATTATAATAAAAATTTATAAAAAATTTATAAAAATAAAGATTAATTATAAATAAAGATTAATTATAAAAAGTAATGGGTTGATTAAATTATAGAGTTTATTTACGATTATTTAATAGAAATAAACATAGCAATTTTCTATTTTATTAATCATAATTTAAAAAATAATTTTTTTAATTTTTTAATGCCAATTATAACAAATTTAGGGAGCAGCACTATTGTTTTTACAATTGTGACAATACTCCTTATTTATGGTATTTTAAAGAATAATGTAAAAATAAAAAGAATAGCAATTATTGGTTTAATTGCTTTAATAATCACTACTACAATAATATTTATATTAAAAATATCTATTAATGAGCCAAGACCCTTCATATCATTAAAATATGTAAATCTATTAATAATAGAAAATGACCCATATTCATTTCCATCAGGACATTCGGGAAACATATTTGCATTTGCTACCGCATTTGGACTTAATTGGAAACTGAAAATAAAAGAAAAATCATTTAAATTAGCTTGGATTTTATTTCCAATAGGAATTTTAGTTTGTTTCTCAAGAATTTATATTGGAGTTCATTATCCATTTGATATTTTGTTTGGGGCAATTATTGGAACATTTGGTGGATTAATAGCTACAATGATAGTAAATAAATATATAGAAAATAGGTTATTTAAAAATAAATAATAAAATATAAAAAATAGAATATTGCAACAAAAAAACATTAAATTAATAAAATTAATATACAGAAATAAAAAAAATATAAAATTATAGAAAATGAAAAATAATATTATAAAAAAGGTGTTTCAAATGGATGAACATATTGTAGAAGCAATGGGGAGATCTAAAGTTACTATAAAAGATGGTAAAGTAATTAAAGTAGAAAATCCAAAAGTCGAATATTGTCCCCTATTCCATAAACATAGAGGAATTGAAAGACTAGATAAAGAATCTATAAGAAAAAATATGGAATTTAGAATTGCTGATTTTGGAATGTGTTCAAAAAACCGTGAAGTCAAGATGAAAGATTTTTTATCTTTTGGAATTTCTGAAACCATATCTACCCTTTTAAATCAAAATATCATAGATTCCGCAATTATGGTTTGTGAAGGTTGTGGAACTGTTATTGTCGAAACTGGAGAAATGGCTCAAGGAATTGGAGGGCGTGTATCGGGTTTATCTAAAACCAGTCCTATACCAGAAGTAGTTAAAAAAGTAGGAGAAAAAAACGTTCTTGATCCTGAAACCGCTTTGATAGATCAAATTGAAGGAATTAAACTAGCTAAATCCCAAGGGAATAAAAATATTGCAGTTACTATAGCTAACCCTAATGATGGAGAAGCAATAAGAAAATTAGAAAACTATTACAAAAAAAATAATGAAGACATAAATATATACATATTTAGTGTTCATAATACAGGAATAGAAAGAGAGGGTTGTGAAAAATTATTTGAATATTGTGATGTTATAACTGCATGTGCTTCCAAAGATATTAGAGATATTGGTGATAAAACATCAATTAAAAAAGTAGGAGAATCAATCCCAATTTATGCTGCAACAGATAAAGGAAAATACTTTTTAGAATTAAGATTAAATGATATTGGAGGGATGAAACCTAAAAAGAATCCTAAATCACCTAAACCATTAATTTAAATAATTAATACATAAATTTATTTTTTATCTATATTGTCTGCAACAGCCCTTATTATACAGCTTTGAGTAATCAAACCAATTAATTTTTTATTTTCAACAACAGGAATTCGTTGATATCCAGTTTCAGCCATTATACTACTTATTTCTTTGATATTCACTGATTCAGATACTGTAGATAGATTTTTACTCATTAAATCTTTAACTTTAATTCCCATAGCTTCGCTACCTGCGAGTAAAACATCCCTATGAGTTATTAGGCCCACAAGTTCATCATTTTCAACAATAGGGACAGCTCCAATATTTGCCCTAACCATTTTAAGTTTGGCAGCAGCTACCAAATCATTTGGAGATGAAACTATAATATCTGTCAACATTATATCTTTTGCACATAAATCTTCAATCATGATAATTACTATGTTTTTACTAATATATTAAATTATTATATTAAAAATGAAAAATATAAAAAATAAGAATAATAAAGATAATAAGAATAATAAATATAATAAAAACAGCCCAAATAAAATAAATATGAAAAATACTGATAAAAATAATAATAAAAATAGTAATTAAGAATAAAAGTAGTAATTAAGAATAAAAATAGTAATTAAGATATAAAATAAAATAATAATAACAAAATATTAATAAAAGCAGAATAAATTGATAAAATCAAAAGAGGTATTTAAATTGACTCAAGTGACAGAAGCAAGAAAAGGCAACATAACCAAAGAAGTTAAAATTGTAGCTAAAAAAGAGAAAATCTCTCCTGAAAAAATTAGAAAAATGATTGCCGCAGGTAAAATTGTCATACCAAAAAATATCAACAGAGAAACATCTCCCTGTGGGATTGGTGATGGTTTAAAAACAAAGATTAATGCAAACATCGGTTCATCATCCAAAATGGAAAATTTACCTCTTGAAATTGAAAAAGCTAAAACAGCAGTACACTATGGTGCAGATGCAGTAATGGACTTGAGTACTGGACCAAATCTTAATGAATTTAGAGAAAAAATTATAGATGAGATAAATGCCCCAATAGGTACAGTACCAATATATGAAGCAGGTGTAGCTACGCAAAGAAGAGGCGAGCCTATAACAAGTATGAATGAAGAAGATATGTTTAAGGTTATTGAAAATCAAGCAAAAGAGGGTATTGACTTTATGACTCTCCATTGTGGTATAAATAGGGACCTTGTGAATAAATTATCAAATGCAAAAAGAACCATGGGGATTGTAAGTAGAGGAGGGACCTTTTTAGCCTCTTGGATACTACACAATGATAAAGAAAATCCATTATATGATAATTATGAATATATTTTAGAAATAGCATACGAATATGATATTACATTAAGTTTAGGTGATGGTTTGCGTCCAGGTTGTCTTCAAGATGCAACAGATATTTCACAAATCCAAGAATTAGTAAATCTTGGGACTTTGGTAAAAAAAGCGCAAGATGCATCAGTTCAAACTATGGTAGAAGGTCCTGGACATGTCCCAATGAACCAAATAGCATCTAATATGCAAATACAAAAAACTTTATGTCATGGTGCACCATTTTATGTTCTTGGACCAATTGTAACTGATTTAGCCCCAGGATACGATCATATTACCTCTGCTATAGGAGGAGCAATAGCTGCACAGTCTGGAGCTAATTTCTTATGTTATGTCACACCTGCAGAACATCTTTCAATTCCAAATCTTGAAGATGTGAAAGAAGGAGTTATTGCTTCTAAAATAGCAGCTCAAGCAGCAGATGTTGCAAAAGGATTGGATTCTGCATGGGAAAAAGAAAAAGAAATGGCAATAGCTAGAAAAACATTTGATTGGAATAAACAATTTGAGCTTGCATTTGATAGAGATAAATGCGAAAAATATAGGGAAAATTATCCTGTAGAAGAAGAAAATATGTGCTCTATGTGTGGAGAGTACTGTGCAATTAGAATAGCTAAAGATGACTTTTAAAAAGTAGCATATTCTTTTAATTATTATATTCTTTTAATTATTAGTTTAAATAGCTATTATTCAATTAATAATAAAATATTAATCAATGAAATAATAATTAATGAAATAATAGAATAAATTAATATAATATAAATAATAAATATATTATTAAATAATAAATTATTAAAAATTTAATTAGTAAATATATATGAAAAATAATTAAATAAAAATTTAATGAAAATTTAATAAAAAGGAAGTTATAAAATGGATTTAGAACATGTTGAAGGAGAAAAAAAAGGAAATATTGTTTTATTTGCTTTAAGTACTTGTGGTTGGTGTAAAAAAACTAGAATGTTAATTGAAGATCTTGGAGTCGAATATGACTATATATATGTTGATTTAACATCTGGCGATGAAAGAGAAGAAGTAGTTAATGCTCTAAAAGAATATAATCCCGATATTTCATTTCCAACATTAGTAATAGATAATTCTGACGTTATTATTGGATTTGAAGAAGATAAAATTAAGTCAAAGCTAAGTTAAAGAATATAAATTATTATAAAATTAAAATATTAGTATTTTGTATAAAACTATTTAATATAACTGAAAAATTATAAATTTATATTTAAATTAAATAATTAATATGAAATATTAAATAGTTAATATAAAATATTAAATAGTTAATATGAAATATTAAATAGTTAATATTAAATACTAATAACTGTCTCAAATACTAATTAATAAAAATATTAGATAATGATATTAAATACTTAATCATTAAGTCATATTATGATATTAGTTAGCTAACTAGTCAGATACAATAAGAATTATATTTATAGTTTTAAAGAGGGATTTAAATGGGTCAAGCTTATGATAATTTTAAAAAAGAAGCAGAATCTTCTGGTTATAATATCAATGAGGATGTGGAATTTGTTGAAATGTTACTTGAAAACATTGATGTTAACATTGAAAGATATGGTTATGGTGCTTGTCCTTGTAGATTAGCATCAGGAGAAAAAGACAAGGATCTTGATTTAATATGTCCTTGTGATTACAGAGATGCTGATTTAAATGATTATGGAGCATGCTTTTGTGCACTTTATGTTACCCAAGAAGTTTTAGACGGTAAAAAAAAGTTGAGTTCAATTCCAGATAGAAGATTAAAAGAATTAGAAAAGAAAAAAGAAATAGATGAATCCTCAAACAAAAAAGATATCTCTTCATTAAAATTAGAATTTCCTGTATGGAGATGTAAAGCCTGTGGATACTTATGTAGCAGACCAAAACCTCCAAATAAATGTCCAATCTGTAAAGTTGATGCAGAAAGGTTTGAACAAATAATTTAAGGACATTTATAACACTCATTTTTTAATATTTTTTATTAACCATATTTTTTATTTTAAATTTATTTTAATCTATAATTTTAGATTTTTATTAAATTTTTATTTATTCCCTAATTTCTAATTGATATTAATCTATTCTTTTGTTTCGATTAAATCATTTATCATTGCAAAATTATTATATTTAAAAATTGGAATTTTATAAATAATTTTTATAAATTTATAATTTAAAAGATTTTTAAATGAATTTAAAAAAATAATAAAATATAATAAATTTAAAAAAAATAAAAAATAAGTTTTTTAATGGAGTTCTCCAAATTTCTTAATAAATACTTTTTTCATCAAAGTAGCTAAAACCATATAGCCAACCATTGTAGCTATTAACCAAGGGAAATAAAACCATGGAAGTGGAAGCATACCTAAAACTGCTCCAACACCGGTAAATGGCAAAATTGTTCCTACAGCAATACCTAAACTTGTTACTAATATTACTTTTAATGATGCTCTACTTTCTATGAATGGTAGTTTTGGAGTTCTTAATGCATGAATAACAAGGGTCTGGGACCATAAAGATTCTACAAACCATCCTGCATTAAATAATGCCATAAATGCAACAGAGCTAACACCTGCAGCTCCATAATTTCCACCTAAAACAGCTGGACAAATGATGAAAAACATCAATGCATATGTAGTAAGATCGAAAACTGAGCTTGTTGGTCCAATGTATAGCATGAATTTTCCTATTGATGATGCATCCCATTTTCTTGGTTTTTCGAGATATTCTTCATCTACTCTATCCCAAGGTAAAGAAACACAAGAAATATCATATATTAGATTTAACATTAATAGTTGCAAAGGAAGCATAGGCAAGAATGGTAGGAATATACTAGCTACTAACACTGAGAACATATTACCAAAGTTTGAGCTTGCAGTCATCTTAATATACTTAATTATATTTCCAAAGGTTCTTCTACCTTCAATAACACCTTCTTCTAATATCATTAAATCTTTTTTAAGTAATATAATATCTGCTGATTCTTTAGATATATCAACTGCAGTATCAACAGAAATTCCTACATCAGATTCATTAATTGCTCCTGCATCATTTATTCCATCTCCTAAAAATCCGACTACATGATTTTGTTCACGTAAATGTGAAACCAACATGGTTTTCTGATTTGGTGAAAGCTTAGCAAAAATATTATTATTTTTAGCAACAAAAGAGACTTCTTCATCATTCATCTTTTCAAGATCAATACCACTTATAACATTTGGATGTTCTATTCCTACTTGAATACAGACAGATTTAGTAACTGCTTCATTATCACCACTTAAAATTTTAACATCTACCCCATGGTCTTTTAAAGCTTTTAGTGCTTCTTTTGCACTTTCTTTAGGAGGATCTAAAAATGCAAGATATCCCATTAAACACATTTCAGATTCATCAGCAACTGAAAAAACACCTACTTCAGATGGGTGATTTTTTTGAGCTACAGCGATAACTCTCATTCCCTTATTATTTAGTTCTGTTACAGTATCCAAAATTTCATTTCTTATTTCATCAGTTAATGGTTCTATTTTATCTTTATATTCAACAACTGAAGAAATATCTAACATTTCTTCAACTGCCCCTTTTGTTATCATCTGAGTTTTTCCACTTTTATCTTGAATAACAATACTCATACGTCGACGATTAAAGTCAAATGGTATTTCATCAACTTTAGCATATTTTGTTGTTAATGGACTTATTTCTTCTTCACCAACATGATCTAATATAGCTGCATCCATGAGATTTTTAAGACCCGTTTGATAATAGCTATTTAAAAAGGCATGTCTTAAAATTCTATCATCTTCATTACCATGGATATCTAAATAAAGTTCTAAAACAACTTTATCTTGGGTTAATGTGCCTGTTTTATCAGTACATAATACATCCATTGCACCAAAATTTTGTATTGTATTGAGGCTCTTTACAATGACATTATTCTTTGCCATTTTAACAGCACCTTTTGCAAGGTTAGTTGTAACTATCATTGGTAGCATTTCAGGAGTTAGTCCCACAGCAATTGAAATTCCGAATAAAAGTGCTTCTAACCAATCACCTTTAGTAAATCCATTGATAAAAAATATAACTGGAACCATAACTGCCATGAAACGAATAAGTACCCATGAAACAGAGTTAATTCCTTTATCAAAACTTGTTTTCTCTTTTTTAACTGAAACATTTTCTGCCATTGATCCAAAATTAGTTTCATTACCAACTGCAATGACAATACATTTGGCAGTACCACTTTCTACTGTACTACCCATAAAAGCTAAATTTTTAATGTCAAATAATGTTTTTTCATCTATTGCTATGTGATCATCTTCAACAAACTTTTCAATAGGTTCACTTTCACCAGTTAATGATGATTGACTTAAAAATAAATCTTTTGATGAGATAATTCTTACATCAGCGGGAATCATATCTCCTGCAGCTAAATGAATAATGTCTCCAACCACAACTTCTTCAAGAGGAAGTTCTATTTTTCCTTTACCTTTTCTTTCAATAGCAGTTGTAGTCTCAACCATAGAGGCAAGTTCCTTTGCAGAATTATTAGATCTTGTTTCTTGTACAAACCTCAATATTCCACTAATTGCAACCATTGTAAGCACAATTAAGACTGCAGTATAATCTTGTTCTCCAGGGCTGGCCATCAAAACATCCATGATAAAAGACATGATTGCCAAAAAGATTAGTATTAAAGTAAAAGGATTTATAAAAGACTTAAAAATTCTTTTTATTAATGAATTTTCTTTTTGGTGTGATATAACATTTTCACCATATTTTTCTCTCATTTTTTCAGCCATTAATTCATCATAACCTTCAGAAGTGTTTCCATATTCCTTTAATATATCTTCTGTGTTAGATTTTGATGCATTAATAAGTCTCCTAACTGAATACTCGCTTTGCTTATTTTTTATTTTTTTATTTGATTTAGTTAGTTTTTTCATTGTCTATTCTCCTTTAAATCAAAGCTAAAGAATTAGACATAGAATTTAACAGAAAATAAATATTAAGTAGCTAATTAATGTAAATTATGTTTCATATAATATAATCATTATAAATAAAATATAATAGAATATAATAAACCATGATACAATATAATTATAAATTAATATTAAATAATTTAGATTTTTAATTAATTATATAATTAAGTTAAATTTTAGATAAAAAATTATAATCATTTATCTAAAAGTCTAAAAATCTAAAATAGATAAATTATTTTTATATGAAACATAATAAGAAAATTAAATAGGCTAAAAATAAATTTATTTAACCACTCAAAAAAAGGTAATTTAAAGAAAAAAAACTAAAACATTGAAAAACAAAATTTAAATCTGACATTCTCCAAATTACCCAATCGATCGGGATCTTCTATGTCAATATCGCTTTTTGCTTCCATTTCTTGCACCTTAAATATGTTCTAAATTTAAAAAAAATGATCATATAATTGTTCTATTATGACTAAATATTATATGAACAATATTAATTTACATATAATTATATATAAAGTTTTGCAAAATAAATAAAATCTAAATTTAATATAAACTCATTTTTTATTTTTGTAATAAAACCCTTATTTAATAATCATGTTTATTTTTAATAACAAATCCTATCTAAAATTAATATTTAAAACAATAAAAAAATTAGTATATAACTTATATGACTAATATTTAAAATATATAATTAATATATAACTTATATAATTAATATTTTAAAGATTATAGCTAATATTATTAATTATATAACTATTAATCATTAAATTTATCATTATATAATTATAATATCATATAAGTTAAAATTATTCTTAAATTAAATTCAAAATTTGGAAATAAATAAATAGTCAATAAGACCATATTAACTACTATAATTGTTAAAAAATGAAAATAAATGTTTATATATTAAAAAATATTTAATAAACTTTTACTTAAGAAGGATAAAATGAAATATCAAAAATTAGTTGATGTATACGAATCATTAGCTGCAACAACAAAAAGATTGGAAAAAACAAGCATCTTATCTGAATTTTTTAAAGAATTAGATATTGAAACTCTCCCTAAAGTCGTTCTCATGACTCTTGGTACAGTATTTCCTCCCTGGTGTGAAGAAGAGCAGGGTTTAGCTGATAAATTACTTATGAAAGCAATAGCTAATGTTGTGGGAGTTCCAGTAAACAAAGTAGAAGATCAAGTCAGAGAACAAGGTGATATTGGTGGAGCTGCTGAAGAGCTTTATAAAAGTAAATCTCAAACAACTTTTTTTTCTAAGCCTCTTGAAATAGATTTTGTATTTAATAATCTCCGTAAATTAGCTAAAATTTCAGGAGATAGATCTACTAATAGAAAAATTGCGATTGTTCTTGAATTATTATCTTCTGCTACAGCAACTGAAGCAAAATATATCTCTAGGACAATAATTGAAGAGCTTAGACTTGGAGTTGGAGAAGGAATAGTTCGAGATGCAATCTCAGAAGCATTTAAAGTAGAAAAATCCATAGCAGATAGAGCCCATATGTTGACTAATGATTTAGGCCTAGTAGCGAAAGTTGCAAAGAAAGAAGGAGAATATGGCCTTAAAAAATTAAATTTAAGTCCTGGAAAACCAGTTAAACCAATGTTGGCCCAACTTTCAGAAGGTATAGCCATAAGTGTTGAAGAAATGGGAGAAGCAATTTGTGAAACAAAATATGATGGAATAAGAGTACAAATTCATAAGAAAAATAATGAAATAAATTTATTTACTCGAAGACTGGAAAATATAAGTAAAGCAATCCCAGAAATGGTGGATTACATAAGAGAAACATTTCCAGATCATGATTTTATAGCTGAAGGAGAAATAATAGCTACAAAAAATAATAAGCCTATTTCTTTCCAGTACATGTTGCAAAGAGTAAGAAGAAAATATAATATTGAAAAGGCAATTGAAGATGTGCCCTTAAAACTATATCTTTTCGATCTTCTTTATTATAAAGAATCTATGATAGACAAACCATTAGATTTAAGGAGAAAAACACTTGAATCGATTGTTAATATTGAAAAAGAGCAGATAAATCTAAGTGATATGGTTAAAGTTACTATGGAAAATGTTTCAGATGCAGAAAACCTGTTTAATAAATCCATATCTGAAGGACATGAAGGAATTATGATCAAAAATCCAAAAGAACCTTATATTCCTGGAATACGTGGAAAAAAAATGTTAAAATTTAAAGCAGAACCTGAAACATTAGATGTTGTAGTAGTAGGTGGAACTTATGGTGTTGGAAAAAGAGCTAATTTTATTGGTTCATATAAAGTAGCTTTAATTGATGAAAATGATCAATTAAAAACATTAGCCCATGTAGCTACAGGTTTAGATGATGAAACACTAGCAGAATTAACCGAACTAATGAATAAATATAAAATTGTAGAAAAAGGAACAAAAATACAGGTCGAACCAAAAATAATTTTAGAAATCGCGTATAGTGAAATAGTTAAAAGTCCTGAATATGAAGCAGGATACTCTTTAAGGTTCCCCGTTGTTAAAAGAATTAGAGAAGATAAAGGATTATCTGATATTGATACTGTTGAGAGAATTAAATCTATGTTTAAAGGATAAATAGACATATTTTAAAAATTTAAATAAAATATCATTAATATCCTATTGATATTTACTTTTAATCAGTATTTTTTTCATTTTATAAAATTTATAATCATTATATCTATTATAAGTATTATAAGTATTATAAATATTATAACTATTATAACTATTATAAATATTATATTATTTTTTTATATCACTTAAATTTACATATTATTTTTTACATCTTCTAATTAACTCATTATTTTTTTTACTTATCTAATTATTATTCTTTAGTATTTTTTATATATTAAATAATTTATATTTAATAAAACAATTATAATAATCAAAATTAATCTTTTTAGGTTACTTGAACAAATTATAAATGTTATTTAGATTAAATAAATTCATACTTATTATTAAACTATTTATGGATTATAAATTAGAGCATTGTGTATAAATCAATGTGGCTAATTTTTTTAATATTTTAATAAAAAAATACCAAAAGAGATTATTATGGAAATCACTGATGATAAAATAATTAAAATAGCCTTAATAACAACAATGATTGGGTTAATGGGAATGGTTATTTTTGCAGGGGAAATAAATCCTAAAGAGACAATTATAAAAAAAATTGATAGAGGAATGATTGATGAAGAAGTAGTAATTACTGGAAATATAGAAATGGTGAAAAAATCATCTAATGGAAAAAGCTATATCTTAACATTAAATGATGGATCAGGGAAAATAACTATATTGATATTTGAATCTACAATAACAGAATTTGTAGAAAATGGAATTAATATTGAAAACTTTAAGAATAATAAAGTAAAAGTCACAGGAACTATTACTGAATTCAAATCAACAATAGAATTGATTCTTCATAATTCTAACTCTATAAAGATAGAGAACTAATGATTATACTATCTTAACAAATATATCAATAATCATTAATAATATAATGACTAAATATATCATAATAATAGATATTAGGAATATTAAATTCTTCAAAAATACTTTTATATTATATTTAAAAGTATTGTATTGAATTTATACTTAAAATATTTAAAAAGATAATTTAAAAGTTTACTAATATAAGATAATTTAAAAGGTTATTACTATGATAAAAAGATTATTTGGGACATTTGGAGTAAGAAGAACAGCAAATGACGTTTTAACACCAGAATTCGCATCAAGATTGGCTGCTAGCTATGGGAGTTTAATTAAAGGAAAAGTAGCTATTGGAGGAGATACTAGAACAACAACTCCTATGATAAAACATGCCATAATCGCAGGGCTTATGTCCTCTGGTTGCGATGTTATAGACTTAGGAATTTTACCGACACCAGCAGTACAATATGCAGTGAGAAACTATTATGATGGAGGAATAATAGTTACTGCTTCCCATAACCCACCAAAATATAATGGAATAAAATTTGTTGATAAATATGGAATTGGTTTGGGTGATGCTGATGAATTAGCTATTGAAAAAATGTATTTTGATGGTGAACCTGTTCGTGCATCTTGGGAATCAATAGGAAATCTTTTTAAAAATGACAAAATAATTGAAGAATATATAGAAGAAGTTCTTAAAAGAGTTGATGTAGAAAAAATCAAAAAAGCTAAATTAAAAGTTGTTCTTGATTGTGGTTCAGGAGCAGGCTGTTTTACTGCACCAATTATTTTAAGAAAATTAGGTTGTGAATTAATAACATTAAATTCCCAAGCAGATGGATTTTTCCCTGGTCGTGACCCTGAACCAATTGAAGCAAACTTAAAAGATTTAATATCTGCTGTGAAAAATTTAGGAGCTGATTTAGGAATAGCTCATGATGGAGATGCTGACAGAACAATATGCATAGATGAAAAAGGGAATTTTGTTCTTGGAGATAAATCATTTTCTCTAGTTGAAAAAAGAATGTTAAAAGAAAAAAATGAAGAAGGACTTCATAAAAAAGCCAATAATATTATTGTAACCACTGTAGCTACATCTACAGCCATTTATGATATAGCTGATGAAAATAATGGAGAAGTTATAGCTACTGCTGTAGGAGACTTGTTAGTAGCAAGAAAACTGATGGAAGAAAATGGATTGTTTGGTGGAGAAGAAAATGGAGGACTTATATTTCCAGACTTTGTATATGGAAGAGATGCCGCATTGTCAGCAGCAAAAATATTAGAAATAATAGCCACAGAAAATAAAAAATTATCAGAGCTCGTAGAAGAGCTTCCAGTATACTATTCAGAAAAAATGAAATGTCAATGTGATGATGATAAAAAACAGAAAATTATGAATAATATTGCAGAAGAAGTTTCTAAACTTGGGTATGATCTTGATACGACAGATGGAGTTAAAATTTTCAAAAAAGATGGTTGGGTTATAATACGACCTTCTGGAACTGAACCAATATTTAGATGTTTTTCTGAAAGTAATTCTCAAAAAAACGCAACAGAAATGGCGAATTGGGGAATATCATTAATTGAAAAATATAAAAATTAATTATATAACAACAATAAATGTTTATTGAAAATTATGATTATTATATTTTATAACAAATAGCACCATATAAAGCAAAAATCTATAAATTCTCTAAACATTCATCTCTTAAAACTCTAGCATCGTCATTTTTAGGATTTATTGCTAAAACTTTTGTAAAAGATTCCATTGCCTCTTGAAATCTATTTAATTCCATCAAAACAACGCCCTTATTAAGTATAAAATAGCTTGGATCTTCCAAATTATTTTTAGCAATGTCAATTGCCTTATCATAAGATTCTAATGCTTCATCAAATCTTCCAAGATCTAAAAGAGCATTGCCTTTTCTGTTTTGTGCTTCAGCATCTATGTCATTATCATCAAAACATAATTCTAATGCCCTATCATATGATTTTAAAGCTTCCTCTGGTTCTTCCATCTCAGAAAGCAAATTCCCCCTAGCATTCCAAACTTCAGGGTTTTTATTGTCAATTCTTATTAACTCATCATAAACTTCTAGAGCCTCATTAAGTTTACCAAGAACTTCTAGAATGAAACCTCGCCAATATAAAACAACAGAATTTTTAGAATTTAATTCCATTGCTTTATTATTAGTTTCCAAGGCTTTTTCAGGATTACCATAATTAAGAAGAGCTATAGATTTATTATTCCAAATATATTCATTTTTAGGCTCTATTTCTAAAGCTTTATCATAACATCTAACTGCATCTTCAAATCTTCCTAAACGGGATAAATTGTCTCCTCTTTTATTGAGCAAATAAACATCATTTGGATCGAATTTTAAAGCAGCTGTATAACACAATGCAGATTTATCATATTTACCACTATCAAATAGTATATCTGCTCTTTGAGTCACCATTGCTTTTTCATTAATCTTTTCTCCTTCCCATTGATCAATATCTAATTTTTTAAAATGAATTATTTGAAATAGGTCATCATCATCAATATCATTAACATACATTTTTTTAAATTCTTTTACCATATCAAGAGAATTTTCATAACCTTCTTCTTTAGCTATTTCCTCATCATTTTTTAAATCTTTAAATGAAATTAAGTCAACAGCTGTAACTTCAGCTTCAAATATTTTCTTTTTTTCCTTAGAAACTAAATTCCAATAACAATGTAGCCTATCACCAATTTTAAGAGGATTTTTCCATAATTTTCGAATAGTAACTGTTTTTTTACCAGTTATGAGGTCTATATCTTGGCTTCCAAAGGATATAATTGGCATTTGCTTCCTCCAATTAAATATTCATATGATAGTATTATATATTATTATTTATTATAAATAATCAAATTATGAATATAATTTTAATATTTTTATAAATATTATAAAAAAACTTATATCGAATAGAAGATAATATAATACTTAAATACACTCTTCTCCAAATTCTGAAGTTTTTACTTTTATTTTTTTCAAATTAGGTTTTAATTTTTTGGCTAAATCCTTAAGTTCTAAAGGATTTGGGCTTTTTATATCATTCAACTTTTTATCCAATACTACTTTATTTCGAAATTGCTGTAATGTATAAACATCACAAGAAATCTGGGTAGAGATCTTTTTAATGTCTTCATATTCTAAGATTGTTGGCACATAAGTGGTTCTGCATTCTAAAAAAGTATTTTGAGATTCATTAATAATTTCCATGCTTTTTTTAACATTCGCACCAATATCTGCACCAATAACCTCCTCATATTTATCAAAAGGGGCCTTAACATCAAGCGAAATGTAGTCAGTAAACTCTAAAATTTTTATTATGCGTTTAGGGTAACAACCACTCGTATCAACTTTAGTTTTAAGACCTAAAGATTTTGAATACTTCAATAGTTCAATTGTATCTTCAATTTGAACTAAAGGTTCTCCTCCAGATATAACAACAGCATCTATATAATCTAAAGAATTATCAATAATTCTGAAAATCTCTTCAAGAGATTTTTCATCCCCTTTTTTTAATAACTCAAAATTATGACAATATGGACATCTTAAAGGACAAAGTGCCATGAATATAACTAAAGACATCTTCCCATTATATTCAACCGAAGATATTAAAGTCCCTCCTATTTCCATATTATCACATTAATTAATCAAATTATAAATTATATTTATGTTTGTGTTTTATTCTTATTTTATTTTTATATTTGTAAAATGCAAATATATATTATTTAATTATATATCCCCAATAACATTATTTAATATTTCTAAAAATTTTTTGTCTTCATCCATAGTTCCAATACTTACCCTAATCCAATATTCATCTAAACCTTTAAAAGAAGTACAATCTCTAACAATAACTCCTTTTTCCATTAATTTTTGAGTTAATTCCTTTGCAGTGATTCCAATATCTTTAATTCCTATTAAAATATAATTAGAATAAGATTTAAGAACATTTAAAGAATTTATTTTAGATAATTCTTCAAATAAATAGTTTCTACTATCTATCCCATTTTTTATTGAGTTTTTAATATATTCTTTATCTTTAAGTGTATTTAAAGCAGCATAATAAGAAAGTTTCGTAAGAGAAAATACTGGTTTTATTCTATGCATATAATCAATCATTTTAGAATTTGCAATACCATAACCAATCCTCATGCCAGCTAACCCTAAAACTTTAGACATTGTTCTCATTATGAAAACATTTGAGTATTTATTAATAATATCAACATTATTTACTTCAGAATACTCAAAATATGCCTCATCTATAACTAAAACTATTTCTTTTTCTTCAGTAACTTTTAGAATTTTAATAATATCTTCTCTAGAAACTAATGCACCAGTAGGATTATTAGGAGAACATAAAAATATCATTTTAGTATTTTCATTTATTTTAGACAATATAGACTCAATGTCCAAAGTATTATCATCTAAATTCCATCTCCCATAAACTGGAATTGCACCATATGGTTTAAATAAAAATTCATAATACATATAAGATGGAAGTGGAACGATAAATTCATCATCTTCCTCTATAAATGTTTTAGCTAAAATATCAATGATTTCATCAGCACCATCACCACCAATGATAACTTCTGAAGAATCAACTCCAGAATAATCTGCAATTTCCTTCTTCAAATCTTCCAAATCAGATTCAGGATAGCGATTTATATAATTTAATTCATTTTTAATATTATATAAAGCTTTTTTTGAGGGACCCCATGGATTTTCATTAGACCCCAATTTTATTATATCCTCTTTTTTCAAATTAAACTCTTCAGCTATCTCATCTTGAGATCTTCCAGGAATGTATGGATCTAATTCCTTTACTACTTTTCTTACTCTCATATTATTACCTTAAAATAATATTTATCTATTTTATTCATTATTAATTAAATAAAAATAACCAAATTAAATCAATAAATGAACAGATAAAAAGATAAATAAACGAATAATGATTAAATATAAAATATAAATATCAGAAAGATAATTATATAATTAAATTAGAATTAAATTACAACTAAAACATGATTAAATTGTAATATGATTAAATTGTAATATTACTAAATTATATTATGACTAAATTATAATATAAATAAATTATAATTAAAGTACAATTGAATTATAATAACTATTTGATTAATTAAATAACACTAAAATAACAATTAAATAATAAATAAATAGTTGATCAGAAATAAAATTAATAACTAATAACTTTTTATCAAATCAACATAGTCTAATGCATTTGATTTAATTTTTTTTATTTCTTCAGAATTTAATTGTCTTATTAACCTGCCAGGTACTCCCATTATTAAACTTTGATTTGGAAATTCTTTTCCTTCCGTTACAACAGATCCTGCACCAACTATAGAATCATTACCAATTTTTGAATCATTTAAAATTGTTGCATTCATCCCAACAATGACATTTTCACCTATTTCACAGCCATGAATTATTGCACCATGACCTATTGAAACAAAATCTTTTAATGTAGTAGTTAGAGTATCCGAACAATGAATAACACAATTATCTTGAATATTAGAACATTTACCTATAACTATAGGTCCTTTATCTCCCCTAATAACTGCATTATACCATACAGATGAGTTTTCATCAATTTTTACATCTCCAATAATGTGAGAACCCTCAAAAAGTTTTACTGATTCGTGTATCTGTGGTTTCAAATCATTTAAACCATTAATAACCATTTTATTCCTGCCAAATAATATTTTACTAATTTAGAATAATATTTTAATCATACAAAATAATAAATTTAATAAATTTAATAAATATAATAAATATAATGAATATAATAAATATGACAAATATGATGAATATTAAATTCAGTTCCTTAAAATATTTAATATTAAATAGGAATTATATATCTATTCTTTATCAGGAACTCAATTAATCTTTTTGTCAGTGATAATATGTTTCTGTTTTACTAAAACTACTTTATTAGATTCAAGATCCTCATAAAGTAAAACATCAGAACCAACGGAAGAATTACATCCAACTTTCACTCCAGGGCTAAAACTTGAGTTAATTCCAGTTTTAACAGAATCCCCAAAAATTGCCCCGAGTTTACGTCTTCCACTATCAATTTTTTCATCTTTTATTTTTGTTTTGACCGTTTCATTATCAAATCTTAAATTAGCAACATTTGTACCAGCAGCAATATTACAATTAGAACCAATAACAGAATCCCCAACATAACTTAAATGGTTGACATTAGTATCATCCATTATTATTGAATTTTTTATTTCAACAGCATTTCCTACATTAACATTATTTCCCAAATAAGTACTTCCCCTAATATAACAATTAGGACCAATATCACAATTTTCACCAATATAAACAGAACCCATTATATAAACTCCTGATCGAATCACACTACCTTCACCAAGATGGATATTACCATGAACATGGGCCCCAGGTTCTACTTTACCTTTAATATTAGTAGTAATCTCTTCTAAAAAATACTCATTAATTTCAATTAATTCCCATGGGCGTCCAACATCGAGCCATTTTTTATTTGATTTAAATCCCAAAATAGTTTTGTTATCTAATATCTGCATAGATAGAGAATCAGTAATTTCATATTCCCCTCTTAAAGATTTTTCTGTTTTTAGTATCTTTTCAAAAATGTCTTTATTGAATATATAAATTCCAGTGTTAACATAATTACTAGGTGCTTCATCAATAGTTGGCTTTTCAATTATCTTCTTAACAATATTATTTTCAATCTCAACAACTCCAAAAAGAGTTGGATCTTCAACTTCTGTCAAAACCATTAAAGTATCTGGTTTTTTTTGAGAATATTCATCTATAATATTCATTAAAAGAGAAGTATCTAATATTATATCCCCATTTAAAACTATAAACTCATTATCCACAAAATCTTCACCATAACCAATAGCATTAGCTGTTCCAGATAATTCTTCTTGTCTTTTATAAGTAATGTTAACTCCAAGGTCTTTTCCATCCTTAAAATAATTTCTAACCATATCTTCTTTATAATTTACAATCAGAAGAATATCAGTAACCCCACTATCCCTCAAAGACTCAATATTATATTGAATAATAGGCTTACCTGCAACTGGAAGCATGGTTTTAGGCTTAGTTAGTGTTAACGGCCTCATTCTAGTTCCTTCACCCGCACTTAATATTATAGCTTTCAAAAAAATCTCCCCTACAAATCATTGAAATAAATAACTGATTAGCTAACAAACAATGCAAATATTACACATACAATAAATATAATGATTATTACAAATAGATATGTATAATACTCATTATTATTCTATTTATCATATTTTTATTGGATGTTTAATAAATATTATTATTAGAAATTAATTGCATATTAAATTATTAGAAATTATTTTTATATCAAATTATTAGAAATTATTTGTATATCAAATTTAATTTAAATTTTTTTTTATTATATTAGCTGAAATATCCCTCATTAATCTCGCATCTTGATCATTTTTAGCTTCTAGTGTTATCCTAATATAATCTTCTGTTCCAGAGGGCCTAACTAAAATCCAACTTCCATCCGAAAATGTTAATCGAACCCCATCAATTTTGTTAACATCCACAACATTATCAAAAGAATTTATTAATAAATTTTCCATATTTTCCATTACTTTAATCTTGTCCTCTTTAGAACAATCAATTTTTTCCCTAATACTCGGATAATTTGGAATATCATCTAGAAGTTTAGAAAGCGGGCCTTTTTTTGAAACTATTTCTGCCATTCTAAGTCCAGATAGTATTCCATCAGGACACATACAAAAATCAGGATGTATCCATGTTCCAGAAGGCTCTCCCCCAAATATAGCTTTTTCTTCAATTATAGACTCAGCCACATTTACATCTCCGACTTTAGTCCTGATAATCTTACCATCAACTTTTTCTAAAGATTCATCGAGACATATACCTGCATCAACAGTAGTGATAACTTTTAAATTTGGTTTATAATATTTTTCAGCCATATATTTAGATATAATAGCTAATAACTTATCAAAATCCCCAATTCTGCCATTTTCGTCTATTGCTATCATTCTATCCGCATCGCCATCATGAGCTATTCCCAAATCAGACCCAGTAGCTTTGACTACCTTCATCAAATCTTGAAGATTTGATTCGTTTGGTTCTGGATTCCTGCCAGGGAAAAATCCATCGATTTGAGAGTTTAAAGTTATTACTTCACACCCAGCCATTCTAAACAGCAAAGGAGATATTTCAGATCCTGCACCTGAAGCACAATCAATAACTATTTTTAAGCCTGATTTTATATCTATGATATTTAGAATACTATTAATATATTCCTGTTTAATCTCTTCCTCATAAATAATATTTCCAATATCATTCCAAGGAGATTCTATGAAATTTTTTGAATAAACTATATTTTCTATTTGTTTTTCTTGAGAAGGAGTATAAGCCATTCCATTTTTATTCCATAATTTAATACCATTATATTCTGAAGGATTATGAGAAGCAGTAATCATTATTCCAGCATCAGCATTTAAACTTTTAACAGCAAATCCTACAATAGGTGTGGGAACCATGCCTATTTTAAAAACATTTAAACCAGATTCTAGTAAACCTGCAGTAATTGCATTTTCAAGCATTTCATTTGTGGTTCTTGTATCATACCCAATTACAACACTTCCCTTTTTGCCCAAATAAGTAGCTAAAGCTTTTCCAACATTCAGAGCAAGGCTTGCTGTTACATCCTCACCTATTTTTCCCCTTATTCCAGAAGTTCCAAAAAGTTTTTTATTTTTCTCAGTATTAAACGGCATATTTTTACTCCTAGCCACATAAAATTAAAATAATTAAAATCATAACATAAATTAAATTTTTAAAGATAAATTTTAAAAATCTTATTATATATTAAATCCCAATTTAGAAATATTATATATTTTAAATCTTAAATTCAAAATTTAAGCACCAAATTTTGTAGAATTATTCATCAAATCCATTAAAATGTTCATAACATCAGAACCACGAATTCTACAAAGTCCTCCTTTGTAAGCATCCATCTCACTAAATTTATTTATCCCATCGATTCTAACTTCTGGGCCTTTAATGATTAAAGGAACTGGGTCTGCTGTATGATCCATGCGAGAAATTGGAGTTGAATGATCAGCAGTTAAAATGATATAACAGTCTTCAATTTCAAGTAATTTCTTTATAACGACTTCATCAACCTTTTCTATGAATTCCATTTTTTCATTTAAATTACCATCATGACCGGCTTCATCTGCACCATCAATATTTACAAGTAAAAAATCATATTCATCACCAGTTGCATGTTTAACAATCTCATTAATTATATTATCAAGATTAGTGTCTACTCCTCCGGTTGCACCCTCAACTTCAATTATATCCATACCTGCAAATCTGCCAATACCCATTATAAGTCCTGTTTCAGCAATACATACAGAATTTAAATTATATTTCTCATTTAAAGGTTCAACTTTTGGTACTGCTCCTGCACCCCTAGGTACAATAATATTTGCAGGAGGCTCACCATTTTCCTCTCTTTTTTTATTAATAGGATGATCTTTAATCATTTCATAAGACTTATCAACAATTTTATTTAAAATATCTGCAGTCATAATAGCTTCTTTAGTACTATCAGTTGCGAAAACTGTTTTAGGAGGTTTTCCTTCATTTTTAGGATCTGCATCTGAAACAGCATCAGAAAGTTTATTATCTCCTTCAGACCTTAAGACAAGAACTGCTCTATGGCCAGTAGATTCCTTAAATATTATTTTTATATCTTCATAACCTTCTATAACCATATCATTAAGAGTCTCAACAATTTCTACTGTTCCATCCCTTATTCTGCCTGCACGCCTATCAATAATTATTTTTTCATCATTAGCAGTAGAGAAATTACATCTAAATGCTATATCACCTGGCAATACATCAACACCAACCCCTGAAGCTTCAAATGGCCCTCTTCCAGTATAAATTTCATAAGGATTATATCCAAGTATTGAAATATGGGCAGTATCACTTCCAGGAATTATACCTGGTTTAATAGAATCCATTAATCCATTAATACCCATTTCTGCCATTTTATCCATATTAGGAGTTTTAGCTGCTTGTAATGGAGTCCTGCCATCTAAATCTTTTAATGGGCGATCTCCAAGCCCATCCATTATTAGAATCATTCCTTTCATAAAAATCACTATATTATATAATGTAATACATAAATTAAATAAATATTTATAATTATCTACTTTCATACAGATAGTATACTACTTAAATTAAAATAATTTAAAGCAATTTAATTAAGCCATTATAGTCTAAACGATTATGGATTAAAATATTAGCCATATTAATTATAATTTAATTTTGGCATTAATTACAATATTGATATAGCTATTTTAATTATTTTAATATTTATTATTTGATTACAGGTATTTCAGTTATACTTTAATAATTATTATCTGATTATATTTTATTTTATCTTTTGAATACTATTTTGTAATTAGAGTATATGATAGTTGATTATATATTGAAATTTAAAACATATAAGCTTTAATAAAATAAATTTAATAATATATTAAAATTAATATAATCCACTAATATAATATTATATAATATTCTGATATATTTCAATAGTTTATTATTTATTAATAAATTAAATAGTATTAATAATTAAAGTATATTCCGATTAAGCTATTGATAAAATATAGGATAGCATAATATTAGCTAAAAATATATTATAACATAATAATAAAAATTTTTATATTCCAAATGATAGGAAAATAAAAAATTAGGAGCTTATCTAAAAAATAAAAATAAATTCATGATTTACAATATTTAAAACTATAATGTTGAAATTATGCCGACTATTGCTCCAGTAATAGTTGCTAAGAGGTTGACATGCTCATTATTTATAAAATTTCTTCTTTCAAATACTGCCCCAAGTATACTATCCATAAAACAGCCGATAGTTCCAGATATGACTGCAATTTTTAATGAAAGAATAGGATCCGATATAATACCCAATAAAAAGGCTGAAAACCCGATTATAGCAGCACCAATTATTCCTACTACTGTTCCCAAAACAGAAACTGCACCATCTGTCCCAGGAGCAACTTTTCTCATTGTGGTTATTAATCTTGGCTTTTGAAGTATTCCAATTTCACTTGCTAATGTATCTGCAGTAGCAGTAGCAATAGCTCCTATAAAACCACCTACAAGAGGAAGATAATAACCTCCAAATGCAGCCATTATAAAAGCTACAACACCATTAGAAATGACATTTTTTGCAGTTCTTTTACCCTCATATATCCCTAAGTTCTGCTTATAATATTTACTCTGTCTTGTAGCAATAAGACTCAAAATTAAGAAAATTAAAATTAAAAGTAGCCAGTTAATTCCTGCAGAAAATATGATTATAATACCCATAATAATCATAGCAAGAGTTCCCCATAAATCTAAAGCTTTCCGATTATAAGTAAAAGCTCCGACTACTAGAAGTAAAATTACATACCCCCAATTTATCATTAAGGTCTCTTCCATAACAATCATCACTATTAAATTTATTATATGACTTATATAAATATGCCGAATTGACAAAAATTAGTATTATAAAATTAATAAAAAACCATTAATGAGAAATATATTATATAATAAAGTTTGTAATAAATCTAAGAAATATTAAAAATATTAATAAAAACCACTAAAATAATTTAAATAAAATATGGAAAAATGATTATAAAAAATAAAATTATAAAAATTAATTATAAAAAGTAATTAAAAAGAATTATTATAAAAAAATAATTAAAAAATAATTATAAAAAATAAAATTTTAAGTGATTAAATTAATAATTTGTTAAATTAATAACCTTAAATTAATCTAATACTTTACTTTTAATGATTTCTACTCTTTTAAGTGGATAAATCTTTTTAGCCCTGTGATATATTTCAGAAGCCATTCTTCCGTTAACTGAAGTTTCTATTACATCTTCATAGCTTCTTTCACTAGCTAATTTTTTAACAAGACCAGTTATTGTTTCCCTCATAAATTTTTGTTGGGAAGATTTAGATCTTCTTGTAGTTATAGCTAAAACATGCAATTTCATTTTATGATCATCTTTAGTTTTAATAGCAACATGAGTATCAATTCTACTTGTTCCTCTTCTAATCATACTTCTTACATAGTCAGTTGTTACTTTATGGCCAGTAAATTTAGTATTAGCTATATCTCCTGCAACATTATCGACTTCAAATTTTAGTTTTATATATTGTTTAGAAAAATCACCAGTTAATTCTCTCATAGTGACTTCTACTCCCCTACCTTTCAAAAATTCAGGATCTCTTGAAGGAGTATCTCCAATCTCTTTATCTCCAAATTCAATTGGGGTTTTAATAGTATACCAAGATTTTTCTTTCCATGTATCACGTGCTCTTCTTCTTTTTGCCTTTGCCATATATATTACATCCTTTTAATTTTTATTTAATTCCTTAATTTGTAATTTTAAATCTTAGACTATTATTTCAATTATTAAATTAAACATAAAGAAATAACAATCAATTATTAATTATTGAAATTATAATTAGTATTATTTATGAAAATTATATTAATATTATAAACTTTGTAAAAATATTATAAATTTGATTAATATTTAAAAATATTTAATTAAAATCTAGATTATTTTACAATTCAAATTTTAAATACTATTATAATATTTTCATATAAAATTAGATAATACAATTTACAATTGTCTTTAAAAACAATAAAATTAACTAGAATTGAATCATTAGCTATAAAAACCGCTAATTCACAAATCTGATATCGGACTCAATCCGAACATTATTGAAAATTGTTTATAATAAAGTTTTAAAATACTTTAAAACCCGCCCATAAAGGATAATATAACATTTACATTTATCCTATTTAAAGTTTTTTGAAATAATATAAAAATAAAAATTTTATTATAATATTTAAATAAATTAATATAATTTAATAATATAAAAATAAAAATGTTATTATAATATTTAAATAAATTAATATAATTTAATAATATAAGAATAACAATCAAAGATAAATATGGCTTTACTATTAGAAAAATATTAGATAGTTAAAGTTCAAAAATTTATTTTAATAAGGATTTAGAAAACTTTTTTGCATTATCTACATCTTTTTCATTTGGTCTGCCTTTGTTAATTCCTCCAATAAGTTTTATAGGACCAAAAGTATCAAAACCCTTGCAATTAAAATCAGCAACAACATTAAACCCATTTAAATCTAAAATATCCCTAAATTTTTTGTTAAAGTCCTTTTTATCCCTTCCACTGGTAGTAAAGATAAAAGTTTTTTGATTATCCATGTGTTCGATATTTTCTATGAATTTTTTAATATTTTTATGAATTTTACCATAATATATGCCAGAGCCAAATCCAACTAAATCATAGTCATCAAGGTTTCTATGAGAATCATTAAAATTTTTAACATTTAATAATTCTGCATTAATTTCATTAGCTATGGTTTTAGCTATTTTTTCAGTATTATTATGATGAATAGATTCATAAATAATAATTGATTTCAATCTATAACCTTCTTAAAAATTCTTAAAGGCATATTCATAGCCTTTTTATAATTTTTTTATATTTATAATTAAATAACCTTATTTAGAGGAGTCAACTATAAAGGATTCCTCATAAATTTATAATGTTCAATGTATCTATTTATAACTTCATCAATAGGACCCTCATCTTCAACAAGCTTTAAACCAGACTCTTCAATTCCAAATTTTGATTTAAATCCTGCTTGAACACAAATAACAACATCACAATCGCTAATAGTGTTTAAAGTTTTCATCCATTGGTGTTTTTGCCCAAGAACAAATTCAACAGTTCTTTTTTCAACAAAAACTTTATTATTTCCCTCTTCATCAAAATCAAAGATAAATATAGATTTTGCTTTTCCAAAATGCAAATTTACATTTTTTCCATCTGACGAAGCAACAGCTAGCCTCATTATTGCTTCTCCTCTTCACCCTATTTTTAGATCATATAATAATTGCAAAAAATATTATAAATAATAAATATAAAAATATAATTATTTAATCTCTAATTTTTTGAATTAATTTAGCTACATTTTCTCCAAATAACTTAATAGTGCCTATTCCTTCCCCATCAGATTTAGCTGTACCTTCTTCAAGAGCAAATACAATGTTCCAATAGTTAGAACCAACCATAATCATATTATTTATAGGAAAAACCATGGACATCTCTTGAAGTGTAAGAGTTTGACCTCCTCTTCTAGCTACAGCAATTGGCCCTCCAACCATCCAAGATAAAAATTGATCAGTTCCACGAGAAACTTTACCAATTCTTTGAAGAGCAGACATTATATCTCCCCTAGCAGTACCAAAGTAAACTGGTGCTGCAGGTATAAATCCATCAGCTTCTCTTATTTTTTCAATTATTTCGTCAAGGCCATCTTTAAGAACACAATTGCCTTTTTCTATACACTTATTACAAGCTATACAAGATTGAATTTGCATTCCTCTGAGACTTAAAATTTCAGTACTTAATCCATTTTTTTCTATCTCATCAGCACAAATTTCTAAGACTTTAACGGTGTTACTATTTTTTCTAGGACTTCCACTTAATAAAACTACATCTACCATCTTTAATACTCCATATAAATTTTAAATATTTTCAAATCATTTAATGAAAAATATTAAATATATCATTATTAGTTATAGCCATATGTATATTTCTCATTTTAATTAAATTTTATTCATGAATTGAAAATTCAAATAATATGTTTTATAAAATTTTACAAAATAATCAAAGCTTAAATAAAAAAATTAAAATCCCACTAAAATATTAAAAATAGAAAACTATATATAACAAAATGTACAATATCTTTAACAAAATGTAAAGAAATATTTACAAAAAGTATAAGATTATTAACAAAGATTATAAGAATAATTTTAGCACATAGGAATAATTTTGGTATAGAAAAATAAGTTAATATAGAAAAATAAGTTCAATAATAATTTAATATTATTTATTAAAATTAAACAATTGAAAAAATGAGATATTTAATAAAATTGAATAGTTAATAAACTGTTATATCTAATAAGATAGAATAATAATAAAGATAAGATAATTAATAAATTTATAAGCACAATATAAGGTGAAAATATGGAATCAAAGATAAAAGTAATTATAACTATTATATTATCAACTTTAGTGACATTTACATGGGTTTTAGGAATTATATTTGCAAATTTTAATCTTTTTATAGTTTCTATGATACTATTTATAATTGTATTAATACCTACAATAAAATATTATAAAGAATTAGATGAATTTTTTAAAAGTAGAAATGAGGAAATAATTGAAGATGAAAGAACAAGATATATAGATGAGAAAGCATCACTTCCAGCATTTGGATCAGTGATGGCAATAGTTATTTATGTTGCAATAGCCATATTTACCCTCAGAAATGTATATCCTGAATATATTATCATAGCCTATGCATTCTCTTTTACAGCATTTATAGGAATAATTATCTATTTAATAAGTAGAACTTATTTTAAAAGAAGATATAGTAATTAATAAGAAAAAGTTTATTAAATATAGAATAAATGTTTTAAATGAAAAAATAGACATATAAAGAGAATAAAAATGAAAAATAGAATAAAAGAATTCCGAGCAATACATAATACTACCCAAGAAGAATTAGCTAAAAAACTTAAAGTATCTAGACAAACCATTTTAGCTATTGAAAAAGATAAATATGATCCTTCACTTAAATTAGCATTTAAGATAGCTAAATTCTTTGAGGTTAAAATAGAAGAAATATTTATTGAATAGTTTATTAAACACTAATCCAATTATAAAAAAACATATTTGTAAATAAAAAAATTCTTGATAAAAATGAAATATTAAATCAATAGAATAAAATAAACCATATTAATACAATAAACAATAAAAATACAATGAAATTTATTATAAAAACTTATTAATCTGTTTTAATACATGATTAAAAATCAAACCCCTGCACCATCTAAAGCAGATAAACAATAGCAATCAAAATCATTGTTCAAAGATTCAACAGTTTTATATATAAGATTAGTAAGTTCTTGACCTTTGACTTCCATTATTTCAAAAACTTCATCCATTGTTAATTTATTTGGAGAAATTGATGCACCATAGTTAGATACTAAACATATACTAGCATAACAAATTTCTTTTTCCTTGGCCAATACTGCTTCAGGAAGGCCAGTCATACCCACAACGTCTCCCCCTAAAATTTGAAGCATTTTTATCTCAGCAGGACTTTCAAATCTTGGTCCTTCATTACAAACATAAACTCCTTTTTCTACAAAGTCACCTTTAGTAATTAAAGATTTATTAGCTATAATTTGAGATCTTAATCTATTACAATAAGGCTCTGTAACATCGACATGAACAACTTGATCATCATAAAACGATTTATCTCTTTTAGAAGTAAAATCTATAAAATCATCAACTATTACCAATGAACCGGGATGAATTTTTTCATTAAGTGAGCCAACTGCATTTGTAGCTATAATTTGTTTAACTCCTAAACTATGAAGACCCCAAATATTGGCACGATAATTAATTTTATGGGGAGGTGTGCTATGATCTCCAGAGTGTCGAGGCATAAAAGCCACATTATTTTTTCCAATCATAAAAAGAGAAATTTCAGCAGAATCTCCATAAGGAGTTTTAACTATTTTTTTTTCCACAGAGTCTGCTTTATTTGTAATGTCATAAACACCACTACCACCAATAATACCTATCATAAATACACCAAAAATTAAAAATATAAATATAAAAAATTAAAAATATAAATTATCCTTTTGTAACTGCTAAAGGTACTACTTTAGCTACAAGTTTAGCTATTCCACTACTGTCAGATGTTCGAACAACTTGATCAACATCTTTATAAGCTTCAGGAGCTTCTTCAGCTAAAACAGGTTGGGAATTAGCTCTTACATAAATTCCTTTACTTTCTAGATTATTTTTTACCTCATCACTAGTAAATTTCTTTTTAGCACCAGTACGGCTTAATTTTCTTCCAGCACCATGAGCGGTAGAACCAAAAGTTTCTTCCATAGCAATATCAGTTCCATGGAGAATATAAGAAGCAGTCCCCATAGTTCCAGGAATTAAAACTGGTTGACCCACATTTCTATATTCAATTGGAATTTCAACCCTACCAGGACCAAATGCACGAGTAGCACCTTTTCTATGTACAATAACCTCTTCATTCCTATTTTTTATATTATGAACTTCTTTTTTAGCAATGTTATGTGCAACATCATAAATAACAGACATTCCCATATCTTCAGCTGATTGATTAAATATTCCTTCAAATGTTTCTCTAACCCAATGAACCATCATTTGACGATTTGCCCATGCATAATTAGCAGCCGCTGCCATTGCCCGGAAATAGTCTTGAGCTTCTTTAGATTCAACAGGAGCACATGCTAATTGTCTATCTGGAATATTAAGGTTATGTTTTTTATAAGCTTTATCCATTGTTCTAAGATAATCTGAACAAACTTGATGACCGCAACCACGAGATCCACTATGGACCATTATAGTTATAGTATCAGGTTCAAGATTAAAAACTTTAGCTACTTCTTCATTAAATATCTCATCAATTTTTTGAACTTCAAGAAAATGATTTCCAGAACCAAGAGACCCTAGTTGAGGAATTCCTCTTTTTTTAGCTTTATCAGAAACTTTAGATGAGTCTGCATCTAACATCCTACCATTTTCTTCAAGGAAATTAAGATCCTCTTCCCAACCATATTCATTTTCAACAGCCCATTCTGCCCCAAAATTGAGAACATCATCGATTTCATTATCTTTTAACCTTATTTTACCTTTACTCCCAACTCCAGAAGGAACATTAACAAAAAGTTTATCAACAATTTCTTTCATTTTTGGTTTAATATCATCTTCAGTGAGGTTTGTTCTAATCATCCGAACCCCACAATTAATATCAAAACCAACACCTCCAGGACTAACTACTCCAGTACGAGCACTGAAAGCTCCTACTCCACCAATTGGAAACCCATAACCAAAATGAATATCTGGAAGGCCAATTGAAAACTTTTGAACACCAGGAAGACATGCTACATTAGCAATTTGCTCAATAGCTCCATCTTCAAGGTGTTTAAGTGCTTCTTCTTCTAAATAAAAACGTCCAGGTACTTTCATCTCTTTTTTGTAGCTACTAGAAAGTTCCCAAACATCTTTCCTAATTTCAGTAATATTCTCTTTTATACTCATAAAAATCATCTAATAATTAATTGGATAAAAAATTAATAAAAATGAATCAAAATAACAACTAATAAAAAATTTAAATTAAATTCAAATTAATAATGAATTTCATACAGATTTAATATACATTTTTAAACTTAACATTATATCAAAAATTTTAAACATACTAAAAATTTTTATACCTAAATAGAATTGATAAATAGGTATGATAACTTTTTCATTTATTATACAAAATACTACCACAATATTAAATTTCAATAGTTTATTATAAATTATATTTTAATATTACAATATATTAAAACTTACTAAATTTTATAATAAATAACTTTTATAATTAATAAATTTTATATTTTACATAATTCTATTTTAAAGATTCTAAAATTTAAAAATAAGTTCCCAAATACTTTTATAAAAATGAGATAATAAATCGAATAAAAGTAAAATAAAGAAAAGAATGTGGATTTAAATAAAGAGGCAAATTTAAAGTAGTTAAAATGTAATTATGTTAGTTTAGAGATCTAAAATTACTCTAGCCTTACAGATATCATCACAAAGGATTTCCATCATATGAAAAGTGATTGCTTTAACTTCACTTCTTCGATCATGTTTATTCCAATTGATATTTTCACCATTTATAACTGCATTTAACTTAAAAATTTCACTGCAATTATATTTTTCCTTAATTATATTCACATCAAAGTTGGAGAATAACATTAAATCCACTTCATGAATAATCAATAATTCTTCTAAAAAATCATACAATAAAGACACTAAATCTTCAGATTCAACATATATAGCTTTTGAATCATTTTTGTCCACTTTTTTAACATCAGTGATAACATCAAACATTGCTAAAGCAGCATTTTCAAAAACTTCATTTAAAGTTTTGCCATAAGCCCAAAATCCAATATCTGCAGTCACATCAAAAAATTCAAATCTTTTTTGAGTATTTTTTTTAAGGTGGTTTTTGTTATTCATATACATCTTGGAAAAATAAAAATTTCTAATTTTATTATATTAAAATTACTATTAAATTACTATTAAAATTATTTAACAGTTTATAATATAAATAAATATTTTTAGCTTTTTAAAAAAACTAATATTACTTATCATAAGCTCTCTCGGATTCTTTTTATATGTATTTTTCAACTCATTATAATTGTAAACAAATTTGAGTGATAATATGTCAAAAAATACAAACCAATATTTAAGAAATGATTTAAGGAAAAAAACAAATATAAGTGATTTTTTATTCTTTAAAAACATTAGCTTTCAATCTTGCATGGTAATACTCTTTGTTTTTGTAGTATTGCTTTTCAGTATATTATCTATAGCTACAACCCCTAATCCTAGTGTTATTTTTGGAATTTAAAGTATTAATATCCGTATTAACCCTATATTGATATTATAATTTTAATATTATATAAATCCAATATATAACTTAAAAAAAATTATACTACCAAACCCTAATGTAGCTAATGAGTAAACCATGCAAGAATTTTTATTTTAAATGTCAAACATTATATTTAAGATAAAATTTGCATTGAACAAGTTTGCATTAAATTAGCTATAATAAGAACACATAGATAATAAGCATATAGTAAATAAAATTATCATTATGCTATCCATATAGTTTAATATTAAATTATATGGATTAAAAATATCATCTTATAAATAATATTATTTTAAATAATAATAATTCTATCTTAAAATACTATTTTAAATAATAATAATAATAATAATAATATAGAACTATATATAGGAAATATATATTTAAATAATAATTAAAAATAATGAATAATATAAAATAAAAAGTAAGAAGAATAATAGGTAAAAAAAATATTTATCTAAAAAATATCTATTTATATAATAATCACAACAAACATTTTTTAACATCTTCTTTATTAACTCTGAGAATTATTTGTCTTGAATTTCCCCTTATTCCTTTTCCTGTGAATTTTGTGTCAATTAATCGTAAAAATTCTAATTTTTCTAATGCTCTACCAAATGTTGCATAGCTAAGCCCAGTGTCTTCTATAAATAATTTAGACAGTGGACCTGAATTCATAGAATCATCAGCAGCTGCAATAACTTTTAATAAAGATTTTTCTGATTTACTTAATGAACGAAGCGTTTCAACTAATTTTAAAGAATTACTTTTAGATTTAGCTTCTTCAAGATGAGATAATTCTATAGTTCTTGATGCATTAGATTCAGCTATGTTTCCACAAATTCTTAGCAAATCTATTCCAGTTCTCAAATCACCACCATCAATAGAATAGTCAGTGATTTCCTCTAAAATGTCATTGTTAATCACTCCAGGATAAAATCCTGCTTTAGCCCTATCAGTCAATATATTTAATATCTCAGTTCGAGTATATGGAGAGAAAGATACTTCTTGAGGTATAAAAACAGTGTTAACATTTTTATCTAATACGAACCTAAACTCAAGTTCAGATAGAATTGCAAATAAACCAGTTCTAACGCCAGGAAACTCCTCATAAGCCCTCAATATATCATAAAAAATTTTATTAACCATATTATTTTTGAATAAATAATCAACATCGTCAAAAGCTACCAATAAGGCTTTTTTTTCGTCTGAAAGATGTTGCATTATCTTTTCATAAACTCTTGATACAGGAATACCTGTTTCAGGAGGAGCATGACCAAATATTTTTTTATGAATTTGTGAAAATATGCTAAAACGAGTAGTGTGCAATTGACAGTTAATATAACAGCAAAATACCTTGTTAGAAGTTTTTTCAACCATCTCGAAAAGTTTTTTTATTGCAGTAGTTTTGCCTGTAGCACAAGACCCAAGGATTACAGTATTGATTGGTCGTCCATTATTTAAAGCTGGACGAATAGACATGGCCATGGCTTCCATTTGTGAATCTCTGAAATTATAGTTTTCAGGCATATAATCTGGATTAAATGCATTTATATCCTGAAATATTGTTTCATCATGAAGTAATATATCTTCAATTCCCATAACAATAATTTGTATAAACTTATATAAAAAAGTATATTTTAATATTTTAAAATATCTCAAAAATATGTATCAAAGATAAACTAAAATATTTGTATAATATGAAAAAAATCACTAATTAAAAAAAGTCATAAAATATAGCATAAAACCGAAAATAAAATTAATTATATTAATTTTGATATGCCAAAATATAATAATTGTAAAGTATATTATAAAAATACAATAATTGTAAATTATAATATCTAAAAATATATTATTGAAAAATATTATTTTGTAAAATATTATTTTAAAGTTATTAGTTTAGTATTTATTTTTTATATTTATTAGTTTAGTAGTTATTTACTTAAATTAATGATTTCAATGTCATTATTTTCTTTAGCCCAGTTAACTAACTTTTCAGCGTATTGTAATTTTTTCTGTTTAATTTCATCAGCATCTGCGGTTTCAGTCTCAATTTCTGGTCTAGAATATTTAGTTACTATTTTTCCAAAATCCATTCCTGCAAGAATAATTTTTTCTGCATTTAAAGCAATAGCTAAAAATACTGCCCTATCCCCATCAGTGAAACCTCCAAAATTATAAAGATTTGAAAATGGTTCAGATTGAGTAGTTCCTAGTATTTTATTAAAACTATTTGTGTATTTTAATATTTTTTCAAAATTGTTACCATGTGCATGAACAACAAAAACTGACCCTAAATCATTTGCTAAAATCAAATCCTCAATCTTTCCATCTAAGTCTGTTACAATTATATCTGGAACAATTTTCTCTTCTAAAAGAGCAGTTGTTGCCCCATCGGCTGAGATTAATATATACTCATTAGAATCTTCTAAATTGCAAAAATTTTTAATTTTCATAATATCCTTTTTTAATGAAGGACCTGCACCAAAAACAATGAATTTTTTTATATTAGATTTATTCTTATGAAAATTATGTATAGTAATCTTTTCATGTTTTAGATTATCTAATAAATCTTCAATCTTAATTGAATCCTTAACAGATAATAATTTGTTTAAAATAGCAGCAGTTTTTTCATCTTCTTCTCTTGAGAATCCAAAATCAACTAATATTTTTTCATACCAAATATTCCATTCCTCAAATTTCATTATTAATAATTATATATTTCCTATAAAATAAATTTTTTGAAATAACTTTAATTTAGTGAAAATTATTTCATTTTAATAACATATGTCCAAATTTAATAATGATAAATATTTTATTTAAAATTTTATTACATTTCAAAAAATAAATAAAATTATTAATTAATTAAAAAAGAGATATTTTACAAATTTTCATGTTAAAATTATAAAAATTAGTTTTAGGATTATAAAGTTTCATTATTATGATATATACCAAATATAATTAATTAAATATAATACTAATAACAAAATTTTTTAATATATATATAAAAAAAAAAATTTTATACAATAGAAAAACTTTTTATATATATTAAATAAAGTTTGTAATATAGTTTAAAATATCATATAATTTAGACTATAATTAATCATGTTTATATAAAATAATCACAAATTGGAGGAATATATAAAATGGATGATACTTTGTTAATGCTTCCTGGACCAACAAGTGTAGCGCCAAGAGTTCTAAAAGCTATGTCTGATAATATTGTTAACCATAGAAGCGCAATTTTTGGAGAAATATTTACTGAAACTACTGAATTAATGTCTGAGGTTTTTAAAACACAAAACCAATCTTATTTACTTACTGGTTCAGGTACATCAGCTATGGAAGCAGCTATAGCAAACACTATAAAACCTGGAGAAAAAATATTAAACATAGTAGGAGGAAAATTTGGACAGAGATTTATGCAAATTGCTAATTCATTTGGGATAGATACAAAAGAATTAGCTGTTGAATGGGGAACTGCTGTAACTCCTGAACAAGTTAAAGAAGCTCTTGAAAGTGACGAAGATATTAAAGCAGTTACCATAGTACATAATGAAACTTCTACTGGTGTAGCTGCCCCTATCGAAGAAATTGGGAAAGTTATGAAAGATTATGATGCACTATATATTGTAGACACCGTATCATCCTTAGGAGGAGATAGAGTAGACGTAGACAATTATGGCATAGATATTTGTGTAACAGGATCCCAAAAATGTTTAGCAGCCCCTCCAGGATTAGCTGCAATCACTTTAAATGATGATGCATGGGAAGTAATTGATAAAGTTGATTCTAACACATATTACTTAGATATGAAAAAATATAAAAAAAGTGGTGCTGGAACACCTCCTGAAACACCATACACCCCATCAGTTTCATTAATATACGCTTTATTCGAAGCTTTAAAAATTGTCAAAGAAGAAGGCCTAGAAGAAAGAGTAGTTAGACATGAAACAGCTGCGGAAGCTTCAAGAAATGCAGTTAAGGCCCTTGGTCTTGAAATATTCCCTGATGAAAAAGTCTCATCAACAACTGTTACTGCAGTCAAAATGCCAGAAAATGTTACTGATGCAGATTTAAGAGGTACAATGAGAAATAAATATAAAGTAGAGTTAGCTGGTGGACAAGACCATCTAAAAGGAAATATATTCAGAATTGGACATATGGGTAACATATCTTATAAAGAATTAGCTATTACATTTTCTGCACTTGGAATGACCTTGAAAGGTCTTGGATTCGACATTGACATGGGAGCAGGAGTAGCTGCAGTTAATGAATCATATTTATGATTCATTTAATATTTTATTTTTATTTATTTTATTAATATCATAATTTTATTTTAAATTTATTATTGATGTTCTTATTGTATAATTATAAAACTTATTTTAGATTATAATTAAAAATTCATACCCTATTTTAATTTTAAGCCAAAAAAACATGAAATGAAATATAAATTAAAAATTAGGCTTATTTTACCATATAAATCATTTTCAGACTTATTTCACCATACTCTTAATTTTATCATATTAAGTTTATTGAATTATTAATGATTATTTAATGTTTAAAGATGATTAATTAAGATTTAACAACCGGAATATCTTCTTCATCAATAATAACTTCTAATAAATAAGGTTTATCTAATTTTAAATCCTTAATAGCTAGTTTTAATCCCTCTTTAGAATTTACAGAATCTCCTTCAATCCCATAAGAATTTGCTAATTTTACAAAATCAGGATTTTTTAAATCAACAGAATATCTCAAATTTTCATCATAGAGATTTTCCCATTGCCTGATTACACCTAACTGGGAATTGTTTAATATAACAATCAAAATTGGCAAATTATTAGAAGATATAGTGGCTAATTCTTGAATATTCATCTGAAAGCCACCATCCCCATTAATAAGAATTATATTATTATTAGGTTTAGCTATTGATGCACCGCAAGCAGCAGGTAACCCATAACCCATAGGAGCCATTCCACCAGAAAAAATAACTCTTTTATTATAAATTTCAGATATAAGGTTGACCCAAGTTGTATGTGAACCTGCATCATTAACGAAAATAGGATTATTAAATTTTGAATCATTGAAAGATTCCATTATTAATTTAATAGCTATTTGTGGTTTTAAAGGAATTTTTTCACTATTCAAACCACTAATATGAATTTTTTCATTATTATTAAAAATTTTTTCTATCCAATAGTTATAGGATAAATTTTTAATCCTATCCGAAGAATTAAAATAATTTAAAACATTTTTTACATTACCATGAATTTTAATATCTCCGAAAAGAGTATTTTCATCTATATTAACACTGATAATTTTAGTTTTGGCTCTTTTAAAATCAAAATTTTTATCAATAGCTGTTGTTCTCTCAGATATCTTAGAACCTAAAAATATTAGTAAATCCGAATTTTTAAAAGCAAAATTAGCCATTTTAGATCCTCTAATTCCAACAAGCCCTAATTCAAAATCATGACCTTCTATTAGACCTTTTGAGTGATATGTATGAGCAATTGGAATTTTATTGTTTTCAGAAAAAAGTTTAAGATCATTAATTGCGTTTCCCCAAAATACTCCTGCACCAGCAATTATTAAAGGCCTATTAGCTTTTTCTATTTCAGATATTGCAGAATCTATATTATTATACTCATAATAATCATAACATAAATCTATTTCATTTTTATAAAGATGTAAATCCTGATTGATTATTTCATCAATATTTTGGTCTAAAAGAACATTTTTAGAAAGATTTAGGTGTATTGGGCCTCTTGGTTCATTCACAAGAGTTTTAATAATATATTTAATGTTTTTTATAGCAGATTTGCCATTTTTAGGATTGAAATTTTTAATGGTTATAGGTTTAAATACAGATTCAATATCAATATCTTGAAATCCATCTTTTTTTTCATGAGTTTGAGGATTATCCCCCGTTATTATAAGCATTGGAATTGAGTCTTTAAATGCAGTTCCAACACCCATAACCATATTTAATGCCCCTGGACCTGCTGTTGATATACAAACTCCAAATTTTCCAGAAACTCGAGCATAAGCATCAGCAGCATGAACAGACCCTTGTTCATGCCTCATTAAAATATGATTAATTTTAGAATTATTTAAAGCTCCATAAAACGGAATAATTTGTTCTCCCGGATGGCCAAAAATGTGTTTAACACCAATATCTTCAAGAATTTTAACAATATATTCTGAAACATTCATTTTACACACAATCAATTAAATAAATAAATAAATAAATACAAAAATAAATAAAATCATTAATCTTTAAAAAAATATAATTAAATAATAGTTAATAAATTAAAAAATATAATTATCGAGGAAATTATTCTTCTTGATAAGTACCAGAGTATTCTCCTGACCCATCAACTTCAAATACAACCCCTTGAGCAATTCTATCGCCTTTTTTAATTTTATAGTCAAATTCTCCATGATTATAGACCATGAACATGAGAGTTCCATAAAAGCCAGGGTCCCCAACAGCAGTTTGAACAGATACAAAAGACCTCAGAAGTGTTGAACGAGGCAAATAAAGCATTGTATATCCTTTAGGTATTTTAATTTTCCTATCTATTGTAGCTAAATAAGCAGTGTGCGGTTTTAGTGTATATATTGGCCCTTCAATTGCTTCAATATCAGGTAAATTTTTCTCATTATCAATAAGAGATGCTGGTGATTTTTGAATAAATACTTCATCAATAGCTAAATCTATTCCAGAAGGTTGTACTGATTCTTTAAAATCAGGAAATAATTTTATGAGTTCTTTTTCGCCTAACAATTTTAATCACACCTATCTTAAATTTAATCAAATTAGTATATAAATTAAAAATTATTTTTATTTATTACTCTTCTTAAATATGCCTAAAAAATTTAATTTTGAGAGATATAATTATATAATTATAATTAAATATACTTTAAAAATTTATTTAAATTTATTTTTAATCAGATTATAAAAATAATTATGTACCTTAAGAGATATAACTTTATACAATATAATTCTCAATAGCTATTATAAACTTACTCAAAAATAATAATTGAATAATGTTTAAATAATTTTTAAAAATATTAATAATAAAAAAAGTTAATATGCAACAAATAAAAATTAATAATAGCTATTTGTTTAAATAAATAATAAAGGAGATAAAAAATGCCAGTTGTAATAGTAGAATCAAACAAACTTGATGTTGATAAAAAAAGAGAATATGTTAAAAAGTTAACAAAACTAACAGCTGAAACATATGGGTTACCAGAAAACACTGTGACAGTTTTAATAAGGGAGATTAAACCTGAAAATATAGGTGTAGCTGGAAGTTTATTAAGTGAGTTAGAAAGATAATAACCCCTTAAAGATCGATTATCAACTAAATATTTGATCTAACATCCAATCAGGATCATATTCCTTGATATCATCATAAGTTTGACCCATTCCTAAAAACATGATAGGTTTGCCAATAACATATCCAATTGAAAGAGATGCCCCTCCTTTTGAATCTGCATCCGCTTTTGTAAGAATAACTCCATCAATATCAATAGCATCATTAAATTTAGTAGCTTGTTCAACAGCATCATTACCAGTTAAAGCATCCCCAACAAAAACAACAAGATCTGGTTTAGATACTCTTTGAATCTTTTTCATTTCATCCATAAGATTAGTGTTTGTTTGCATCCTACCGGCAGTATCAATTAAAACTAGTTCTTTTCCTTTTGCTTTTGCATGTTCAACAGCATCATATGCAACAGCTGCAGGGTCAGAACCTTTTTCATGTTTAACAATTTTAACACCCAGTTTATCCGTATGATAACTAATTTGTTCAATAGCTCCTGCCCTAAAAGTATCAGATGCGGCTACAACTGGAGTATATCCTTTTTTAATATAATAATTAGCTAATTTAGCAATACTTGTTGTTTTTCCAGTTCCATTGATACCAACAAACATTACAACAAGTGGTTCGCCTTTCTTATTTTTTTCTTCAAGCATATCAGTCATTGATTTGCCTTCAATATCAATAATTTTTGATACAGCATTTCTAAGCGCCTGGTAAGTATATTCTTCAACATCATTACTTCTTTTAATCTTTTGACCAATAAGATCTTTTTTGACTGATTCAACTACAAAATTAGCTACATCAATAGCTACATCACTTTCCAAAAGAGAAAGTTCTAATTCCCATAGAATATCATCCAAATCTTTTTCAGAAATGGTTTTTTCTCTTATGAAAGAAAAAATTCCTGATTTTTTTTCTGTATCTTTAGATTCTTTATCATCTAATTTTTTATCTTCTAATTTTTTATCTTCTAATTCTTTTTCTTCCGATATTTTTTCATTAATAGAAGATATATCTCCATTTTGGCTAATTTTATCCTTATTTAGAGATTTATCATCAACTTCATCATCATGAATCTCATTAATAAAATCTTCATCTTGAGATTTTCTAAATTTTAATTTTTCTCCTATCTTAGAAAAAGTACTTTCTTTATTTTCTTTAATATCATTATCTTTTTCAATATTTGAGTCATTTGAACTATTTTCAATTTCTTCAGAATTTTTTAAACCAATACTAGTTATTTCAGATTTATCCATGGATGTTTCTTTATTTATATCTTTTTTAACGGTTGAATTAAGTTCATTTTGTTCTTCTTGAATTTTACCTTCAATTTTAAGGTTGTTTTCTTCTTCTGCTTCTTTAGAAACTTTGTTAGTTAATTTTCCAGAAGCTTCTGCAAATTTTTTTTTTATTGATTCGAACAAATTATTACCATCCCTTATAATATAACTCATTATTTGAAAATAAAGAATTTAAAAGTATAGAATATTTATTAAATGAATAAATAGGCACATATTAAATTATAAAATGTATAAATAGATAATTCAATTAATTTATTAATAATAATAATAATTCTAAATATTATAATAATATTTAAACTATTATAATCACTCTTATATTGTTATTGATATATAAAAATTTAACCATAATAATTTATTAAAATTATACTTAATATATCCATTTTTAAAAGTTAAGTTGTTTCTCAATATAAAGAAAATATCCTAAAACAAGATAAATAAAAATAAAAAATATAGATAGTAAATTTTAAATTATAATTATATAAAAATAGTAAATTATGATTAAAAGTAGTTAATTTTGCTATTTAAAAGCAAAATCCCATTAAATAGCATTAAAAAATAAAAAATATATTACATTGCTTGTTGAGCATTGCTTGCTTGAACTTTTCTCATTAACTCTTCAGCCTGAGGAGATAATTGTGCTACAATTTGACTAATTTTTTGAAGATTTTTTAACATTTTATCAAGGCTATCATTTAATTCATCCTTTTGAGAAGATAATGTTTCTTTAGCATCTTCAACAGATTTTTTAATAGCTACCCCTGCACCAACACTCATAATAATCTCATCAGTGTTTTTGATTTCAGCATTCATGAAAGATCCTGCTCCAACTGGCACTAATGCTTCTAAAGAATTTTTTTCCTTTACATCTTCCAATGTTGACTCTAATATTTCAACTTCAGCTAAAGAAGCTTGTATAGCCTCAACTTGTTGTTGTAATACTTCAGCCTGACTTTTATATAAATTAAGCTCATTTACCATTTCATCTAATCTTTGCTGATCTTCCATAATTACACCTTAATAAAATTAATTTTATTTCCATATATAATACTGCTAAAATATTATAAAATATAATAATTATAAAATATTAATTATTAAAAATTAAATATAAAAATTAATAATCCATATAATAATATAAAAAAGATACTGAGTATAAAAAAGATACTGTGTTAAAATAAAATTATAATAATGCTTTTACTAAAGGATCAGTAACTTCATCAGCAGAAATCTCTTTAATTTCTTCAATAATAATTTGATTTCTGTTTATCCCATGTTTACTACCAAACTCAGAATAAATCTTTTCATAAATATTTTTTTCACTCATTGATTTTAATTCTTTAGTGAACACTTGAGATTGATCACCCATTGCGAATTTACCTTGAATTCTATATATTTTTGTTTTCATGATACCACATTATAATAGTTTGTAAAATTGTAATTTTAATTTAAATTATAAAATTTCAGTTTTTAAATTATATTTTCAAAATATTACTCAAATATTGAAAATTTAAAGAGGTTCTAAAAACCCTAAAGCTTCTTCAACACGTGCCATTTCAGGACCAGTACTATTTTCTGGGACAATTGCTCCAAAAGAATTAGCTATAGAACATGCTCCAACAAGATTTATACCCTGACCAACAGTTCCAATATTCGATTCAACCTTAAAAACATTTTCAACAAATTTAAGCTCAGATTTAGATGATTCTCTATGAATAAGAGCTCCTTTATTTGTGACAGTAATTAATGAACCAATAATATTAAACCCTGCTATCTCTGATCTTTCAACCCGAACATCTAAAGTTTCTTCAATAATATTAGCAGATTTTTCAGAGATTAAAGGACTTATAATAGCACCATTATCATTTGCTGCAATAATATTTCCAACAGCAGTATATTTATCAGAAATTTTAGCTATGTTAAGCCCAATTTCTTCCAATAATTCAATCTCACTATCTAATGCATAGGGAGATAATATAATACCATTAGAATTTCCACAAGATAATGCACCACATAGATTACTTCCAGATATAGTTGTCCGTATAACATCCACTTCTAATGATTCTTTTATATGATTTTCCATTATTTCAGGAAAATTAAAGGGAACAATAGCTATTTGATCAGTTACTGAAATATATACTCCTAAATTTGGATTTCCAGTTAAATTTATTCTTTCAAGCATTGTACCTTCCTCACATATAAATATAATTTTTTAATATAATTTAATTTTTTATAATTTAATTTTTATCTTTAAAATCTTAGTATTTGCTGATAACTTAAATAAAAATATTAATTTAATATTATTAATATATAATTTAATATTATTTATAATTTAATATTATTCAGCCAAAGTTGCTTCTACAACTCCATCATCATCTTTAACAGCTTTAACTTTGATTTTTGAAGGGATTTTTTTAATTCCTCTTTCCCAGATTTTTTCATTAACAGATGAATCAATTTTAATATTATCTGATTTCATATGTTTTTTTAAGAATTCTTGCACTACTCTGATAGCTTTAGCTGCCCTTATAGTCCTTTGTACATTCTTAGCATCCCTAAGAGGTATTGTGTAAGTTCTTTCCATAATAACACCTATACTTTAAGATTATTCCTTCTCCAATGTCTTGGTTTAGGTCTGTATTTTAATTGACGTTTAGTTTTCGCATAAGCCCATATTGGGACTCTTCTATTTTGTTTATTAGCTTTTGCTAGTCTTAATTTCTTAGCTAATGGTTTATTTCTACTCATTTTTACACCATATGAACATAAATCATGTGAATACTACTATGGTTAAGCATCATTCCACAGTAGAATTAATCTTAATTATACAGATTAAATTGAATATTTAAATTAATTAAATATGAATAATATATAAGCCTATTAATTCTATTAATATATTTTGGTAATAATATTATACCATAATAATATATTATCTTTGAGTTATATATCATCTTAAATTAGTATATTATTTTACTTATATATTTTACTTGATTCTACTAAATATATTTATATTGTCTATTTTTTAATATTTTTACTATTAACTTATTTCATTAAATTAATAATGAAGCAAATATTTATTTAAAATTACTCATTCAATCCAATTACTCTTGTCTGAAAATGTTTTGGAAATATCTCACTAGAATTAAGATTTTTTTCCTTATCAATAAACCAACGAATTTCTACTTCGTAATCAGAGCTATTATCCATATTACTTTCTTCTTGAGTGATAATAAATAAATCTGAAACTAAAGAATCAATAGTTTTATAACCAAAACTATCTAGATTAATATATTGAATATTTTTTCTATCTTCTAAACTCCTAATTTCATCTTTATTCAATTTAGGAGTCCTATCATCTCGACGAGTCCCATCAGCAATAATTGAAAATTCATTCTCATTTGCTAAATTAGCTAATTCTTCAATTACTGCTTTATGAAGGTAAGAAATACCATTATTAGGAAATCCATCATTTAATATAATATCAACAGAGTTAATCAATATATTTTTGTCTAAACTCAAAACATTATGTTTTATTCCAAGAGATTTGGCAGACTTTTGAGAAGGAATAAAAGAATCATAAACACCAAAATTTACATTTACAAGTTCAACTTCTATTCCTATTTTCTTTAGGAGAATAGCCATCAGTGAGCTATCTTTTCCTCCACTATATAAAACATAAGCTTTCATTTTATTTTTCATATATTTAAACATATAATTTTGAATATAATTTTTATATAATAATTTAATATACAAATTGAATACTATTTTAATATATTAATTGAATTTTAAAAATATTAATACATATTAAATTAATTTTTCATTATAATAGCCCATTATATTTCACTATAATAGCTCATTATAAATAAATTAAATCAAATTATTATCTTCTAGTAATATTAATATCTCTTTTTTGTCCAGATAACTGCTTTAGAAGAACTTTAAGTTGTTCATCAGTAATTTTACCTTTCATTCTTCCACTTTGAGCCAATTGTATAAGTTGAATTTCAATTTGGTCTACAAATTCTGGTTTAGTTAATCTAAGGTTGGCTAACCTGCTTCGAGCTTCTGGAGTCAAAATTTGCATCATTAATTGCCTTTTTTGTGATTCCATCTCTTGTTGCATCTGTTGTTGTTGCATCTGTTGCTGTACTTGTTGATTTTCATTAGCAGCAGCTTGTTGCTGTAACTCTTGCATCCTTTTACGGCGCAATTCATCAAGATCACTCATTTCAGGACCTCCAATTTAAATATTTATAAAAATGTAATAAATATACAATCTTAACGATGTTAGTATTAAAATAATTAGTAATTAATATTTTATTAATTAATTCAATAACCAGAAAGTATTGATTGATATAAATATTATAATATATCTATAATATTATCTATAAAAAATCATGCTAAAAAATAACATTAAATATTTATTAAATATCTAAACATAGATAATATTAGATGAATATAGCTAAATAAAATTAAATGCTAATTTAAATGAATCAGCATCAATATTAGTAATAACCAATAAATATAAATAAATAATTACCCTATTAAAAAGGCAATTAATATTTTTCAAGTTCTGGAATATCTTTGATTAATTCACCAGAGGTTTTATCTAAGAAAGATTTACCTTCAGAGGTTACAATTCTTCCAGCATCTACTTTTTGAATATATCCAGCATCTTCAAGTTGGTTTAATGCTCCTCTAACAATAGCCCCACTACCTTTTTTAAAAGTTTCTGGAGTAACTCCTCTATCTTTTTTTCCACCATAGAAAGTTCTTAAACTATTAATTCCAACAGGTCCATCCATGTAAACTCTTCTTAAAATTGAAGCACACCTTACATACCACCAATCAATATTTTCAGGTTTTCTTTCTTTATGAACACCAGTTTTTACTAAGCTTGTCCAATCTGGAGCATCAATTTTATCATTATTTTCATTAAAATCTTTTGCAACTTTATTTATTAATAAATCAGCAGGTACATCATATACAGTAGTCATATTAATTCTCCTAATAAATTTTATTGTTATTATTAAACCAAATCAATGAAATATTAAGCACACAACTAAATTTCAGTGAATATTAAAATTATGGTTTCTTTTTGTAAATTACAGCAACATTTCCTCTTAAATCAACAAGTTTAGATCTTGTTTTTTCAACTATTCCTGTAAGATAATCTTCTTTATCATCTGCAATATTCTTTGCAAATCTTAATTTAACAATTTCATTTGCTTTAAGCTGGCGTTTTATTTCTTCAATAACATTTTCATTTATTCCAGCTTTCCCAATGTTTATTGTCATAGAATTGAGAGCTCTATTCATTATTTCTTTTTTTGATGGCATAGTACTCAATTTTAGCTCTCCTCTTTTCTTTCTTTTCCTTTTTATAAGGTATTTTCATAACTTCATTACATTCATGGCATTTAATATTTACTTCCCCATCAAATAACCTAACTGAAGAATTTTTAGAAGGATTTAAAAATTTATAACAATTTTTACAGTAACTACGCCTCCAGTTTTCAGGGATTTTAGTATTATATTTTTTAGATATTTTACGAGCTAAACTCACATATCTATGTGACCTATTAGGATTATTTGAAAATTCTTTTTTTGCCATGGAAAATAGAATATTCATACGTTCATTAGCTATATCAATCATCCATTTAGGTCTTTTTCCTCTTCGCAATATTAGACCCCATATAATTGTAAAACATACTATTAAAGAAAAATATTATAAAATTTAGCTTATTCAAGTAATGATAGTAAAATTTAGATGTTTTCAAAAGTATATCTAAAAATTTAGTCTCAACTATTTAGGTAGTAGAAGAGTAATAATAATGTTTTGTATCTTCTATATAAAAAGATTTTCTATCAATTTTTATTTCATTGATAATAATTTTTTTTATTTAATAATTAAATTATTTTTTATGTTAAATTATTTTTAATAATTTCATAATTTTAAGAATATAATAAAATTCAGCGAGAATTTTAAAATTAATAAATAAAACTATTACAATTACAAAAAATTATTGTTAATGATATTGTGAATGAAAAATTATTATGAAATAAAAAATTTATAATTATTATTTGATATATTTAGTTATGCAATATTCAATAATTATATAATAATATATAATTAAATATAATAAAGAAATATAATTTTTATAATATGATAACTTTTGATTATTGTAATAATCAGGCCTAATCAATAAAATTATCATGATAATTAAAATTATTTTAAAACAAATAATCTATCAATAAAGATTTTATATTTTATACTTTAAAAAGATTACTATATTCTTAAACATTAATAAAATTACTAATACTTATTAATATTAATATTTATTATTAGTATCTTCATATAATTAGCTAAATAATATAATTTAAAAATATAGACATTCAAATACAATCAAAATAAAAACCAATCCATGAAATCTATTTTTCCAACAGGAAAAGATTTTTCATCAAATATTATGCTTTCAACAATAGAAGCAACTTCATTAATAGATAAATCAGATGTATCAATTTCATTAAGATGATCTGCATAATTTTGATAAGCTTCTGCCGAACATACCCCCAGTGCTTCAGCTTCTAAGTTTTCATTAATCTTATTTTCAGAATAACTCCTAGATTTAAGCCTTTTTTCTAATATTTTTGGATTTAACCTAAGAACAATTATCTTATCAACATTTTTACAGTTACATAAATGTGAAAGGTGTCCTTCGACAATTAATAACTTAAAATATTTTTTATTATTTGACTTAATATTATTAATATCATTTGAAGAACTATCTAAAATTAAATTATTTAACATGAAATTTTCAATTTCTTCATTGATTTTTTTATCTAGCTTTGAAATATTGACTATTTTATATCCTTTATCAGAGTCTATACCCTCAATCATATCATTTTGTATAGCTAACTCACTAATTTTAATTATTTTAGAAATATAATTATCTGAAAATTTTTCTTTCAAAAAGTTGGCTAATGAAGTTTTACCGGTTCCAGGAGTTCCAGTAATAAATATAACTTTATTATGAGAGTTTTGATTAGAATATTTCATATTTGAATCACAATACAATTAATTTGACTAATTTGATTAATATAATTAATTAATTTTAATTATTAATCTATAATTAATAGGAATTAGAGAGTCAATAAAGATTATTTTTTAAGAATAACTCTTAATACATCTTTATCATTTAAAACATGGTCTGGACCAATCTTTTGACCAGGAAATTTAACAGAATCTCCCCAAACCTTAGCATGGCGGAAATTTTTCACAAATTCCCTATGTAATTTTCCACAAACATCTAAGACAGTTGCGCCTTTTTTAATTATCAAAGGGTCCTCAAAGTCGGCTTTTTTCCCTTGTGGCTTAAGATAAACTCTTATTAAATTCAAATTTTCAAATATTTGGTCTTTAAGATAATCAATATTGAGTTTCTTATCAGCAGAAATTGGAATAAAATTAGGAATAGTTTTTTTTAACTCTTTTAGGTAAGTATCATCAACAAGATCAACCTTATTTAAAACGACTATTGCAGGAACATAAGAACGATTGTTTTCCAAAGAATCTATAAATTGATCCATAGTCACATCACCCCTAATTAGAACATCTGCATTATGCATACCATATTCATTTATAATAGATCTTATAGTAGCTTCATCAAGATGGGTTAATTCTTCTGTTGAAGAAACTTGCACACCACCAAGTTTTTTTCTCCTAACCGTGACATCAGGTTTATTCTCATTTGGACGAATACCAATATCTCTTAATTCCCTTAAAATAATATCAAGATGTTGAGGATTAAAAACATCTAAAACTATTACAATTAGATCAGCAGTCCTTGCTACAGAAAGAATTTCTCTACCTCTACCTTTTCCACCAGCAGCCCCAGTTATAATTCCAGGAATATCAAAAATTTGAATTTTGGCCCCTCTATACTCCATAATTCCTGGAACAATGTCAAGAGTAGTAAATTGGTATGCGCCAACTTTTGACTCCGCATTAGTTATTTCATTTAGTAGAGTTGATTTTCCAACAGAAGGAAATCCAACTAAAACTGCAGTCGAATCTCCACTTTTTTTTACATGAAAACCTTTACCTTTAGTCCCAGAACTCTTTCTTTGAAGAGATTCTTCTTTTAATTTTGATATTTTAGCTTTGAGTTTACCAATGTGGTGCGATGTAGCCTTATTATAAGGAGTTTTTTGAATTTCATCTTCAATTTTCTTTATTTTTTCATCTATATCCATAAAACTCACTAATATCCAATAATATTTTAATAATAAATAATCATGATAATTACAATAAAAATTTGATATTCCATTATATTAAAAAATAGTATATTACTAAATTAAAAATTAAAATAATAAAATATATAAAAAAGCACATACCCAAGATATATGGGAATATGCTCGTAAATGAATCTTTTTAGATTATATAGCTAACTTGATATAACTAAATATCAAGTTGAGCTATTAGTAGATCCTGTTTCATTTCTTAAAGTATTGTATCCACTAATTTTCCATAAAGAAATTCCATCATCCATATGTACCATTTCAAAGGAATCTTGTCCAAATCCTCCAAGTATGAAAAGCTTGGTAAACATGGAATTCTCAAGTTCTTTACTCATAATAACCGAAGTATAAGTTCCATTATTAGCCATCACGAGTAAAGTATAGTTTCCACTTTCATTAACAGTTTCATTCTTAACCAGCATATTGTCTTCTATAATAACTAACCTATTAACTGTGAAAGGATTGAATGAAGTATTATTCTGTGTTTTAACAGGAGTTCCATTTGCAAATACTGCTGCAGTAGTCGCATTAGTGCTATTATTATCAGCAGTTTTTGTAACAATGGTTTTAAATAAAATACCATTCTCTTCCAAGTTAGTTATATTTGCTTGATAAATACCATTTCCAACATTTTCCATAGTAGCAGGTTGTTGAGCAACAAGATATTGATAACCCGTACTATTTTTAATATTGAAATCCCAATTTCCAAAGTAAGACCACCAACCAGCTTTTTGTAACATGTCAGAACTTGCAACAAATATAACCGGAACTGGTTCATCAGGATGTGTTAAATTTACAACATTAGTTGCTTGAGCCGATGTCAGATTATAAGAATTAATCATCTTATTCTTGGCTTCTTCTTTTGGAAGAGTTAATGTATTTTGAAGAATTTCAACAGATTTCTCACTATCATTATGAGTATAATTATCCAATAATTCTGTTGCTTTATCACCACTGAAAGCTAACATTTCAAATATAGCTGCAGAGAGATTCGTATCATTCGTCGTCATCGCTTTACCGGTCCAAAATGCTCTTATACCTGTTTGCGAACCACCATCAAAAAGTGTTGGTCTTTCAGAAGCTATTTCAAATAAATAACCAAAATCCCACCAAGATGCTAAAGTAGTATCATTAGTAGTATTTGCTTTAACCCATAGCATGGAATCCCACATTGGATCACTAGTACTTGGGACAACAGATTCTGAAACTTGATATGCACCAAATATTGTAGGAGAAATTATTGCGAATGTTAATATTAATATTACTGCAGTTTTAGCAAATTTAGAAGATTTAAACCCTCTGAAACCGTAAATCAATAATCCAGAGATTCCAATTATAGCAAAACATATGATTATCGGAATAATCATTGCTAATGTAGAAGAGATATTAAACAAAGGATAAAATACAGCAAATGTTTGGAACAGAGGATAAACAATCAAGAAAGTCCCAACAATAGCTATTGCCATTAACTTATTTTTACTGTCTACCCTATCTTTGATGTATACTACCGCATATCCTACAAATAAGCCAACACAAAGCCCTAAAGGAATCATTAAAACCATGATAAACCTTGAACCTTGTGTTACCGCAATTGCAGATAAGAATATCCATACAGAAAACAATACAAGATAAAGTAAAGTTTCACGTTTATTCCTATTTACATCCTCAATAGTTTTTATATCACTTAATGTAGATTCTATAAGAGAATCTCTACTCTTACTTTCTTTTAATTTAGAAGCAGATTTACGTTGCCCCTTAGGAGGTTTTTTACTTATATCTTTTGTTCTAAATGATCTAAGTTTCCATAATCTTTGTGCAAATAAAATCAAAATAAAGAATGCACCAAATAATGCTACAATTCCCCCCACACCATTGATTATACCTCCAGAATTAGCCGAAAATGCACCAGATATTCCTCCAGTTAAAAGACTTGGAATTTGCAATTCAGCAACTGAAATATAAACATTAGGATAAGCAGCAGCATTAGCTACAGATTGAATTTGAGTCGCACCAATGAGATTAAAAGGAGCCTGTACAATAGAATCGAAACCATTTGTCAAACCTAAACCAATAAACCCAATGATTGCAATAACAACAATGGAAAAAATTTCTTTTTGATCCGTGAACCAAGCTAATAAGTTAGAATAGTCCTTTCTCGGCTTAATAAGATTTACTTTAAGTATAAAACCTAATAATAAATATACAATCATAAATATGACTAACATACCTATATAAAATATATATCCATCCCATGCTAAAGAGAAAAGAACCATTGTGATAATTGTTAAAAAGATATAAATTAGCCTATAAATTAATTTACTCGACCTTATACTCTCAATAAAGAATAGAACTAAAAACAAAGGTAAAACTACATTAAACATATCTGTATCAAAAAATCCTGCAAATGTGTGAGCAAAATAATTTGGAGCTAAAGCTACAATTAAGGCAGCCGTTGCACCCCCATAATTATTAGTAAGTCTTCTGACAATAATGAATGCAGGAATAGCTGCAAGTGGAGCTATTAACACAGAAGTATAAAATGCGACCTCTGTTAAAGAAACATCCGAAAATATATTAGAAATATAATATAAGAAAGCAGTTACATAAACAATCATTGGCTTGTAGTCTGCACTTCTACCCTCAGGAGCATAAGAAAGAGTGTCCCAAGGAGTACCATTTTTAATAGTGTCTCCCATATGTCCATAGTCAAGGAAATTTTCTGTCATACGTAAGTTATAATATGAATCCATTTCAGTGAAATAGGGAAGTCCGCTAGCGTCTTTGTAGAAAGATTGTTGATCAGTTGGAATAACTGATAAATCAGCTGCTTGAAATCGCAAAAATGCGACAAAGCAGACAATTACCAGTATGATAGCTACTGACTTTAATATCGACATTATTTTACTTTTATCCATAAATATCATCCAGTAAATGAATTAAATATTAATTAAATTATACATATCCTAGTAAAAGGACATTATACTAATTAAATATTCAAAGTCACTATGTTTCAAATTATCCTATTATTAATCTAAATCAATATTTCAAAGTTAAACAATAACTAATATATGATTATGTAAAAATTCATGTAAAATTTTATAATCCAAAAAAATATTATAGAATAAATTTGTGAATTATAAAAATATTGATTATTGATTATTAAAGAACAATCCAAAATATATATAAATAATACAACATGACAATATTGAATATATCTATATCCATAATAATAGTGTATGATAACACAAATATTATTAGATAAAATATATCCATTACTATAAAGTCAACAATATTATTTGAAATACAATTTTAATAAATATTATTAATTTGTCTAAATAACAATATTATCCTAGATATTTATAACTTTACCTTATTAAATTATACTGTTTTTAAGGAAAATTATTAGAATTAATTTATAAATTTTAAAAATAATAAATATAATATAAAAAGTAATAATTAGATTTTAAGAGTAAAAAATTAAATAGATTAAAAAAGAGATATTAATAACAACAAAATTATATTTAAATTTATAATTAATTGTAATGAAACTTTTTTAATTATATAAAATTTTAATAATAATATAATATTCAAAATCTCAAATTATACAATTAATTGCTATTTTTCTCAGATAATTTATCCTCTAGTTCCTCTAAAGAGGATGTAAATTTACATTTTGGAAATCCACTACAGCCAACAAACTCTCCATAGCGACCATGTCTTTTAATGAGATCTTTACCACAATCTGGACATTTACCAACGATTTCAGTCTCTTTAACTACTGAATGATCCACACCACATTTAGAATCTAGACAAGCTTTTCTTCTAGATTTACCTCTTCCAAAAGAGATATTAGGAAGCCCACATTTTTCACATTTACTTTTTAGTACTTCTGCCCCTTTAGGGAGAGAATAAATAACATTACAATCAGGATAATTAGAACAACCCACAAATGAAGATTTAGTTTTTGGAGAAAATCTAACAACTAAATTGCCTCCACAAGCACACTTACCAACAATTCGACTCTCTTGATATGCATTATATAAACCTTCACCAATTTTAAGATTATTTTTATCAATATCTTCAAGTATAGCTAGCACTTCTTTTTTTGCATCACCAATAACTTTATCTTTAGTCACTTTATCAGCCATTATGCCTTCAAGTTCTTTTTCTAAATCTCTTGTAAGTTCTTCACTAGTGAGATTCTTACAATATTCTTGCAAATTAGAAATAATATTCATACCCAGTTGATTAACCTCAATTTTTTTCCCAGATATATATTTTCTATCATATAATTTTGCAATAATATCTGCCCTTGTTGCCTTTGTGCCTAATTCCCTTTTTTCTAATTCTTTAATTAAGGAAGCCTCATTATATCTAGCAGGCGGTTTAGTTTCTTTTTCCTCAGACAATATTTCATTTACCTTAAGTTTATCTCCTTTTTTAAGAGTAGGGAAAACATCTTCCTCAATTTTACGGAAAGGATAATGATCCAACCAACCCATAAATGAAACTCTTTTTCTTTTAAAAAAGAATTTTTCTTTATCAACACTTAAATCCACCCTTAAAGTTTCTAATTTAGAATTTTCAGAAAATACACTGATAAATCGATAGACAATAAGTTCATAAATTTTAGCGCTATCAGAATCTAATTTTTTAGGAATAATCCCTGTTGGATGTATAGCAGGATGAGCAGCATCAGTTTTTTTACCTTCATTTGGTTTAATTTTCTGAGAGAGGGCATCTATATGTTTTTTGAATACTTCATTTTCAGATAATTTAGCAAATATTTTATCAAATTCCAAACTTTCAGGTAATTTTTGAGAGGAAGTACGAGGATAAGAAGCATAACCTTCAGTATAAAGATTTTGAGCAATAGTTTGGGTCTTTTTAGGACTGAATCCAAAGACAGTATGGGCTTCAGACTGTAATCCTCCTAAATTAAAAGGAATTGGTGGTTTTCTAATAGTTTCAGTGATTTTTAATTTATCTATTGTTGAATCTGCACCCTGACATCTTTCAAATATTTTTTCTGCCCGTTTAGAGTCAAAAATCTTACCATCTATATGATCTGCAATAATATCCTCTTTTTCAGAGTTATTTTGAAGCAATGCTTTAATCAACCAGTATGGTTCTGGTACAAAGCTCTGAATTTCTTTTTCACGATCTACCAATATAGATAATGTTGGAGTTTGCACCCTACCTGCTGATAACTGTAAATATTTATATTTAGCCTTCCTAACGGCATTTGTTAAAGCTTTAGATATATTAACCCCAAAATAAAAATCAACAATATGTCTAGCTATTCCTCCATTAACTTGAGGAATATCTAATTCTATTTGATTATTATATGCTTCAATAAGATCTTTTTTTGTTAAAGTAGAAAATTTCATCCTAGAGGTTATATCAATTGAACTTTCACCACATGCATATTTTAATGCATTAAAACCAATCAAGGTTCCTTCAATATCATAATCACAAGCATGAATATACTTATCCGCACCTTTACCTAATTTTTTTATAGCATAAACATAATCTTTAACATAATTTAAATTTTTTTGTGTTTCATAGGCAGGGACCCATTTTAAATCAAAATATACTTTTTCTTTTTGATTTTTTGGAGTTAAAGAATACAAATGACCTACAGCAGATATTATAGTAATTTTTTTATCTTTCTCATTAATCTCCCAATAGTTAACCTTTCTACCATATTTAAGTTTCTTTACATTGGAAGAAAGAGCTTGAGCTATTTTCTCAGCAGATTTTGGTTTCTCACAGATAATCACTTCATGCATTATATCACTTTATTTTGTAAATCTAATAATCAGTATTTTATAAATAATAATAATAATAATAATAATAATATAAATGTAATTTTTAACTAATAATATTAATAAATTAAATAATAAATTAAATAATAATATATTAAACAATAATATTTTTTTTTAACTGTATTTTTTAACTTACTATTTTATATCTAAATATTTCTTGAACTTATCTATTTTAGTCTATTTTATAATATTTATATTATTTTATTTATAATGAGATATCAAAAAATATATAAATATTACAAAATATTTCTAAAAATTTAATAATAATAAATATTAATACTAATATATGAAATAGTATTATTTAAATTTTTTTATTTATTAATAATCAAAACCTGAATAATAAAAATAAATATTCAAAAAATAATTCTAAGAAAGTAAGTATATTAGAATAATAAATAAAAAATAATTTTATATTAAATTTAAATTATAAAATAAAAAAAGAATAAAAACACTAGCTATATAAGAATAAGAAATTTATCGATCTTTTTTATAGAATCCATAAAATTCGCTACAGTATGCACACATAGGATATTTTCCATAATGATAATGACTATCATCATCCTCATTAATGTTAAACTCTTGGTGGCACATATAACAAATTTCTATTTTTTCATTATTATCAATTTGATTAGGAGATTCATTTTTTATATCCTTACTCATTGTTTCACCAATAGCTAGATTAATAAAATAGTCTTAAATATTCATATTAAAAACTATTTGGACTAAATTTGGCAATTAATTATAATAGGGAGAAAAAAATTATTTTTATTTCTAAAAAATACTCCTATTACAAAATAATTGGCATTCTAAAATTAACCTATGTCGTGTTTCTGTAAAAGTAAAAGCTCTTCAGTAGTAAGTTTTTTACCATGTTTGAATTTTTCAAATATATCTTGAGCTTTCTCTTTTTCTTCACGGTTTTTCTTAGTATTAGCTTGTTTTTCAGATTTTCTTCTTTTAGATTTATTAGTTCCAAGTTCTTTATTGATAACATGAATTTCGCTTAAAACAACTTTAAACTCTTCATGTTTAGAAGATGCTGCTTTCCTTGCTTCAACAAACTTTTTATGAGCTTCATCTGCTTCAGTCCTAATTTCATCAGTTTTTCTGAAGTAATTAAGCATTTTCTCATGGTAATCTTGAGCCTGAGTAGATAATTCAACTACATTTGCATGATGATCTTCAGAAATCTTTTTAAGTTTTTGAGCTTCTTCTTTAATTTTTTCGTCTTCTTGGATATCCATTAATTGTTTTCTTAAATCATTAGCATTCTTTACCAATTGATTTTCTTTTTTGATATCTAAAACTCGAGTTTCGATGATTTTATCAATTTTTTTGATTTCATTCTCAAGTTTTAACCTATCTCTTCTTCCAGAAGACCACTCAAGTTTTTTGAGCTCATCATTAACATTGTCACGTAATTTTTTAGCTTCTTCCACAGATTTATTAACTTCATTACGATTATCTCTTAATTCAATAGCTAATTTTAGATTTTCTTTTAAATCATTATTAAGTTCGTCACGTATTTTACGTTGTTCTTTAGCTATTTTGTTAAACTCTTCTCTTTCATCAGCTATTTTAGCAATGATTTCTTCTCTTTCATCTTTTTGTTTTCTAACTCCTTCAGGAGTAGGAGCAAGATCAAAATCTACTTCAGGAAGAGCATCTTTTTTAGATTTTTTGGACTTAGTCTTTGAATCTTTTTCAGGGTTTTTATCTTCCTCAGTAGCTTCCTCAGTAGCTTCCTCAGTAGCTTCCTCAGTAGCTTCCTCAGTAGCTTCGGAATTTAAATCAGTTATAATATTTAAAACTTCCTTTAAGTTCTTTTCTTCTAAAACTATATCTGCAACTTCTTTAACAGCAGGTTTTGCATTAAATGCAATACCAATCTGTGCTATTTCAATCATAGAGATATCATTAGCTCCATCACCAACAGCTATACATTCTTCAATTGAAATATCATTATTTTCAATTATATCATTAAGTACATCAGCTTTAGAACCTTCAACTAATGGTCCACTAACCTCCCCAGTTAATTTTCCATCTTTTTCCTCTAATTTATTAGTATATAAATAATCTAAATTGAGTTTTTCTTTTAAAGGGTCAGCAATCAAATCAAAACTACCACTTATAACTGCTACTTCATAGCCATTATCTTTCAAACCTTTGATAGCTTCTTCTGCCCCATCCATAAGCTTCATTTCATTGCTTAATTTTTTGATGTCTTCTACAGAAGCACCTTCTAAAAGTTTAACTCTTTCTTTTATAGATGTTTCGAAGTCTAAATCACCATTCATAGCTTTTTCAGTGATTTCCGCAATTTGTTCTTGAACGTCTACTAATTTCCCGATCTCATCTATCGCTTCACCATCAATAATAACATTATCTAAGTCAAATACTACAAGTTTAATCAATCATATCACCAATTATATTAAGTCCAACTCACTAAGCCGATCGTAGGCCCTTTCTACACCAAGCTTAGCATCATCTTTAGTTTTTGCACCAGTACAAACTACTTTTCCTGATCCAAATAATAATAAAACAACTTTAGGGTCTTGTAAACGGTAAACTAAACCTGGAAATTGCTCAGGTTCGTATTCCGTATTTTCTAACTCTAGAGCTACTGCTTCTAGATTTAATGTCGCTTCCAAGTTGGCAGAAGCTACAATATTTTGAATTTTAATCTCAAATTCATGAGGGATATCTTTATCAACAGTCCTCATCAAATCAACAGTTTTATTTATAGCTAAAATAGAATCATCTATGGATTTAGCTCCAGTACAAACTAATTTCCCCGAACTGAAAATAAGTGCTGCAGTTTTAGGTTCTTTAAGTTTAAAAACAAGTCCTGGAAACTGTTCTCGATTAAAATCAACTCCTTCTAAAGCTTTGGAAACTTCAGTCAATTCTATATCCTTTCCAATCGCTGCAGAAGCTACAATGTTCTCTATTTTAATATCAACATCGGTCAAGTTAAGATTCCTCCCAATCAAATTTTAAAAAAATAGTAATAATTTACTTTATCTATTTTTTAATTTATATACTATATAAACCTATTTAAATTATTTCAACATGAAAAATTTATGAAAAGCATATAATATATTCTATAATTGTTATATAAACTTAAAATGCATTATTAATCCTAAAATATGCAAAAAATCCTAGATATTAATTTTAACATTGTAATTCAACCATTACTCGGTTTTAATCTAAAACAAAAGTAGATAATTAAATTAATAATTTAAATAAAAAGTTTAAATAAAAAGTTTATAAAATTATCATATTTTCCGCTCCCTAAGAAAGCATAAAAATAAACACTCTATAAATAGCATTGAAATTAAGATAATAAATAGTATAAAAATTATTTTTGAGAATATTGTAAAGATTATATAAAAATCTATACTATAAATAAAGAGTAAATATAAAAATAACTAAATACTACTATATAAAGCTTACTATATTTTTATAAAATATATTATATAATTCATCATATAAATATTTTATACAAAATTATATCTCTTATTTTTACAATATAATATTATATGCTCTATTAAACAATATGATAAATTATATTTTTAAAATTTTTAAATTAAAATTTATTTTTAAATTGAAAAATTAATTATAGAGGATAAAATGATTGAAGTAGAAGTTAAAGCAAAAATAGATAATTTTGATTCCATTGAAAAAGGCTTGAAAAAGATTGGTGCTAAAAAAACACATGTTGAACATCAAGAAGATTTATATTTTAATAGCCCAATAAAAGATTTTGCTAAAACCGATGAAGCACTGAGAATAAGAAAAGTTAATATAGAAGATTCTTTTGAAACATATATAACATACAAAGGACCTAAAATTGATGAAAAGAGTAAAACAAGAAAAGAAATTGAAGTGAAAATTGAAGATTCTGAAAAAGTTAGCAATATATTTAAATCCCTAGAATTTGTTGAAACATCAAAAGTTGTAAAAAATAGAACAATATATTTGCTTGAACAGTATATTATAAGTCTTGATAATGTTATTGGTTTAGGTCCTTATATGGAAATTGAAACTGATATTGATGAAGGATGCGATTATGAATCAGAAATAGATAAAATATTCGATATATTTAAAAAATTGGATATAATCTCTGGTTTCGAGAGAACCTCATATCTAGAATTATTAGAGAAAGAAAAAAATTAATTAAATACTGAATTAATTAGCTATTGAATTAATTAGCTATTGAATTAATTAGCTATTGAATTAATTAGCTATTGAATTAATTATTTAATTAATATTAAGTTAAATAAGATTATTAAAATTACAAATGAATAAAATTATTTCTTAAAAAATGAATTAAAATAATTAAAATAATTAATTGTAGGTTTAATCATGCCTATTTTAGTATATTCTGATGAAGACATCTCATTTAAATATAATGAGAATTGGACAAAAAAATACAAATCGAATGATTATTTTTCTATTTTTGCTAGATATAATAATTTAAGTGAAAAAACAATTCTTGATATATCAAAAATTCCCATAAATTATAATAAAGGAGAAAATCATACAAATAATGATTATAAGAAATATACAGAGAGATATATTTTAAATACTTTTGATTCAGAGATTATAAAAACTAAAAAGATAACAATAGCCAATTTAGAAGCTTGGGATATTTGGACTAAGAGAAATTTTGAAGATATGGAAATTGAAGAAAGGTTTATTGGGTTCATAAAAAATCAATACATTTATCAATTTAAAATAGTAACTGACAAAAACCTGAATCTGTTAACAGATGATATAGAAGTTATCTTAAATAGTTTTACCATAATAAACAAAACCCATAATCCTCCAAACAGATTTAATAAATCAGAGATCAATGAAATATTAGAAAAATCAAAATTATCCGACCAAAAAGCAGTGCTGAAAATATTAAAAAATCTATTGAAAGTTATTTTAATACTATTATCTTTATTATTGATTTTTTTAATAATTGGAATTCTTATAAAATAATAATAAGTTATAAACTAATAATAACCAATTAGATAATGATAAAAAAATATAATAATAATAATAATAATAATAATAATAATAATAATATAAAATAAGAAAATAATAAAAAATAATTGAATATTAAGGAAATATATTAAAATGTATCATATAAATTCTTTAAAGCTATTATAAAATTTCATTAGAATTTTTTTATTAAAATTATAGCATAATGGAGTATTTTATAAATATTATACTGAGAATCTAATTTATAAATATGAAAATGCAAATTATTCCCATATAGGAATTAATAAGCTGAAAAAATGGGAAAAATTAAAGCAATAATTACACAAAATGTAGATGGACTTCCTCAAAAAGCAGGTAGTAATAATGTTATAGAGTTGCACAGAAATGTCTCAAAAAATTATTGTATAAATTGTGATGAAGAATATAATTTAGATTATATTATTAATTCTAAGAATATACCTACTTGTAAATATTGTGGAAGTATTATAAAGCCATATATAGTTATAATAAGCCCATAGGTGAAGTTTTTAAAGAAATAATATAATAATATTATTAAAAATAATTTTTCAATTATTAGATATTACTTATAAAAGATATTTTTATTAAAATTATTCTAATTTAAATCCAAACAATTCAAAAACTATTTTTTAAGATCAAATTCCAGACTTTTTTCTATAATTTCAACTTTATCTAGAGTGTTTTTAGATTTATAAACTAAAATCTCAACACCATGAGAAGATGCTTTGGAAAGAGCTTTACTAAAATCAGGATCTGTTTTCCAATTAGGTTTAAATTTTTTTCCATTGGGATGTTGAATTAAAAAGAAAACAATGGCCCTATGGCCTTCTTTTTTTAGTTCTATTAATTTTTCTAAATGTTTCCTTCCTCTTTCAGTTGGGGCATCTGGAAAAATAGCTAAATTATTACTAACTAATGTAACTCCTTTAACTTCCAAATAACAATCCTCATTTTTATTAGATAAATATAAATCTATTCTTGAGTTTCCAACTTTTTTTTCTCTTTCAACAATAGGATAATTTAAAAGTTCTTTTACTTTTCCATTTAAAATACCATTATAAACAATTTCATTAGCTTGTTGAGAGTAAATAGATACAAGAACTCCATTATTTTCTACAAAATGGAGAGAATATTTAGTTTTCCTTTTTGGATTATCGCTGGGTAACAAGTATACTGTTGTTCCCTCAATTAAAAGTTCTTTGCACCTACCCGTATTTGGAACATGTGCAATTTCCAAATTTCCATCAATTTCCACTTCTGCTATGAAACGGTTGTGCCTAGATTTAAATATTGCCTTTATATAATTACTCATTTATATTACTCGCATTAATTAGAAATAATAAAATTAATTAAAAATAATAAAATTAATTGAGAATAATAAAATTAATAGAAAATAATAAAAATATAAATATAATATTATACAATTATTCCATTAATAATCCTAAAAATTCGGATAAATGACTTGCTAGAAAACCATTACCATATTCTTCTTTAGCAAGATCTCCTGCTTTTCCATTTAAATAAGCAGCTAATGAACCTGCATTATAACCATCTAATCCTTGAGATAGAATACTTGCAGCTATACCTGCTAGAGAATCACCAGTTCCCCCAACAGTCATCCCTGAATTTCCAGTTTTATTGATTCTAAATTTGTTACCTTTGAAAATTATATCATATTTTCCTTTTAATATAACCGTACCATTTATATTTCTAGTTATAACCTGAAAATTAGATAAACTTTCATTAAATTTATCATAATCTCCACCAATATCCAAAATAGATAAATTTTCTGAATCCTCTATGAAATCATCGAAAAAAACATTTAATTCATTAAAATGAGGAGTAATAATTACATCTTCCCTATTCTTTATTAAAGTAGGATTAATTAATTTTAAAGCATCGGCATCTAAAACTAGAGGGATCTCTATTTTTTTAGCCAATATATTAAATAGTTTTCCAGTTTCATCATTTAGTCCTGCACCCGGACCCATCAATATTGCATCAATATTATGATTATTAATAATATCTAATATTTCATCTAAGTTATCTAAACTCAAATAGTCTTCATTTTCACCAGATAAACCTTTGACGATTAAATTTGGCGATTCTTGTTTAATAGCCAAACATGCTGATTTGGGAGTAGCAATGTAAACCAAATCTGCGCCAGAAGATAAAGCAGATAAACCAGCGATAGTTGGAGCTCCGTGATAGTCCTTATTTCCACCAATGATCAATATTTTTCCATTATTTCCCTTATGAGAATCATCTCTCCTATTTTTCAATCTAATTAAATCCCCACTACCAACAAATATCTCTGCTTCAATTGGGATTCCAATATCCGAGATTATAAGTCCTCCAACAGAAGATTTATCAGTAAGGCTGGCTTTTTTAACACCTGTTTTAACCCTATGGAATGTGAGAGTGTATTCTGGTTTTACAGCTATATCTTCTATTTCCCCAGTTAATGGATCCATTCCAGAAGGAACATCTATAGATACTTTTAGAGCATTTGATCTATTTATTACCTCTATAGCTTTTTTAACTTTTTTCCCAAGATTTCCTTTGATTCCAGTCCCTAAAATTCCATCAATAATAATATATTCACTAAAATTTTGTGATTTAGCTATTTCAATCATTTCTATATCGGTAGAATCATTTAATTCTGTGATATTTAATCTTGAAATATGAGGAACCATATTTTGTAAAATTTCAAAATTTATTTGAGCATCAATTGATTTAATATCTCTTGGTTTTGCCAGCATGAAAATTTCTACTTCAAATCCACGATTTAAGAGATGTCTAGCAGCCACGAACCCATCTCCACCATTACCCCCAGAACCAGTGAAAATTGCTATTTTAACTGGTTTTGAAAAAGTAAAAGTGGATAAAGTAGAAATCTCATCCGACAAACATTTTCCTGCATTTTCCATTAAGCATAGCCTAGATAGGCCTAAATCTTCGCAATTTATATCTGTTACTATCATATCAATAGGGTCCATCTTAAATCTCCACATTTGTAATAAATATTAAAATAATAAAATAATAAAAAAGTATTGAATATTCTAAATGTATATTTAATATTTGAATATAAAATTTAATATTTCAAACATAATATTAATGGTAATTACAAAATAATTATATTTTATTTATCATTATACATAATTATTTATTTTTTAATTATTTATTTATTTTATTATATTTGCTATTAATTCAAATTTACTATTAATTCAAATGAAAATCTAATAAATAAATATTTCATAATTAATAATAAATATATTTCAAATAAATCTCCCATAATAACATAAAACCTATTATATTTAATAATACTCTATTAATATATAATCAATAAATATTAGTTAATATAACAAATATTTTTAAAAAGAGTTATTTGGAGTATATAGCTATAGATTACAAATAAAGACCAATATAAGCAAAATAAACAATTTTCATCTATAAAACTCTAATTATAAATAAAAAATTTATAAATTATGATAATTATAAAAATTTTTTTAATTTTTTATATAAAATAAAAATGTTTAAATCGTTTAATTAAAAATAATGATAAAATGATAAAAAGATATAAAGATTAATAAAATTATAATTAATATATTATTAAAATTTTTTACAAACTAATGATTAATCAAATTAATTATAAATGTAATCAAGAAAAGATAATACAAAAAATATTGTTAGTAAACAAATAATTATACAATTTTAAAGGTGTTTATTTGAGTCGAGATCCTCCAGAAATGATTAAAAAAGCACTTGGTGATGTTCCAACAAATATACTTATTTATTCGCTGATTGCATTAGGAATACTTATTGGTTATGGGATAATTGGTTCCCTTTTGATAATGAACCTAGATATAGTTAATTCAATATATTTTACAATAGTAACAGTAGCTACACTAGGTTATGGAGATATAATACCAATAACGCCTGAACAAAAGATGTTTGCAGTTACATTAGCTATTGGAGGAGTAGGACTCCTTGCATATGTATTTAGTTTAAGCATATCTTTATTTGGTCAAAGGATTGAAGAAGTTAGAAGTGGTGTTAAGATGAAAAGAACTATTAAATCCTTAAAAGGACATTACATATTGTGCGGGTATGGAAGAGTTGGAGTCGTTGTAGCAGATGAACTAATAAAAAGAAACCAGAAAATTGTTATTATTGACAAAAACAAAGAGGTTACTGAAAAATTAGAAGAAAAAAGTGATATATTGGTTATTAATGGAGATGCAACTGAAGATGAAACTTTAGAATATGCAGGGATTAAAAAAGCAGTTGGACTTATACTAGCTACTGGAAACGATGTAGACAACTTATTTGTAACAATAACATCGAGAGAAATATCAGAAAAACTTTGGATTGTATCTAGAGCAAGTAAAAAAGAAAACATAAACAGACTTTATCATTCTGGAGCAAATAGAGTCATATCTCCTGAAGAAAGTGGAGGAAGCGATATATATTTCGCGGCAATTCAACCAAATCTTATAAAAATAACTACAAAGCATGATATTGAAGATACAAAAAAAGAAATGGAAATAATTTTAGATCATGGTTGTTCCATTGAAAACATAGAATATCATTATCCCTACCTTAAAGAACCATTGAAAAGAAAAATTGAAGCTTCATCTAGAGAACAGGTCGATAGATTCTTCGGAATGATAGATAAAGACGAAGAAACAAAAAAAGCTCTTGAATCAATATATGAATCAGTAAATGGAATACATTCTCATTGGATATCTGGACCTAATCATGAAGCACTTGATAAAATGGTAGAAGCATTAAAAAAAGAAAATTTAATATTTGGTGTTAATCTATCTCATGAAGAAATAATGAAAATAGCTAAGGAATATGGAAAAATTGAAGTTGTTCTAGAAGAAAAAAAATAAGATAAAAAAGTTGAAAAAAGAAGAGAATTTCAATAATTCAAATAATAATAATAATTGTATTATATAATGATATTATAAAATAAAATTATAAAAAGACTAAAGAAAAAATAATTAAAATATTAGTCTAAAAAATAAGTTATAATAAAATAAATTATAAAAAATATATTATAAAAATAAAAATCAAGTTTTATAATAAAAAATAAAATTTAATATCCATTTATTAATAAATCTACTTTACCATTGATTGGATCCATAATAATACCATGAATAGGGACATCTTTAGGAATAAGAGGAGAATTTCTAATTTTATTAACTCCATCTATTACATTCGATTCTTCACTTTCAATTGAACCAATCCAATCTTCAATATTTACTTTAGCTATTTCTTCAGAAGGAATATCACGTTCCAACATATTTGATTTTAATTTTTCGCCATTAACATTAGACATTCCACAATCATAATGTCCAACTACCATAATTTCTTCAGCACCTAAAGCAAATATTGCAGCAGCTACAGAGCGTATAACATCACGGCCTAAAACATTGTTTCCCGCATTTTTTATTATTTTTGCATCCCCACGACTAATGCCCATAGCTTTTTCTAAAAATCCATCAGTAAGTCGTGTGTCCATACAAGTAACAATGACTAATTTTTTTTGAGGTATATGGGATATTTTAATCCCTTCAAATTCTTCAGCAAATTCTTTATTATATTCTAATATTTCATTAAGTAACATAACAAACCCACATTAAAAAATTAGTTATTAAATTATATAAATTATTCTAATTAATAATTGCTGGAAAAATTAGAATAATAATTAGAATACTATTAGAATTGCTAATAAGATACCAAAATAAAGAAAATAATAATTTTAAAAGATTAAAATAAAGAAATAAAATAATTAAAAAGATCATGAAAAAAATTAAAATATTAATATAAAAATAAATTAATAATAAAAGAAAAAATAATAAAATAAAGAATAATAAAATAAAAAAATAATAAAAAAGTGCTTAATCAAAAAGAATTAGCTAATTAGAATAAATCTCTTAAATTAACTTTATAAGCACCTAAGTTTCCACCATAGTTACCGGCACTGATTTCTTTGATACCTGGAATTGTACAAGCAGCTTTTATTCCTTGTTTCATAGCTTCTCTTACAGATTCTTCATCAATACCATCAATAACTATTTCATAAATACCATTTACATCTTCTCTTATTTCACTTTCTACAACTTCATCCTTTAAAGAAACACACATTTTCTCATTTGTAGAAGCATTTAAGAAATTATATTCATTACATCCTACTTTAGATCCAGAAGCAACAATTCCTCCAGGGAAGGGAGTTATTGTTCCCGGTACTTCATAAATTGCATCAACAGCTGCTTCAGCTGCTACAAGAGCATTCATTTGGCTATCTGCAAGTATAAAGAAGTTTCCTCCAGCTACACCTTCTTTCATTCCAAAATCAGATTCAACTAAGAAATCACCAGACATAATTGGAATAGACTGAACAGTTTTTCCACCTACTTCAACTTCTTTCTCATATCCATCCCCAAAGAATTTTAATTTAAATCCTGCTTTTAAAACTTCTTCAGTATCTTCTAATGCATTGAATACTGCAGTAGTAGGAGCGGTTAATATGCCCATACCAATTCTTTCAAGAAGTTCATGATCTAACTTCTTTTTACTAGAGTTACAAATCATTATAGTATAACCAGGTCTTCCATCAGGAGTTTCAAGAGGAGAAACATATCCATCGATTCCAGCTTCAGCAGGACATCCAATTACAGAAGTTCCATAACCAGTTGCTTCAGTAGCTGCTACAAGAGCTAATTTTTTAGTTGCTGCAGTCACTAATAACCTAGAAACTTTTATTCCAAAAGCTTCTGCATAAGTATCTTTTATATCTACACCATTTAATTGCATAAATTTCACCAATTTAAAATTTCACTTATTATAAAATAAAGTTTTCTATTTGATTTTTATTTTTAATAGTCATTATATTGATAATCATTTTATGATTTTTTAATAGGATCATACTTTTTTATTAATTATTTAGGTTTTGTATTTTCCTCTTCAGTATCCTCAATATAGTCTAATTCATCAATAATCTCTTTAGCTGTTTCTTCTTCACTAATACTAGTAGTACTTATTTTATCAAGAACTGATGAACCATAATGAGGAAGTATTACAAATCCAATTATAGTCGGCATCCAAAAAGATATAAGTCTCTCGATGACAGTCGCAGCTGCACTTATAGACGGAGAAATCCCGGCTGAACTATAAAAAAGAATCATAACCCCATCAACAGCCCCAATACCTCCAGGAAGGATTGGAATCATACCAATTAAACTAGCAACAATAAAAACTTCCCCAATTAAAATTGGATCTACACTAGCTCCAAAAGCTAAAAAAACTATAAAAACTCTAGATATCTCAATTGCCCAAATAATAAAAGAAAGAGGTAATCCATAGTATAAAATCATCTTGTCTGCCAACATCCTCTTCATGGTTTTTTGAAATCCTGCAATAGCTTTAATAACTTTTTTTTCTAATGTTTCAGGATCTATACTTCTATAAAAAAATTTTATAATGTGAACAATCCATTTTGTTATCTTTTCTCCAGCTTTTTGATTTATTGACATGTAAACTAAAAGAATAAAAGCTATTGTAATTACAATAACCGAAATAATTAGAATTGATAAAATTAATTGACTTAAAGAGAAGTATATTGTGACTGCGATAATAGTAATAACCGCAAGAACTAAAAAAGGAAATGTGTCTAGAGCCCTATCAGCTATAACTGTTGCAAAAGTCTCTTCAGTCGGTTTATTAGTCTTTTTAGAAAGAAGATATGCTCGAACAGGTTCACCACCACCTCGGCCACTAGGAGTTATATTATTAATTCCCATACCAACTAAAACCATTGGAATTAACTCTTTAGTTGTTGTTTTAATATTAGCTGTTTTATTGACTATATTCCACCTTAGAGCATATAAATAGAAAATAAAGAATTGTATTATTACAGCCAATAATATATACCAGAAATTAGCTAGCTTCAATGCATCAATAACCTGATCTATGCCAATAAAATATAGCATAACTCCCATTATTGCTAAACCAATAGCTAAAAATATAACCGTTTTATGTTTCATATACACCACATTGAGAAAGCTCAAATCAAAATTTAAGCTTAAATTACAGATTAACTTTAACAACTAATTGAAAATTATCAATATAATAATGATTAGAATATTATAATTTTTTTCTAAATTAAAAGATTACAAAATTTTTTTATTTATATATCTTATTAAATTTAAATATACAATTTAATATACGATAATAATATATTTATTCTATTTCTTATAACTATTTAGTATTCCCTATTAGATAGTATTTAGTATTATTTTATTAGATTAATTGTGTTTAATCTTATAATTTATAATAATTATATATACCCTTTAGAATAATTATATTAATACAATATAATATTATAGATAATTTGTAATAATTATATAAAATTAATAAATTTTATGAGAATAAAATTATAAATTTATAAAGAAAATGAAAATAAAGTTATAAACAAACTGACTTAATAATCATGTTACTAAATATTACTAATAAAAAATATTTTAATAATAATCCCCCTATTATAATTTTTAAAATATTATTTTCAAAATAAAATCATAAATGTTCTAACATCCCATAAAATAGATATATTTATATACTTTAAAAAACATTGTAATAACAATGCATAAAATAGATAATATATACATAGGTTTTTTCTGAATTAATTAAATTTTTAAAAAAAATAGAATATTAAAAATAAAATTGAATATAAATTCATACTGATTTTACTGAATATAAATTCATACTTTTTTTAATTAATTATTTTATTACTTATTTAAATTGGTTGTATGATAAATTTTTATGGTATTACTACTTTTGCATTGAAGTTAAGGATTGGTATTAGCTAATCCAAAACTAGGTGTTATTAAAATGTTTGAAGATAGTTACAATAGACAAGAAGAATTCTCTTGCCCAGTAGAAGTTGGTACAGAGTACGATGTTAAAATAGAAGACCAAGGTAAATCTGGCGACGGTATTGCTAGAGTAGACGGGTTTGTTATATTCATCCCTGGAACCGAAGTTGGTCAAGAAGTAAAAGTAAAAGTCAATGCAACCCGCAGAAAATTCGCTTTCGGAGAAGTAGTCGAATAATACTGCTTTATTGATTTATAAGATAATAACTAATAAATATAAAATTAATAGTTAGTATTCTATTATATTTGATAATCATTTCAATATAAAAGAGATTCTAATTCCCTTAATAATATTTATTATATTATTATTTTAATACAAACAAATAATACTAATTCTAAATATATAAAATACTAATTCTAAATAAATAATACTAATTCTAAACATATATACTAATTTTAAATAAATAATACTAATTCTAAACATATATACTAATTTTATTAATATGCTTCAATTTTATAGTCAATTATAAAATTATTCCATTTATTGCACAATAATCCTTTTAAATCTAATTTTAATATAATTATTTGATAATAAAATAAACTAAATTAATTTTATTTTAAAAATTATAATTAATTAATTTAATAATTAATTATTATTTAAAAATTAATATAATAATAAGATATTTATACATAAAAATCAAATGATTAAAAATGAAATATATCACTCGAAGAGATATTTATATAGTATCAAATTATCTTGGTAAAGTAATGCAAGGAGTAGGAATCGTCATTCTATTACCAATAATTGTTGCTTTAATATATAAAGAACATGTTTATCTTTTAGGATTTATTATACCCTCACTAATATCCTTAGGAGTTGGAACATTGCTTGGAAGAGTGAATCCTAGGTGTACTAGAGTTAGATTAAAGCATGGAATGATAGTTTCATCATTAGCATGGCTTTGGGCTGCATTTATAGGTGCCCTTGTAATGTATATATGTCTTGATATCTCATTAATAAATGCTTTTTTTGAAAATATGTCTGCTTGGACTGGAAGTGGTTTCACCATATTTAAAAATGTGGAAATTTTACCTAATTCAATACTATTTCTTAGAAGTCTTGAACAATGGGTAGGAGGGCTAGGAATTGTTGTTATAATGATTGGAATTTTGATTCACTCCGGCACTGCTGCATCTCGTCTTTATAAATCTGAAGCCAGAGAAGATAGAATAAAACCCAGTATTGCTAATACATTAAAAAAGATTCTTCAAATATATTTAATTTATACCAGTATAGGAATCATATTATTTATTATAGCGGGAATGCCAGTTTTTGATGCTGTAAATAATACATTTACTGCAATAGCAACTGGAGGTATGTCGATTAAAAATGCCAATATGGCATTCTATCATAATAACACATTTAATATAATTTCTATGATTATAATGATAATAGGGGCAACTAGTTTTCTGTCTCACTATCAAGCAGTTAAAACACGCGGAAAATCAATATTTAGCGATATTCAATTTAAAGTTATGATAGGAATAATAATTCTTACAAGCTTTATACTAATATTAGCTACTAATATAATACCTATGGAGGCGTTATATAGTGTTGTATCTGCAATAACAACTGCAGGGACAAGTATTAATCCTTCTGGAAATTTTAAAGATTATGGAACCTTTATAAAAGTCATAATAATAATTTTAATGTTCATTGGTGGTGCTGCAGGATCTACAGCAGGTGCGGTTAAAATTGTAAGAGTAATTACTTTTCTAAGAGGAGTTTATAAAAATATAATAAATATAATCTCTCCAGAAGGAAGAGTAATTAATATGAAATTATCAGATAAGCAATTGAAAGAAACACAAGTAAGAGAAGCAAGTTCTTATATTTCACTCTATCTTTTATTTATTGTAATTGGTTGGGCTGTGCTAGTTTTCTATGGTTATGATGGAATAAACTCCCTATTTGAAATAGTTTCTGCCCAAGGCAATGTAGGACTTAGTACAGGTATTATTAGTGGAGATATGCCCTTTGGAGCAAAAATAATTACTATATTTAATATGTGGATTGGAAGACTCGAAATAATACCAGTACTTGTAATTTTAAGAAGTTTTATTGAGATTTTTAAAGGAGCAGTTCCTAAAAAAACATTTTGAAATAAAATAAATAATGAATAAAAAATAAAAAAATGACAATAAAGCTTATTAACACCAATAAACATAGACTTAAAAACATTATAAAAATTATATAATTAAAATTAAATTATAAAAATTAGCCATGTAAAAACAATTTAATTTAAAATAATTTAATTTAGATTCAATTATTGGAAAATAATGCAATAGTTGAAATTATCTAAAAACATGGCAATTTATTAAAAAACATTGTAAAATATACTAGATAATATTATGTATATAAAGATACAATCTTTGATAATATGTTATAAAAGTCAATTTTATTATTTTTCATAATTTATAATAGTTAAGGTGTTTGAATGTATGTTATTATAATGGGAGGAGGGCGCGTAGGGCTCACTCTTGCAGATCTTCTTATAAATGATGGTTATGATATTACTTTAATCGAAAATAGTGAAAATCTATGTAATAATGCAGCTGCAGAATTAGATGCATTGATAATTTGTGGAAATGGTACTGATACAAAAACATTAGAAGAAGCCAATATACAAGATGCTGATTTTTTTGTAGCAGCTACAGGGAATGACGAAGCTAATCTTCTATCCTGTATACTAGTTAAAGATTATGGAATACCTAAAATAATAGCTAGAGTAAGTAATCCAGACCATGAAGAAGCATTTAGAAAAGTTGGAATCGATGATGTTATAAGCCCTGAAATAACCGCAGCAGGCTTTCTTGAAAAAATTATAACACGCCCAAATGTTGCTGATTTAACTGCATTTGGAAAAGGGAATGCAGAAATTTTAGACATGATTATAGAAAATGAAAAAGTTACTGGTAAGAAAGTATCTGAAGTTTCACCGACTGATGGATATATAATAATTGCCACATATCACGGAGGCAAATTAACTATTCCAAAACCAGATACTGTTTTAAATAAAGGAAACAAAATCTCAATACTTGTAAAAAGAGGCTATTTCAAAAAAGCAGCGAAAAAATTCATGAAATAGGCAAAATTTAGGAATGACTATATTATAGATTATTAAATAATTTTAAATTTATTTTAATATTTAAAATGCCTCCAATTCAACTATTTTTTAAAATTTATCCACTCAATTAAATTATTTTTTTATTATTTTATTAATAAAATTATTTTTTTGTTTCTATAATAGTTTATTTCCCAATATTCCATATCAAATAATTATACTAATTTTTTATAATTGCAATAATATAGCAATGAAAGATATTTTTTTAAATTTTAGAATCCCTAATTTTTTAATAACTTTGAATCATTTGTTTTGCTAATTCTATATGTCTTTTACCATTTTTAACCCAAGGCCCATGTCCAGGTAAAAGATATTTAACATCTAAATTACTTAATAAATTGATAGAATCGACCATATCACTAGAATTTCCCCCAATATCCATTCTACCAAAACCCCCGTTTGCAAAAACCGTGTCTCCAGAAATTAGTATTTCACCATCCCATAAGCAAATTCCCCCTATAGTGTGGCCAGGAGTATGAATAACTTCAAAATTATGTATTTTATCTCCTTTATTTAATTCTATATCGACATCATGCCTTTTAATTGATTTTCCAAATATGAAACCTGCTGTAGATGAAATATCTCCAGATCTAATTGGTTCAGCATCATTTTCATGAATAGAAACCTTAGCATTAGGAAATAAATAATTTCCTCCAACATGATCAAAATGACAATGAGTATTTACAATCTGAGATATATCTTCAAGATTATATCCTATTTCTTTTATTTTTTGATATAAATAATCCTTTTTCATCCCAGTTCCAGTATCAATTATTATATCATCAAAAAGATAACAATTTGAATCTGAACCAAAACCTTCAATACACCAAACATCATTTATTTTTTCCATAAAAAAACTCCTCAAAAATAAGTATTAAATTTTTTATTATTAAATTATTAAATTTATTAATCTAAATATTAAATAATTTAATAATAAGTTAAATAAATAATTAGTGCTAATAATTTAAATAATTAGGCATTAATTAATAAATATTATATAAGACTGATTATTATAATAAAAAGCTTTTTAATTTTTAATTAAAAGTAAAAAAATAAGGGAAAAAATTGTTAAAAATAAATTGTTAATTATTTAAAATATATTGATAATATAAAAAACAATTAAAAAAATAAATATTTAAAAATATATAAGTGGGGTCACAGGGATTTGAACCCCGATCCTGGGATTTCTCATGTCTCAGTACTCCAATTGATCATCATACGATACGATGTTGATCATCATACTGTCAGTTACGCGTTTTTTCTTCAAAGACAACTGGAGTCCCAGATGATGCCAGATTACACTATAACCCCAAGATAATTTTTTTATTTTTTACAATTTTTAGAACTTACAAAAATTCACAAACTCATAAATTATATTAAATAGTAAACAATATAAAATTTACTAAAAAACAAAAAATAAGATACACTACATGTGTGATAAATAAGCTTATTTTTATAATAATCTTTTTGTAATACTCTACTTTCTTTTGATAACCAGTATTTACCATTATTTCACTAATTTTTTTAATATTTATATCTTAATTGACTGTAACTAAATCTGTACTCCTTAAATCACTTACATTAAGACGGTCATAGCTTCACTACCATGTAACAATACATCACTATGTGTTATAATGCCAAATTAATTATGAATCACAAAAATTCACAACATCATACATAAATTAGAACAGCAAAACACCCCAAACTTACTAAAAAATAGGAAAAATGAAAAAATAATATATTAATATGAAGTAGAATTAATACTCTTATTTGACTAGTTTGCCTAAACTCATCTGAAGCTAAATCTTAACATACTAATGAAAAAACAAAAATGTTTTAATAATTGCTTTAAAATCTTAAAGTATTTATTTTATTGTAATATATAATTATTAATAGTGAATTTATTTTAAAAATTGATTCATGATATTATCTATTTTATAAATATATTGAAAGTATTGTGAGTAGATATTATGGTAAAAATATTCAATAAAGGCAAAAGTGATAATTTGAGTGAAGATAAAAACGACAATATTAAATACAAAAAACCAAAAATAATTCTTTTAGACTTAGATAAAAGCAGCACTGAGATTTTGAAAAAAGAAGGATTCAATGTCACATCTGGAACTTTAGGATCTAAATATAAAGTTGAGAAGACAACAGATTATTGTCAAATTTATTTTGATTCTAAATTGCCTAACCTTAATGAGCAGGAAATTGTTTGTATTGATATTAACGGGAATAAAACACTGGATGATAGTAAAACTGTCGACACACCTCCAGAAAAAAAACAATATTGGGGAGAATGTAGTAATGGTATTATAGATCCTGCTCCTATTCTAATGAAACAGTTCGAAACATCCTTTAAGCGTATTTTAAATCATGGGGGTCTTTTTATAATTTTTGCATCTAGAAAAATTTATCCAAATATAATATTTGGGTCGAAACAAGGATATTCCCTTGATGGAGATAAAGAAAAGTTACATAATTGGTCATTTTTGCCATTTTTCGAGGGAGGATATTATGATTTTAAAACAAAAAATGATTATGGTGAAGAAATCTACATTAATCCCCAATTAAAAGAAAATGATTTAAAAAAATTGCTTAAAAAACATGCCACGTGTATGAACTATGAAATTACTTTCAAATTGGGAAATGGTGTTGAAAAAGGATGGAAACCTTTATTATTAAATAAATATGATGATATTGTCGGAGGTATTTTTTCCCCAGAAACAGGTGGAGAAATTGTAATTTTGCCCCAATCCTCAAAGAAAGATGAAATCATTCATGAATTAATGACAAATATTATTCCTACTATTAAACCATCACTATTTCCAGAAATGGAAAATAAAAGTTGGATTCATAATGATGAATACGAATTCGAAAATGTAAAAAAATATAAATCAGATATTGAAAAAGTTCAAAAAGAAACAAAACAAAAAATAAATGATTTGAATGATAAAATTAAAGAAGAACATGACCAATGGGAATTTTTGAATAATATTATTACTGAAACTGATAAAAAACTTGTTATGAGCGTGATTGAATGCTTAAAATTTATAGGTTTCAAAAACATAAAAGATGTCGATGAAGAAATTGGAGAATCTTCCGATAATTCAAGAATTAAAGAAGAAGACATACAAATATGTGATAATTCAACTAAATTACTCTTAGAAGTTAAAGGGATTGGAGGCAATCCAACTGATGAAGACTTATTACAAGTTCATAAATATGTCCCTAGAAAAATGAGAAAATGGAAACACACAGATGTGAATGGATGTTCTGTGATAAATTTCCAAAGAAATATAAGTCCATTAGATAGAAATGAATTCACAGAAAAACAAATAGAAGATGCAGAAAATCATGAAATTAAATTAATTAATACTTGGGATTTATACATATTGATAAGAGGAATGATAAAGTATGAATGGGAAGGGAAAGTTATAAGAGATCTATTTTATACGAATGAAGGAAAAATGAATAATATTCCATCAAATTATAAAAAAATTGGTAAAATAACTCATGTATTTTCTGATAAAAATGTAATTGTTATAAAAATAGAATCTGAAAAATTAAGACAAGGAGACAAAATAGGTTATCTCAAGGGTCATGAATTTTTTGAATATCGCATCAATTCAATGCAAATTAACAAAAAAATCATTGAAGAAGGGAATATCGGAGATGAAGTGGGTATAAAAATAGATTCTGCAAAAAACAACTTAAAAAATATTAAACTATATAAAGTTATTAGTTAAATCTAACAGTCAATTACATATATATAAATTACTAATCAAATTATTAATATTAATCTATTTTATGTTTATTATGAAAAATTATAGAAATAAACTTATAATGATGTTTAACTATCAAAACTTAATGCATGTTTATCATTCTAGTCTTATAATTTAAATTGAAAATATAAATCTTTGAATAATGTTTTATATATATCTTTAACTATAAGACTCTCACCTAAATTAAATTCTATCTTTAAATCAAAATCCATTCACTTCATCAGTTTTTTTCAATAGGATTCTAAACTACATACTTATATTTTTCATTTTTAGGAATATTTTCACAAAAATCAAGATATCAAGTAAAATAATAAAAAAAGAGTTATATTAATAATCAGAGCTATCCACAATATAAAATTTACTAAAAAATTGAAAATTATAAAAAACTTAGTAACCATAGCCATACCAGTTACTTGTTTTGAAATAATATATTCATATTCTGTACTATTTTTCAATAATTCAGTATATATTGCAAATCCCTTGACAATATAATCTCTTAATATTGTTATAGTCCATTTTTTAAAGTGTGTTGTTTCTTTTGAATTTACACGATATCCTACAGAGATAATTATGTCTAAATTATAAAATATTTGCTGTGTTTTGGCTTTAGAGTTAGTTATAACGATTCTACTATTAGTTGAATCGTTCGGATTAAAACTTATTTCTTCTTTATTAAGCTCTACAGCCTGATTTCATCTAAATTATACAATTTTGTTGGTCTTCTAGCTTTTTTAGAATTTATTAAGAATTCCTTAATAAATTCAGTTTGGTCTTTAGACAATTTTTATAGCTTATAAGGACTTTATTTTCTTTTAATTCTCTTTTTTAGAAGAAATTGAGTATATATTAGCAAATATTTAAATGATTAGATTAAAAATCTTTGTAATTGTCTGTTGATTTGACCAAAAATGTCTGATATTTTTTATCTACTAAAAACCATAATATATATTGAAATGACTTAAAAAAGAAATTAAAAAAGGAAAAATCAATCATACGAAAATTTCGTAAGGTTGAAAAATTAATTTACTTTTAGTATCTTTGAAATAAAAAAATAAAAATTAAATGAAAATATCACAAAATAGTTAAAATAAGATATTATAAAAAATAATTAAATGATAATTTATTCTTATTTTTAAGATTGTGTAAATTTGTAATTAATAATTAAAAAATAGTCATTAAAGTAAAAATAATAACAAGAGAGTAAATAGGTTATTTATAGATATTGTTTTTTTGATCTAGAACAAAATTTACTATATTTTATTTAAACAAAGATTCATTTGTTATTTTATTAACATAATCAACATACTCTCTTAAGTTTTTAGCTTTTGCTGTTTTTTAATAATTTGCTTTGTAAATCATTTTTAAATTTAACTGCATCAAATTTTTTCTTATTCATTATTTAAAACCTCCCTAAGAGTTCTTATTTCTAACATATTTGAAAATGTAGAAATGCAATTTAAAAAGAATAAGAAATTTATAATTAATGTATTCTTACCACCCCATTCCTATTCTCAAAGTGTTCATCAAATGATACTAATCCATTTAATTCTAATTCTCATACTAAAACAATATATATTGAATCATAAAAGCCTATTTCATTATTGAAATGCTCTTCAGTTGCTTTATCATAGTAATCGAAATCTTCAATTAAAGAACAGGTATCCAATATATTATTATATATTTCTTTAATCTTTTAAATGTTTTTTACTTTCTTTTTTTTGTTTAAGAACCTTTAAAACTTCAGTTATAACTAGGCTAGAAATAATTTTATCTTCATTCTTAATTATTTCATTTATTTCTACTGGTCTTTTGTGAAAATGATCTTTTTCATTGAATAATGCAATGAAATAAGAAGTATCTAAGAAAAGTATTATTTTAAATCCCTGATGTATGATTGTCTTTTTAATTCAACTGCATTAGTCATTTCATCAAGACCAATTATGCCTTCTAAATCATTGATTTTCTTTTTATGTATGATTAATAATAGCCCACCTTTTTATTTTCTCATCCCTAGTTTTTGTATTTCTTAATCCTGTTTCTATTATGCCATTGATAATTTTAGTTTTAGTAGTATTTTTTTCTTTTAGCTATGTTATCAATGCTTTTTAAGAATCAATCCATTATTTTAATCTTAGTTTCTACAAGTGCTATATATTTCACTATACCTTATGTTTTATCGATTAATTCCATGGATTATTAATTATACCAATAAAAATGTGAAAAAAGCTACTCATCATGAAAAAATTCTTTATCCAATATTTTATCTAAATTGTAACTTTCTAATTCCTTTGATTTATTTAAACAGAACTCAATTATCTTTTCATTATCATCTTCAGAAATTTTTCTACATAATTTTAAAATTACATTAAATTGATCACGATAAGTAATATAGAGATCTAGATTATTATAAAGTTCTTTAAATGAATTTTTATTAGATTCTAACATAGTATTAATAGTTTCAGATGCATTTAAAAATGAATCATCAATTTTTAAATTATTATCCTCAATTATTTCTGATAAAAATGATTTTATATCATTTTGAATATATTTCGGTAAATGTTTATAGTATTTTCTACATTGTATGGCAAATAATTTAAAAAAATTAACTTCATCATCTTTCCAAAAAACATGAATTTGTTTAAAGTCCATTCGTGCTTCTTCAATAGCTCTTTTTATCTCAGATTTACGTAAATCTAAAAATAATAACTGCTTATTATGGTCTATTGTCTTCTGGTTGAACTCCCAATTCTTTTTTGTAACATGCCAATTGTAAATAAGTGAAATAACAGCGACAATAGCAGTTAAAAGAGTGCCTATTGAAGTTAAATTCTCCACATCCATATTTGCACCTCAAATAAATTTATAAAAGAGTTATTATAGTCCTTGATATAAATTTTGTAATTAATCATTATTTTAAATATTAATTTATATTTATTATTTTCTAATAATAATTTATAATTATTGATATTTTTTAAAACTAATAATAAATATATAATATTTTATTCATTTAAATAAAATTTAACTTGAATTTTTTAAATTAAATAAAATCATATCTAAACCATTAATTAAAATATTTTTGTCAAGGACTATAATATCAAAAAATAAGAAATGATTATTTAATTATTAACATAAATCTGAGTATAGTCTAACATAATATGATATATATTAATATCAGAAAGATCATTAGTTCTTTTATGTTTAGAATAGTAAATATGTTCAAAATCATCTTTTAAATCAATTTCTAATGAAATTTTATTCAGATCTTTTAAAGTATTAATTTTTTCATTATTCAATAGCCTTTCATTTATTTTTTCAATAATATTTAAAATATTTCCTCTTTCTATAAATGAAATCATCCCAGCAGTGTTATTATTACTCGAATATTTTCCAGATATAAAATCAAAAACTCCTTCAGAGATATATTTTGAATCATTGCTCCCAGTATCTAATCTTTTACACTCAATAGAATAATAGATATCAGAAATTCGTTCTCTTTCAATTATTTGTATTTTAATATCCAAAAGACCTACTAAACTAAAATCATTGTTAGCTTCTTGAACTTCACAGTTGAAGACAAGATGACCTAAACCTTGATTTTCTTGATGCTTTTCCATTTCATCCACAAGTTTTCTTGTAAAGAAATTTTCTCTTTTGGGATATTTAATATCAGATTTTTTATATATAATTTCATTTTCTACTAATCCCAAATAAGAAAATACTATTAAATTGATTATCTTATTAAATAATTTATCTGAAGTAAATCTATCTAAGAAATTAAAACTTTCTTTATTTTTAAAATGATTACTATTTGAATCAAACATTTTTTACCTCAGAATTACTCAATTCTTGCATAAAATCAATTATATCTAATCTTGCAACAGCAGGATGCCAATTTTTAAGTTCGTTGGGTTTAATTACATAAAAAACATTGCCTTCAAATCCTTTAATGTCCCTTTGAATATAAAAAGAATTTCTTTCTTCCATAGACAATATCCCTATATTATCAATAGTACTGTTAAAATTATCCTCACCTTCAATAATTTCAACATTGTTAATATCAATCTCATTAGAATCAATAGGATCAATTGAAAAAAGTACTAATACAAATTGAGGAGTTTTATAAAACTTAACATTGAAAAGTTCTTCATCTTTATTTATATAAGCCTTAAAATGTCTACTAAATACATTGGCATACTTTTTAAGTGTTTTATTGTCTGTTTCTGCAAGAATTTTATTTATGTTAGACCTACTTTTATACATAGGTATTGCTATATTAACAGTATAATCAATAAGATCCTTTTCAAGATTATTTATCTTGAATAAAGAAAATAAATATTCGTCTAAATCATTCTGAATTTTTTTCTCTTCCAAAAGATAGTCATCTTTATTTCTATCAATATCCAATAAGCAATCTACATATTCAATTATTTTTTCATTTTCGATAATTGGCATTGAAACAATTTCTGTTTCGTGTAATTGTTCTCTTTCAACCCCTAGTGAAGAGAATGTTAAATAAGAATAGTAAGTAAATAGCGAAGAGTTCAAAATTCCCAATATATTTTTTAATTGAAAAATATTTTTTTCATAACCTTTTATAGAGAATATACTATCCGTAAATATCCATTTATGATTTGAAAAAGTTGAAACACATCTAAAACCAGAATCAGGTCCTTTTTTTATTAAAATATTAGGAGGTTCGAACAATCTACTATCTCTAGGCCTATGTAAAGAATCTTTAGTCCATTTTTCAACATTATCTTCTTTAATATAATATCTTTGAAGCATTTTTTTAGATGGGCTGATATCTAAATAATCTACGCCTACATAATCACTAGCATTTATTTTATCAGTTAAAGGATTTACAGTGACCCCTTTTCCTTTTAATAACCCATTTTCAGTAATATATTCGCCAATATTTCTATTTCTTCTGATTTTTTGTAATAACTGAATATCTAAAAAAGAACCATACAATAAACCCTTCCAAATCCAATCATCTTCAATAAAATCTTTTTGAGGAACAAATTTAGTATCAAATTTCTGTATAACCACCGAAGATAACAAATAAAAAAGTTTACTTGGTTTCAGAGATATATGTTCAATGTTATGCTTTTTATCATCCTGTTTTTTCTGATAAAAAAGTACAACACCTGGACCAATAGCATTATTAAAAATCTCCTTTCGCAAAGGAGAAAACTCTAAAACTTTATCAACTTGAAAATTCTCTAAAAAATCTATCCTAAAATCTAATGCTTTGTGATTATATAAAATTTTACTAGTTACTATTAATGCAACCTCAGAATTATCTTTTATAAAATCACTAGCTCTTATAAGAAATGATTGAGCAATTTGATTAGTTGGGTTAGAAATATTATTCAATTCACAGTAGATTTTATGGAGTTCTTCTTTATCTGTGTTGTCCCATGGAGGGTTTCCCACAACAAAATCAAATTTTTTCAATTTATTGAAATTCCCATCTAAATTAAAAAAATCATCGACAAAAAAATTTTTATCTTTAAGTGAAGGAAATATGAATTCTTCAATCTCTCTAGGATCCAAATAATCTAATAATACCAGACAGACCGAAAAAATCGCTATATTTACTGCATCCTCATCTTTATCAATTCCAAATATACTATTTTCTAATAATTCTTTTAATTTGTCTCCAGATAAAGTTTCATTTTGATATTTTTCCTCAATGAGTCTTCTTAATGATTCTACCAAAAATACCCCTGAACCACAAGAAGGATCTAATATTCTACAATCTTTTTTAAGTGCAGAGTCGTCAAAAATTTGATCCAATATATAGTCAACTAAAAATAAAGGAGTGTAATATGCTTTTTTATCATCTTGTTCTTGATTTAAAAAAGTTTCATATATATTGCTTATTAAGCCAATAGGAATTATCTTAAAATCGTATCTATCAACTAATACCTTTTGACTTTCTTTTAAAAAATCTCCTTTAAACAATCCCCAAAGAAGTTTTAAAGTATTCTTATTAATGACAGTTATTTCTTCATCCTCTATTGGAAACAAATCTCCATTAAAATTAACACCCAAATAATCAAAAAATTCATATGTCTTTTCCTTGTCATTTGGTAATTGTTCAAATTCAACACCATAATTCTCCAAAAAGAAGTTTTCTGTCAATATGCCTTTATCTACTAAAAACCTTGAAAACAATATTCTACCAATCAGACTATTAATTAAGTGATAGGATAATTCTTCTTTTTCATGTAAATATTCTCTAGCGTACTTTAAATTGTCTAATAGGTCATTCTGGACAGTTCGGCTTTTCTTAAATTCACTTCCATAAGTATCCCAAATATGTCCACTACTCAAATTAGATATTTTGAAATCATACAATTGACTATTATCAATGTCAAAATTTGCAAAATAGTTATCTTTATCTGCATTAAACAAATTAGCATTGTAAACAAAAATTTGATTAGGTGTTAAAATAAATAAAATTGGAATCTCGCTTAAATTCCATACATCTTTATGTAAGTCTTGAATATTATCTTCATATTCATCAAATGTGCTAAATTCCCTGAATATTATTATAGGATTATCATCTAATAAATAAATTGCATCATAGTCAATATACTTCAATGAATTTTCTATACGGTGAGGCATAATAGCAATGCTGTCTCCTTTGTAATATAATCCATTAGATTTATTTATTCCCAATTTATTTAGCACATTGTCTATTGACTTTTTTGGCATATATATCACAATTTAATTTATCAGTATTTAAATGTATCATTAACTATTAATATAGCTATGATCTTTAAAATATTACTTTTACAAATTTTGTAAAATCCTTCAAGGGTTTTAAATATTTGATTTCCAATTATGCTATTTATTTTAGAATACTAAATATTATTATTAATTCCATATATTATATTTTATTATAACTGTAGTTCATAAATTTATTGATAATAAACTAATAATATTTAATTCTATAATAAAATATATAATTGATTTTTGGCTAAATTATTAGTTTATATCCTTCAACAGCATTTTATTTACTTCAATTTCATGTATTTGTAAATAATCTAATGTTTGATCCACCGATTTATGATAATAAAGCTTTTGAATTATTTCTATGCTGTTTCCCGCTAAATATAAATGTTGACCTCTAAGTCTTCTGAAATCGTGTGTATTTAATTTAATATTTTCTTTGTCTGTTATTTTATTTATTAATTTAGTGCTGTTTCTTTCTAAATATGTTCTCATGTTTCGTTTAAAGTTCTCTTCATTTGAATCTTTTAGAAATAAATAATCATTGCCATTTAATTTCTTGTTTTCTATTATTTTCTTAATGTCTTTATCTATGTCTTTTATCATAGTTAAACTAAGTTTAGTTTTTTGTTTTTTCTTAGCTATGTGAAATGTTATCTCATTAGTAATAAAATTAATATCATTCACTTTTAATGTAGCTATTTCTTGACTTCTTCTTGCATAAATGTATTGGAGTTTGTAGAACAGATATTTTTCAAAGTGTTTTGGATCTTCCTTAATCTTAGATAATAATAGAATAATTTCTTCTCTGTTTAAATTTATCATGATTTGTTCCCTTTTCTGTGATAAATATCTGATAAAAATTATAGTTCCCTAATTAAATATAGTTCCTTATAATATATAAATATTTTCACTAAGGAACAAAAATGATAGAATTCATGATTATGTATAAAAAAAATATTGGAATATGGAAAATTTTGTTCCGATAAGGAAGATTTTAGGAACATTTTCACAAAAATGCAAAAATATGAGAATTGATAAAATCATAATTTACAAATAAAAAATGAATGTTTTATTCACTGATAAATATAGCAACATTACATATAGAGTAACACTTCAGGTACTTAGACACAGCTTTACAATATACTTACTGAATAATGCTAAACGACCTATAAATGAAGTTCAACAGCTATTAAGCATACAAATAAAGCTACTACACAGATATATACACATGTTGATAGTGAAGATATTAAAAATGGGCATAAAGCTATTAAATGGTGAAAAGTAGATTATTTTCTTTCTTTTATAAAAAAAATATCTGATTTTTGTGTTGAACAATTAAACAGGTCCGGATTTTAATTAATAAGCGATATTTATAATTTAGTAGCTATTTTTTTCTTTCAAGAAGTAATTTTTCTATAACTTCTGGTTTATACATATAGATAAAGTAAACAAGCTTATCAATTTTTTCAATAACATTTAGGGGGAAATCTTCTTCTTTTGAGTTTTTTAGAAGAAAATTCTTTAACATCGATTCATAGGCTTTGGGAATGCTTTCATTTACTTTTTTTTCGTTTTCAAAACAATCTTTAAAATTCTCAATTATTTCTTCAATATACTCAGCATTCAATTCTGTCTTTCTCACTATTAATTCAATGGCCTCATCAGTGAAAATCTTAGAAAGGATATAAAGGGTTTTTCTAAAAGGTTTTTTTCTTTTAGACGAAAAAATGGTTTCTGTAAAATCATCAAAGTTTTTTCCACATGATTTACAACTATATCGTCTTCTTTTGGTTCGTTTTACAGATCCTTTATTATGAAAATCATGAGAATTACATTCGGGACAGAAAACTCCATTATCCCACCGAATTTGTCTAAAAAGATCCATAGCTTCTTTTTCAGTGTAAACACCATTATCTTTAAAATCGCATTTATTGCACATATCATCATCAATATAAAATACAGTACCACACTCCTTACATTTATGATGATGATAACGATAAAACCCTGAAGAAAAAATGTCTACTTCAATATTTTCATTTTTATACGAATGGCATTCAGGACAAAATACTCCTTTAGACCATTTAATAATTCTATAAATATTCACCTTTCTTAAAAAAATAGTATCATGAGACATAATTATACAATATAATTTTTTTGTATATAAAAATTCTTACTATTTTTTGGAACCATGAAAAAATTTAATATCTTAGACATACTTTGCACCAACAAAACAAACAAAATAAAAATTTACTAGTGCAAAAAATTAATTCCTTTATAAATGAATAGCTTTTTTGCACCAACAAAATATACTAAATAAAAGTTTACTAGTGCAAAAAAGAAAAATTAGAGTGTTATACGATAAAAGAAACATTTATATATAATAAAAAACAATGATATAGTGTGTGAGAAAGTTAAAATGCGAAACATGTGAAAAGTAGTACCTTTTGCATTTTTCAACTTTATCAGATGAAAATAAAAAAGAGGTTAAAAAAATGTAATATGTATATGAAAAGATAATAAATTATATATCATTCTATTAGATTGATATTAAAAAAAGTAATTAGATGTTGAAAATTAAATAAAAATAGATAAAAAAGCCGTTTGGTTAAAGTTGAAGGAGTAATATAAGCAAGATATTACTCATCTTCAACTAATGAATTTGAAAAACACCAAAACAGAATATAAGCAAAAAAATACAGCTAATTGTCCACTGTATATATTTTTAAACTTATGTATTATATTTTGTTTTTGATACTATTTAAAATATATAGATGTATATTTAAGTATTATTTTCTTTTTCTAGATTCATGTTATTTAACCAAGCATCACTTTTTGTCAATAAATATATTGGAGAGATTAGATGAATAATAATTGTAAAATCTCTGATGATGTAAATATTGAGGATAGTCTATCTGGAAAACAAATAAGTGATCTAGATGTTGAAAAAAAGATATATTCTCAATTTTACGAAACATCAGAAGATAATGAATATATTGAAATGCTTCTAAATTGGATAGAAGTAGAAGAAAGAAAAGAATATCAATTCTTTATAGCAATGGGGCTAATTTAATGTTTAACAAGATCAGCGACTTAAAAGAAGCTTGGGAAAAAGGTGTTATAAATCTTTACCCTGCTGCTGATAAAGGGACACCTGCATATTTTGCAGTAGCTGATGAAAATAGGATTAGTAATATAAATCTTTCCTATCCAGTAAAAGATGAAAATGCCAAAAAATGGTTAGAAACTAGAGAAAATAAACAATTTTTCTCACACAGTTTCTTCTGGGACAAAAGCCCATTTGACTCATTTGAAGAATTAATAGATGTCTCTAATGGCAAACTCAATGGTAAAGATATTACAAAACCAGAAGGTTGGTGCGTTTTAATAGGTAGAGGATCTAACAAAGATTACCTACAAAAAGATGATGGCGAACTTAGATTAGCTTGTGTTGACATTGATGGTTATAAAACTAAAGATGATAATGAGAGCAATATTAGAAAACGCTCTTGTGATGAGCTATACAAAGCTATTAACGAGCATGCTGACTTTGATTTTTTTGCCGAAAAAAGTCAGGGAGGAGGATATCATATATGGTTTGTAACCGAACAACAGGTTTTAACAAATAAAGTATTCCATCTCAAACATTTAATGTTTCCTGAAGGGTCTGAATTTGAAGGTCTTGTAATAAATGAAGTGAGTAATTTAGAGGGTAGGAACAAAGAGTTTATAGAAGTATTTTCTAAAGGTGGAGCAAAATTTGTATCTTGTTCTCCTACAGAAAAATATACTTTTGTAGATGATGAACCTGTTGAATTGTTGAAGATGAAACCTGTCGAAGATATAAACTTAGAGCTAAAAAATGCTCTAACAAAAGCAGGGTTTATTTATAGTTTAGATACTGATAGTGCAACAGATTCCAAAGGTTCCAATCAAAGCTATTCTTATGAAAAAGGAGATTATGATCTTGATGAGTTACAAAAAAATATTTTAAACTGTTATCGTCAAGGAAATATGAATTCCTTTGGATATAAGCTAATAGCTAATTTCAGAAGAGCGGGTTACGATAAAGAGGAGGTTTATCAAATATTTAAAGAACTCCCAATCGATCAAAAACTATCAAAAGTAAGGGCAGATATAAATCAGCAATATAGTGTAGATTATGATACTATAGCTGGACTATCTGGTTTACAGAATGCAATAGATGAATATTGTACTCCTGAAGCTATTGATTCAACTAAAGAATTTTTCAGTGATCTTTTTCAAAAAGAAATGGTTGGTGTTGAAACAATATGCAATCCAATGTGGGAAGAATTAAGTAATGACGAAATGATTCTTAAAGAAAATAAGCTGTTCATATTATATGATGGAGAGCATTGGATTAAAGAGGCAGTAAAAACTAAGACTCCTGATATAAAGTGTCTTGAAGCTTTAGATAATATAGAAGAGTATGAATTTGATACAATTGCATATCTTGTTGTTATACAAGATAAAATGGGCTATCACTATGGTTGGTCTGATGATTTAACTTTTAATATCACACCCAATTTTTTTCAAAAGTTTTTAGATGAGTCAGAGTCTAATAGAAACAGATACATCGGACAGAGTGTTAAATATTTCGATGTTACCGCTTGTAAAAATGCAGTCTCATTATTCTTAAAGCATCTAAAAAGTAGACTCGAAAAAGATACTAAATATAATGGACTTTCTTCTGCAAAGGAGAAACTTGCACATAATGCAAGAATTTATGATTATATGAAGTATATTGAGAGAGCCAATGGCATCTCTCAGGATACTTTAAATAAGATTAATTTGCTTAATAATCAGTATGTAATTAATGATACTATTATTATGGAGATGAAAATTACTGAAGAAAAAAGTACAGCTAAAGCAGAATTTGCTCTAACTGGCGAAGAACTTAAAACCGATATCTATGGAGAAATAGATAAAGACATTATTGGAAAATTTGCAATAACAGGTTTAAGTATATTAGATGATGTTCTTGACGAAAAAAACATTAAAGAGGCTGAAATAATATCTAAACAAGGTTTAAAAAAAATTAAATTTGATAAGACAAAAGAATTCATAGATAACATAGATAACATTTTCGGAATATCTGCACAACACAATATGGCTAAAAAAGGAATATTAGCAGTTATGGACTTTATAATTGAAAATAAAGTAAATTATGAACACAGCTTCTATTCCTCTGCTGATGGAATATTCACCCATAATGATGAATTGTACTGGTTTGAAGATAATAAAGTTAAAAATGTAGAACCCCCAACTAAAGATGAACTTGAAGCAGGTATTGAGGTTTTAAAAAGACTTTTTGAGTATACCTCTATTAAAGATAAGAGTAAGATAGCTACTATCTTTAAATGGTTTGTATCTGCTCCTTTTGCTTATCTTATCAGAGATGGACAGATAAAAGGAGAATACATAAAATTTATAAACCTAATAGGTGAATCTGATACAGGTAAAACTGCATTATGTTTGATATTTTTACTTATTTGGGGATTAGATATTCGACATAAAGGTACAGACGCACACAATGCTACTAACTTCGCAGATTTATTTAAAAAATCTGGATTCCCCCTATTCATAGATGAAGCTGACGAAATTATAAATGATGGTGAAAAATTATTCATAATCAAATCTGTTTATGATACAAATCATAGCAGAAGTAAAAAAGAGCGAACAATAAAGGACTGGGAGCAAAAACAACAAATAGCTTTCTCAATAGCTATACTCACCAGTAATACATATTATGAATCAACTGAAAAATCAGAGGTTAAAAGAGTTATTAATATTACCCTTAATCCTGAAGATGCTTCTGAAGATAAAGGAGTATCATTTAAAGAGATATTTAATATCGAAGGTAATGAAGGTTACAGAAATTCTGATTTTAAAGCCCTTGAAGCTCTTGGTAAGAAATTCTTCCATGAAGTTAAAGAAAAATACTACGAAGAAACCTTTGAAGATATGTTAAATGATTTTTTAGAAAGCTTAGATATCGAAGAAGTCTTATTAGATTACGATGATAGCGAGGAGCTAAATAGAAATATCGATGATATTTATAGACAAGCTATTATTGATTTGATAATTGAAGACTTTAATAAGGAAGATAGATACCATGGCGAAACATCTGCAACCGAAGCCATAGGAAACCAAAATCCTCAAAAAAGTAGAGAGTTAAAGTTTATAAAAGTTGTTAAAGATAAAAGAATATCTTACTTATCCATAAGCAATGATAATAAATTTGTTAGAGTTACTGGAAAAATAAACAAAGAATTAAAGAAAAAAGGATATAAATTTGATAATATGAATATCCGAACTATCTTAAACTTGTTTGAAGAATATAATGAGGGAATTGATATTAATGGAAATAATATAAGGTATGCTAATATTCCAATTGGACTATTGGAACTTTAAACACCTTTATTATATCCTTTCTTTTTATTAGTATTTTTTTTATTGCACTTTTTATTACAACAATTACAGATTTTCTAAAAACTCTTAAAAAGGCGTGATTTTATTTAAAAAAATTATTTCTCTTTATTTTTAAAAAATTGAAAACTATAGCTATTTTTATCATGAATTAATTTTTCATTTTCCGACTAATCGTCTTTTAAGGTTTACGGAAGAAGTAAAAAAATGGTTTTTCCCCATTACAGTTTTTGAAAATAAGACCCCTTATATATAAGGCCTATTAATTCCGGGTTGCTCATATATAAATATATTATTAGATTATTATATAATAATTATATATTTATATAACTGTAATGAAAAATTTTTCAAGGGTTCTACCCTTCCCAAAATCCCTAAGACCAGATAGTCGGGCTTTAAATCCATTACAGATTTTATTTCCCATTACAGAAAATTTTTGTAATAGGAAGCTAACCTCATCAAATCAGGAAAATAAGTCCTCAGCTACCTTTAAAAATCTGTAATGAAAAACAATATTTATAAGTCTAAAAAAGAAATTCCTCATAAAATCAATAATATAAGATCTAAGAAAAAATAAAGTACAAAAATAACCAGGTCCTTTTTTATAAAAAAAACTTTCAAATGAAGATTAGACACTTTTTCCCAATGAAAATATCATATTTTAAAATCATACCTTATTTTTTTCATAGCTACTTAAAAAATTTTTTAGATATTCTCTGAGAAACAAAATAATGGGTCTCCCACGGGGCGCAATACAAGATTAAATCCAATTCTTTAAAGAAGACAACTAAGTTGTGAAACCCATATCTATAAAAAATAAAAACCCTTCATAAAAAAAATCAATTCTCTAGAATAAGCAGGGCGACTTTCCTTTAATCTTTTAATTGCTAGTCCTTTTACAAAAATGTATAAAAATCCTATAAGAATAAAAAAACAGTTTGTAATAAAAAAAATAAGAGATAATAATACATTAAGAGTTTTTTAAAAGAAAAAAACTTTGTTGATTTTGTTTTTTTAGCATAATTGGCCAAAAAAAATTATGTATTATTTTTTTGTATAGATTTTAATTGAGTATGGTATCCAGTTTTTAGTAACTGTATATGTATTAGCATAACCATATTTTTTTATATATGTTTTTGTTTTGTATTTATTGGTGTATTTGTATCCATTCCAGTATCTGAATTTCACAACAGCTTTAAAGTTACTATTAACATTATTATTTCCAATTCTTAAAACAGATGTCTTTTTTAACCCTCCCCTATTCTTAACAGAGTTGATTTCACTACTTCCAATATAGGCACCTTTTTTACCTACTTTCCATTCTTTAACCTTAATACCATTATAATACATATCTTGAGAAGAATCATGTTTTAATTTAAAAGATCCCTTATATTTTATATATCCATTAACCGACCCACTACTAACACTAGATATAGTAAATCCCACAGCTATTGTAAGAACCACTAATAGGATTAATATTCTTCTTTTTATTCATTTTTTTCACCTAATTACCAGTATTCTTAATAATAGTAATATTCTCCATTGCTGGATCCTTCATCATAATATGAGTCTCCATAAGATGAACTATCTTCATAAGAATTATCTTGATAGGTATCTACTTGTTCATCTTGGTATTCATTGTCATTTGAAACATCTGTAGATTCTGTGGTTGGATAATAGGGATTAAATTCGTCTATTGTTCCAGTTGTTGATGAGTTTGTCATGTACATGAATAAATAATCATTTGCTTGATCCATTACAATAATCACAATATCATTTCCATCATTATAGATATAATGTGTTATTCCTTTAGATTCGAATTTATAAACATCAATACTTCCAGAAGAATCTATTCTTTTAAGTGTATCCTTAGTTACAGAAAGACCCTCTTCATTTGCTAATTCATTTGCTAATTCTTCAGCAGTACCATTAGGGTTTGTTATAACCATGATTCCAAAAAAACACCCATCACTAGTCTGATAGATTTCAGAAGAATAAAAATCACTACTACTACTCGCATAACCATTAGACATTATAGTGCCATTAGGTATGTTGAATGTATGACCTCTTACTTCAACATATTCTCCAGCTGAACTGCTAAAATCAATGCCACTAGTCTGCACATTAATTACTTCAATATATTGATACCAAATATCAATCAGAGCTACATTAATTACAGTAATTTTATTATTCACATTTAAATTGTTATTTTGAGTTATGGCACTGTTTTTATCTTTATTAGTTTTAAATCCATCCCCAAATCCACTACTTGAATTAAAATTCAATCCATCACCTTGATTTTGATCTGATAGATAATTATTAGCTACCACACCACAAGCAGCACCCCCAACAACTATTAAAATTACACTAACTAACAATAAATTGTTCATTTTTATCATATCCTTAAAATTAAATCATTTTTAACTAAACGAGCATAGTTATTAGTTCTATTTTCTAATTTATATCCCATAGCTACATAATCTGTAACTTTTTGATTTAATTCTTGTTCAGAATTCACATCTTCATATCTCATTATTTATCCCCTCTATCAATTCCTTTTTTTATCATGATAAAACTATGATGATTATTAAGAGTCATATAATATGATAATATATTGAAATAATATTATTTAAAGGATACTACTTTGAGTATAACTAGTGGTTAAAGAGTGTATAAAAACTTAGTCTTATTTCTTTAAATCATTATTTATGAATGATGAAACCATTGAAAAGCTATCTTTTGTTAGATCCTCTAAGCATAGAGAAAATATACTTCGTTTTATTGGTGATGAGATTAAAATACCTACAGAAAATCGCCCAAAATATAAACATAAGTTCCAAACATATAAGCAAATACTAGGAGAACTCAAAGACAAGAACATTGTTGTGTGCTTGAATGAGAATGATAAAAGAGGTAGATTATATAAATTAACACCAATAGGTAAAGATATATTAAAATATCTCTAATAAATTAGCTAATTATTCTTTTTTATCATTAAAATTTCTTTTTTTATGTTTTTTTTAGAATGCATCAATGTTTTTGTAGAAAATTTTTCCATTGTATGCATCTATGTATAAATCAGCTGATCCTTTGACACTTCCAAATCCTAAATTAGATGCATCAGTTTGTATTGAGAAACTAGCTTTATACGTAGTTTTGCCATTAAATTTAATTAAAGATAGGTCATTAAGTTCAGATGATCTTTGAAATCCATTTTGAGAAGTTTGTAATATTTCATCCATGGCTTTTTGAGCAATTTCTCTTGCTTTTTCTTCACTAATTTTTACAGCTTTAAGAGATGAAGAAAGAACAGTATTTTCAGCTATTTCCCTTGAAATTTTCCTGTTTGAATCAGTAATATTACTTATTTTTACTCCATATTCATTATTTTTATCAGATACCACCAAATAATTTTCAAAAACTTTAATTGTATTTGAACCATTTTTAATAGTTTCTTTAGGATTGGTAACATTAGAGTCTATTATATCATTTTCTGATTTTAATAATTTAATATTTAAATTAGTTTTATCATCATGAAATGTATTATTTCCAATATCTATAAAATTTGAACCCACTGGAGCAGAAATCTTTAAACCATTAGTTAATGTTTTATTTTCAAATTCTGGCATGTTAAAATAGTTTTGATAAGCAAAAAAACTAATACCAATAACTGCTATAACACCAACAATCAATAATATCTTTTTATTCTTTTCCATAGAAAAAAACCTCTTTTGAATATATATTCATCTAATTAATAATAGTAATAATTATTATATGCGTTTCTTCTAGCTTCTTGTAATTTAAGATAAGATTCTAAATCAGATTGATACATCCAATAAAAAAACATTACAAGAATAATCCAGATGATTAATAAAATGATTCCATGTTTTCTTGTTTTTGGATCTTTACGAGTTATTAAATATAAAGTTATAATTAATGGTAAGATAAAAGGTATTGCAAATCCTAAAAGTGCTTCTGTTGGATTACTAGAACCCATATATAAAATAATACTTAAAATAAATGCTATTAAAATAGATGCATAACCTAATATTATTGGAAAATTATCCCCCCTATTATATGGTTTAATCCATTCTCCACAATTACTACATTTTTTCACACTTGCAGGTATTTCAGACCCACAATATGGACAATTAATCTTATTTACTATACTAGATTTATTTTTTATTTCTTTTTCCATATATAATTTGTTTCCACACTTTTCACAAAACTTAGAATCCTGCTCATTAAAAACACCACAATTACTACATTTCTTTATTTTCGCCAAAGCTTACACCTCAGTTTTACAATTTTTTAATTTCAATTATTTAGAATTTTTAATTAGTCTTATAAAAATTTATAATAACTTGTATATAAATATTGATATGTTATTGATATGTGATAATTAAATAAATGATATGAAAAATTATAATTATTAAAAATACTCATATTATTATGGAAGAAGAATTAATTGAAGTAATATCGATAGTTCAATCATCAGAAAATATTGAAAAAATTTTAAATTATCTAGAAAATAGGATAAAAACACCGACTAAAATAGCTAAAGCTTTGAATCTAAGCCAAGCTAATGTAAGTAGAACTTTAAAAAAGTTAATGAAATATGGACTTGTTGAAATCTTAAATCCAAGTGTTAAAGTGGGTAGATTATATACAATAACGGATTTAGGTAAAAAAGCTTTATATTATGCTAAAAAATAAAAAATCCCTCAAATTAAATAATTAATGAAAGAAAAACTTCTATTTGTATGTTTAGATGAATTTTAAATAAATAAAACTATAATTATAATACTTTAAATGAACACTGAAAAAGATAATGATAATTTAAATCTTAGTAGGCTAATTAAAAAAAATTATTGATTTTTCAACAAAGAACTTTAAACCAGGTCTCCCCCAATACCCAATAATTAAATATAGTAGTTAATAGACTATTAGCTTATCAGTAGAGCTAATGATGAGTAATACCTAAAATAATCATTATTAAATTAATATAAGTTTAACTATGGTTTTTTTTCTTTTCAATGAGCCAAATAGGAGAAATATAAAAATAATAATTTTCTATTTAGCAGAATTGCCCAATAGGTTTAAAAAAATTATCCCCTACATAGAGCTGTTGTTTAAGATTTAATGAAGAGTATAAAGTTAAAATAATCTTTTTCTCTTCATTAAATCCTAGACAGCTCGGAGTTTAATAAGGATCATTTTTTTTATAAGAGTATAATTTTGTAATTGTATCAAAATTTTTAAATATTCATTATATCTAAAGTATAATACAGTTATAAAGAAAATTATAGGGATTTGTTATTAAATGGATAATCGATTGCTTAGATTGAGAAATAAAAGAATCAAAGATATTAAGGTAACTTCTAAAATTAAAAGTGTTATCAATGAATGGTATAAAAAATATCAAATTGGTGAGCTTAAAGATGAGAGAAGGAATTATTTAAACTTTGAGAATAATATTCTAAAAAAATTACTTGGATATAAAGATGAAGATTTCCAATTTGAATATCCATTAGATGGTCGTTCTGTTGAATTCATGATAATGAAAGATGATAAACCATACATAGCAGTGGAACTTAAAGGAACACAAACAAAAGACTTAACACGAAAACAAACTGGTGAAAGATATAGTGCTGTTGAGCAAGCAAGCAATTATGCAAATAAAAAGTCAAGCATAAAGTGGTATATTGTATCAAATTATTATGAATTCCGATTATATAATAGTGAATCACAAAACAAGTATATTTCATTCACACTTGATGATTTAAAACCAAATGGTTATGATTTTGATGAAAAAAGAATATCACAATTCTTTAAAGTATTTTCAAGAGAAGCAGTACTAGAAAAAGACTATTTAAACAAATTGTATTATAGTGAAGGTTTGTTTCCAGAAGATTTCAACCTTGAAAATGAATTCTACAAATTATATAATCAAACAAGACTAATGATTATAAAAGAGCTATCAACTAATAATCCAATAAATAAAGAAGAAGCTATAGAATATGCACAATTAATACTAAACAGATACATATTCGTATGTTTTTGTGAAGATAAAAACTTATTACCAGATAGTATAAGTAGTGAAGAAATTTTAACACCTATAAGAAGAAAAGTGCTTGCAATAGCTACTATATGGAGTAGATTAAATGAATTATTCTATTTCATAAATAATGGAAATCCAGATAATGATATTACTGGTTATAATGGAGGCCTATTTAAAGAAGACCTTAGTCATTTGAGAATAAGGGATAAAATAGAAGACAATACTTTCTATAAAGATATTAATGTTAAGTGGAATTTTCCAGAGCAAGAACACATCATAGACCATGAAATAAGAAATTATCCTGACATCAACCAAATATATCGAAACTTACTAATAATATCAAGTTTTGATTTTCAAACAGATTTAACCGAAAATATTCTAGGACATATATTTGAAAACAGCATATCAGATTTAGAAGAATTAAAAAACGAAAAAGAATCTAAAAGAAAAAAAGAAGGAGTTTATTACACACCAGAATACATAACCAAATATATCTGCGAAAATACAATAATACCCTACCTGAGCAATGAAAACAACAATACAATAGAATCCTTAATAAAAGAGTATAAAAATAATTTCAAGAAATTAGAAGATAAATTACATAATATCAAAATACTTGACCCTGCTTGTGGAAGTGGAGCATTCCTAAACAAAGCAACAGACACATTATTATCTATTCATAAAGCTATTTTTGAAGCTAAAAACAATCAGGAAAATAATCTTGATAAAGAATTTGACAATATAGATAACAGAAGAGACATATTGATAAACAATATCCATGGAGTAGATTTAAACCATGAATCCATAGAAATAACAAAACTAGGACTATTCCTAAAAGTATGTAAAAAAGGAATCAAACTACCCGACCTAGACAAAAATATAAAATGTGGAAATAGTTTAATAGATGATTCTGCGGTTACTCATAAACCTTTTATTTGGAAAAAAGAGTTTAAAGAAGTTTTTAATAATGGGGGTTTTGATATTGTTATAGGAAATCCCCCTTATGTAAGAATTCAAAATATTTCTCATGATGAAATTGATTATTATAAAAATAAATATATCACTGCATATGAAAAAGTAGATTTATCTATATTATTTATTGAGCTTTCTCAACATATTCTCAAAGAAAACGGAACTTCCGGACTAATTACATCAAATGCTTTTTTAAATACGGGTTATGGAAAAAAATTAAGAGAGTTATTTTTAGAGAAAATAAAATTAAACTCAATGATTGATTTTGGGGATTTACCCATTTTTCCAGATGCATTAACATATGTAAGTATATTTATTTTTAGTAAATCAAAATCAAAATCATTTAAATATTATCATGTTAAAAAACTTCATGAAGATTTAAATTCTATAAAATTTGAAGATATTGATATTTCAGAATTAAATAAAGAATCATGGAATCTAAAATCATATAATTTAAGATATATTTTTGAAAAAATCAAAAAACATCCTCCTTTAATTGAGATAGGAAAATGTTGGGTTGGAATTATATCTGGAGCAGATGAAATTTTTATTTTTGACAATTTAAATAATATTAAAATAGAAAAAGATGTTTTTATCCCCCTTATAAGGTCTAAAGATTGCATAAGATATTCTTATTCAAAACCATCAAAGTATATTATTTACCCATATCAATTATCAGATTCAAAAACAAAAATTCTATCTGAAACTCAAATTAAAGAAAAATATCCTAAGCTATTTAAATATTTTAAAGCTAATGAGAGTAAACTAAGAAAAAGAAAAGATTCTAGAAAAACATTACAAAAAGAACCTAATTGGTATAAATTAATAAGACATGGAACCATAAATACTTTTAAAAAAGAAAAAATCGTTTTCCCGGGTGAAGCTAAAAAAAGTAAGTTTAGTATAGATATTTACGAATCAGGATATAGTGGTGCTAGAGTATTTTCAATAACAATGGAAAATATAGACTATTCTATAAAATATTTATTAGCTATATTAAATTCAAAGTTAATAGAAAAATACATTAAATCAATATCTCCTATGAGAAAAGGAGGTTATTATTCATATTCCGCAAAATATATGGATGAACTCCCTATTCCCCAAATAAGTTATAATTCTCAAGAAGTTTTTATTTCTAATGTTGAAAATATTATGAATAATAATGAAAAATTAGATAAAGAAATTAAATCTTTTCATAAATATTTGGTAAGTGATTTCCACGTAACTAAAATTAATAAAAAGCTAACAGAATACTACACTTTATCATTTGAAGACTTATATAAACAAGTGAAAAAGCAATATAAACAAATCACTCGCCAAGAAAAAGATAAATTAGAAGATGAATATACACTAAGTATCAAAATAGTAGAACCTTTACAAAAAGAGATTGAAGAAATTGATAAAAAAATTGATAATTTAGTTTATGAATTATATGAATTAACAAATGGAGAAATAGACATAATTGAAAAATCATTAGAATGATCTTATTTCATTAATTTTAGAATACAAATTTGATATTCTTTATATTTATGATTAAAAAAAACGCAATAAAATAATATTAATTATTATTTTTAATATTTTTTAAACATCAATAGAATTCTTAATATTATTATTTTCATTTTTTAAAGAATTTTTATTATTAATTGTTAAATAAGGTATTAATGATTCATAGTTTTGTCTTGAGTAGTTATTAGAGTCATCTATATCATCTATTGCATCATAAACTTCAGAGTTATTCATGTTTGGTGGAGTATGACCTGTGAAAATACTTATTACATCTAATTCTGTGTATTTATCCACTTTAATAGCTATTTTATTTATTTTTCGTCTGCATGTTGTTGAAAATAGTTTTCTTAAATTGTGTGCTCTAAATTTTCCATAATTTTTTAGTTTTATCTTTTCCTAAATTTAACTCATTATTTAATCTTTGGAATATCCTTTGTATAGTATTATATACTAAAAAAAGTTAGTAATTTTAAATGTATGGAATAATCGATATAGAAAAATAATTAAATCAACATTTAAAAAAAAATAGACTAATACTAAACTCAAAAAGAAGACAATACAATGAAAACTACATATATTAGAAATGAAATTAAAAAAATATCTTATAATGGTAGAAATTTATTACAAGAAATAAAATTATTCGAAAAATATGGTTAATTGTATATTGACATTATAATAAATAGAACTAAAAATAGTTCGTTTAATTATATTAAATATTCACTTAAACATATAATAGGGAAAACTTTATTCCATTAGAATAAAAGTAATTATATTCATGCATAAGATAGCAAATTTTTCTGTTATTACTTATTACCTTTTGAAAAAAATTTTTAATGCTATCTTTTACGAAATTAAAAATAGGTTCCGCCATTTTAAAAAATGTACAATCATCACAATACTGGTTTTAAAGGTTTTGGTTTAAGGGACGAATAGAAAACATTATCCATAAATAAAAAAGGAAAAATTAAGGTTTTAAACTTAACTGTTCAGTATTATTTAATAAGGCATCAACAGACTCTTTTATCTTCATTATTTCACCTTCTAAATTCGCATTTTCTTTTTTGATGGGTGTTTGTTTTTTATCAATTGTTAAATATGGAATTAAAGCTTCATAATTTTTTCTTAAATAGCTATCAAAACTATCTTCACTATCAACAGCATCATAAATTTCTGAATTACTCATATTAGGTGGAATATGTCCTGTGAAAATGCTTACAACATCTAATTCACTATATTTGTCAGCCTTAACAACAACATTAGTTATATTCTGTCTACAAGTAGTTGAAAATAGTTTCCTAAGATTATGGCCTCGAAATTTAGCATAAAGGCCATTCTTATCTTTTCCTAAGTTTAAGCTAAGATTTAAACTTTTTAATATTCTTCTTAACCAATCGGCTGTTAAAAATTCAGAAGTTCTTCCATTACTTCTAAATAGCGGAGATTCTAATTCAACTAAGTATCCTTCTTCAATATTTTCTTTAATATGTTCAAAAATAAAATGAGTGCATTCTCCAGTATTAAATGTAATACAAAGGTTACCATCCTTTTTAGTCTTCTCAGGAAAGAAATCGTAGCAAGGAATTATTTCATATGGGTTTCTAGATAACAATTTATCTAAATTTGAACTATGATTATAAATAGAAGTAGCTTCAAGAAAATCTTGAATTGTTAAACTTACAATATCCCCTTCCCTCATGCCAGAAGTAGCTAACAAACAAACTAAAGCTTTATTTCTATTGCTTTTGCAAAAATTTAAACTTCTTCTAACATCATCCCATGAAGGTATATCTTTAATTCTAGTTCTCGCAATTGAAGTATTGAATCTTATCATTTTAGGCATTTTAATATCATATTCCTTAAAAAAAGCACGAAACAGGACTATTTTGTGTTTTTTAGTGACTTCCGAATTTCCTTTACTTTCTAAAAAATTATTATATAAAAATTGGTATGAGTTAACTTTCCTTTCAGACAAATCTAATACCTGAGGAATGCCATCTTCATTATTAAATGCTTGTTCTTCTTTTTTTGCTTCCGCTATTAACTGTGAAGGTGTTTTACCAATTAGTTTGTATATTTCTCTAAAAACAATGTTATATTTTCTAATGCCTTCTTTACCTAAATTTCTTCTTTGTATTAATTGCATTAATTTTATATCAGTTTCTGAAAAATTCATTATCTTTCACAATCCTTTTATTTTTTGAGATTGTGAAAATTTGTAGTTAATAATTAAAAATAGTTATTAAATTTTAGCAACTACTTAATAATGCTTCAATGAATTATTAAATAGGTAAAATTTGTTAAATTAAAAAATAAATATTTAAAAATATATAAGTGGGGTCACAGGGATTTGAACCCCGAT